>ENA-UOTZ01000208-UOTZ01000208.1-compost-metagenome-genome-assembly--contig:-NODE-208-length-49949-cov-11.883021_pt1 | contig 49949 bp, 27 predicted proteins | sample MGYA00238144_ERZ746983 | MGnify/ENA primary metagenome ERZ746983 (study PRJEB28759, sample SAMN06268863) | compost metagenome | isolation source: single cell | place: USA: California, Emeryville, Joint...
TCATCCAGATAGCTTCTTCTCCTCCAGAGAGAGGAGGCTCATTTGAGGTTCGAAATTTATTTTCTTCATCTTCAAATAAATCATACTTATTCCTGTTTGGCAAGCTAAAATCGATGAATGAGGGTTCTTCATCCATTTGATCCGCCGCTTGTGATCGAGTAGTCGCAGTTTCTAACGGGATCGGCTGATTAACAATGGTAATCGGTTTGACTTCGTTATATGAGACTTGATCTATGCCATTAGGCAGGCGGAAGTAGCTCGGATTGAAATTTATGAAAAAGTTTCTCGGAATCATGAAATTCTGGAAATTCATTGGTCTATTAATGAGACTCAGATAATAATCCAACGCTTGATTGGAGTAATTGGCTGGCTCACGAGGGAGATTAGGGATTCCTTGCAGCTGCTGCTGCGTTTCTATGGCTTTGGGTTCCTCGGGTTGAATATTTTTAGATAGATACTCTTTGAACTGGCTGTAGAATCTATTCTTGACCTTAGTTTCAGTCCTTCCAGACATGCGCTTGGCGATCTCGCACCATTTCCTTCCGTGAATTTTAAAAAGTTGAAGCAGTTGCTGGTCTTCAGCTTCTGTCCATTTGCTGTTTTTTATGGAAGGACTTAGCTTGTTGAGATAGCGATCACGGACTTGCTTCCCAGTTCGACTTCCTCCCATGTTAAAAGAAATTAAGCCCCAATTAAGTCCGTGAAGCTTAACTTGTTCAATAAGATTTTCATCCTCCTGCTTAGACCACGTTCGTCGAGTGCGCTTAAGTGTCTGGCCGCTTTCCTCACCAGAGAGATGTTTCGAAATTTTTTTAGAGAGATAATTGAGCACTGGTTCCTTTTTTAATTTTGAAACTGAGTTCTGCCGCGAAATTTCAGATGAATTGCTTTCTTTTCCATTGTAGTCGCCTTTCGGTTGCCTTTCATTTGACCTAACTTTTTTCTTCCGTCCTCTTTTTGATGTTTGAAGCTCCTTTTTCATTTGGCACTCAGCTATTGAAGTATGCTGGGCCGTAATATTTGCTTTGATACCAAAGGAAGCTGAGACAAGCATCGTATTGGAGAGGCTGTTTTCAAGGAGAGTCTGCATGGATAGCGAGGTTCCGAAATGATAAACTTGTTGCAAACGATAAGGAAATTATTATTTTTATTAAGAGCGCGTGAAGTTGTTATAGATTTATTTTAAGCCAATTCTTCATGAAGAAGCGATCATTTGAATGATTGAGCTCGCAGGGTGAAATCTTGCAAGGATACGAATAAGTGATTGAAGCGTTGGAGTCCTGGCTTATCTTTCGATTCTTCACAGGACGACACAGGCCAAACCATCAAATTTTGAAATTCTATAGGTTCTCTGAAATTAGGATTTGGCATTAACTTGTTATTAAATTCTTAATAAAATACCGCCGTTTTAAATACCAGAATCTATTTATTTAAATAAATCTCCATCGTTCATCAGGTGTAGAACATTTTACCAGTGTTAATATTTTATATTTATAAAACCCCAGCTCATCCAAACAAAGGGATTCTTCCTCTCGCAATTAAAAGTGAAAAATCATTGTATTGATTATGAGACTTCCGGATCAGGAGTATGAATTAAGTTAACCATAGTAAAAGAAATAGATTCACGTTTGATAAACCATTCCAGTCATGATGACCTCATGGCAGTCTTGGAATTAATTAAATGAATTCGATGATTTCACTTAATATATTTAGAATTACGGAAATTGTTCTCAAAAAATCGGGAGTCCTTTTAAATTTATAGAAATTAATTCCGGGTACATTGTCTCTTCGTAGGCTTCCTTGTTCATAACATACAAATTTTCTGTTGAGCTTTCACAATGTCAACTCCTACCCCTCACTCCCTTCAATCTCTCTCTGACTACCATTCCGAGCGTCAGCTCTAATTTTCATTTTCCTAGCCCTTGCTTTATTTTGTGGATAGTATTCAAGTAGACTTGCTTGCTACTGACATTTTTTGTAATTCGCAAGGAATCCACTACTTTTGATAGCTGATAAACTTTTGAAAATTAATCGTATTCCATTCGAGTATTGCTACTACTGGAATTTGCATGGTTTCCTCGCAGTATAGTTAAGAGGAGCAAACAATTTACGATTCAAAATGAGTATGAAGTCACTCGAACTGCGATTATTATATTGTCGTATATTAATCAGAATAATCGAGTTCAATATTTATTTCTACCTGAATCATATTCTGTATTTACTATGACTTAAATTCTTAATACAATAAATTTGATTACGTTGGAAAACAAAAAGTCACATTGTATAAATCAGATAGACTGGCTACTATAAAACGCCCCGGAGGATGCAAATAGGCTAGTTGCGGCTGAGCAATGTCCCATCTGTCTTCTGTCATCGATTAAATTACCAAAAATTTCATAAATCAAGAAAACAATCTATACCTTTCGCACAAGCGAATGATGATGACGATGAATATTGCCTGCTGACCTGTCGGTAGATTTTCTAATAAATGCAGATTACCACTTGACATTTGAACCGTATTTCAAAGGCAAGTTACGATAAATCTTCCTTGCTAAGTAGAAAGAGAATGCTTTCATTTTTATCAATATATCCGAAAAATCAGCCAGCATAAAGCTATTGAATTCGAGTTTGTTTCTGCTCTAACATTATTAAGTCATTGAGTTAGTAAGTTACATAATTTATTTTAAGAAGTTGCAGACTAGAGTTTGATTCTGAAAAAGCTGTATGCGCTTGAATAATCGTAGTTCGTTGGTCCCTTAATTACAGAGTCAAGGCCTTTATTACTTCCCAGAATTGAAAGTATGAAGAAGAAAGAGTGTGAAGAAATTAATTGAGAATTTATTCAAAACAGTTGTAATATTAAACAACGCAGAGGATACCGCATTGTAACGCACGACTAATCCGAAAAAAATGAGGAAAAGCCTTCAGGCTGTGTTTTCCAGAAATTACATGCATTACCTTAGTTAAAGTCGACTAGGAGTAGTTGCGATTGATCTAAGAGAAGAATTTATAAGAATTGATTGCTTGTTTGTTACGGCTCGCTAGGAAAAATTAAGAGATTACTTATGTAAAAAAGTCTGACAATGGCACATTTAAAAACTATCCACCACTCTGCAACAAGAATTGATCAATTAATTAATGACTGCGATTTACTCACTTTGCATCACCTCATCGATTTCTTTCATTATCTCATAATAAATGTTTTTAATATTTGCAAGGCGCGACATCAGCGTTTGTAGCCTTATTTCTTTCTCTCTAGAGCCAAAAGTGTTCTTGGGTTCTATGCCCAAAACATTCTCATTTGTCTGAAATAATTCGACTTTTTCTGTGTTAAAGTTATTGGTGCCATCCTCTTCAAAAAAGTCATATTTTTCCTTGGTTGGCACGCTAAAATCAATAAACGAAACTTCATTCATCTGATTCTCATGAAATCTGTTGGTATCCATGTATAATAATGGCTGTACATTATTATTCGCAAGCCTATTTTGGAAAATCGGGTTCTGAGTGTTTGGTATGGCGTCAACGCCATTCAAAAAATCTTTTGGCTCTTGGAAAGTGCAGGCCGTGCTCTGAGGTTCTGATTGAGGAAGAAATTGCGACGCTTCTTGCTGGTCATTTTCTGCTGGTTTGGATTCATTGGGTTGGGTTTTTCCTGATAAGTGCTCTTTGAAATTGGTGTAGAATCTGTTCTTGACCATGGTTTCCGTCCTTCCAGGAAGGCACCTGGCAATCTCACACCATTTTCTGCCGTGAATTTTAAACAGATATAGCAATTGCTGGTCTTCACCTTCAGTCCATCTGCTATTATTAATAGAAGGATGGAGTTTGTTGAGGTAACGATCTCGAATTTGTTTTCCCGTTCGTTTTCCTTTCATATTGTGAGAAATCAAAGACCAATTAGGCCCGTGCAATCTCACTTGACTGAGGAGGAAGTCATCCTCTTGTTTATCCCAAGTTCGTCGTGTGCGAGGGCTTTTTTTATCGTTTTTCTCAGTAGTATTCTTCGAGATTTTCTTGGAGAGGTGATTCAGTTCAATCGAACCCTCTGATTTTTTCTCAGAGCCATAAAAGGAATCCTGAGATGACTCGCTTATTTTTTCATCTGCGCCTTTTGGTTGCGCTTCATTGAGTCTTGTCTTTTTCTTCTGTTCTCTCTTGAGTGTTGAGATATTATTCCTAATTTGGCTTTCTTCTCTTGAAGTCTGCGTGTTGTCGAGTAACACTGTGTCTCCCTCACTCATAGGGGTTGAGACTTGAAAGTCACTCATGCAAGCATTTTCAAGGCCGGAATAATAGAAGAGGCCTTCATAGAGTCGCTGTGATTGTTCCATAAGCAGTGAGTTTTCAAAGGGGCTGATGATGGATTGTTTCAAAATTTTAAATCTACAAAATAATAATTTTGATTTTCCAAGCGAGGCTTTTATAGACTCTTTTTGCACTGGCTCACAGCGCTGGATTTGAATCGTTAAAATCAGTGTGCTTTAAAACCGCACGTCTTCAGTCTTGAATAAATATTAATCGAGTTGCTTTAAAAATTCTTTATAATAATGCGGTATCTAATGTTCCAAATTCTGAATTTCTATAACAAATTCAACCAATTAATTTTACTATACAGAGAATCACTTTAATTCAAGCTGGTTTTTTGAGGTAACCGAATGAAACCCTCGAAAAGGAAGTTCCTTCCATTTCATGAAAGAAAACCGTATGATGCAGTCTCTTGCATGTATGCCAGCTGAAGAGGTTGATTCCGCTTCAAAAGAGAGAAGAGGAGGAGGAAAAAACACAATGATACTCTGTGGCGTGAGACTGATACTATTTTAGACTTATAATGTATTAGATAATGAGACGATTTAGAAGGTTTGAGAATTAAATTTGGAATTTTGGGATCATCTTGAATCAATTAAAATTAATTTCGGGGATCGGAAACACGTAATCATTTTTTGCTTTGAAAAGTAGTATTTACCTCGCGTCATGCTCAAATCCAAAAATTTTCCATTCTTATCACGTTGATTTGTACCAAACCCTGCGAGTTCTCTCAGGAAGCTGGCCTATATAAGATAGCATAACCATTTTCATGTCCTATGAAAGCGTTAATTCATTATAGGCGATTGCCTGGCTCTTTTATCTCTTTCCAGAGGAAGCGATTCGGCTTGAGGCTCCTTACAATTTGGAAATTTGAAAATACTATCTTGTGTATTAGTTACTTATTTTAGATTCATATTATAGTGTGCTTATAACGAGAGAAAAAGAGGCTCGTGCAGCGTCTCCATTACTCGCAAGAAAAAAAGAATGGCTCTGCCTCTCATGCCCAGTTGCAACTAAAGCTGAAGAAGATTCTTATAATCAGATGCGCTCGATAAAGCAATGGTTAGAAGCTACGCGAGGAAGGAGAGCAAAGCCTTCAAAGCCAAATTCACGCTACTACATGCAAAATCCATTGAGTCCTATTAGAAGAATTCTGTTATTGTGCTTTTTCATGGTTAGAAAAAAAGAGAATGTTTTGAATCAGAGTAATGCATAAGCGATCGTAAAGATGTTAACTACACAACTTCCGCTGAGCCAACTTATAGAGGCGCCTTGTTGAAACAAAGGGGATCAGCAGACCAATTTCTACTCTTTCAAAGAAACTGCACCATTTCAACAATGCTTTTTTGTATTTCAGTGAGAATTAAAACTAACACATTGAGCTACGTTTATTGAATAGTTAGATGAAATAAAACAAGAAAAAGCTTATCTAGGCTGAGCCAGCACGTAATCTTATTAATTGGACTCCCTTCTCTTTTAAGATTCAAGTTTAGTTATATGGTAATGATTGTGCAAAGACTTCCCACCCTGATTTGAATTTATAAATTCTCTTAGTAACAGAGCCAATTGTGCTTTTGAAATAGTCAACGCATTATTTTTAAAAATCTAACTGAATTAATTCTGCGTTATTTTGTTGCTCAATTCAAACAAACTCAGCCCTACTGAAAATAGCGTTTTGAATCGGTAAAAGATGGTCAGCATCAATTACACCAATAAACTCTTCGTCAGCCAAGCGCTATAAACAAAGAACAACAAAAATTCACAAAATCCTTATTACAGTATTTAATTACTCGAAGAGACTGCATTTTATCAGATTGTGCAGATTCACTCTTATTTTAACTTACATAGCGTCAGTTATTTTATTGGCTTTTCATTCCAAGGCGGAGATGATTAATCTGGAACTCTTATTTTGCAAGAAATAATGTAATGGAGATAAGAGGTGAAAAAAAAAGTTCGCATCAGATACCAATTGTATGTTGTTTTTTTTTTGTTTGTTAAACAAGGCTGAGATAAAAAATCTTGCCATTTACAGAGTCCAGTAGGGATAATTGATGATCTTTTTTTTTGACAGTTAAATTTCAAAAGAGAGAATAATGTGCAATAGTTTAGCTTCATGAAAATTATGGCTCTAAGAATTAGCAATAAAGTTGCTAAGCACTTTGCATCATCTCTTTGATTTCTTTTAATGTCTCAAAATAAATGTTTCTCGCTCTCGAATGTCGAGACATTAACATATTCATTCTGATTTCTTTCTCTCGAGGGTTATAAATTTTTGTGGAATCTAAGCTCATATTGATGTTGTCCTCTCTGAATAATGGTTCAGCTCCAGTAGACAGGAGATAATTATTCGCGTGAAAACTTTGGGCTTGATGTTCATCTTCTTCAAATAAGCTGTAATTATTTCTGTTTGGTAAATTAAAATCAATGAATGAGATTTCATCCACATGATTCGCTTGAGATCTTGGCTCCAAAAAATATGTCATAGAGGGTTGGTTCGAATAAAAAGCACTTTGAGGGCTGTTATGAAAAATCGAATTCTGGAAAGACGAAAGTGCTCCAAACTCGCCTGAAGAATTCTTTGGCTCTTGGGCAGGGTATTCTGTGCTTTGAGTTTCCGATTTGAGAATAAAATGGGATTCTCCTTCCTGGGCATTTATTGTTGGTTTCGCTTCATTGAATGGGGTTTTTTCAAGTAGGTATTTTTTGAACTGACTGTAAAATCGATTCTTGACCCTGCTCTCCGATCTTCCTGGAAGACATTTGGAAATTTCGCACTATTTTCTGCCGTGAAGTTTAAACAGGTATAACAGTTGCTGGTCTTCAACTTCAGTCCATTTGCTATTGTTGATAGAAGGATGGAGTTTGTTGAGGTAACGATCTCGAATTTGTTTCCCACTTCGTTTTCCTTCCATGTTATGAGAAATTAAGCCCCAATTAAGTCCATAGAGTTTCACTTGCTCGATAGCAAACTTGTCTTCTTGTCTTTTCCAGGTTTGCCTGGTATAGTGGCGACGTAACTCATTTTTGGCACGACTGATATTTTTTGATATTTTCTTGGAGTGGTAATTCAGTTCTGGAGATTTCTTAGAGTTTTTCTCAGAACTAAAAGCTAAATCTTCTTCAAGAGGTTCGTTTAGGTTTTCGTCTGGTTCTCTTTTTGGAAAGATTTCACTTGTTGCTCTGTTTCTTCGCTCTCTTTTAGAAGAGGGAAGAGCGTCATCGATTTGATGTATTGGTGTGGGAATCTCCAAGCCAGTATTCTGAGCAAATATACTTGCAATGCTACAAACGGATGTTCCCATTGACAAGCTTTCTTTGAAGAAGCGCGACTCATGAGAAACCACTTCATTGTGTTGAAGGCAGGATTTCATGACTACGAATGCTTTAGCGTGATGATGAGATTGTTTCAATTAATAAAATGATTATTTCATTTGATAAGCGAGGCTTTTATAAACTTTTTCTGCGCCACTTCATTGAAGAGGGGAAGAGAGAGAGGATCTTTCAATCGGATTACCCCTATATTTGAAAATTTTGAAAAGTAACGACGACGTCGTACTCGGTTTTCAAATCTGAAGCAGCCAGCTACTCTTCACGAATTAGACCAGACACGGCCATGAAAATCGACTCAATTTAAATGGTATAATTATTTCACTGTTAAATTTGCGTCAATTAACTATAAAATTTTTATTATTTCATTTTATTGTATAGGCCGAAGGTTTCTGCAGAAATTCCGAGACCGCGTTATCGAATTCCATCTCCTTCAAAGAAGTATTAATCCACTCAATGAATTCTCCCAGAAAATCGAACCAACAACTTGCGTTAGAGAAAGGAGAAAGAGAATCATGGAAATTTCTACTACGAACTAATCCATTTATGGAGACAGTTGTGTTATTGTAGAAATAAAAAGCGGCAGATTTAGGATAGTGAAAATTAATTCTTTAAAAATTAGGAGAGCCTTAGATCTATCATTCAATTTAAGTCATCGGTGCATGACACACGAAGAATGTTACTGACAATGCTGACTGCTTCAAATTACTTCATATTGATCGCGATTGAATCCTTTCACGTTTATTCGAATGATATGAGTTTCTTATACTTAATCTAAAATATATCTTGTCAACTTTTTCCAAAAACAATCAAGTCATCATTAGCTGATCTCGCTAGCACAAAGAAAATTAGCTTTGTTGCTGTTATATAAATATCAACTTTTTATATGATTGACCCGATTAAGACGGTCTTTGTTTTTGTTTTTTATATCATTGTAGTTCGTAGCAAGGATAAAAAAATTATGTCGCTTTCGTTTTTTTGAAGCACATCATTCTCGTGATTCTTCAAGCAAGAATGCAAAACGAACGAAATTTGCTCTGGAATAAGATGCTGAGATATGTTGTAATAATATCTTAAATAAAATATAGAATCCATCCCTGACGAATAATTACATTGAGGATGAACTAGCCATTTGTAAACATGCAGAATATATTGAAAAAATATCTACAGTTAATGAAAGAGCTTTCCCTCTCACACAATGCGTCACGGCATTTCAAGCAAATAATTTAATCAAGGTAGTAGCTCCTTAATTTAATATTTTGTAAATTAACAAATTTACAAATTCGGAAGCAGCCAATTGAAATTTGGGTGTGGAGCCACTATCTTTAGACATTTGTCAAGAGCGTGCTCGTCTGACTTCCAAGACAATTAGTAATCCACCAAAACCCGTATTCCGTAGAAATATATTGCGAATTTGCTCAGAATAAAGGCAAAAATTAGTAAAAGCTGATCTCATTACCATAATCCCATAGAGGATCATAAAATGGTAGTTAGCTACTAGTTTTTCTAAGTACTCAAGTTGATTGAATGAATTCTAACTTAATCTGAGCTTCAGTTTAGGGCGATGCCGAATAATTTCTTCAAGTGTAAATGAGAGGAGAACATTAGTTGGTTTAGTTTTGGAACTCAACAAAAATGAAGTATCCTGTGATCATCATAATATTTTCTTTCGTCAAATGAGAATAGGAATTGAGAAACCACAATAATAGCAATCTTTAGGATATTGAATGCTTTTATCTGAAATAGTACATGCCATAGGGCTTTGCTACTTGGCACTAATTCGCACTAATGACTAAAGGTTCTTCTATTTAGCAAATGATTCCGTGTGAGATTTAAATCTATACACAATAAAACAACCTTCTGCTAACTTTCTTTTGTTTCCTCAATTCGAAGAGACCTGATGAAGTAGAATCTTCATAGCATTGAACTTATAGCCACAATAACATTATTTATCCAAAGATACGTTGAAGAAATTTTCTAAAAATCTCACCAACAACACAAACAAAAAACAAAACGCAAATTTTTAATTATTCACTGTTTTTCTTCCTCTGACATACTCTGCTGCAGTGGATGGAAATCTGAATCTCGACCCACTCTCTTCTTGCACACCGTATTCCTGACGACCAACACCCAGAAAGCAACCATTAGCAAGGCTATCAAGATCACAATTCCAGCATAGAGGAAATCCAAAGGATTCAATTTCGTTATTGGGATTCGCGTGAGATTCGCAAAGCCAATGCTACTATTATCCACATTGAACATCACATAATAATTTCTCAAGAAATTATTTCCCAGAGGCCAAACGGTTTCAAACGACCCAATCGTGCTTATCTGTATCTCGCAATAGCTTCCCGCATAACTAACATATTCATCTGGCACAACCGTAAGGTTCAGCAATATATCAGTTGTCGTATCATCAAGAAAGCCTAACACTAAAGGAGGAAAGTTAGTCGTTCCGGATCCGCACGAGCATCTAGGCGGGTTCTTTTGATCATAAGCACATTCAATGCTGTAATTATTCCGTAAGATATTGACTATATCGCTGACGATCGGCGCAGGGAACGCAATATAAGCCCTGCTGGTGGCCAGGCTGGCTTTAGGAGCTTCGAAATTGAATGGAATTGACACGTTCCCTATATTGAGGCCCATTAGCTGGAGACTCCACTCATTAGGACCTGCCGTCTTGAGATAAGAGAACGAGGTGCCGTTCATTTTTTTGGAATCGAAACCGTTAATGATAAGCTCAGAGTTCATGTCTATCCCGCTGTCTATATTATCACTGAGGTACAAGGAAAACATTCGATTGTTAATTTTCCCTTCCTGGTAAAGAAGGTCCAAAAAGGTCGGCACATTGCTCTGGTTGCTAAATCCAAGCCCGAGTATCCCATCAGCATTCATCCCTTCGAGATTTTCGATCGAAACCGCGAGGCCAATGGATAAGTTTGTTACTTCAAAAACATTTTCGAAGTACACATTGTCTTTCGCAAGATAAACCTCGACTTCGCCTACGCCATAGGACAGCGAGATGTTGTCTTCGTTGATCACAGTGCAAGTGGTTGATTGGTTGCAATTAAAGTATGTTTTATTGTAAGAGCTGTTGGTGCTGAGCGCAATATCCGGAACCCACAGTATCGAGGAAGTGGTGTCAAGGAGAACTTGGAATGTCGCGTTTGTTGAACCGATAGAGATGGTGGCGATGTAATTTATCCCCTCATATCCTGTTAGCATTATCGTTTTTTGATCTGAATCGGCTGCTAATAGACGAGGAGTCCTCTGGTAACGGGCAGGGGTAAATGGAATCCTGAATGAAGAAGACTCATCGTCTGACATAACTCCGCGAAGGAGGGAGAAAACCCCAAAAGTTAGCAGAAATAAGCAGTTGATAATCCGTCTCATGTTTAATTCTGAGTTCAAACACGAAGAATAAAAAATTATGCAGCAAATTTCCAAATTTTAATCTTGATTTTGAATAAATTCAAGCACAGTGTTGAAGGTCTGGCCAATGAAAAATTCTTAATAATGCAGATATTTAAAGAGTAAATAATGCAGATATTTAAAGAGTAATTAATGCATGCAGTTTGACTATAGTAACATAAAGAGTGATAAAGGCGAGCTAATTAGTAAAATTAACGATGTTCACGAAATAGATGCTTATAAAAAATATTATAAGTGAGAGTCTTCATCCATCCTTTTCCAGTGAGTTGCGAGTTGAATTGAGGTAATTTTTGTTCGATTTCCGTTCACGTGATCTGACTATGCCGCGATTTTTTCAGGGGGGAAAAAAATTTTTAAACTTATACGCTTGCTGCTTATAATGTGCTATAGGGTGGCGTCTCCGAGGTCAACTAGTGTCAAATTCTTTAAAATATTTCTTTTTTGTCAACCATGCTTATCGTCAAGGAATTTAATGATCTGACAATTTACGATAACATTGGCTTGATCGGCTCGAATCTCATGGCTTCCTCTTTCGGGTAAATAACCTTAGTGCAGCGATAAATCTTTATTTTGCTATCTGTTGGCTCTTCAACACCATCTTTTCGATAATATATCGATAATTCATCGGATACCAATAACAACGTAAGGTACCTCGTTCTGCAGGGAAGAATATCGATTCGTCGACTGCAGTTGACTGATTTTTAGTGTTTTTCATCAATTTAGCTTCCTGAAAATTTGATTTGCGTCTGCGATCCCAGAGCCATTTTTTTATTTGCTTTGGCTTCAGTCCAGTTTGTTGTGCCATGATCCCATAATCAACAGCATTGAGGCTGCTTTTCTGAGTGAATCGATAGATATCTTCGAGGTACTCTTTCTGCTCCTGAGATTTACGAAGTCTTTTCTCAGGGCGATCTTCATCGTTCGGATTCTGACGTTCCTCTGTAATGCGATTGGATTTAGTTCTGCTTCGAAAATTCTGTTCTTTCAGACCTAAATGCGACGAAAAGCCAGAGTCAATTGAAAATTTAATAAAAACTTATGGATTTGGAGAGGTATCCTGAGTCATCATTGCCTGAACGGAGCCCTCGATAACTCTTCTCCTGTAATTCCATAGGAGATTCAGGTATAATCTTATCTGGTAATTTTTTGCTTGGAGTCAGCATTGAGTGAAATCTCCAAACAAAAGTAAATTATCTAAGAAATTCTATATTATATCCTTTTCATATTTTCACTTGTTCGAACTAAATGACAGCCGAGGACTGGAGCTGCAGCACAGTGTCTGCAATTTCAAATTTCTTTATTTTATGAGGAGTTTAAATTTCTAATAGATTTTTATAAAGATTTTCCCTTTTCTTAAATGCTTACTGAGCAGATTTATCGACAAAAAGCCTCCTGGCTATTTTGTAAATTTAAGAAAATTATGCTGGCATACCTTCCGATATTGTTGCCTCATAAAATATCATTAATGGCAGATCATTATGACGACCCAAAAAGAGAGAGATTTGGATAAAAAGTTACGTTATTTTGCAAGACAATGTAAAAATTTTCAAAATTGAATTTCTGGAGTTTGAACCGAATTTCCTCCAACTGCCTTGCAGCTCTGCATCTCTGCTACAGAGGCTGTGATTTAGCAATAATTAAATTTTATCGATTTCAACGATAATATTTTTGAAGTGAAAATCAATTGAAAAATCATTAATAACCGAATACATAATCTTCTCTAATTACTTTCAAACCTAATGTCACATCCAACTAGTTTACGCAGCAGCACTCATAGTCTCTCTCCTACAAAGCCTATTCCATTAACATCTCAAGATATCGACCACTTTACCAAATATTTACTCTTTTTTATCGAAATTGAAAGACTGAACACCATCAATCATGATTTGCTACGCGCGAATGATGAACTGCGAACTCAGGCCTCAGCAGCGGAGAAATCAAACCTCCTTGAGGAGCGACTTCACATTCTCATGTCTGAAAACAAGAACCTTCACGAGTTAGTCAATTCATTTAACAAAGATCGCGCACAGCTTGAGGCAAGAGAAGCTAAACTGAACGAACTTGAAGAATTGAAACGCTCGTTAGCTCACGATAACGAGGCAAACGCACTGCGAATCCTTGAATTGAACAAGGAGCTTGAGCTCTGGATGGCTCGTGCCCATGATGCTGAATCGAAAGCGAGCAACCTCACTGAAAGAATGCAATACCTCGCTGACGAAAACGATAATTTAAATAGAGCCTTGAAGCGAAGCTTCGAGGAATTGAATGTGCTGAAAACTAAACTGAGTGGTCAAGATGATTACCTAAGGCTTCTGGACGATGCACATCGAAAGATTGCGCAACTTAATGCAGAGATTGAAACTCTGAGCAGACTGCTTTCAGGAAAAACACAGCAGTTAGATGAGTTGAAGGCCGTATCAGCTGATATGGATGAGAAAGTGAACGTTGTAATCGCTGAGACAGAGCGATTAAATCAGATGCTCGCCCAAAAAACTCAGGAGATTGAACAACTTTCTTCGCTGTTGGCAGCAAGAGATCAAGAAATCGATCAGTTAAAGCGACAATTGGCAAGCGCAGAGTACGACTCGTACCATAAAGCAGAGTTAGAGCGAAGGATCAATGCGCTTTCGAATGAAAATAACCGCTTGAATGGCGAACTGGATGCAAAAACTCATGAAAACGCTGAATTAAGGACAAAATATGTAGAACTCGAACAAAATGTGACCTTGGTGATCGTTGAGAACGCTCGACTCAATAATACATTGGAAGAACTCAAAAAGCAAGTTGATATGTGGAAAGAGCTCGCAACTGAAGGAGATCGGCTCAAACCTCAAATGTACTCACTAGAACAGCAAATTGAAGGTCTAAAACGTGAAAACACTGACTTGCTCCAAAAATTAGAAGATTTAGGAAGACAGCTCAGAGATGAGAGAGAACGGGCAATCGACCTTCAAAAGGAGCTTGCTCGGATTCCAGAGCTTGAAAATTATCTTCAAGCTGCAGAAACCAGAGCAGATAGACTGGCCATGCAAATTAATGAACGTTTGAAAGACACAGACTATTGGAAAAATAAAGCGTCTGAACTAGCAAAAGAATTGGAAGAGCACCGTGACGAAGCGAATAAACTGGATATTGTCGTAGCAGACAATGAGAGACTGACAGGGCTGCTTGATGGGAGGATAAAGGAGCTCCAAGCCAAAGAAAACGCGATAAAGGAACTGGAGATGGCTGCAAGAGAAGTAGCCCCTTTGAAAGATGAACTCGCTTCATTGAATGCAGTGACTAAAGGATTAGACCGCGAAAACGAGGAGATGAGAAAGCAGTTGCAAGAGATGCAATTAAAATTGTATGAGGCAGAGGATAAAGCCAAGCTGGCTGACGAAAGAGGAGCTCGTATCGATAAATTGAAGGAAGAAAAAGAGCAAATGAACAAGCAGCTCGCGTTCAAATTACAAGAAACCATTGAATTAGATCGAAAAGAGCAGGAAAATCAAAGGAAAATACAGGACCTCAATGAGACTGTCGTCCTCTTGAACGAGGAAAATGAGCATATGAATAAAATATTAAGAGAGAAAATGAAAGAGTTTGAAGCTCAGAGAGAAAAACTTACTGAACTTCAAGCTGAAATCGAACGGAAAATGGGATTGGAAGCTGAGTTAAACGCCTGCCAAAGAGAAATCTCCCAGCTTTCTCAAGAGCTGGATTCTAGACTTAAGGACCTGAATACTTTAAGTGGGAAAATTATAGCCCTTGAAAAGGATAATGAGGATAAAAATGCTAGATTGGAGCGTTTAAGGCGCGACAATGATTATATGTCCTCTATTATTGACGAGAAGAACAAAGAAGGTGAATCACAAAATGAACAGATCAGAGAACTTGAATCAAGGCTGTCACGCATTCCGGAACTAGAAAAGAAACTTGCGATTTCTCACACTGAAAACGAGGGACTAGCTGCATTATTAGAAGAAACAAAGATTTCGACATGCTGAGAAACAGACTGCGCGAACTCGAAGGAAACGAATTCATTATAAATGACTTAAAGAAGAAGGTTGCTGCCGCTGAAGAAGAAAATAAGAATTGGGACTCTTTAATGAGAGACCGCGCGCACGAACTCGAAGATTTACGAAGCCTCTTACAACAGTCCGAGCGAAAGCAGGCTCAATTGAACGAACTAGAAGCTAAGACTGCATTAGTCGTGGGTGAAAATGAAAGATTGGATTCCCGATTGGCTGAAAGCGAGAGAGAATGCTCCAATTTGAGGTTCAGGGTCGCCGAGCTCGAAAGGTCCAAAAATAATCTTGAAAGAGCCCGGGAGCAGACTGTCAAGGAGCTTGAACGAGCACTTGAGACCTCAGCTCTTGAAAACAAACACATGATCGGACTGCTCGAAGAGAAAAGGCAAATTATCGAAGATCAAGCGGAAAAAATCAAAGAGCAAGATCGCATTATCTCCCAAACGAAAGACCTTCCGAAGCAATGCGAGCTCCTCAAACAGGACAACATCTTGCTGAACAAAACTCTAAACGATAAACTATTAGAAATAGCTCACCATCGAACTAGAGGAGACAACGCAGAGTATCAGAAGCTAGAAAATGACTCTCTTCGCGAAAAGTTGGACTTGCTTCTCGAGCAAAATGAAAAACTCAACAGCACTCTCAATGAGAAAACGAAGATAATCTCTAAGCTTGAACCGAAACTGCAAGACGCACAGTCCAAGCTATCCAGTCTATCCTCAGAGTTAGAAAGGTTGGACAAAGTATGGACTTCTAAGCAAATAGAAGAGGAAAACTGGCGCACTAAAGCTTTGGAGTTGGAGAGAGAAAAAGCTAGCTCTCAAGAACTGGAGGGAAAACTGGTGCTGCTAGCAAATGAGAGCGAAAAGCTTGACGAAATACTCAGAGAGCAAGCAAGTGAACTTGAAGGACTAAGGATGAAGAATGTAGAGCTGGAAAATAAAGTCGCGGCGTATGCGATTGAGAATAAGTCTCTGAATAATTTGATTGAGGATAAACGAAAGGAAACTGAGCAATGGATGAAACGAGTGGTGAGTGCTGAGGCAGAGAAAGCTTCATCTAGTGAATTTGATAAGAAATTGCAAATGGTTATCCAAGAGAATGAGAGATTGAACAAGCTGCTGAATGAGAAAATAAAGGAAGCGGATAGCTGGAGGACGAAATACGTTACTGAGAGGTGCGGTTGGGAGTCGGATAATTCGAAGAGTTTGGCATTCAGTGAGTTACAGCAGAAGTTGAAATCATTGGAGAATGAGAACCAAAGGCTGACGCAATACTTACGAAGTAAGAATTATTTAGATACAAAGTATTAAATAGATAAAATGCAAACGATACGATGAATGTTTTTAATTGTTGGCAATATTATCTTATGGAATTCAAGGCTCGTCAATTGTTGATTTTATTAGAGAAAAGAATATCTCATCTTCTTTCTTTCAAAATGATTTTATTGAATTTGGACGAAACGACAATAAAAACTAAACATAATAAGAAATATTATAATTTGCTGAATGTGGTTTTGTAATTGCTATTCGCGTTTTGAAGGTAGCTTGATACAGAAACTATCTGTATTTTATAGACACTCACTCTCCTTTAATCAATTTATTTTGGAAAAAAGAGTTTCATAACTTTTTCTAGCACTATTACATAATTGAAATAAAATTGTCAAGCGATATTTCTCTCATTCTTTAGTGTTTTTTGGTTGTTTTTTTTTTGAAAATTATGAATGTTGGTTCATGTGAGACTCTAGTCTACATCGTGCATAGCTTAAATTGAAATTAACTTTGAATGCTTGCGAAAAAGGCACAGTTTTCTTTCATGCTATTTCTACTCAATTGGATAATTAAAAAATGTTCTCTACTGGATTTAACCAATTCAAATTATTCGAAGCAATGAACACTCTTTTTATATTTAATCTAACAGCTGCTGAAACTTTCAGTATGCGGCAATTACTGATAAGGCGCACTGAGATCGAACGTCAGAATATAAGCAAATAAATTCACCGCCTCCTCTAATTGATCAGTAATAAGGATATTTTAGACAATATCAGTTTTTCTATCATTCAAAGAGATTTCTTGCCTCCTACAAAACCCATAAGCTGAGCCCTTTTAGTCCAATCCTATGTCCATTGGCACTAATAAAGCGGCTAATAAACGATTGCGAGGCAAATACCCCGCGATTTGCTTAAGGTTTTTGCAGTATTGAAATCTTATTAAGAGTTCTAACGTCCAATAAATTTAAAAAACACATCTACACAAGCACAATAATTTTATTTCCAAATTATCCTCAAAATTTTCTAAATTTTCCAATAAAATGGACAACGAAAACTATCAACTCTTTCTTCTAAGCGCCAAAAGTCGCGACCTAATCAACATGGAATTCACTCTCGACAAGTCCTCAACAGAACTTCCAAAACTCAACTTAAAATACCAAGGATTCTCAAAACAGCATTCTCATACGCTGAATAATGCTCATTTGTCCTACAAGTCTCACACGCCAACAGCTGGTACTCACGAAACCCAAATCACTCAAGGTGAAAGCAACGAAACCAAACCAGACGAAATAACTCCCAAAGATGAAATTTTCATACATCCGAAATCTCACAAACTTGTCTTCAAAAGCCAAATGTCGCCGAATCGGTATCTACGAGCAAATTTATCACTCCATCACGATTCTAAAACTCCCAGATACATCTCTCCAAGGGATTCAAACCGTTTTCCAAGATCTACAGAGCTTGCTAAAAGCCGAAGCGCGCATAATTTATCCAAAGCGAAAGAAAATTCCAGGATAATTGATCCCAAGTCTGCAGATGCTACGGTAAGGCTGAAAGCCGTCCAAAGGTCACAGAATAATAATTTCACTGATAAACTTCTTCAACTCATGTCAAATGGTACTCTTAATGGAGATTCTTCTCGAGAGCATAAGCAATCAGTCAAAATAAATCGAGAAATTCAGCCCTCCTCAAGAGAGAAAGCGGGTTTCGAGTCAATTGATCTAAGTTACCTGAAACTGCAAACCGAACCAATCTCGAGATCTATTTCTAAAATTAAGAATACTGAGAATGAACCCACGGAAAAGGAAGTTCAGCCAAGAATCTCCGTCAAAGCGCGGCTATCAAACGCCGCTCGACTATTTTCGTTGCAAAAAATCCTGCAAACAAAGCCATTGCAAGGTCAGAAGTCTGGGAGATTGTCCCTTGATAATAAAGTCGATGAGTCTCATTCGAAGGAGAAGCCAACCGAGCAGAGCTTCCTCAGGTCTGAGAGCTTCAAACGGCTGCTTCATGCACAGAAGGCAGGCCGAAAGACACTGGACGCTCCTTTGCTCAGTGAAAGGGCTTATGTTCCTTTGACCACCACGAATGATTCTGCTCCAGCGATTCGGAATTCGATAACGCCTGTTAGTTTCAGAATCCTGAAAAAAGATCTCATTGCTAGGCCGAAGGCAACAAAAGCTCTAACCCATCGATGAGAAATCGTCGTGAGAGAATAATCCAACTTATATATAGTTTAGAGCCATGTAATTAGAGAGTTAAGTAGAATAGATAGTTAAGAGAGCGAAGTCTTTAGAAATTTAAGCGCTTCATAATTGCGACTCGCAAACTAATTCATGTTAATTATTGCTTTATATATTCCGGGAAATATATATTTTCGGGCGTACTCGCCATCGAAAAATCGCGTTGGCGTTTTTGTATTGATTTAACTTGCGTAATCGCAAAATAAAAAAATTAATAATTTGATGAAAACAGTATTTTTATTTTCAAGAGTCTTGTTATTTCAACCGATTGACTTTAAATTATTCAAACATCAGTTCGCTAATTTATTCTCAGGGAAATGCAATCACAACTGCCAAGCAAAACGAAATCCGTCAAAGCCAGTCCGGTTTACGACGTTGGCAAATACTACAGAGCTTCTAAGCCTACCATTGACCGCCCGCTATTCACCGCAAAACGCCGTCCTGAATCCCGTGAGAAAAATTCACATATACAAGAAAAAATCGAAAGACCTCTCTCCCAGCAGCAGAACGTCGGCTCAAACGCTAGCTCCAAAATCTACTCCAACCCACAGACGCCTGAGATGTCTTCAAGGTCTCCAAACTACCATATCTTTAAGCCAAAGTACTCGGCTCCGTTAGTGCAAACTAATTATGTTCAACATCAAAATTATGTTCAGCCGCAGACTTCTGTAAGGCAGTCAAACTACATCAAGGAGGTCGTTGCTGAGCAACAGCACCACTCACAAGCGCAATCGCAGCCGCAATCGATGACTTCTTCGCATAGTCAATTGATTCAGCAGAAACAGCAGCTGCAAAAGTTGCAGCAAATGCAGCAATTACAGCAACTGCAGCAGTTGCAACAGCTCCAACAAATGCAACAGATGCAGCAACTCCAGCAGCTGCAGTTGGAGAAGCAGCAGGCTGCTCAATCAAACTCTGTCGCTGAGAAAAACTCCATGATGCAAGAGTATTTGATGTACATTGACTCGTTATTGAAAGAAAACGCCGAAAATGACCTCTCTTTGGAGCCAATGGACGTTGTTCCTTGTATTTATTTTCTCTACTAATTCCCGTTAATCATTCCTAATTTCATAGCTGTTTCGAAATCAAGCTTTACATTCCATTATGTAGTCGGAAGAGGAGGCTTTGGAAAGGTATTGTCACTCCTTAAATGCGATTGTTAAAGCGGATTAGGTCTGGAAAGTTGAACATAAAAAGAGCCGAAGAACGTATGCGATGAAAGAAATGTCAAAAGCGAAGTAATTATTAAGAATTTTTATACAGAGGCTCATTTATGTGTGCTATTCTTTTAGAGTGATAACGAAGAGAAGCGTGAACTCTGTAATGAACGAAAGAAACCTCCTCAGCAAGCTAAGACACGAGTAATATATATATTACTAGAGAGAGAGAACATTAATTTTCTTCCCTTAGAACGCTCGTGAATATGAAATATGCATTCCAAGATAGAGATAACTTGTATTTGGTGATGGATCTCATGACCGGAGGTGATCTCCGCTACCATTTAGGACGTATGCGAAGATTTACAGAGGAGCAGTCCCGTATTTCATTTATTTTGCACAGCACATATTAATCTATTCAATTAGGCTTTTTTGCTGCATGCATTGTGAGCGGACTCGAATACCTCCACATGAACGGAATTCTTCACAGAGACATCAAACCAGAAAACTTGGTCCTTGACAAGGATGGTAAATATTCACGAGAGTCCTCCAATGCTGAGTATTGGTTTTGTAGGTTACGTGAGAATTACCGATCTTGGTATTGCTCGAATCTGGAGACCAGATAATTCAAGCGATACGAGTGGAACTCCAGGCTATATGGGTAACGAACCTCTTTCTGTTTGAGCTAATCTTAGCTGTCTGTAAATAGCTCCGGAGGTCATCTGCCGACAAAACCATGGCGTCGCTGTTGATTACTTCGCATTAGGAGTTATGATGTATGAGTTTATGTACGGAAGAGTAAGCGTTATCGCCTGAAACCTTTTTCTGATTACATTTTCTCAGCGACCATACCAAGGAAGATCTCGAAAAGAAATCCGAGATGCGATACTTGCAAAGCAAGTCCAAGTGAAAAAGAACGAGATACCTGAAGGATGGTCCCTAGAAGCAGCTGATTTTATTAATAGAGTAAGCATGCGAAATACCTCTGACTCTAAGTGGTTTCCTCTTTTCTTTTCTCTAGCTCATACAAAGAAAACCTGCTAATCGACTTGGGTTGAATGGACCTGCTGAGGTGAAAGCCCACCCTTGGCTCAAGGGATACAATTGGTCTAAACTCAAAAGAAGAGAAATCGAGCCACCTTTCCAACCTTCGGTACTTATTGTTAACAACAAACTCCATTTCTTACAATTGCATTTTAGAAAAAGGAAGATAATTTCGACCATAAATACAATAATATGAATGATGATGAGAACGATGAATTGATAAAGCAAAACGCGCTTCTACTTCGTCAAGCCGCTGTTCAAAGTAAATTACTTTTATTGGGAGTATGGGTCTGAGCAACAAATAAAATAGGTCTGTTTAATAATTATGAATTTGATCAATCTGATCGAGAGGAAAGGCCGAAACAATCGAATAACTCGAGCATGTTGAGCAACCAAAGCTCAACGTCGACAAACTATTCTGTGAGAGGGAATTTTTGATAATTACTCTTTTAAATTCGAATCAGAAATAGACTGTTATAACAGAAATTTTCAGTAATTTGGCTACTATATTTGCTAGAGATTCATAAGCAATGATGTTGATGATGTTTCTTCTCACATTTTTCTGAGAGTCATTTCTATTCTGATTGATTTTGATTGATATCTTAATTTCAGAGGTGAATATTCGATTATTTTAGATGTAATTGTCTTGGTTAATCTACGATTTTGATATTATAGCATGAAGCTGTACTTATTTGCTTGTAACAAATATTTTGTACCAATTTTTTTTAAAGTTCTGATGTATTTAAAGTGCTCTAGAAGCAGAGTTTTCAATGGCTTTGGTATTCTGGAATAAAGAACGACTATTGCTCCTCTTGTGAATCTTCTTCAGATAACAAGGAAACTAACTTTCATTTTGATGCCGACTTGAAATAATTTTGATCCTGTATGAGTTTCAAAGGTTGGAATTTTTACTTAATTTCTTGTTTTCGGAAGAAGAAAGAAAGAAAAAAAGCGTTGTCGCAGGCTATTCTTACGTTTTACATTACGTATATTATTATGCATTAGAAAAAAGTTTAAAGTTGAAATTCAAAACGGTATTGATAACAAGCTAAGGGTATCTTGAAGATGAATTGCTTTGTTGAAGTCAGCGTAACTGTTAACCTCAAGCAAGAAAAGTAAGACTAGCTGTAAGACACATGTGCATATCATCAATAAGATCACGAAGCTAGGAAATAATGGCCTGTTAATACTGAAAAATCTGAAATAAGGTGAAATTCTCGAATAGCTCTTTGAATTAGAGATGTGAATATTGCACATTACTCTATGTCTTGGTGGAAATTATTTGTAGTATTATCATATATTAGGATTTAGAGGGATTTACATACTTTTCATGACTTCTTTCAGGCCCGAAAGAGTATTCAGTGACTTCTCAGCTGAACCTACAAGAATTCATTTAATACTTCTCTCTTGTACATACATGAGCACGACATTGCCCAATATCATTATAATAGTACTTTTATCCCGATTTTATTTCTCACAAATTCAATGCACTTAACAGCTACTATATAAACAATAAAAATTTTGAAGAGAGCATCAAATCATGGTTTAGTATATAAACTTAAATCAGATACCCAATTCTACACAATGAAACATTTTCAATTACAAACACACTCACGCACACACATACACAAAGCCAATTTTTAGTCAAAATACTAAGTGAATTGACCTCAGCGGAAGTACTAAGCAAATAGCAATATACTCAAACCAAACAGAACAAACTAACAAAAAATAAAAATTGATTTTCAATGGTTGCATTAACTTATATGATATTCCAAAGATTAAATCCGTTTCCAAAACACTCCACTGCCCAATTCTACACCAACGATCCTCTTTGCGGTTTCTTTTGCATCTGTATATAATACTCTTGACCAACCTCACTTGTTCCTCGCGAGCCATTAGAGCTAGCACTTTGGAAATCTATCGGCTGATTCACCAACACCCTCAGAGAGTCCTGGAGGCGAAATGGATTATTAGTGGTATTGGACATGTCAGCCCGCATCGTTGACTCAAGAAGCATATCATTACTATAATAAGAGACGATCATCGTTCCACCCTGAGCGTAGTCCCCATTAAAATTAAGCGGAGTATCCTCCAAGCACAGTGAATTATCAACCGTGCTGCTATCATCCTCCATGAGCATTTTCTCTCGATTTGCAGACCTCAACAGTTCCTTTTCGCAGGGTTCGTTATCATCAATTAAGTCATTGGACCTTTTGTTTGGGAATATACTGCTGCTGTTAAAATTCGAAAGCCTTTGGTCCTTGAAAGAGGTGTTGCCGGACGAACTTTTGTAAAATTGAACTAATTCTTTATAGCATTCACTTATCTGCTCCCAGGTAACTGTCGTCAGCTCTGTAAGTTCTTCATTCCAAGGTGCAGACAACCCCACGATCTTGCGAGCAGCCGCAATAGCCGCGCAAGCAACGATGAGAGAGTCAAATCGGTTAAATGAGTACTCTTGTAGAACTAAGTCAGTAAAAAAAGTCGCATATTTTCTCACGTGTCTTAGCAGCCTCTCATCAATAGCACGTAGAGACAAGTTATCTGTGCCAAAAACAACCCCTCTCACTAGGAAGAACTCTAAAAACTGCACTGGAGTCACGGTTCGGATGTTCCATTCAAGAAGTTCGAGGATGAGGAGCTCAGTTTTCTCAAGAAGCTCTATCGAATATATTCCCCTTGCGAAATCATAGAAATCATTGATTCTCACTGCTTTGTACTCAATTTCATTGAATTTGCCTACGCATCACAATATTAATATAGGATCAAGTGAAGGGACTTCCTTACCTGCAATGTAAAGGCACACCAAAGCGATCAGCTGCATTTTATTTTTTGGAAGCTCGAGCTGACTTAGTACATTATCTAGGTAGGACACAGCGATGTGGATTGTATCGCTGCTGTAGCTCAGATCGTGACCGAGCTCGCATATCCATTCAGCGAGGATTTTTCGTCCCTAACAGTATCAGGTGAAAATGCTAAAAACTTGCTTCTACAGAGTTAAAATACCTTTAGGACCGCTGCGTTCGGATCGTAATGACGATTTCTTTTCTGAGAGCTCAGCATCATAGCGAAGATTCGATCTGGATTTAAATTAAGCTTTTGTTTGTGGACGGATTCTCTGAAAGTTTGGACTTTGCCCTAACGAAAAGTGCTTGTAAATTTAGAGTTGAACAGTATGGACTACCTTTGGCAAGAAGATACCACAGTCTTTACAATATTGGCAACGATAGCGCACAACTGCTCCATGAGAACAATCAGTAATGGAATTACTCATGGGAGCCGACGGTTTCTGCAAACAGATTTGAGGCGTTGGAGCGCTTTTTTCCTCACAAATTAGCGTGTTAGTTTGGATTGCGACTGAAGTGCTTGAAGGTTGTTGCACTGACTGATTTATAACTGCAGATATCGAGAGCTCAGAGGGACCAGAAGGCAGATGCCAAGACCGTTTCGCCAATGTCTTTTTGTACTCGGCTTTTAGATTAGAAAGTAGGCTAGGTTTTTGATTTTGAACAATTGAAGTGTTTATGTCATCAGTTTTGGGGCGATTTTCTTTGTCATAATTTGAGTTTTTTTGCTGAATAATGGTATTGCACTGAAAATTCACGTTTGAATTCACTGTTTCCAATAAAAACTCTTGATTAGGCTTCTCTGAGGGGGTTATCATGTCTTTCTTTGATTTTCTTAGACGTTGAATACTCCTCTAAGAAGTAGATTGATTTTTTGGTACTCAAATTAATATTTAAATGTTAATGTCGGTTATGGCATTTTGTTTTGATATGAGTAGGAAAAAACTTGCTAATAAAGCAGATATATTGAAGAGACTGTCTCAATCCACCGAAACCTGATGACCAGAGCAAAGCTATATATGATTGACATGGGAATATTGAGCTTTTTCTGCTAATTTTGGAGTGGAGTGTAGCATAAGTTTGATTATTTGGCCGATTAAAGCAAGTTTGAAAATCCCGCCAACAAGTTATATTTGAATTAAAGAGTTGTTTGGCTGCTTGGAATGCGTTAATAAGTGAGTGATATCAGCTTATTACTCTGGTTATTGATGGTAAACTCGATGAAATTTAGTTTTTCTACAAGAGGGAATCTTAGAATTGTCTCATTGATTTGCATTAAGAACATTTCTAAGGACAAAGCGATATCACAATCAAAGCTTTTTTGAAATATTCATTTAAGGCTCATTTCTATAGTTAGAAGGATGTGGAGGTGGGTATCAGAGCAATGCGATTTGGAAATAGTTCATTTTGCAAGAGTTATTAGTGATATGTCTGATTCTTCGTCACATTTCTATGGATCAAGTCATCAAGCGCGCTTGAATTGTTACAATGAGTGTGATGAGGAGGAAACGGTACCTTACTTCTGACAAAAGAGGTAATAGAGAGAAATAGTTGGAGATCAAAGAAATAACATCATGATGTGAACTATACATGACATCTATGACCTCAGAAGATGAGGTTTAAAATACAAAATTGGATCCGTCTCTAAATATTAAATCGCGAAAGACGAAACTAAAATTTATCATATGGGAATGCGACTTGTTTCTTACAATTGACATAGACTTTTTCAAAGTTTAATCTAAAAGTGGAGTCAGAACGATTGCGGTTTTGAGAGGAAAAAGGCTTTCTTAGAGACGAGGCTTAATTCCCAACAAATTTATAATCGATTTGATTTCACTGCTATGCTTGACATTTTCATCATATTTATACATCTTCAAATGCAGCGATTTTCAGATTGAAAGATCAGCATGCCTTGCTTCCTATTGTTATATAGTGCACTTCAACTCTACGATTAAAACTTTTCGATTATTAACGAAATTTATTGACATAAGCAAGCCTATCATAAGCGATGTTATCAATTTCTCTGAGTGAGCAAATGCAGAATATAGTCGAGGTGATCTACTTTTATTTGTTTTTCTGACCCATAATATTAATAGTTGTGTGAACCTACTCCAGTATCCCATGAGTTAAATTCAAAATTTCACAAGGATACTTCTTTTCGATGAGCGGGAAAAAAATCTTTTGCATAGAATATATCCCATTGGTTCCATTTTGGTAGCACGAATCCAATATTTAGAATCTTTTCACAAACAAGAAATTTTCAATGCAGGTTAATGGGAACAGATATGGACACCACGGCTTCCAAAATAAGCATAAATCATTCCAGGGAGGGACATACCACACTCACGCCCACTCTCACCAGCGTAGCAGTCAAAGCATTTTCTCAAGGTTGTAATTCGTTAATTCAGGAGAAAGAAGTTTGAGCCCTATGAGGAATGAGTTAGGGCTCAACCATTATTCGAAAAAGATTGATAAAAAAATTACTAACGATGTAATCGGAAGAGCCATTGCAACACGAAAGGTAAAAGACCGTAATCAGGCTAATAAGCCCTAATCAAAGACAAAGGAAAAAGTATTTTATCCCTTTCATTAACTAACAACAGCGATAATTTCATAGCTTTTTTGAACCCCTTGAATTTCTATAAAACAAGGATTTGCCCATATTTTCTCGCGGTAATTGTTTTGTTGGACTTATCTGACTTATCGATTTGAAGGGAAACTGCAACAGAGGAGCGGGGTGCTATTTCGCGCACTCGCAGAATGAGCTGAGAGAGCCACCTAGTCTCAAGAAAACTAAACTTTGTGGCCTATTCATGAAAGGTCAATGTGGTCTCGGTGAAAGATGTTCTTATGCCCATGGCGAAAGAGAGCTAAGAAACACGGATCAATTCTATAAAACAGCGATATGTCGAGCATTCTTAAACGGAGACTGCAGTAGAGGAGACAGCTGCAGGTTTGCTCACGGCACAGAAGAGATCCGAACACCTACCCTGACACTTCCTCAGAAACTTGAAGGGGAGTCCGAAGAAAGAAAGGCTATGCAGGAAGATGATGATGAGACCCACATGATACAAGAAGTGTTACGAGCTGCTCAAGGAGACATGAAGCTAATGACTCCTCCTAGAGAATCGAGTAGCTTGATAAAATTTGTCGATTTTTAATGATTGAATTTCAAATTAGTGAAAGCTAAACAGTTTTATGGAGACCTGGAGCTAGATAGTACCATTATTTCTAAGAAAGCGGATGTGAATGTGGTTTTCAACCTGAAATATGAGACTGATGGGGAAAACTGTCCAGCTCCCAAGTATATTGGGGCTATTGGGATGGAATCCGGTCCTGATAAGTATTCAGCGGCAGGCTCGCAGATAATGGGATATCTAAGTGGTCATGAAGAAAAAAGAAGAGTCAGCCGAAAGAGAAAAGATCCTCGTCCTACTTTCAGCGATAATGACGAGAATTTTGGCCTCAAGAAACCTGTAAAAGGCCAGCAAGAATCAAGTTATGAACAGCCGAATTTTGAAACTCTGCCTTCTTTTAAGCTATAGGTTGTTGGGACCCTTGAGAAATGAAAGGATACCTGTAATAATCATAATGCTTTCTCCTTCCACTGGGGATTACTCAGCCATGTATATTTACTAACTGATGAGAACTAAGAATAATAGACTTTCGCATTAAATTAAGCAAGCATCAAATTATTGACAAGATATTTGATAAACTTACTAAAAAAAAAAATGCTATTAACTAATCTAAGTGACAGTATACAGGTTTCCTTTGGTTGAAAGCATTGAAATAACAAAACAGTGAAAAGAGCAAATTATTATAAAAATTCCCAACGATTAATTATTTAATAGCAACAGATCTCCCTTACTTATAGCCTTTACTACAAGTAAGTCTGTTTACTTTGAAGAAAGTTGGAAACCGAATTATCTATAGATGTATTCTGGTCCGAAGTATATGGATAGTGATATATTTGGTGGTCTTCCTGCTCAAATCGGAATCGATCAGGCGAATGCATCTGTAGATTCAAGTCTCTGTTGCTTTCAGCCTCAGGGTCCTTTTGCCCATAATCTTGCAATTTCCCAATCTTTTCTGGTGTGCGTATCCCAACCTTATATCCTTTGATCACAATTGATTCGGAATAATGGGAACTCTGAGAATTTTGGTAACTTTGCATTTGATAAGTTCCTTTGCCCTCGTTCTGTGGCTGAGTATAGTCTAGCTGACTGGCTTCTTGCTGCTCGATTCGTAAAGTCAGAGGTTGTGCCTCGTGTCCTTGGGGATTCAGAGTTTCTCGTTGCTGTAGTTCTATATGCTGCGCTTTTCGTGCGGCCATCTCGCCGTTATTCTGATTATTTTTGAATTCCATGGATCCATATATCTCTTCTTTCGCATCTTGATCGTTGCTGTATTGTTCTGGTTGATTTGGGAACTCAGCTGAATATTTTCCGTTCTTCTGCTGCGAATTATTCTTCTTCTTAGTCGATCCATCTTGATTCTCTTCGCGCGTTCCACGCAACCAGAGAACCAAAGCGACGAGACCAATCAAGATCATAATAAAGGATAAAGCAAGAACTGCAGCAACTTTTGCTCCATTGTTACATTGGTCCTCAGTGCCACATACTTGATTGAGACAGCAAAAGTCGCAATTTTGAGTGCAGGCTCCATAAAGCGCTTTCACTGACGATGCATAGTTTTTCGAAGACATCCACCAACTATTTTATCCTGAGTCAATAAATTTAGTTTAGTTACATTCCTCTCCCTTCAATTAAGAGTAACAAATTTTGAACCGAAAAAGTGGTAACATTGGTTAATATTTCCAGTTTCTTTTCTCAAATTAAGAGAGTATTCCTGGCACCTGAGGAATTAAGTTCCTGGATTCAATGATTCATATCATTTATTTACAAAATAAAACTTTTCTCGATATACAAACCAAATATTATTCTCTAGTGAGCCAGAAGATATCATTAACTTTCAATGACTTGGGTAGATACACCAGCTAATATTTTTTGGGAGACCCATTTTAAATTAAGGGTCATAAACTTTCAACATTTCGAGGATATTCTTGGTTTCTTCGTGGTAATTGACTTTATCAATCTTGGTAATAACATGGCGCACCGACAGCCCGCCTTGGGATTTTTCATTCTCGGTTTGAACGTAAAATGCCATTTCTTTGAGACAAGCTTTATTGACCACTTCATTAAATTTCACTGGGTTCTTTTCTTTGAGAGTTTTTATATCTGCCGCGTTCATACCTATCAATTCTATTAAGCACAACCAACCTCATAAAAGGACTCTACCAAAAAGACTCTGTCCAACTGCATCAAACGCGCTCATCCATAAGCAATGCAAGGCGTCTTCGACTCGGATACTTAAGATGTATCTATACGCAGGGAACTGAAACACCTTATCGCAGCTCTTACAATACCACTCTGATTAAATTTAGTCAACAATGTAATAAAGTCTAATGATATACCTCGACCATTCGGCCCTTGAGCCTTCCTCTTGCAAAAATTGTTCGGACAAGACACATAGTACATGGGCCCATCAGTCGATTTGATATACGCGATGCTTGCAACGACTAACGAATGCAATTTTTTTGTGGTGCCTATTTTCAGAGCCTCAGATTCCAGTTCTTTCAAGTCTCTTCTCTTCCAGATATGCGAAGGTAAATCTTGGGATTGGCTCTTTCTTGAGTTCTCATTGGATCTCAATTCGACCACGTCTTCGGTATCTTCAAAGAGATTATTCGGTCTTGCTTTATAAGTCAAAGCGTTTGTTTTCCTCATTATTTCCGCGACTTCAGAATTGCTCTTGAACTCTTCAGTGGAATAAAACTTGCTGTTGATAGTCGTTGACAGCTTGAGTTGGCCGCTCCAGCTCTTTACTTTGAGGGCCTTGCCGACAATAAATTGGAGTTTTTGAAAATCGAAATTCTTTGCGTGATCTCCCCAGAGTGTCTGCGAAGGAATTAATAAAGCCATAAAAATATGTAGTACTATTTCCATGAGAGTGTTCTCATCTACTATCTCGATTATTCTCCTCGAGGTTTTCTCTCCAGTGCCAGAGTTGCTCGTCTTGACCTCCACCAAGGCTTGAATACTCTAAAATATTAGATTAGCTCAATAATGCTAGCTGCGATTACCTTGAGTTGTCCACAGACATCCACGAATGATTCTGTTGGTTGTGAAGGAATATCTTTCAATCTGACAATTTTGGCCCTAGCAATCATAACCATTATCAGTATGATCCCATTCGAAAATATCAACGCCTTACTTTCTTTCGATTAGACCCTGCTCGCCAGCAATTTCTTGTATTTTCGTATACTTCTCAAACAGCAGTTGATACTTGTTTTTCACACTAACAGTTGTAAACCATCAGATTGTCTGTTAAAACGCTTAGATTTACGAAGAAAATTCGCTTTTGCTCACTCCAATATTTCCTTTGTATATACGATACGTTTTCCCTTCTTCCAATAGAGGATAAAACGTCTCTGCAGTTTCTCCGAAAAACATCGCTTGGATTTCGCTCCCAGCCTCATCAACCAAATCCGCAGAAAAAATCGCATGTTCCTTTCCGTTTTTCGTAAAACTCCTTAGCAAGCTCTTACTGTTTATCTTAGCCATTACAGTGAAATTACTGCCCATTTCTGGGTGTAAATCAGCGATAGGAGTCAAATGGTTGAACATTAGGTTATTCACAATAGGATTATTCATAGTCAAGCTTTGAGAGAACTCACTTGAAGTGATATTCGAAAATGAAGTGCTGTCTTCTCCTCCTGATTGTGACATTGGTTTCTTTTTAACGGGAGTCGCGAATTTGCAAAACTTTTCATGAGAAAGAATGCTAGCGACAGTTGCCTGGAACGTACAGCCTTTATCGTAAAATACACATCGGATTTTGAAGGTGTCTAGAGTGCCGAGGACCGTGCGGTTTACTGGTTGAGATCTGAAAGTCGTGCGACATTGAGGACACTTTTCTTTTCTGATTACGATCCTGGTGAAACAGTCAAAACAGTAAATTTGATGACATTCCTTGCATTGGCAAGGTTTTTTCTCTTTGTTAATGGGGTTGACGACTGCATAACACACTGGACAGCTGTGGATCTTAATGAGTTCAGTGCTGTTTAAGTCAACAAGTCGTTTGTCGTCAAAAGTTGCAGTTTCCTCTACTTCCATTCAAATGTAGACTACCCAGCTTGAAAAGTTAGACCAAAAAAGCTACTATAAATGCTATTGTTAAAAAATCCGCGTGAGATTTAAATAATTCCGAATAATTCCTAATAATTGGAATAGCATCGTTATCATCATGAAATTGGAGGATAATTTTCGAACACAAAAGAAAATAGACTTCGATATTTTGATAAATAGTGGATTGATACCTTTAATAATTCAAGCGGTTCTAATTGATGAGAACAGGCTTCTGATTTGTTGCTTTCTCAATAGGAGAGGTGAGTTGTGATAGAAAAAGAACTTATATTAAAGTGAAACATCCTTTACATGGTTGTATGAGCTGATGCCATTTTCTCAATGCGCTTATAATTAATCGTTAGCATACGTAGTTTACCTCACAGCATTTACGGTTAAGGTTTGCAAAAATTGATATTGATGATTATGCATGATTTTCTTTGGGACTGTGAATGTCTAATTGTTCCTTATTTTCTACTGAATTGAGATATATTGTCTCGGGAACTCATTTCCTTAGATGCTTTTATTTTCGAAATCAGTGTTTTGAATTTAACTTTTTCATACAATAGTGGTTTTTGATTCATGCAGTTCTTACCCATTTCCCATTATCTAAATCTCTTCCATTTGAGTTTTTTTCTTTCTTTCTTCCTAAAACATTTACACATGCCAGAGGTATGTTACCTTACGTAAACTCATTCCAACAAATACCTTAACCATGAATGAGCTTTCTCAACTTGAGAATGATAAAATGAAAATTGGATTAAGAATTTTTCGTAATTATTTTTTAGTTGTTTATTATTATACAAGGATTTTAAAGCCTTTAATACATACAATTAATATACAACAGGAAACTTAATTCAAAATAATTCACATTTCATATACTAAGGACTAGTCATATGTATTATATATCTATATGATACAAACACTATGCATTCTAAGGAATGTAATGCTCAACAAAACAGCTCTACCTTAGCAAGATAAAAGCAAGCTCAAAGTATATTTTAGTATTATTACTAGCACTTAAATAAATACTTTAATTTACCAATGTTAAATGGCTAAATTCTTGAGTTGCAAGGTTTTATTCCGAGATTAATAAACTTATAAAGCGCAGGATAATAAGCACATAGTGTGGAGTCAAGAAAATGTCAGAAAAACATCACACAGGAACTGTTGTCCAAGGCAGTCCAGATCGAAAAGCTTTACACGCAAGTCCTCTCGGTGTCAGCGGACTCAAAACAATGCTGGTCGGATCTGCTACCCCTAAAGTGAAAGTGCGTACTAATCACTCTCCCATAAAAGTAAATACAAGCATGAGCGTGAACAGAACCGACACCAGGCCTGATAGCAGGGGAGACTCTTCCACCGATATTAGCCAAGCCCAGAAATTCCGACCGAAACTAGCGCAGCTTAAAGAATCCCTTCAGATGATGGCACCAAAACCACGAAAATACACTGCTAAAGAAGCAGCGTTTCATGACAGAACACAATTACAAGTCAGTACATTCAATTTTAATGGCACTGGCTTCGCTTCTTCAACCAACTCCAGTATGAGGCTAGAATCAGATTTCCAATTTGTAACTCCTCCAACCCGAAAAAAGTTTGGCTCCAAGCAGTTTGAGCAGATAAAGTCCTCCTTCTCACAGCACACAACCATGGATGATGTCTTGGGTACTCGCTCAAACAAAACTGGGACTATTTCAACAACTCAACCTAAGTTTTTACCCGGGGAGAGAGATAATTCACTATATGCTATTGATGGACCATTCGTCTTGGAAGATGAAGACGAACTCAGTCATTCAAAAAGAGATGCTCAGCAGAAAGTCGAGACCCAAATGTCGCCAACAAAGGAGAGTTATCGCATGAAGCCTCAGCGAAAATATGTGACTGAGCATTCCCAGGCAAGAACGCCCAAAGTATTGAGCTATTCTTTAGATATCCATCAAAATGAACTAAAAGACCATGGAATAATCCCACGACTGCCGGCTCCCAAAAAAACTGACCCGAAATATCCTCAATCAGCCGGGCAGAAGAGGAATTCGATTTCAACGCCCAAAGGGTCGCTGGTGATCGATCAAAAATTGCCAATAAACTCAATGGGAGCCACGCTAACGGTAAATAGCAGAGACAAAATACCAAAATTAGATGTGGATCAAGTTGGGAAGCACATACACACGAGTGATGCTGAGAAAGAGAAAGATTCCTTGTTAAGAATCAGAAAAAAAGTCGAGAGAATTTGGAGTCCTGGCCCTCAGCAGCTCAGAACACAGCAATTTACACAAGAACCAGAGGCTGGCCTCCTAAAGATTGAGTATATCAAGAAAGAATTAGATTTGCCTCCAACCAAAATGCGGTATTATTTTGCCAAATCATTGAAGACAGAAGCGGCGGTACCAACTTATTCCAGTTATAGTAATAGCCCTAAAAAGAAAGTGTCTACCGTAGATGAGGAGGCGCTTTGCTCGATGCATATCCATTCGTATAATGGATACTCTGATACCTGGATTAAAGATTGGCTTGATGCGCAGAAACATCATAAGAATCAACTGTCTTTTATGGAGACGTTTTATGCAGAGAGACCTGGAACAAGGGGTGATGTACGGTCGAGAGAGTCTGCTAATTTGAGTCAGCAGAAGCAAGAACCGCAGTACAGATACTTCTCTACTCGTCAAGCTTTCATCCCAAGAACACGATTAAAAGTGAAATAAACGCATTTATCAGGGAATAGTAAGTGTACGAGACTAACAATTATCAATTAATGACGACCTACTGCAATTCGCAAAAGAGTCCGCATTACTTGATATGACAAAAATACTGTTATCAAGCAGCTTCAGAAGATATTAATTTGGCATAACTATTTATCTTTTCGTTTACTAAAGGCATTATTTGAAATTCATGTGAGTATGTAATGGTGAATAACCGAAATGTTTTTTGTTTTTCTTTTTTTGTGTGATGGTTTTTAGAATTGAGATTAATAATACAAGCAATAATAATTGAATCTTTTGGAATAACTATATTTTGTCAAATCAACTACAGCCAAGCTCCTCAGGAGAAACCGACTCAGAAATATGAAGCGAAGCTCTAAGATTTTCTGATCATTTAATAAAAACTTTTTCTTATTGAATAAGGTTATGAAAGAGTACACATTAGAATAAAAATCATAATTGTTGGAATATGAAACAATTTCCTTTGGATATATAACAACAACAGCCAATATACTCATTTATCAAGGAATATTACTACATACTCATGTAATTTAAGAAAGAATCCCATTTCTAAGTTATTCCCAAAAAAATTCGAAACAGATTCCCAGAAAAAGGAGTACTGCTCCTTATCTGAAAATTTTAAACCTAAAAAATAATCTATTAAGAGTCTCCTTTTCGATCGGCTTTTGTACCACATCATTCATACCTGCATTAATCATCTCCCGACGCCCAGAGTCAGTACTCAGAGCGGTAGTTCCTATAATCACCATATAATCGTTTAAATCAGGCCTCTTTGACAACAACTGTCTTATCCTTCTCGTTGTTTCAAGTCCATCCATCGGTCGCATATTCCTATCCATCAGCACGAGCTTGTACGCTGCATCTTCAGGATCACCCTGCTCGATTCTCTTTTCGATAAACTTATACGCTTCTTCTCCACTGTGAGCATAATGGGCCTTTATTCCAATTGAGTTAATGCAAATCTCCATCGCATACAAGCACACTGGGTCGTCATCTACTACCAAAACACTGGGTTCACCACCGCCACCATGCAAAGGACTCGCTGCTGAAATATTCTGTGATTCTGGCTGATCCAACAGGCCCAACTCTTCGGAATGACTTTTCCGTAGCATTCTCTGACTCTTTTGAATGGCCTGGATTTGTTTGTTCTTAAGCACGCCGATAGGTTCGCTGACTGCCTTTGGATCTAAACTCAATTTGATCTCTATGCGGTCGCTTTTGAAATTGGTTTCTCGCTCAGAAAAGTCGATATTAATATGATCCATGTCTTGGTCTTGATGAAAAACTTTCAAATTGCTCGAAACTTTGCTACCAGCTAAGTAACTCATGTTGACCAGCCCTTGCTTAATACTGATATCTTGTTCAGGCTGTAAAGCAGCTCCGTGCTTAGAATTCTCATCGAAATCGTCGTTATAATCGATATTATTAAGCGTCTCTTGCGCTTTGCTATTACCTATCAAATCCAGCTGCTTCTCATTGACTTCTGCCGATGGTTTATCTAATATGCGGAAACTAAATACTGACCCTTGTCCCCGAACTGAACGAACTTTCATATGATCTTCGCTTCCACGCGCAAGTGCCATGGCGATTTTATTCGAAAAATTCAGGCCAAGCCCGCAGCCTGAAGCGTTCAGATGCGCTTTGTTTCCGAGGTCGATTCTAGTGTAATCATGAAATAATTTCTTTTGATCTTCTTCACTGATACCAATACCTGTGTCCTCAACAGAGATTTCAATTAGACAAGGTACCTTCTGAATAACAGTCGCTGAAATCGTCACCGAGCCTCCTGCCTCAGTGAACTTTATAGCATTGCTGAGGAGATTCATGAGCACTTGCTGTAGTCGATTACTGTCAGTACTAAACGAGCCTGGCAACCACGAAATATTCTCGTAAATCTTAATGTTTTTAAGATTTGCAAGCACCCGAATCACCCTCAGAGTGTCGTGGATCACACCACTGATCGACGTAGGTTGGAAAACCAAGTTGAGTTTATTTTCCGTGAGCTGCGAGAAGTCCAGAATATCATTAATCAAGCTCATGAGGATTTTCAGGGAACTGATAACTGGTATCACCAATTTTTCGGAGATTTCCAACGGAAGGGTCGGATACTCTGTGATATTATTAAGCATCACTAAACTGCTGCTCAAAGGGGTCCTCAGCTCGTGGACTATATACGCAGTGGCGAGATGATAGTTTCTATTTCGGAGTTTCAGATCGCTGTTTTCTTGGTTTACCGTCGTGTCCACAATCAGTAATAATAATGAACCAATATATTTTTTCGCGGTATAGGTGATATGGAGTTCATAATGCCTGCCATTCAAAGGAGCTCGATAAACTAGATAGGTCTTTTGCGCGTCTGCTGCGTTGGTTCTTCTTGCTGTCTTCTCTTGCGCTATGAGGCTCGAAATCACATCATTTAGCGTGGGTTTTTCAAAACCGATTTCGAATTTTGTCTTAGCGGATCCAATCAAAGGGCTTTCAGAGCCTTCAACGCAGCTTCTATGCGGCAACAGCTCCAAGTCCTGAAATTTTGAAGTCAGGACTTCATACAAGCGGTCATTGCTCATCCGTGTGCTGGTACCTGTCTTCTCAGCAGCGTTAGTTAGAATTTTTTCGATTTTGCAATTTGAATAAACAATTTTTTTCGAAGAGTTGATTATTACTGCTCCATGAGGACCACAATCCGCGATTCGCTTGATTTCTGATTCAATTCCGAAGGATCGCAGCTGACCATCTCTCTCCACTTTGTAGCTGTATATCACAATCACTACAATATAAAACCATGCACTCAGAATCTTGATCAGGTAGGTGGTATCCGTTTGCTCTTTCATCAAGGAAGCTATTCCAAGGGCAAAAGTACCGCAAATATGCAAAATTTTGATTTGGAGCATTTTAATTATAAACATTCCGCAAGACAAGAATATTATATCTGCCACAACGTTCCATAGAATCAGGTTTTTGTAGCCTAATGAGTCGTTCAGTGCTCTGCCCAAGTGAATAAGAACAAAAATGACCCAAATCGCGAGACATTTAAAGCATTCGGTTAAGCATCCCCTTGAGAAAAATCGCTTTGAGAGGTAATAAAGAACCAAACAAATCAAAAGAGACGAGATATAAAGCATGAATATGATCCAAATCATGTTGAACTGTTCTTTGATGAAGGCATCGTGGATGAGATCGGCAAGGAAAGTGATAGAGGTGGCAAAGAACAGCATCCTGATGGCCTGGGCAGTGTGCGGACGCTGGCGGCTGAAATATTCCCTATCAAATTGAGGGTCTATTGAAGTTAAGCACCAACGCATTCAGAAATTAAATAATTTTCTTCAGATTTTTCTGAATTGTCCGCTATGTTCGGCTGATTATTGGATAATTATTTTATCAGCGAAGTTACGCATCATTGCAAACAAATTTTTAAAGTGAGCAAATATAGATTCTGACAATATTTTATTTGATTTCCTACAATTTTCTCGCCGTCAAGGAAGAAAACGCTGGTGTCGAGAACTTCTTTGTCTTGTAAATCTGCTTGAGAGGAATGTCTCTGTTGCTACGTTTTTCGGAAAGAGCGTCAAGCCGATTCGATTGATAGATCTCATGTTTTAAGCAGAAGTATTGAACTTTAGGCTCTTATAAAAGAAAACCCATTGGCAAGCCCCCCCTTATAAATTATAAAATTGAAGGTTTTGGAGATATCACTTAGTATTTGCTTTTAAATGCAAATAGACAGCAATAAGCCTAAGGGTAGGGTATAAAATCGACAAGCATTGTAGGAAAGTTGCTAGACAGCTCTGTAGAATCGGTTATAATAGGCTTACTCTGCATCATATGTGTAAGTAGATAGAAGAGCCCAGAGTTAAATAAATTGCTCACTTTCTTTTAACTTCAAAATTAGTTTTTAATTGTCTTATTTCTTTTTGCGTGTTTTCCAAGCTGACTGACCTACATCATCATTTTGTGCAGAGTCCGATAGTAGTTACAAAAAAAAAGAGATCAACACGTTAATGTTTTTCAGTTACTTATCGTAGCTTCGATCAAAATTTTGTTAATAATGCTGTCCTTAGCAATTATAGATCTATGTATTAGTCTTGAGCTGAACGAGGGTAGCTGAGACAAAGGAAGCTCTCTCTCTCATCCAAAGAGGCGTAATATAATGAAATTTAATTAGTATGAGACAAGTCCTGACATGGATATTTTATTGAAGAATTGGATTAAGGAGTGCATTAGAGGCTCAAATTTGCAATCATGAAGGCTATGATTGAAAGATTAAGCAATGTTTGAGCCAGCGGAGTTAAAGTCAACTTATCTCTTTTGCAGTTTACGTTTAAGCTGAATAATGGCCCTTGAAAGGCAATATTAAATGGATAATTAGAAAAATAGCATCTTGGTAACCCTCTTTGTGGGTTAATGTAAAGGGATAATATCAAAATTAGAGTAAATCTGCCTTAAAGAAAGAAAAAGAAAGGAGCCTCACTGTACATAATATTATAATATTATTTGATTATGAAATCGTTGGGGTGGCGATTCATTGAAACTCTCAGTAAATATCATGGGAGTTACCTTCATGTGAGAGAAATCAGAGCAGTTTTTTCCTACCTCATATTGATTGAGGGTGATTCATTTATTTCCCAAAATATCATTAGGACTTCAAATCAGAAATTAACATCAATATTGAAAACATTATCAAATCAATTTCTCTCCAAAGTTCACACCAACAGTCTCTATGACTAGTTTAATAAATCTATTGGATTCATACCGGGAGCAATTTAGTGCTCATTCAATCCGTTTCTACAACAACGGAAAAGAGAAAGTGATAACAACAAAACCAAAAAAAAAAACAAAATAAAAAAATCGATAAATTCTGAAATTTTGGAGGAAGCAATCATGAGCAAAATCCAAAAACTAAACTTTTCTCACTGGCAACCTACTCTATGCTTAATACTCAAAGCAATAATAAAAGATTACCCCAAATAATATACAACCTATCTGCTGTCTACTTTCAAGCTTCCGGGAGATTCACAACTTTCAATTGATTCCAAATGGATTGAATGATTATAGTCATTAATTCTGGGCAGTACTGGCAATTTTCGTTCGGAGTCAGAAGCGGCAGTGGAGAAAATTGAAATGAATGCCACCACACACACAAGCAACTGAATAGACTTCAAAACAACAATAACAACAATAAAAAACAGAAATCAAAGAGTCACAAAATTATTCAAAAATTGAATACCATATTCACCTGATGTAAATTGTTAACAAGTTATTCATTAAAAATCCAATTTTTTTTATCTCAAGCCATCTCCTCACGAATGCTTCTCTATCTTCAGATCCGTCAAATTGAGAGTCAAGCTCATATTTCCCTTCTCTTCGTCTATTTTCTCATCTTTTATATCTAAATAATCCACTTTATTTGCCGTCTCCTTTTTTCTGAGCTCCTCAAAATCTACGGCTATTGAATCTTCGTGAAACGAAGCTTGTTTTACTGGTATTAGAGTATTAGACCTTCCAAATCAATGAAATATGTCTCTTACCATCCTTTTCAAGCTCTCTAAGTAACTCTTCATCCAATATTCGACCTATATCCTCCTGCTTTGTAGGTTGATTTGCATTCGCGTGGTGATTTCCTGCTCCTCCTGTTTTCTCGTTTGTTTCTTTCGTTGAATTCTTCCGATGTCCATGGCAATCTCCGCCATGTGCAGTATCTTTGACAGATTTTCTAGTACTTTGCGGTCCTTGCTTTTTGCTCCGAGCCTGACGCTGAGTTTCTTTTGAACCAGCTGCTTTGGTATTTTGTTCGGTGCCAACTCGAGCTACTTGATCATGTGTGGTGACATTACGCTTACCCTCTGCATTATTATTATTCGTTTCGGTTGCTGCGCGTTCCTGGTCAGCCTGATCTTGCTGTATTGAAAATTTTCTAATAAGCTAAGGATATAAGAGTATGATGTTGCACCTTGCTGGCTGGAAGCCCGTATTTCTTCTGCCGTTTATGTGAAGAAGAATTGACGCAACCCATGTTCACTGATAAAAACTTCAAATATAAATTAATTTTGCGTTTTAGAGATAGAACCCTTGCCCTCAGATGCGTTGTAAGGAGAGAGATTTGCCTAATGTTTTAAATTTTTTTTTTTCAGAGTAATCGCAGAACTTAAGAAGAGTGGAAGAATCCACTGTATTTTCATATACCAAAAATATAGGGAAATATATAGAAACATTATGGAATACACAATGTGATTAATAATACCAAAATTTTGTTTACAAACTGAATATAAACAGAAAGTTTGCTAATTTAATAGAAATCTCAGAACCAATCTGTAAAAAAAACGCCATTATCTCAAACCATGCGTTAAGCTGCGTTCTCTAACAAGAGCCTAAATTTTGAGAGGCGATTTGCTATGATGGAATACATTTTTCTTTTCATGTTCATTGAATTTTTTAATAGCATTTTCTTCAATCAATCTCAGTTTTTTCGTTGTTCCTTGATGCCCTAATACAATTTCCTTCTCTCCTTGGTTCCGAAACTTAACCGCAAATTTTACAAGGCTATTTTCAAAAGATTTTTCCACTTCGGCGCTCTGCTGTGGAGACAGCTGAGTCCGAAACTTTTTGATCCTGGCTTGTATCACCTTCTCTTTTGGCTCGGCTTTCACGAAAATAGGCAATCTCATTCTCGCTTCTTCAAGCTTAATAGCAGTCACTCTGCGTGTTTTCATTATGAATATCTTCATTCTCTCAGTCGCAGACATTGAGCTCTCCCCGTTTGATGCCATGGGAGACTGCATTCCCAATGAAATTCCGAGTCCATTCACAGGCAATGCTTTATTGAACGCTATGTTAGACGTGGGTGAATCGGGATAGCTCTCTTTTGATAGATTGCTCGCTTCCCCAAGGAATTCTTGATGATCTGTTGATAGCTCTCTATAGTCTCGATAAAAATTCCCAGGAGTCGGAGTGTCTGCGTATTGTCTCGGTGAATTCAACGTGCCTGGTTTAAAGTTGCCTTGACTTTTCGATTGCGCAAGCTTAAAAAAATGCGAAAACGTAGTTGGAGTCGCCGCATTGGAGGTGGGTGTTTGCTCGGTATCAATCATTACTCTTGGGCTCTGCTCGCTATGGACTGGCGTGTGATCGGTTTTAAGAAGAGACTGAAGGAATTTTAAATTGAATTTTCTGCGATTTTTCGCCCTTAGCTCGGCCTTGTGCCTGAGCTTAAGGATAAGGGGACTCGCTGTATCCATTCTTATTTGGAAATCTAATTCGTTCAATTCCTTCCTTCTCTGAATGATCCGATCTATTAACTCTAGTTTGCGGTCGAGCTTGCCCATCTTCTTTAAAGCCTCATTGACTTGAACAGGATCATTGACATCTTTGATTCGTTGAAGAGCTATTTCCGGCAAGGCATCATCGTATTCGATAGAAGTCTGCTTTAGTCGCGAGATATTATGAGTGACATCGCTGTTGGTCGTTCGGTGTCTGGTAGTGGACAGAGAGTTGTAAAATTGGGACTTATGCTCGTTTGTCTCGTGCTTGCGGTTCGTTGTACTCTGGACCTGTCGATCTGTTTGCATTCTCGGAGAAATGGCTAATTTAATCAGAGGTCGACAGCGCTGTTGCGAATCTGCTGCTGGAGAGATATAATTAGATTGAATGATCGGAATTGCTAGCTTTAGAGAGGAAATATTTGTGCAAATTGAAGCTGGCTGCCTGTGAGGAGCAGAGTTCAATGGCTCTGAATTGCTCTTTTTATGGACAACAATAGGACGCGAGGTCAAATATATCTTTCCAAGATGATCGGTCTCCATAAACTTCGCTTTAATCGTACCAAGCCTTGATGATAAATTTTAAAGTTATAGCGCATGATTTAATAAGCTTTTCAAAATTTTGCAAGTTACAGTGGTATCTAATTGACAACTGAATGAAGAAATGCTTTTAGATAATATACTTCCATAGTAACTGAATATGGCGTGCTAATTCAAAATCCTCTGCTTAATAATTTGAGACAATTTTATTTTTCACGCCAATGATATAAGAATCTGAACTCTATACAGCTGAAATCTCTTTTTGACAATGAAAAAACGAGAATGCTTATACAAAGCAAAATTCAGCTGAAATGACAAAAAATTTAGCAGCCGATACTTATTGATAAATTATACAAGGTAAATTAACATCATAAGAAATAAATGTGTATAAAACCTAAGAAGGGAGCTCTAGAAGCCATCACAGAGGGGCGAAGCAGCGGGCTTGAATTTCGTGTCCGAATACATGGTGTTTGAGATCAACCCGTACGCGAATTCGTCGTTGGTGTTGTCTACGATACAGATAGGACCGTGATCGTCGCAGTGGTCACCATCTTGATGATGAAGCTTTCCATCGACGATGTAATCAAGATGTCCGTCGTGCCAAATCGCTGGATGACCACAGTAAGGGCCATGGACATGCTTGTAACCACGCGTCTCCTCACAGAGACACAAGTGATCGCTATGATCAGTGGATTTCTCTTCTCTCAAGAAGTCAGCCAGGAAATTGTCGAGGCTGAATTTTCGCTCCTGGCAGCGCTCGTGGTGGTCCCCGCAGCTCTGATGTCTATTCTCGCCATTGAGACTATTACAGTTCTTTTCGTTCAAGAGCATTTCAACCGTGACCTTTCCGTTGGATTTTTCAGCGATCTCTTTGTAGACACGGATAAGGCTTTCGTAATCTGGGTAATGTGAGACTTCAGGGAGATGATGACAGCAAGAAGGGTTTGTGCTATCGTTGTCGATCTGTCTAATCACGAGCTCTCCGCCGTCTTTTAATCTGTTGAGCATGCGGTCGTACAAATAGTACAACTCTCCTTTGTATCTGATGACGTTGCTTGCGGTCTTTCGGTTCGATAAGAATTGGTAATCAGCGGCGTTATTCTCTCTGAGAGGTGATTCGACCAGGGGAGTCATGGATTGGAGCTTGCTATCGGAATCGTAGTCCTGTCTGTACAGATACGCTGAAGGCGAATCTGGAAAGACGTTAAGGTTCACTTTTGGTGAAGGACCCTCGTTCATATCAGGAGACTTGGGATTTTCGTTATCTTCCAGCAAGCTCGTAGTATCCAGCTTGAAGTCGATCGGAGAAGCTTTAATCACGTTAGAGTTATCGATAAAAACGTATTTTTCGATTCCAGGTTCCTGGAAAATCACATCAGAGTCTTCTTCTTCCAACTCTTCGATTTGGTTTCTGTTTTTTCCACAATCTCCGTAGATATTGAACTCAGACTCGACCTTTGTATCTGCCGACACGTTTTCAGGTGTCGCGACGTCGTTCGTGCTAATCGTGTCCTTCAATGAGATCACATGTCCAGCTTCTTCGTGCTCTTGAAGATGCTTGCGGAGGCTCGAACGGTAGAGGTACATCTTATTGCAAACCTCGCAGAAGTATTTCTCTCTGGTATCGCCTTTCTCATGGACATGCATATGTTGCTTCAGATTCGACATCGTTGAAAACTTCTTCTGGCAGATCTCGCATTTAAAATTCTTCTCACCAGCATGGACTCGCTCGTGTCGTTTCAGATTCGAAATCTGCGAGAACATCCGAGGTTAGCTGTGAATTGGAAAAATCTAGACTACCTGAGTAAAATCCTTGTCACACATGCTGCATTTGTAAGGCTTGTCTCCGGTATGGGTTCTCTCATGTTTCTGCATCGAAGAATATTGAGTGAAACGTTTTTCGCAGCCGGGAAAGTGACTATGGTTGGTTTAGAATGAATATAGCTGTTAATTAGTACCATTTGTATGGTTTCTCGCCTTTGTGGATTCTCATGTGCTCGACTAATGATTTTCTAGCTCTGAATGACTTGCCGCAGTCATTGAAGGTGCAGGTGTATTCCATTTTGGTAGGGTGACTGAAGAGGGTGATTCGAAAAAATAATTTTTGAGATTAGGGTGTATAAACGTTTTAGCTGATTTAAGGCACATTCAAATCCAGGATTCACCCCTCTCATACATGTCAATTGATAATACGCTATTTAAATTTTAAACTTCGAAATTACTGAAAAAATAAACTTAAGTCACTCTGGAACAAGACTCATGCGAAGAATTTCGTGTTTTTTTCCACAGGAAAGAAGAAATAAAAATTCGTTTTCTTAGGCTTTCTAAGAGGAGAGAGGGATTAAACCCATTATTCTCAATAAAAGTCCTAAACCTCATGAGTTTTTACAGATAATCCCAAAATTAATCGTAAAATAGAAAATGTGTGAGAAAGAAAGGACTGAGTACGGTTTAGATTCAAGCTCAGTGCCAGAGATTTGACAATGTTCAAATAGAGATCCGATGTATCGTTTCAATCGTCTGTGGTGAACAATTAGATTTGATATGTCAGAAGAATCATGAGAATATTTTGGCGGTTTTTTGTATTATCGGTAATATTTTAATTCAACGCCTAATAAATTTAATTTGCGGGCGATTTGTACTGAAAATTTGTTAATTTACGGCTAGCACCTCTGCAAGGTTTTTCAAAGTGGGAGTTAATTTCGTGATTCACAATACAATGCGTACTGAATATGATCGTTAAAGATCAAAAAAAGAAAGACAAGGATTTGAATCAAGGTGAGCAATTGTAGGGAGTCTTGAATAAAGCCTCAGTCTTGTCGTTATCATATAGAAACAGAAATTTGATACGTATATTACGTGTTGTAATATTAGGTATTTTTCACGTGTACATGACTATGTAGGCTAGACAATAGAACATAGTCCCTTTGCATAATTGCTAGGTAAACCTTAAATTATTTCTTTGAACCTCAAGATTGAAGGGAAACAAAAAATAGATGATTTCGTTTTAAATAAAACTTAGATGATTATGTTTTGAGTTTTGAATAATGAAGCTTTACTATTATTTGTAAATGAAGATGCCGAGAGCTGGAGACTTTTGCAGGCTTTTTCATTTTCAGTCTCATCTTACCACGACATTTTCCAGATCCAGGGTATTTAGTTAATTAAAAATTATTCAGACTCGTTACAGGATTTTTTTTTTTGCTTAACACAAGCGCGTCATCGAAGTAAAATTGATCAATCTAGATTTTGTTGAAGTCAGAGAAATGAAATTTTTCATTTTTAAGCGCCTAGGCGAATACAGCAATGAAAGAACCTTGATTTGAGGTTAGACTAAACAGTGGATTTCTGTTGTTCTCGCTCTATTTAATTCCAATTCAGAAGGGAAGCGATTAAAACTTCGCTGATGGAAATTCTTACGACACTAATGAATCATTCTTAACCAATGGCAAAATTATTCACACTCTCAAGGAGAAAATTCATTGGTGTTGAATATAACATCGTTGCCACCGCGTAAAAACTCATGAAATTAACATGAAATGATGTAGGATTTCGAAGTGAGCACTCTCTCTATTAAATAGTTAACTAAGATTAATGATACATATCTTTCTCAATAAAAGTTTAACGAGTACATCGATAAGGACTAAGTTCCTTGCACTTTAAGCACCTCTTGATAGGTGGTCCTGAGTAACGATTCCAATGTTTTCAACCTAGTTTTCAAGAGTTCAATTCGCTTGGTGGCCCCCTCACGAGATGGTTGACCATTTTCGCGAATGAGCTGCTGGGGTTGCTCTTCTGAATAGCGCAAGTGGCCTTTTATGGTCTCAGTCAGAGAGTGCAGCTGTGTCTCGCTTTCTTCAGCGTCTTCCATTGATTTGATGGGAAATTCACCAACATTGGTAGATGCTTCATGACAAATCTTGGCGCCATTGCTTACATTCGTCATTGACGAAAGTTGCTTTGCCAATTCACAGGTATTCTGCGTCATATCCAACCTCTGCTGGTCTACATTGTTTTCTGAATGCATTCTCTCAAATAATGCATCATTATTTTCATAATGCTGAAGAAGATCTACTTTCTCCTTGTTTCCTTGCAGAATATCCATTGCATCATTGCTATGAGAGCGCCGACTGTCTAATGGCCCTTGACTATTTTCAAGGAGCCAGCTGTGTCTCCAACGCACTCTGTTCTTTAATGCAGTATCTGTTCTTCCAGGCAAGTATTTAGTGAATTCAGCCCACCTTCTTCCGTATTTTTGGCATAGACGCACCAGCAGAGCGTCTTCTTCTGGAGTCCAATCAGACGTCTTAATCTTGGGATTGAGCTTGTTAGCATAGCGAGCCCGAACCTGCTTTCCATTCCGGCTTCCTTCCATCCTTTGTGAAATCACAGACCATGCTGGTCCTAGTTCTTTCACTAGCTTAAGCAACATTTCGTCTTCCTGAGGCGTCCAATTCCTTCTACGAATCGTTTCGTTTTTATTCATTGCTGATTTCGTCTTTTTCTTTGATACTTTTTTCGAATTCCTTCCGAGTCCTTCATCATATTCAGTTCTGTCAGGCTCTTCAGATGATTTACTGCTCGATTTTACGTTGGTAATTTCTTCCATCTTTGATGAGAGTTTGTGCGGCGCCTCCTCAAATTGCATTTTATTCAGCATTTGAGCCGATTCGTCTTTGTGACTGGCCACTCTGGCAAATGCCTGGAATGGAGGATTGTTGACATCGTCGAAGAAGGCTAAGTAATCGTTTGCCCAAGCATCACAATACTCCTCTCCTTCCTTAAAGGCATTTTTCGAGCGGTCTGTTCCGCTATGATCATAGTGGGAGTTAAGCGGAGGGTTAACTACCTCAGCCAGGCCGCCTGGAGGCCAGAAAGCGCCTGTTTCATAGACAAAGTCGTGGTGGTTCATCTTGAGATCTAATTAATTTTCGAACTATGGTTGTTTGCAAATGTGAAATTTTCAAATTAGCCTAGTTATAAAGCAGTGAGCGATATTGAGTACTCAGTTGAAGAGTCGTAATACAAATGAAATTCAAAGCTTTGAATATATACCAAACTCATCTAGTTGCTACGACCATAAGTTGAGTGGAAGATGGCGAGAATAAGCTTCAGTCGTCCTTCTATCGATAACCAAACCCAGATTTTAAATTAATAAAATGGAAAGTCCTGAAATATAATCAATCGAAGAGCCAATCAAATAGGTGCGAGCGTTTATAGATTATTCATATAAATAAAAATTTGCATTTTAATCAAATAAAGTTTCTCAATGAGAAATGGGTGGCAAAATTAATTCTCGATATTTTTATTTGAAAAACAATCTTTTGTCTGAGAATTGAGCGCTGCTAACAGACGAAGAAGAATCATTTTTTCATGTTATTGAGCATATTGGACAGTTTTTTGAGGAATTCCTATCCTTTCGAATTCTATCAGTATTTTGAAGATCCTGTTTCAAAAGTAGTTGTTAGGTGCTACTTTTTCTCCGAACACAGTGTTAAGATCAGACCCGACCGAAGTAAAAATACTTGGCCGCTGAACTATCTATTATTGGTCTCTAACATTCTTCTAATTTTGAAATTGTTCTGCAAGGGCTTATGCCTGTGCCTCATAAAATTATTTATTAAATAAAAATTGAAAAATTAAATTTTGAATTTGAAAAAAGTCCAGAAGCGGTGTGTTGAGAACTCTGATGGTAATGGTTTGGATGTCCTTCCAGCAAATCCCCATTCATTACCTCTCAGAATGACCCCACTGATAACTTACGATCTGGCTAAGCTTAGATAAAACACAATTTCTCTCTTATTTGTATTTTCCTTGTATTCGGATGCTAAATCGATTATCTGTCTCTCCTTAGGAGACCCAGCAAACACATAGAAGAGCCTATATGTGAATTTTCACAGAAGAAGGTTCTCTATTGTTTCTCTTAGATTTAGTTAACTATTTTGTTTTAGCGAAATCGTTTCTATCAAATCATTGATAATATAAGTTTATGGCGTCCGCTGGCTAACAATCTTTGATTTGCAATAGGTTTAGAATCATCAATCTCCGAAACCTTAACATTCCTGCCTTATGGTCAAATTTTTGTGTAAAATATTAAAATTCCTCTAGTTATGAATGTGCACTCTTGTTTCTTCGCATTGTATAGGCAATCTCCACCAGTTAGGTATATCTGCTAGGATTTCTTAGTTTTCCATTTGTTTCACAGGTTTAGAAATAGTATTTTTATTTTCAATCTGCCTCAATGGTTCTGCTAGCTATCCTTTCGATAATCTCATCATACTTAAGGCTGGTCTGACCCCATGCAATGATATGATAGAGAGCATCGAGAGTATATCATCTCTTAGAGAGTTCATTTCATGATTTCATTTTACCAACTAAGAAGAAAAAGTGAATTAACTAAAAATTAATTTCCCTTACTTTTGCCTACATCTTTAAAAGCAAGATGGCCCCAAGCCTCATTTCAAAGTTAAGAAGAAATCGAATTATAATAATCTTGAGCTTTTCCTGTAGCTTTAACTCGATTCTCAATATAAGAAAAGTAAATGCCTAAATACCTCTCAATTTATCAATGCTATATCGAAATTTATAGAGAAATATTACGAAAAGAATTATTTAAACTTGAGAGATTGATATTGTTGAGTTGATCGAAAAAGAAAGCTTTTAATTAAGAAATCAAATTCATGAGCTTCTTCAACTTAGTAATTGTTAAGTCCAACTATGAGAATATTGATTGATTCACTAACGGAGTCCACCAACCAAGTAGGCGCGACAGCTTTTTCGGCTCGCCGAGTACTCTGAGTAGTATATTTTGACCTGAGAACTTTGTTACTCACCCTCGAACAGTGATGAAACTCATCGCAAACTTTTCATGCGTCGTGTCTTCACACACTCGCGCGCCTAGACTACTCTAGCACCATCCAATGCAGCATTTTCAGCGCATGAAGAGTTTTAATTGAGGGTCTTTCTTGGTTGAGGGAGTTTGTATATATGTCGAGATATACGACTGCGCAGATTCATCGCAAATTTTTGATACACTGACTGTTTGAACAAAAGCTACTTATTTTGAGGAAGTGCATGCGATATCCGAGTGTCTGATCTGCAAACGCTCATTGTGTTACACAACTGTTTTACTCAGATCGTGTTAAAAGAATTCGTTGAATTGATTGATGAGTGCAAGCTTTGCTGGATTCAATGAGCAAAGAATTACACGGTAGTAGTCTAATTGGCAGTTTCAATAGGAAGATTTCGATGTGAGAATAGATGAGACAATATGCCAACATACTAAACGATGCATGCATACAAGCTGCGTTTTATCGTTGCATTTCATCCGTGGAAATAAAAATAAATACCTGAAAAGAGATGAAGTAACTTCCCAAAAAAAAAATTTTTAATCTTTCTGCTGAAGCAAGTTTTCAGCGTTTTAACTCTTTTGTATAATCGCCATATATATAGAAACCGAAATAGTGTCAAATTGCCAATAAAGTCGCTTTTGATCCATAATCAGATGAATGAACTTATTTGTATATCACAAGAGGTATTTTTGGAAAAATGAAGGGGCTTTATTCTATCAAAACAAGGAAGAGTAAAACCCCGCAGTTTTATTGAATAATTGACTGCTGGTTTCTGAATTTATATGACGATACACCGCTTTTTTAATTACACTCGCTGTTTTTGTAGTTACATTCAGATGAGCTGAAGGGTGTTTTAACAAAAAATTTAAAGTCGTTTCATAAAAGTTTTAATATTCTCAAAGAATGGAAAGCAAAAAAAAAAAAGTAGATTATAATTGTCCTCGCTGCCATAAGTTAATGGTCGAGCCTGCCAAGACCGAGTGCGGCCATTACCACTGTCTGCCCTGTCTCAACATTCTCTTGAGATCGTATTTTCCTTTCTGTTCACCCTGCTCAGCCAAGAGAGCCATACGCAGCGCGGTCTATCCCCCTGAAATCGATGTGAAGATGCAAGAGGAGATCAAGGCAGCCAACAAAGACATGTTCTTGGCTCGAATGGAGGAAGTCAAGTCTCAGAGAGGCTTCAAGTTGAAGGTAATCTTTGGAAATGATCATAAGGAGATCAAGGGAACCGGTCAAAACAATCATGAATGGTGTGTTTTTGTAAGACTAGCCAACAAAGACGAAGATATCTCAAATTACATAACCAAAGTCACCTTCGAACTTCACCCAACATTTCTAGATCCGATAATAGTGAAGACAAAGGCTCCATTTGAGCATACGGCCATTGGATGGGGCACGTTTAATATCCCTATCACGATCAAGTGGAATCCGGGCTTGGGATTGGAAGCTACAAAGGTTGAACACATGTTGAGCTTTGATGGAAACGGAGACGCTAGTACTTTTGAAATCATTGCTGATAAAACAAAACTAATGAAAGCTGCGGACTATGATTATGATGCTTCTCCAAACTGGTGCCAAAAACGTGCTCGGTGGTGAGTCATTACTTCATCTTTCTGCTAACAGCATATATCATGTCTGACTTTAAATGATAGATAGTTAGCATTGTGGGTTTAAGTTGCGTATTCAAATTCATAATAATAATATCAATTAAGCCAAAAGCTAATGAATTGAACTACAAATTATAACTTCAGGATA
>ENA-UOTZ01000209-UOTZ01000209.1-compost-metagenome-genome-assembly--contig:-NODE-209-length-49944-cov-9.650811_pt1 | contig 49944 bp, 31 predicted proteins | sample MGYA00238144_ERZ746983 | MGnify/ENA primary metagenome ERZ746983 (study PRJEB28759, sample SAMN06268863) | compost metagenome | isolation source: single cell | place: USA: California, Emeryville, Joint...
AACCTTCCAGTCCCTTATTTTGAATTCCTTTTAAAAGCGCAGTTCGATAATCAATTGATATTGTGTATGACAATCTAGATTCTGATGCAAATCATCGCAAATCACAAAATGCCTTAAGAACAAACAGTACCACGGATCAAGTGCAAAGGAGATTCATTAGCAAAATTGATAAATTCCAATACGGCTTTGGTTTCGCTTAGGGTCTGCAGAGAAATATCATAGACAAGTATTGTTCGAAAATCTTCCGATTCTGATCATATAAAAAATGAAAAAGCAAGTCTCCAATTCCAAATTATGTTACATGTAACACACCTATTATTTGACCAAACTCCCGGTCACCTTCTCGTAAGCCTTCGTTTTGTGATGGTGAAATGCATTTTCCTCATAGTTTTCAAACAATTAAACGAACATAGCTGCAACTATCACTGAAAATTGCCGGAATTAAGTCCTTACTCGTTTCATTATGTACATTTTTATTCGGCACCGGGAGACTGAATGTCTAAGTCTGGGGGTTGCTTCTGGTAGATATTGATTTGATATGTGCTTGCTTATCAATACTACGCTCTACAATCTTAATAGAGAGAGCTATTCGGGTGAAATTTTCGCATTTACGCGGGCCTGGATGAGAGTCTGATTTTAAGTTTTCGGATAATACTTTTCAGCTGAGAACCGAACGACAAGGAGTGGTTTTTCAAGGAGCGTTAAGGTATTCAAAATTATCGTTCACGATCACCACAACGGCTTACAATTTTTAGAGTTTGGTCATAACGCCTAACGAATTTATTTAGACTCTCAAAGTGAAGTTATCCCAGCCTGACGAAGACCGACCCAAAAACTCAATGAAAAACGTCTTCCAGCTCATCACGACATTGGGGTTTCATGTGGAAAGAACACCTTGAAAGACGCCAAGAAAACGTTGATAACATTATAAACAGATTTTCAATTTAGATAATATTCTCGTTGTTAGTTCAGAAAATAAGCTTGTTTTAGGCACAAAAACATAGTTTCTCATTCGCAGTAGCGCTCTTACTTCTACATCACATGATTCTTCATGGATAATACAAAATGCTCCGAATATTAACACACTCATCTCCATTAACAAAAAAAAAAAACAACCAAAATCCTCAGCCATAGGGCATACTTGAAGAAAGACTTGTATATGCATTTCCGTACTGTTGATTCTTTATGGCCTACTTGCTGCTCAAAACCTTCTGTATACTCCGATGTTAATTTCTGGAGAGAAGTAAATTCTTAAAAAGCAAAATCGCAATCCTCCATCGTTGGTAGGTACTGTTATATAGTACAAGAGTGACTGATAAGGAATCAATTCGAATCGAAGACTGAAAGTGAATGGAAGAAACTGCCCGGGGCTTTTGAGGTTGGTAGTTTGCAGAAATAAGTTGGTTATAATGCGCATAGGTTCGATAGAGTGTTAAATGATTAAATTCGTTAATCAATTGAAATCCGTTTTGCTATAGATAGTCGAGAATCAAGTTATTGGAATTAGAGTGAGGCCGGTTTTGAAAAACGATAAATAAACGAGTCGGAGTCTGCCTTTAAATACAAGCTTTTGAGAGTAGGATTATAAAAAATTTTCATTTTCAAATCAAAGTGCTATACAAAGTTACAAAGATGAGAGTCATTTCTCTATCGATCTTACTTTTGTTGATTTTGGGAGCATCAGCTCTCCGAACGAAAAAACAAGACTGCGCAGGTGCTGATGGTGTTCTTACCGAGGTTGTCGAAACCATTGCCACAATTGGAGGTGAAGAATACACTGCTTACCTACCAGATGAAGACGATTATGTCGATGAAGCTCCTCTTCTGGTTGTTGAAACCGATGAGGGAGAAGATGTTGTTGTTCAAGTCGTCGAAAGCTACGAAAACGATGAAGGTGAAACCAACGTCGTCATCAATGTTGGAGGAGGTGAAACCGTCACTCTTGAAGATGTTGAAATCGTCGAAACCGAAACCCCACTTGCTCCAGTCATCATTGAAGGAGAAGTCACTGTTGCCGAAGTTGTTGCTTCTGAAGAATGCAGTGATGGTGAAACCTACACTGTCATCGCCATTGGTGAAGGTGAATATGAAGTTGTTGAGGCTGAAGTCGTTGTTGAACCTGTTACTGAAATCCCAGAAGAAATCATCGAACTCCCTGAAGAGGTTCCTGAGGCTATTACTGAAGTTGTTGATGAGGCTGACGTCGAAACCGAGCTCACTGTCACCACTACCGTTATTGGAGGAGAAGAAGTCACTGTCCTCATTCCAGAAACCGGCTACGCCGATGAAGCTCCTCTTGTTGTTGTTGAAACCGAAGAAGGAGAAACCGTCGTCGTCCAAGTAGTCGAAAGCTATGAAAACGATGAAGGTGAAACCAATGTTGTCATCAACGTCGGAGGTGGTGAAACTGTCACTCTCGAAGATGTTGAAATCGTCGAAACCGAAACCCCACTTGCTCCAGTCATCATTGAAGGTGAAGTCACTGTTGCTGAAGTCGTTGCTTCTGAGGAATGCAGTGATGGTGAAACCTACACTGTCATCGCCACTGGTGAAGGTGAATATGAAGTTGTTGAGGCTGAAGTAGTTGCTGAACCTGTTACTGAAATCCCAGAAGAAATCATCGAAATCCCTGAAGAGGTTCCTGAGGCTATTACTGAAGTCGTCGCTGAGGCTGAAGTTGAAACTGAACTCACTGTCACCACTACTGTTGTTGGAGGAGAAGAAGTTACCGTTCTTATTCCAGAAACCGGCTATGTTGAGGAAGCTCCAATTGTTGTTGTTGAAACCGAAGAAGGAGAAACCGTCGTCGTCCAAGTCGTCGAAAGCTATGAAAACGATGAAGGAGAAACCAATGTTGTCATCAATGTTGGAGGAGGTGAAACCGTCACTCTCGAAGATGTTGAAATCGTCGAAACTGAAACTCCACTTGCTCCAGTCATCATTGAAGGAGAAGTCACTGTTGCTGAAGTCGTTGCTTCTGAAGAATGCAGTGATGGTGAAACCTACACTGTCATCGCCACTGGTGAAGGTGAATATGAAGTTGTTGAGGCTGAAGTCGTTGTTGAACCTGTTACTGAAATCCCAGAAGAAATCATTGAAATCCCTGAAGAGGTTCCTGAGACTATTACTGAAGTTGTTGCTGAGGCTGAAGTTGAAACTGAGGTTACCATCACTACTGCCGTTATTGGTGGAGAGGAAGTCACTGCTATCATCCCTGAAACCGGCTACGTCGATGAAGCTCCTCTTGTTGTTGTTGAAACTGAAGAAGGTGAAACCGTCGTCGTTCAAGTACTTGAAAGTTACGAAAACGACGAAGGAGAAACAACTGTCGTCGTTAACGTTGGAGGTGGTGAAACCGTCACTCTTGAAGACGTTGAAATCGTCGAAACCGAAACTCCTCTTGCTCCAATCGTTATTGATGGCGAAGTCACTGTTGCTGAAGTCGTTGCTACTGAAGAATGCGACGGTGAATCCTACACCGTTGTTGTGACTGAAGATGGTGAATTAGAAGCTATTGAAGCCGAAGTTATTGGTGAACCAGTTGAGGAAATCCCTGAAGTCATCATCGATATCCCTGATATTGTTCCTGAAGTCATCGCTGAAGTCACCACTGAAGCTGAAATTACCACTGACGTTACTGTCGTTACCACAGTTGTTGGTGGAGAAGAAGTCACAGCTCTTATTCCTGAAACCGGCTATGTTGAAGAAGCTCCTCTTGTTGTCGTTGAAGCTGAAGATGAAACTCTCGTTGTTCAAGTCCTCGAGAGCTACGAAACCGACTCAGGAGAGTCCGTTGTCGTTGTTAACGTCGGTGGAGGCGAAACCATCACTCTTGAAGCTGAGGTCGTTGAAACCGAAACTCCTCTTGCCCCAATCGTTGTTGATGGCGAAGTCACTGTTGCTGAAGTTGTTGCTTCTGAAGAATGCAGTGATGGTGAAACCTACACTGTCATCGCCACCGGTGAAGGTGAATACACTACTGTTGAAGCTGAAGTTGTTGTTGAACCAGTTGCTGAAATCCCAGAAGAAATTATTGAAGTTACTGAAATCTACCCTGATGCTATCATTGCAGAGGCCGAAACTACTCCTGAAGTCATCACTACCATCACTGAAGTCGGAACTGAAGAGCTTGAAGTTCTTCTTCCTGATAATGACGATTATGTTGATGATGCTCCTCTTCTCGTCGTCACTGATAGTGAAGACGATTCCTATGTCGTTCAAGTCCTCGAGACTTATGAGACTGAAGGCGAAAACTACGTTGTCATCAACACTGGTGAAGGAGAGACCGTTACTATCGCTGCTGAAGTCGAAACCACTGAAACTCCTCTTGCTCCAGTAATTGCCAGCGACGGTGAAGTCTATGTTGTCGAAGTCGCTGAAACCGGAGAATGTGATAACGGTGAAAACTACGTTATCGTTCCAACAACCGAAGGTGACATCGCCATTGCTGCCACCCCAATCACTGAAGTTGTTGATGAAGTCCCAACTGAATTCTTGGGCTATTAAATCCCATCTGATCAATAAATGAGAATCAAAACCAAAACCAAACAAAAGTATTTACATTTGAATGTCATTTTTATTTATTCTCATTCTCATTTATGGCCATCATCATAATCTATATAGCATTTACATTTGATACATCATAATTTCATGAATTCTTACAGCTTGATGCTATCATTAAATCCGCAATCAATAATGAATCAAGAAATCAATGTGCTCAATAGTTATCGGATTGTACAGTCTGAAAAATTTGGAATCAGAAGTAAGGTATTCTCTTCACTTTTTTAATTCAAGCCTTTATTTCTCCTCTTTCAGAATTTACACTCAATTAATGAGGATTTTATTAGATACTAATTTGTGTATCAAGTTCAAACTAACTAGTCTATCTTTGTTGTCTTTCTTGACTCTTCAACCCCATGAGGAATTCTTATCCCCAATAATTCACAATAATTCACTGATAATGCACTGTTCCCTTTAGTATTGGATTTCTGTTTGGACTATCATTCACGATTTACTGTTCGAATAATGATATCAACAAAAAAAGCTCAGAACTTACGACCAAAATAAAATTTCAAGGGAGATGATTAACCTCAACATGCTTTGAAAAAACTATACCAAATCATTGAGTATTAGCGGTTTGCACTGTTGCTTTGAAAGGTTGATGCTTTACATGAGCCGAAAAAACAATTTATTGAGTTCCTGTTCAAATCAGTCACTTCATTTCAGTTTTTTTTCGGAAATGGAGGAGATAATTGCTTCTTGGCTAATTTTTCCCAATCTATCCCTTTGAAGAAAGGATGCTCCATGATTTCTCTTTTGTTGTTTACACCAATCCGATTCAAAGGATTGGGATCAAGCAGTTTCTAATTTCAAACATTCATTGTGAAGCATAATTTATAAGGGGAAATTCCTACCATGAGCAAATCTTTCGTGATCGGATTGAGCCCGTTGGGATACTCTATTTTTCCTCTCTTCATATTTTCTTGAAGAATTACGATATCGTTGCTATAAAATGGGGGATCCCCCTCAACTAATTCGTATAATACTGTGCCTAAGCCGTAAATATCAGTCGCCCAAGTTGCCCCTTTGATAGATTGCAAACAAATCAGCGAGTGAAGAAAAAGGCTCCTACCTTGCTTCTTGAACATTTCAGGGGCAAGATACGCTGGAGATCCACAAAATGATTTCGCGACCGTATTTTTCTTCACCCCAAGCTTCGACAAGCCAAAATCGATGATCTTTAAATGTCCTTCATCATCTTATTTTGAAGTTCAGTTTTTCAGTACACAAGTATATAGAAAGCATCGTTACCTATCAGTATATTGTCTGGTTTCATATCCCTGTATAAAATGTTGATTGAATGCAAGTAGTCAATGATATGGACCAGTTCAGCTGCAGCAAGCTTAATTTGCTCGTCGGTAAGCAAATCTCTATCGCTAATAACTGAAGAGAGATCTCCTCCAGAACAGAACTCCAGACACAAGTACAAATGATCACGAGTCTGAAAAAATTACTAAGTTCAATAGCAAAGGAATTGGCAAAACCTGGAATGCGCATTCTAACTTAAGCACAAAGGGATTCTGAGCTTTTTGTAATATTTCCTTTTCGCTAATGGCGCTGCTTATCTGGTTTCTCATGAATAACGATTTCTTTTGAAGTGTCTTTATAGCAAACAGCTTCCCATCTGATCTTCTTTTGACCTTGAATTGAAGTGAATTAATTTCACCTTCCGTTCATTCGATACAACCTTACTTTATAAACTGTACCAAACGCTCCATTGCCTAGCTTGCTTATCGCATCAAAATGTTCCAGACAAGCGTCAGTATTCTCTGGATAATCAAAATTGGCTATGTAGAGAGCAGAATTCTTTTCACAAGGTTGCGTCAACAGCTTCTCCTGCTCTTGTTTAGCACGCGCAGCTTGTTTTTCTGTTTCGGTCTGGTCTAGAAGCTCGATCGATGCGTCGACTTTCATGAAATAGGTGGAGTGCAGTTTCTTTGGAGAGTCTGCGTTTTCATCAAACTCGTGGATGAACTTGAGATGATTGCGAATTTTCGAGTCGACATAGGCTGCATAAGCGCAGGCTTGCCTCAAGTACTCTGTCCATTGATTCAGAGTTTCTTCCGCTTTAGTAGCAAATAGCCGGGCTTTTCCTTCATAATGCAACTGATTGTAAATCAGTCAGTTTTTTTTTCAGAGGTAATAAAAGTTCTACTTCAAAATAATGGCAATCCTTCTTCATCAATAAGCCACCCTCAACCTTTCTGATGTCCTTTATTTGTAAAAGGGGTATTACCTTTCTAAAAAATCCATTGTGATAATTGATTCTGTGGAAAATCTTGATTTACCGTGGTTTGCTAGGATAATCCTTCTCTGTCATATAATGACTCAAAGTCAACTGATTTGGATCTAAAACGAAATAACGGGTCTTATGGTTCATAAAAATTCCCAGTTTTCTAAGCCACCCTTTGACGGCTGTTGGTCTTGGAGGCATTATTTCTTCTTTCAAGTGGTGGGGCTAATGTGATAAGCATAGTTATTTGAATGCAATCTCGATTGAATCACATACCCTTTGCTCTTTCAGGTCTCTCGCTGAAAGTTGGATCATCTCAGCGACTTGCTTTTCCGTAGCAACCTCATAAGGGTAACGACCTTGTTGATCTTTGATACTGTGAGCAAACAGCCGAGTGAGTGTGATTGAGCTTATTCGGTCCAAATAAATCGTATGTACCTGAGATCGGCATCGTTGAATAAGAGGAGTTGCGCAATTTTCTTATTTCCGTTTGCTGCAGCGATATGCAAAGCTGTTGATTTGTTAGTGAGAACGTTTATATTCAGATGAGGAGCTTCAAGCAGAATTTTGCAAACTGTTTGTTATTAGAACAAAAACTCGAAAGTAATAAAAATATTACTCAGCTCATTATTTTGACTAACCGCTATCTGAATAGGCGCCCATCCATCGTCCGTGAGCTTGTTGACATTGCAGTGTCTGATCACATTTTTTTTTTTTACTCTTGAGAAGGAAATTTATAGATACTCACCTTTCGATCAGCTCTTTAACAACGTCTGTGAGTCCAAGGTAGATTGCATGATGAAGCAAATTCCACCCATTATCGACGTTCGAGTCTATAATAAGCTTCATCCGCATTGCAAGACCGCATTTATGTGATGCAATAATTTCATTCAGAAGTTTCTTCACTGATTGAGGCTTATTTTCTTTGATTTCCTGCCTCAGACAATAAAGAAACATTCCCATTTCTAATTTCTCACTTTAATCAACCTCAAGGATTCCTTTAATATCTGTTCTAATATCAAGCTCTTCACCTCTTTTTTTTGGCCAGCAAGCTTTTCTTCTTCAGAGCTTGAATCTGTGGATGATGTGTCTTTGCTCTGACTAGGACTTGTGTCTACAACGTATTTCACATTCATCACTTTGAAGATTAAAGAGCAAAGTACATTTCTGAGGAGAGGGTATTTCGGTCTGCGCTCGTGGTCTGTTTTCTTCAAATCTCTCATTCCTTCTCGCTTTCTCAGTAGCAATTTCACCGTCCTATCAAAGAAATTGGTTTCTAAAACAAAAGGCTCAAATACGCTGCCCACTGCAGACTCCAAGACTACAGTCTCGCCGTTTTCAAGGTTGTAATGGAAAATAGATTTCTCATCTTTTAGAATCCTCTAACCAAATAAACATTCTGCAAAGCCAGAACACACTGAGGGTTACCTCTTTCCCTTCTTTTGACGATTTCAGCCGCTGTTGCTCTTCAGGAATTCCGAAACCTTCACTCACCAATTTTTTTAGATCCTTGATGCTGCTCCATATGCTCACAGTAAAAACCTTAGTAATTGTTTGTTCATATTCTGTTAGTTCCTGAGAAACTCTCAAATCAATTTGGTCATTGTCCATCAGTTGTCTTCCTTCGGAGCTTTGGCTAACAAAGTACAAACGAACCAAAATTAATATTTAGTAGATTGTTCTCTCAATAGTTCTGAACCATATAAACGGATCTACTTCATTATAAAATTAAATCTCTAGAAAGAACACCAGTATCATTCTAAGCTACTTCTAACAGACAGATATTTCTCATTGTTCAACAAAGTTTGCGCCAACTGCTTAGAAAAAAAGTTTAACACCTGGACTAAGTGATAGTCCGGTTTGACGTTCTGACCGGAAGGAAGACCCTCGAAGGCTTTTAAATTCGGAACTTCCATCACGCCGAGGATCGTTTCTTTCTTCTCTCTAACTTTGATTGGCCAGGAGAGCAAGGGGATAGAGACGTCCAAATCGATCTTTGAATTAAATAACTTGCTGTTGTAAGGATTTAACAGCTGTTCAGGGAGCCCTGTCTGGAAAACATGCCCGGCGATTCCCACATCTTTTGCAAAGGTCGTCCAGACACCATCTTTATCAAAGCCAACGAGAGAATCGGCCTCTCTATCCATTACATAAATTCTGCTTTCCTTAACGTTCATAATTTCTTGCAATTTCATGCCAGCTTTCTTCAAGATCTCTTCCCGGGATCCAAATAATGAGCTCAGATGAACACCCATCTACAGGGACGTGAGTAAAGGGAAATCGGTGGAATAATTGTTACTTCAAGGATATCTTCAAGGACTCCATAAAAATATTTTTGCTTGTCGTAGAGAATAGAGTTGTTAATTGTCGTTGCGGAAATGGTCCCGAGCATAGATAATATAGCCTCATCATCTTTTGTGAATTTTCTTCCTTCGTTTTTATTGATAGCTTCACAAACTCCTGGAGTAGGTGATTTAGGTGTTTATGGGAGTTTGAATATTTTATGGGCTTACCAATGAGCTTCTGATTCTCATCGAATATTGGCACCATTAAGATGGTGTGGCTCACGTAATTTTCGTTCATTTCAATTGTTTTGTCATGGCGCTTGTCTTCATTAGCGTCATGAATGATTATCGCGTTTCCGCTTCGAATCACTTCGCCTGAAAGATAAATCATATTGCTGAAAATTTTGTAAGTTTATAGAATACCATAAACACCATGACTTTTCGCTATCTTAGTAACCTTATCAGAGTCTTTCTCTGGCATTGTCCAAAGCTCATCTTTATTGCTATCCAGCATGTAGATTTTTGCCCTCTCACAGTTCAAGCATAAGCGCATTTGTTCAGTGACACTATGAAAAATTCGTTGCAAACCCAACACGCTTGTGATATTCTGACAAGCTGCAACTGTTTGTTTCAATCTAAATGCCAAGCCGAGAAGATAAGGACCTTCCTCGAGAACATTGCAAATTGCTGTATGAATCCTGAGCAAAGTATTGTCGTCGGCAGAACGAACTGTCTTAATAAACTGATCTTCTTGATCAGCAAGTTTTTGCAAAATGGCACGGTCATCATTTTCAAAAAACACCCCAGCAGCTTCCTTTTGGTCTGTAATTTGTTATTAAGAGAAAATTAGCCGGATGAAATTACCATTAAATTTTAAATAGCTCATGCTTTTGTCGTATCCAGCTGATTCGAGCTTTAGAGAAGTCAAATTACTTGCATTTTGCTCTTTATAGGCGCTGGCATTACGAGGTTGTTCATGCTGCACTCGCTCTCTTTTACTTGTGATACTAGTAAAAGTATTGAATAGATGCTCGCAGCGTTGTATTTATCACCTTCGAATCTGAAATTTGAAGCTGTCTGGTTTTTTTAATGGTGCTCTCTGCTGAATAGCCTGTCCTATGTGGTTGATGCCGGATGGTTTCTTGATATACGGGACAGGTAAGTTCATGAAAGGCGTCGGATCTCGATATTCTGGAGTCTTTTGAAAGGCCGTGTCTTTCATTGTTTCCAACGCAACCTTTAGCGTTCTATTTTCTTCAACTAACCTTCTCATCGCCTCTTCTCGATTCTGATGGGCCTCAATCAGAAATTTATGGAGGTATTCCAAACGCTGAATGTCTTTGTGCAACACCTTGTTTTGCGCCTCAAGACTCTTGTTCTGTTGAATAAGCTGCTCATAGTCAATACTGTTTTTTATCGTTGGCTCTTTCCTATTTGCAGTGTGAACAACGATATCGCTTGAATATTACAACTTTAGAAAATGCTTTGTTCGAGATGTGGCTAGCATCATTGATTCAGAGCTTTTAGGACTAGTAAAAGTAGCATTCTTCGGACTCATCGTAAGATTTTGAAGCGTAAGGTTTTGAAGAGCAAGCTTTTCCTCCATTAAATCGATATTCGTAATGGACCCGACGCCTGTTGGACTTCCTTTAAGAAAGCTCAGCACTCTGTTTTTCTCTGACTTACGTGGCCTTGTTCGAGCACTGCTGAATGATGGCCATAGGATTACATTCGAGGAAGACAAAGATTACCTGACATTCATGACGTTTCAGTTTATTAGCACGTTTAATCTTTTTACAATAATTTATCAAAAATTCACATCAATTACATACGAATAAAACAAGCACATGAATGAATCACTAATGTTTAAAAATCAGTTTTCCATAGGAGCTATTCTTTGTTTAGGAACAGAGGAGAATCTTGGAATTTCGCTTTGGTTTTTTGGATTAGAGACTCTATTGACTCCGATGCTATATTTTGAATTTGAGGTAAAAATTGAAGGCAGCTTAGTATTTTTGAACGTAAATTTCTGGTTAACGTTGTCTTTTTTCTGAGGAACAGATCTCCCTCTCGAGATCTCCACATAGTCCAAAACATTGTGTTGAACGTTGGGAGATTGCGACAAGAAAGGGCTCAAATTTCTTTGTTGGCCCCGATTTAAATTTGCTAATAAATTCGAATCTCCGTTCAACAGCTCCTTCGGGATGACAGGTGTTTCATAAGGGCTTTTATAGATTTTTGCTGGCTTTTCAGGAAGATTTTTTGAGTTATTTGAATGAGAACTCGAATTGTGCTGCTCTAACGTATTATTTTCATTATCGGATGAGAAGCTCGGGGTTTTTGGAATTCGAGTTGCTCTAATTTTGGGAAAATTCCTCTCTTCTTTGACTTTCAAAGCCAAATCGGTTCTAGGCTTACCTCGGCCATCCAATGTTCGAAAATGTGATTGTATATTTTCTCTGGGTCTAGCGGACTCTATACTATGTTCGTCGAGACTAGTGTAATACGCGCTTATATCAAGTGGCTTCAGAGTGCCCTGATTTATTGAATCTAGTTGAGATTGCTTTCTCAATGGAAGTTTCCTCGCGGTATTTGTGCTAGATGTCCGAGACTGCAATTCAAGCATTTCCATTGCTCCAAACGCTTTTTCACGGATCTGAAGCTTCAATTTATCGATGGGACTAGGAGACCTGTGTGTAGAATTCCCTGATTTTGGGTCTAATTTCGTTTCGACAAGAAACTTCGGTCGCTTCTCTTCTGAGATTGTTGAATCGATTGGCAGTTTTTGCTGCGGAGGCTTGTTTATTGAAATACCTGAATGATCATTGATTTCTTCTAAATTGAGCTTTTCTAGCTCGTAGAACTTATCCTTGTCAAAATCTGGTTTCAGGAGCTCTTTGCCAGTGACTTCAACACTCAGCAGGGATTTTTCCATCCCTACTAGATAAGTTCGCTCGCTCATTTGAGATCTATGTTCATTTGCATAAAGTGGACTGTAAAAAAACGCTAATCTTGCAAGGCGCGGACGCATTTTTTTGACCTTAATATCAACCGGGTAAATTTTTGAAGGAGATGCTTCAGTTATTTTAAACAGATTTGGAAGTGGCTCTCTCTGTGCTCTGTCTTTAGGTGGTGGAATAATACGAGTCTGCTTCGCGGGAGGTGTTTTTGCTTCACGATTCAGGTATTTTCGTTGTTTTTTATTTTCTATAGATTGAGGTTGGCTAGAATTCTTTGGAGAGTTTCTCTTCTCATTTGCTTGAGAAGGCTTCTGCTGCGGCTGTTCTTCCTGAGTTTGAGGAATCTTTTCGTCGGTATTTCCTTCCAAATCGCGTTGCGAAATCATGTCTGCTAAATGGTCTTCAATGGCTTCTTCTTGGAAAGCTTCTTTTTCAGCTGGATGCTCCTGGTTTTTGTTTTCAGTTGCATTGGTTCTACAAAGGATTTCATCATCTGCAAAAATATCTAATTCATACTTTTCCATTGGTGCTGATTCTTCATTGGGATGCTCTCTGTTTGTATCTGATTCTATTGCTTCGTCAATCTCATCTTCGGACAGTTGCCTACTCATTTACGATTTACTATCCTGTTAATTTTGGTAATCTCCTGTTTCGGGGCTCAGCTAAGCAGAAATAAAACTTTATTTTGAACTACAAAGCGAATTAATTATTTTGAACATTTGTTTTCAAAGCCAAACCTCTAGAAATTGTTGCAGCAGATACATATGGATCTCTCACCTTAAGGAAAGGGCGAGGTCAAATCTCTGCTGCAGGGGAATGAATGATGTGAATCAAATAACCTTTAATAAGGGTACAATCCTTTTCTTGTTGTGGGGTGGTTGTTTGTAGAATAAGTTAATGAACTCAGCATGCTTGTTTTAAGTGATAAGTTGATAATGAAGAAGCTGATAATCCTCAGTGAAATGAATGAAAATTTCTTTTTTTGATGATTTCCATGGAACGTAAAGTTTTTTTTTGCGACATATATAAGGATCTGATTTTCAACTTTAAGTGGAAGTATAAGTTTCACAAAAAGGATTATGTTAGGAAACATTAATTTTTTTTTTTTGGGTTATTCATCCGAAATAACGTCAAGGTATTTAGATTGATTAGCAGTTTCATAAACAAAAAAGGTTTTCATGTCATATTGAGCTATTTGCAATTCTAAGTTCATGTTTCTATCTACTCTACTGCTGCTTCTGTTGAACAATCCTTTGAAGGTTGCTTGACATAAAAAAATGAAATGACCAAACTATCAGTTATCTCGAGTTTTATGCGCTGGAAGGTTTCAGAAGCTGAAAATTTCGGCGTAATTAACTAAATTTTAAACAAACTTTTCAATAAAAACTATTAACTAAAAGCTCTAACTCTCATGAAGAAAAAAGAAAGAGATTTCTTCATCTACATCAAAGATGAAGAACACTGGAATTCCCACATCAACGAAGACAACAAGAAGCTCTCAGGTAAAAACACGATGCGAATGTCTAGACTAAATTCCTTTATAGTGGTTGACGCTTATATGAGTTGGTCAGGTCCAACTGAACTCATGTTCCCAACTTGGAAAGCCATCACAAATGCCACTGACGAATGGGAGAATCGTCTCGAATTCCTTTTGGTATCTACAGTTATTTAAATAGTCCTGATTCATCGAATTAAGCTTGATGTTGAGAAAGTACCAGTCAAACTCCCAGGGAAAACAGGTAACAGCGAGAATTGTTAGTGGTTAATGACTAATGAACATAGCTTTCAAGCCAAGCCCTAAGCCCAGATTTTTCTTCTTCATTGTAAGCACTCATTTCTTGTTTTCCTTAAATTCATGAAATATTCTTTTCCAGGAGGGTCAGTTGAAAGATGAGATCAATGGAATGGACATTCCAGAGATGCAAGAGAAGATCGCGAAGCATATCCCAATGCTTTAAGGAGACGGAATGCTATCTGAAAAATCAGATTATTACCCAGGCATGTTTCTGGTACCGACTTCTCCATTGGTCTGAGTAGAAATACTTGTGTTGCTTGTGATTGTCGAATATATGAATGATGAGTAATACTAATGAAAAAAAAAATCACCAGCAGCAGAAATCAATCCTTATTTATTGGTTAGAATTAGAGGAATGACAGCTAGAGTTAGTTTAGTTAGTGATAGCGTCCTTGAGATTGTTAGAATCTTCTCATTTCTTGATCTTTCCTTTTGCTTGTTTTTATTGTACGGATTTTAGAAAAGTATAAGATGAGGAAAAAATGGAGAAAGTGAGGGATTGTGAGATGTATAAACGGTGACGTTTCCCGTTAGCGTTCCTACAAATTTTCCTATACATTTTTTCTCATTTATTTAAGGATAACATCAGCAATTAGAACGCAATCATTGGGTTTTAATGATCCCTGTAGTATTAGCTGTATAAAGAGAATTTCTCCTGAGATAAATTCCATTAACATTCATCATTGTTTACGCCGACTAGAATCGGCTGATGAGATATATAATCTAGAAGAAACTCCGTTTCTATATCCATAACAAAAAAAGTGCGCAATGTAGTATTGAAAAAAATTTTTAGGATATTGTATTCACATAAATTTTGATGAGTTTCCAGAATTTGAAATTCAAAATTAAACGAAATAACAAGAAAAGATAATGGCACTAGATAAGAGGAAAATTGAGGAGTATTACCAGCAGCAAATAGATGCACTCAATGAAATTGTGAAGATTCAAGAGCAGCAGATAGCTGATAAATATGGTCAGTTATACCCATACTTCTCTGAAGATAACCACTCATAATCATAGGTCTAAAAGAAAATCTTGTCCAGACGTTCTGTGAAAAAGTTTGAATACATTTGCTATGGCCGTATACTAATTGATTGTAAAGATATATAAGGAGATCCTCAGAAACAAAACAAACGAGACAAAATTTCAGGCAGAAATAAGTGAATTGAAAGCGACCTTGCTTAAAGTACATTAATTTATGACCTGCATTGCAAAATAATCAGATATCCAAAGACAAAAAGGATCAAGACCAAGATCTTCAGCTGAAAGGGAAACAATTAGCGGCTAAGGAAAACGAAATCGCTCGACTTAGACAACAAATTAGTCAAGCGGAAGACAGATTTAATGAATTGAGCGCCTCACTAGAGCAGAAAGATAGAAAGATCGAGTCTCTTGAGAATGATAAGAAAAAACATGGCCAGTTGATAGATCAAATTGAAGATCAAGTGAATACACTTGTTCAACAGCTGCAAGCTGCACAGTAAGCCATGGAAAATAGGAGCATACTGATGTTTTTTTTAAAGGTTTAAGAACGAACAACTACAGAAACAAATCAAAGAAATGGCTACAAGTGCAATGAACTATGGTAGCAAAGTAAAAAAAAAAATAGTGATTTTTCCCCTAATTCTCTGTTAGCAATTTGCAGTGTTGGAGCAGTACGTCCAGAAATTAGAGCAAAAGCTTTCAAAGGTGGTGGACCAATTCAGCTCTTATCGGCAGATTCAGAGTAAATTTCACCAGTCTGCTGTAGTTTTTGTAAAATGTTATAAGTAAATTCAATGCTGAAGCAGAAGGTTTTGTTTGAAAAAATTCAGTCAGTCGAAGCCCCTTTAGGGAGAAATCAGGCATACCTCCCCAGCAATTTTTTTAATGCTGTTGAAAATCTATTGGGAAATTATGAGACTTTCAGGAAAAAGGCAATGGAATACCAAGAATCTTTTGAGGTTATCGTTGAGTAGTGCGGTTCTGCTCTAATCTGCAACGATTAGGCCAATAAAAACACGCTAAAATCCTTTGAAGAATCAGTCAAGACTAGAGAGCTTGAGCTAACATTTTTGAACAAGCAGTATGAATTTCAAATTCAAGAGAAAACGAAACAAGTGAGACAGATAATTTTTCTAATTTAACTCTCCTCTCCAAATTTAGATCGAATCATTGCAGGCAGAGTTAGCAAAGACACAAGAAAGGCTTGAGTTAGAAGAATCCAATAGTAGAACTCTAAAAAAGCAATATGACGAATTAAGAATAAAGAATAACGAGATTATATCGCAAGCAACCCTAGAACAAAATCAACTAGTGCATTCTCACTCTCAAGAACTAATGGTAATTTCGGTGTGGAAAAGTGGACTTTATCTCGTTTAGAAACAAAGAAATGAGCTCAGGGACTTGTATGAAAAAGAACTACTTCAAAAGCAAGACGCAATCTTTAATCTCGGTAAGATTAGTATTTTTGGGGTCAGAATAGCTCATTGTTGAAAATAATTGTTAGAGAAGGAATTGAGGTTGGTTCTCAGGCAAAAAGAGGAGCTTGTGAGCACTAATCAAGAGCTTGAAGATGAACTTTCTGAAAAAACGAAAAAAATCAAAAGTCTGACTGCCCAGAATAATGACCTCATGACGAGTTTAGAGTTGAAAGAAGATACGCTGAGGAAAATGAGAAGGGAAGCTAAAGAGAATATTCATGATGATTCGAGAAGTTATGCCGAAATGAGGAGAGGTAATGCTGAGACAAGCGGGTTTTACCATTCAAAAACAAATTTCAATCATATGAATGAATCAACGGCGTCCAAATTCTTGATGAATAGCACAAAAAAAACTAATGTATCAGCATCCAAAGAGAAACCATATCTTGAAATGCTTGAAGAAATAGAGAAGGCAGCTAAGAAAGCATTAGAAGATGATGATATATGAGAATTAATTGTAACAATGTGTTAATCAATATATCCAGTTTGTAATTACGTAAAATTGTTTGAAGCTCAAGTGAATTTGTTCAAATTCGTGTAGAAACTCTGAGGACTTTTTGCTTTTTATAAAAGAAATAATTTTCTAAAATGATTAGTCCACCTTAGTAGATTCCCTTTACAATCTTCATCTCTTACAATAAGTACAGAAAGTGTACGTAAAATAGTAGTCCAAGTGTTGTAATGATAATAAAGAATAATCACCTGAAGTGCATTTCTACAACGAAGAATAGAGATTATCACATTCTAATTGCAAATTGGTGACGTCAGCGGAAGTTAGTAGACTGTAGTAAGAATAGTAAGAATCACTAAAAGCATAGAACATTTACATGCCATTTCTCTTGACTATACTATGAAGTAAGCATTAATGGTTTGCTTTTGTAAATAATACGTTTGTTTTTATCAGCACCATCGTCTATTGAGTAGGAAAATTAGGTTATCTTTTAAGTTAATTAATTTTTCTTTCTTCTTGACAAATTTATTGATTTTTTCTGCATCAACCCATACCATTTTACTATTCAATTATTTAATTGATACAGTTCATGGTCTTTCATACCTATTTACAATATTTGAAATCCATTTGATTGTTTTAAATCGGTTCTTAAGTAGAAATACATTATTACTCATGTCCCAATACCTTATTTCCTTAAGTCGAATTTAATGGGAACTCAGAAGACACTGTTTAAAGTGGGCTGAGAAAATCTTGAATTTTTAATTATTGTTTTTTTCCAATTATAAAATATAACTCAAGTTAACTCCTATCTACTTTAACAAAATAATTTTCATTTGAAAAGCCATACATTGCTTCTGGGAGTGGCTTTAAGATCTATCTGAGCTCGGGGCTTCACAGCTCGTAAATATAAATTGATTAGCCTGCTATAATCAATCATCTTCTTGATATAGTATTTGTTGCTGCTATGATATGATTCAGAGTTGTTGAACTAATTTGTTTCTCAAGAGTCAGAGATTTGCAAGATTATGAATGCAGCCACGATGAGAAATAAAAATACTAAAAAATAAGAATGTGCAATTCAATGCACTATCAAATTTTTGACGAACGAGTGTATCCACTTTTCGCCAAGCCACACAAATGAAAAATGATTAGAATAACAGCCTCGCAAATCAATTATGCGCCTTCTTGTTCTTCTCTCATCTTCTTCAGTCTGTTAAGAGTGGCTTTAGCAATGACAGCAGGGCCGGTTCTGAATGTAAAAGTCAATTCTGAGATTCTCAATCAAAATTTCTTACGTAAGTTGCCAGGCGCCTCCAGCTACGACTTTAGAGCAACCGTTGCATCTCCAGATACCGACAGCAACTCTTCTAACGGAAGTCTATAGAGAAATTCAGTGGGTAAGAAGCTGGATAAAAATGATTGCAAGAGAACCTTTCCGCAGAACGGGCAGAAATATCTTGAGTGCTGTTGAACCTCGAATTTCTTGATGATTTTTCTGAGTGAGGCACCGTATCTAGTACCGTATTTACGGACAATACCGACCTTTTGAGTTCTCTTGGACATCCTGTTTGTGCTTGCTTCAAATATAAACTTATATTTTATAGACTGCTAAGAAAGATTCTAATTAAAGAGCAAAACGATCAAATGACACAAATGGCACTCAAATACAAGTAAACTTTCGATATAAGCAATAAAAACAGGACAGCGCTGTGGGTTATCGATGAATAATACTGGATTTGTCGTACAAAAGCTTCAATAATAGACAAGGAGCAAATAAGAGAACATCATCAGTGGTTTTGTAGATAAAGATACTTAGCAGAGAAAGAGTTAGTCTAATTTAATTTCTTCGCCAGAGTCCAAAACTAAAGTATTTTTCGCACGCATTTTCAAAAAAGGTTAGAATAAGTTATCAGATTGAATCTTTATTTCTGAGGTTAACGAAAAATTGAGAATGACCCAGTATTATCTCTAAAATATGTATTCCCGTTTAGAGCGAAAAACAGCTCATAGTAAACTGTATTGAAACTTCAATCTGAACTGAAATGATAATACTCTGTAATACTCTCATATTCTCATAGGAAAGTATTCAGCAAGAAAGCAAATGCATTTTGAGAAAATCCTCACAGTTTTATTTCACTCGGTTTGCAGAGATGAAAACGTATTACAACAATGATTGTTTTCTATCTTTGATTTGTATATTGAGGCAAGTTGAAGGTGAGTTGTGAGTTTTTCAGTTTTACAACCGTATAGCTCACTAATTCTATCATTTCTCTCTATTCTTTTGTTGTAGCAATATGGGCTTTATTTACTAACAATATGGGCATTTTCTCTTGTAAAATAAAAAAAAATTTCAAGACATTTGCTAATTTCCTTGAAATATTCTCGCTTGGAGACATAGGAAACCAGAAGTTATTGTAGTTGAGACAAAGTTTTTGTGGCTGAGACAGGAATGCAACTACCTTTGTATGAGAAGTGCTATCTTGTTGATAATGACTGAGTGATTAATTTTACCACAATAGAAGGAAAAATTTATTAGTTTCGAAATAAAAATGGGAAGTACTTAGGGTTGATTTTTTTCCCAGCAAGCCAATCGCCGAATTCGATCTATCATATCTCGAAAAGAATTAATATGCAAAGGTCGTCGTATATTGCACGCAAATTGCAAAGGAGCGGCAAATTATGTTTACAAATGTGTTTGAATCATGCAAAATAGAACGTTGGACTTCTAAACTGAGGGAAAGTGCCCATGTTGGTTTTACGTCAGAATACGAAGCCCATTTCACCTTCAATAACTCTGTGTTTAGAATCCAATAATAATTTATTAGAAAGAGCAGAAAACCGAAATAATTTGCATTCATTAATCAATAATTAGTGTCCGTGCTTCTGATGAGTTTGCGATAATTTCGTTTCACAGCAATTCCGGGTTGATTATTTCCTGCGGAGAAGGACGATATTTTAATTCCCTGTAGCTCGAACTACCATAGCGATTCTTCCAATTATTTCATTAATTCCTAGAGAATAGAAGGGTCGGTCGCTAGGAAAAGCAGCTATCCATTAAATATTGAGCCCTGTCCTTTGAGTATCCGGATTGCAGATTAACTCCTCCTTTGAGCGATTCAAGTCGCCATCATAATCTCAATGTTCTTAATATGCGAGCAAATTTTGCGGATTGAAGCCTCGTAACTTAAGTTATACATAAATCACGTGTCTGAAGGTCGCGGCAATGATTTTAACTGTTGAAACTAGGACATTTATGAGCAACTGCTATGATTATTGTTCATCTATCTCTTAGCATATTATCCAATTATTGCGAAAAATTACATTACATCTATCAGTAGCAATGAAAGATACCAAATTATACTCCATCCAATATGATAATGATGGTGATTGCTTCTCACTTTGAGAAGTGAAAAAGGCGCTAAAAAATAATTCTTATATATATATCAGTTGGAAGCCTCTTCTATTTTAATGCAGTGCAAGCCAAAAAGCCCATAAGCTAAATTTGAAGACAGCACCCAGAACCAGCGAAACTTTCAGCTTTTCCTCATTATAGGTCTGTTGTTATATAGAACACCGTCAGATTAAGTTGGAAATCTGATGATCAGACAAGTTAATCCTCATCCGAGAATTATCTTCCCTTATCTCTTTCTCATAAAAGGCTCAACCTGGCAGAATGGCCAAGGGCATTGAAGAAGAGCAGCGTATCTGAAGGAAATTCTAATGAACAACAGACCTTAAAATAAAAACTGAAAATGCTAAGAGCTGGCCCTGAGACACTGCCTTCCAGAATCTTGAACTTGGACACTGAGAAGGCCTACATGAAAGTATTAAATGATTTGAAAAGGGATATTTACCTGGTGAGAGCTTAGCGTTGATTGAAACTCATACCCCCGAAGACTCCTTAATAATTTTTTTGCAAAAATATTTGAATTATAATTTAGTAGTTGATTTTCATGATATAGCTGCTTCTGAATCCCGAAATAACTAATTTTATGGGTGCGTTCTTAGTCCACTAAATTATAGTCACGTCGTTCATCTCAACAGATTACAAAAAAGCCTCGCTTCCATGTTAACGTAGAAAAACTTACGCCTACTTTCCCTCAAAGCAAAGTGCTTGGCTTTGCTGAAACTCAGGAATTCATACATAAATCAAGCAAATTCCAAGAATCAGAATTTCACCTCTTGCAAACCGAAGAAATAAGTGATATGATAAAAACAAAACCACCAACAGACCATGATGCACCTGAAATTGATAGTTAGCAGCGCATATTCGAGGAGATATACAATGATAAGATGAGTTTCAATTTGATACAAAAATTTATTTGTGCTGGCCCCATTTCATTTGGGCTGTGGGTTCACAGCAAGGAAAATAGCCATTACGAGCAAGCATTCATTTCAGTTAATAGAATTCTGCAGATTCATTTCCAAAAAAGTTTATTCGCTCGATATAGGCGAACTATCTGACAGAGATTGGTTGAATTAAGTGCCTTGCTTGAATTGCTTGAACATCGTCCAAATCTGACTATAATTGGACGAAATTTTAAGAAAAACTGTCACAAACTTTGCTCAGATATACTTCTTTTTGAAGCAGAGAAATCTACTCACCAGTCCAGGTGGTTAGGCTATTCTACGAATTAGATCATATGAAACTATTCCTGGTGACTCAGATAAGGCAAATCCCAATGTTAACCTTCGAAAAGACTAGATTGACCAACATGATATTATTTAACCCTCAGGAGTGAAACATCTAGCAAGATACCAAGCAGATCACAAAAAAATAAAGACTCTTGGCAAATGGCTTTTCCTCAGCTACATATAGTTAGCTTTTTTCTAAGTAATCACCACCCACTAATTTTGGATGGAATCTGAATGCATGAAGGATGTGCATCATGTTCAACAACAGGCATATAGTGTTCTAGCCCAGCATACTTAGTGAGTCTCTGATTTGAGATGATAATCATCCATGATGAGACTTCAATTTGGTAACTTTCTGCCCGTAAATTAATTAAAAGCTAGTATTCGCAGTTGCACGTCAGTAAAAGTACAGTCAATATGATTCATTAATTAAAAACAAAAAATTAATTTTCCTCATTTGGAACGTTTAAGAACACCGGTGAATTCTTGACTTTCTCAACACATTGACTGTTGCTTGAGAAACTTCTTAGATGGAGATATCTATAAGTTCTTGTATTGTGTGAGCGTTTTGCTGTATGGGAATTTTTGATTGTAGAATATTTATCTAAAGGGGTTAGTAAGAAGTTTGAAACACCATTCCCAGTGGTCGGTTCCATCCACAAGGAACAATCTGCGAGGCAGACTAATGTAGCTATCGGCTTTCTTGAGAGGCGAAGAGAATGAATGTGATTTTAGTAATAAATGAAGTTGAAATGATAGCCAGGATTAAGATCAATCATTCAATTCCAACACAAAAAGCTTATGAGTTTTCAATTAGATGTATATGCAAAAGGAAAGAGTGTCGAGAAAAAAGCTTTGGCGTGAATTTTTCTCACAAAGAAGACGCCTTTGCTCAACACACAAACGTTTCTTTCAAAAAAAAAAGAGAGAAGAATTGCATGTTCTCGCTCATCCTTGAAAAAAGAGAGAGAAGGAATCAGTAATTTTCCACACTCAAGTACTTTCTCAAAGATTGACAGAGAATTTAAAACTTTCTGTTTTGTATGATTTTGGGAATTTCGATAAGCAATGCTTGGATCGACAGGCTGCTATTTTGGCAAAAAGATTATTTTCAATTTTTTTCGTCTTTCCTTAGACAAATATGATTAGTTGCTTCAAGGTACATATTTTCTCTGAGAAATAATTAGATATTCAGCTTTATGTCGTTAAATTAACCGAAAATCCTGGCACAATAATTTTTTAATTACTTTTTTACGCATTATTTGCATAATGATAGAGATAGATAGAGACGATTTAGAAGTGCAGAAGGATAATGCTCACGGGTATTGTCACCAGCAAATGGACCTCGCAAAGTTTCAGTCTTTATTGAACAATGTGACATTGGAATCAAACAATTCTGCCATCTCAATGTTATGCAATCCTATTGGAGATCGGTCTCAGGTGAATACACTGAAAGGACCAGAATTGGCTTGCCAATTCAACTCAACTCAGGGTATGAAAACCAATTTTGCGAATCCTGCTGCTCAATCCTCCACAATCGAAGAATATCGTTCACTCCAGCAGCAAAGTTTATCGCTAGCAAGAACAGAAGTAAATATAACAGCCTTAAACCCAGCCATACTGATTAAACCATAAGAGTTTTTTGAACAAGCTAGATCCAGAATCATCCGTTGAGATTTCGAGTGAAGATAGTGACGGGGGTCCTGAAGAAAATTTAGAGGAGCACCCTTATGAAAATATTGAGAAGATATATGATAGAAACTTGTTCGAAGCGAGTAATGTCTTTAAAGATCAATTTCCAAACTGTTGTCAAGGTACATTAAAAATACTTATATCAGTTATTTTCATCTTAAATAGTTCCTTCAAATAGCAAGGGAAAAAACAAGACTGACTTTGAAACCTATTACCAAAGGAGAGTCAGTGATATCCAAATGAAAAAGGCGAAATGGCTTCAGAAGCAGCAAGAAGAAAAAATGAAGCAGGAACTTTCAAGCGTCCAAGCACCAGCATTAAATAAATACAAAGGCAATACTAAGCATTCGTTTTTCCAGAGAATGGATCAGTTCAAGAACAAAAAAGAGAAAAAATTGATGGAGCAGAGAAAGGAGATGGAAATTCAAAAGGAATTGGAAGAGAAAGAGCTCACTTTCAAGCCCACTCTAATATCCAAAACGAGTTATCAGTCTCAAACAGACAAGAGTGAACCATCCTTTCTCAGGGTTCATAAGTCCAAACCTCCTTTTAAACAACCTCTCGATGAACGCTCAGAGAGAGTTGGGAAAGACGCTCAGGATACGAGGCAGCTAGATAGTCAAGAAGCCAATCGAAAACAAGTTCTGTCCAAAACTAAAGCTAACATTAAAGAGGAGAATAGCAACAATGTTATACTATCTAGCAAATCATCAAAGAAAACAGCAGCGATGCCGACAAAAATCGAGATCTGCTCAATTCGTCCTGCTCAAAAGACAGGATTATTGCGAAATGGTCCCGAAATAAAGGAAGATTCTCGTTTTACTTCCATGAAGACTCTTAACGAAAGTGCTCTAGCTAATAGTAAGAGCAGAGCTTTTTCTTTCAATAACCAACAACTGACTGGTGATTTATTGAATTCTCCTGCTATTGGGCATGAAGGAAACAATCTTTCACACCGACTTGTGAAAGGAAAAGCAAGTCGAATAGATAATAAGTCTGCAAGAAAAATGAGGAAGAATTCTTGGGATGGAGAAGGTGATCGAGATAAAAAAGAAAAAGTTCAGGAAAATTCTGAGAGAAGAGCAAAAGACAGAAGCGTTCCTAAGTCTATGTATAGCTCTCTCTCCAACCGAACGAGTTGGAATGAAACTGCTCATTCAACAGACCGAAAGAATCACAAAAAATCTTTTGATAACTCTGAGACAAAATCTAAAAATTTTCTCGGAGATGCAAAAGCTTATTCGACTTTTGACCACAGGCAACCTCAAAATGTTGTTGCTTCTCCTATGTTAAATAAGACTTTTGAGAATAAGAACGGAATAATCGACGTTTCTTTTCAGGATTGTTTTCCTGAATCTGAGGAGTTAGTCAACAATTCCCAAGAAAATATTGTTTCAAAGCTCTGGAACAACGATCATCCTCCTAATAATTCACAAATTGATCAACCTTCGAATATATTATCATCCAGTCATAGGCAAGAAAAGATCAAAGCGAACCTCTTTGCAAAAAAAGACACCAATAACTCAAAAAGCTTTATTCTACACAATAAAGAGTACATTAACTCTAAAGATGAAAACCATGCTCATACGAAGGACCCAATAGCCAAAGCTTCGAATGTAGGAACGCTTTATCCCCATATTAAACAGAAAAGCGAAGCCAACTATGTTCCTTTGCATTCAGGTACGTCAAATAACCAAGAAGTTTCGTCTTCGATGGAAGAAATTAGCCAAATGGATCGCACCGACCTGCAACAGAGAAGCCGCTCGATTAATGCAATCAACGCAAGTAAAATTTCCAATCAGAAAAGTAGAGTCGATGCGACTTCTCCCGCTCCAAAAAAGACGGGAAAAACAAGCAATATTCCTCAAGCACATGGACAAGATAAAAGACCAGAATTGAAAGAAAAAAATCAAGCAACAGTGACCACAACACCAGGCAAAACGGTTCATTCTTCTCCTATTTCTCGCAAAGAGACAAATCCTCAGAACTTAAAAGAAAAACACACTTCAGCCAAGACATTGGATAAATCCCCTGCTTCCCAGAAAAAAGGAAAAGAAAATTTGCTTTCGTCAGATAGAAAGCCTTCCCTGCAAGAAAATTCAAATAAAAAGGAAAATCGAAATACCGGAGGAGATAGTTCTCCTAGTGTCCGAAGGGATAATAGCCAGAAGGAACGTACTAATGAGACACTAAATTCTGAGGTTGGTCAACAAACCAAGCAAACTCCTTCAGATCATGATCGTGTACAATCCCGTTCAGAGCTTGTAGGCATTCTCTTAAAATATATTCCGAAGCAGCTTGTTATCAAAGACAAACAGAAACTGGATGCTCATACAAGCAATATATATTGAAAGACCATTCAGTTGATTACTAATATCCAATATCTCAATAAATATGTTTATTTCAATACATTTAACTAATACAACTCTCCCTTTACAAATCATTACAAATTCCGACTCGTCCTGTTTGGATTGCTTCTGAAATGATTTTATTTGTCAATGAACTGTTCAACTTTCAAATTGTATTCGAATTCTGGAAACTTGGGGGCTAGATTGTTATTACTTCCTTTTATTTCTTTTGTTGTTGGTTCATTTATCAATAGTAAATTCGGTTAGGAATCTCAGGCGATTAACTGTTTATTAATTGCTTGAAAATCTCGATGCATTCTTTTTTCGATTCTCACACTGAACTTTTCACAACGAGTTCACTACCCTAATATAAAATCTTGTTTGTTTTGAACAGTCAAGTATTAACACCACATCTTATTGGCCGTTCGCAAATTGTCAAAAAGAAAGATCAGCTCAATATAAGCCACTGATAAAACCCCCGATTTAATACTATGGAATTTCTGATCTGAAACCAACAATATAATAAAACTAAACAAAAACCATATTCTTTCTGTTGTTTACTCAAGGAATTATTCGTCAACGTCGATTCTCTGGGAAATAGCAAATGTTTAATTCTGAGAAAGATTCTTTTCTAATCATAAATATAGACATTATATTTCTTTTGCTTTAACCATTATTTTTCGAATCCAAGATGAACTTCAACTCAGCGCTTCCATTCAAGGGCAGCAGGCCCCAACCTAAAACCAAGAGAAACCAGCACACTGCATTTTGGTACATATAGAGAATCAATTTAGTAACACAGCGCACCCTTGCATAAAGAATTCTTCGAAAGATATTTCATTTAAGCATAAGTAAAGTCGCCAGTGATTCTTAAGTTTTATTAAAGTACTATTATCGCCTCGATTTTCCAATTCGTAATATTGCGAGAGTAAAATAAAACCCAAGAGCTACTGCGATGAAGCCACTAATAAACATCCTTCTCTTGGCAGCAATGTCCTATCTCAGACATTTCACAGCAAGTAATTTCTAACCGAAACAGTATACTAACTACCATAATACCTTCACTTTATTTAGCTGCATATAATCAATCATTCATCACCTGCGGCAGCTCAAGCCTCGGAACATGGGCTATTTCCGGAGCATCAGAGAATTACGAAAGTTGCGACAATACAATCAGCAGTTTTTTGGGCCCACTGACTGATAGTTCCACTCTCTCTTCACAAATAGATTCTCTCCCATTTCATTATATGGTCGAGCTGAACTTTACTATATACTTTATGTCCCTTACCTCTCCCTCCGCAGTTGTGAACCTATTCGTGGATGGACAGTCATTATATCAAGCAACAAATTTTTCAACAAGCGCTACTTCCGAGAATTTTTGTCAGTCTTCTCCTCAGAACTACAAAATTACGGTGCAAAACCTGAAATTTTTTCATTCAAAACCAAGCATGACGCTCTTGTTTAACTCTTCGCTTAAAGGGGACAGTAATTCGTCGTGGGGCATCTGTGGAATTCAGATCGGATTCGTTGAAATAAGCTGCAGTACAGCAGAATATTTTTTTAATGGAGCCTGCGTGAGCTCTTGCCCGAGCAGCACATACAGTGATCAGAATTATTGCATTGAATGTGATCAAACTTGCTTGGGTTGTAGCGGTCCTAGTAATGGGGATTGCACTGCGTGTCCAACCGATTGGGCGCTCTCATCAGGGTACTGTTACAAAAATTGCCCGCCGGGAAAGTACAGAAGTTTAGAAAGCAGTGATTGTCTGACTTGTGCTACCAATTGCTCTCAGTGCGATGGTCCTTCAGCGTATGATTGCACTGCTTGCAGCTCCTCGTTTTCGCTTCAAAATTCTTCATGTGTTTCTGCTTGCACAAGTGGGTTTTATGAGTATACTGCCAATCGAACCTGCATTGTTTGCAATGCTTCTTGTGAAACTTGCAGTTCTGAGGCTTGTTATTCATGTAAGCAAGGCTATTATCTATTCAATGGGAGCTGTGTGAGTCCTTGCCCGGTGGGTTACTATAAAGATAAGTTTACAATGGGCTGTTCGAAATGCGATAGTTCTTGTGGTGCTTGCGATGGACCTTCGCCGAAAGATTGTATGGCATGTCCGGAAGGAGAATTCCTTCTTCTTTTTGAGACATATAAAGGTTCTTGTAATTCGATATGCCCTGGAAATAATCAATCGAATGTAAGTGGAATTTGTTTATGGAATATTTCAGCTAGTTTGAACACGATTACCATCTATGAGCCAATACCAGGTCTTGAAGCAGCCTCTATTGCTCTTGGAATCGCTGTTATTGTAGCATTCGCTGGATGGATCTGCTATTTCATTAAAAACAAATTTAAAAGACGCGGAAACGCGGCAAATGGAGCGCAAAACGCGGGGATAACTTCAGATAGGATAAATTTAGTTATTGATGATAACCCAGATGATGGCCAGGCGAGGTAATCGAGTTAATTGTATTTCATTGAATTTAAATCATTTTCTAGTGGAAATGAATCGAAGCAACAAAATGAGGAGTCAAAGCAACAGAATGAGGAGTCATCCTCGCTGCAACCAAAAATCGATCAGAGGCTACAATGTGTGATTTGCCTGAATCTTCCAAAATCAACAATTTTTATAAAATGCAGCCATTGTGCATGCTGTGAGGAATGCGCCAACGCAGTTATCAACACGAATAAGCTCTGTCCGCTGTGTAGAGCATCGGTTTCCACATTTTTAAAAGTTCTGATTGAGTAGCCTATTTATTTTTGCTTCAGAGTCATTCTGCTCAGCCTGAGAATGACCTTGATAATATTGTATAATAGACCGGTATGTAGTATACCGACATATGCTTTTTTCGTGTATCACACTATTTTTTATTGAGGTGTTTATATAAGGTCTGTTAAAGCAAATAATTCAGGGGAGAAAGTTCGAGACACTTGAAATCCAGAGTCACTTAGAGAAAGCTCAAAGTTAAGATCAGTCTATATTTAAAATTTTCTCAAAGCTCAAGTATAGAGTAGTTAGCACAAATGGGAGAGCATTGGCTTCGCTTCCTTCAATGCATTTTTCTGCGCGATGTTACCTTTTAGGAGATACCAAATCCAAGATGGCGACCGATGGCATTACATGTCCTACTCAAAGATACGTATGATCCGAGCGTGTAACCAAATTTATCACCTGATTGGATAGATTTAATAAATCCAATAATAAAAGAAGTTTTCGACTGATCCGAAATACTTGGCAAAATTACACGTTTATTCGTTTGATGTGCGCATAGCTGGTATAAATAGCTCGTGGTCAGGTCTAAATTAAAAATTATCTAGCTCTGAAAATAAAGCCCATGAAGAAACTAGGAAATCTTTTTGAGATCCTCTTGAACGCTATCAGTCAAAACCCTGTGACCTATCTGCTCAATAAATGTAAAAGAAAGAACGCGGCAAATGAATCGAAAAAATTCGCAGATCAAAGTGAGATCGAAGATGCCGATACAGAGAGCAAGGAAGAGGAGGAAGAAGAGGAAGTGAAAAACTTCGATATTGGAATAATTCAATTCATGCTAAAGCCATCAACTTTGAAGCGCTTCGTGTACTTCAGTCAAGGAAACCATTTGAGCTTGGTGATCTATCACTTCAGTTGCTTTTTATCAACATACCTTGAAGCTATTATCCCAATCAGTTTTGCCAAATGTATCGACATCCTGAAAAGCAAGGAAGAGAATGCAGAGGAAAAGATATATCACCAAATCTTTCTGTTTATTGGCATCTCTTTATTTTCATCCACAGTGACGTTCTTCTCCAAGTATATCGACCAGAAAACCTACCGAAAAAATGAAGCAGATGTCCAAGTGAAGGTTTTTGATGGGCTGCTCAGCAAAGATCTTCATTTCTTTGAAAATATTAATTCACAAGGTAGCTTGCTCTCAAATGTCTTGTCTAAATATTATACAATCACAACATATGGAATGTTTGAGCCTTATATTAAATTCCTTCAAGACTTGATGCACGTATTGATGACCTTCGGAATTCTATGGAGCACTTCATGGAAACTATCACTCAGTATTTGCATTATTATGCCGCTTTTCTCAATTGCTACAACGATGTTCTCTAACTGCCATGATAAACTATTGGACAAATTTTGGGACGGACATGATGAAAAGACGCAAATTATATCTGAATGCGTTTCGAATATTCGAGTTGTTAAGGCGTTCTCAACAGAAAAAAAGAGTGTGGGAATACTCAGAAGAAATCTTCAAAGCAGTACCCAATTAGTCAATAAGCTCAGCTTGATCCAGGGATGCTATTATGGTTTCATAGACCTCTGTGGACAAGTAGGAGAAATTATTGTTCTTCTAGTTGGAGGAGCATTGGTTATGAAGGGACAACTTAGTATTGGAGAACTTTCGATGGCATTGATGTATGCGAGGACATTTTCAGATAAAGCGAGCGGACTCTCAGAATTCTTTACAAAATTATCTAAAGATGGAGTTGAATTGAAAAGAATTTTCAATCTATTGGACTATGTTCCTGTAATCAAAGCATCTGGAGGGAAATGTCCAGACACTTTCGAAGGAAATCTCAAATTTGACAATGTCACCTTCTGCTACCCCGGAAGACCTAACGCAAAAGTCCTCAAAAATATCTCTCTCGAAATCAAACCAGGAGAGGTTGTTGCATTTGCTGGAGCTTCCGGAAGTGGAAAATCCTCCATCATCAGTCTCATCAACAGATTCTTCGATCCAACACAAGGATCTTTACTCATAGACGGAGAGGATCTGAAAGCACTTGACCTTGAGTGGTTCCATAAACACATTGGTTATGTTTCTCAAGAACCTGTTCTGATGGCTGGAACCATTGCTGAAAACATTGCTTATGGAGTTGACTCATACACTCCTGAACAAATGGATGCTGTCATTGATCAAGCGAATATCAGAGAGTTTGTTGAAAAGAAAGAACTCTTCCCAAAAGGACTCGATACTGAAGTTGGAGAGAAAGGAGTGAAACTATCAGGAGGACAAAAACAGAGAGTGGCCATTGCAAGAGCACTCATGAAAAGTCCGAAGATTCTGATATTTGATGAGGCGACATCTGCATTAGATGCAGAGAGTGAGCATCAAGTGCAGAAAGCAATTGATGAGCTGATGATGCAACAAGGAGGACAAGGAAAGAGAACAATGATTGTGATTGCTCATCGATTATCAACAATCATAAATAGTCAAAAGATATTTGTGATGAAAGATGGAGAGGTACAAGGGGTTGGATCTCATCAATATTTGATGTCGAAAGGAGGGATATATAAAGAGCTGTTTGAGAGACAATTGGCTGGATATGATGGTCAGAGAAGAGGAGGAGAAGGAGAGGAGGAGGAAGAAAAAGAAGAGGAAGAGAAGGGTTCAGAGCAATCCGAATCAGAATCAGAGTCAGATTAAATGATCAAGCATCCCAAAAACCAAAAAAAAAAATTAAATGATTTGCTTGGAATTGAAGGCCTAGCAATTTTTCGTGAATTTATTAATTGGTGCTGTTTACCTATATGCTTCTAAGTAAAGGATTCTGGGAAATTTAACATAGGCGACTATAATAATGAGTTCAATAAGATCTTCATAATTTGAAAAAAGATAAAGTTTATCATTTTCTGTATCAGAATCATATCTATTCTCTTTTATACAAATCTCAAATGGCCTTACCGTATTGATAGCGTTTCTACAATAGCAAATAGCTCATCACAATGAACAGGTAATTTTGAAATATTAATGATTATTAGCAACATATAATCCTATTATCGGTCGTTATTGGATCCTTCACATCTATTCATTTACAAATTAGCAAAAATATTACAACTCAGTGCTTCAAGCTCTCGAAAGACAACTCTCTATTGCTTTTTTAATTAACGATAAAATATAAATTGCGCCTAACGAGCACTTATATGAACTTATTAAACTTCTAAACTGCAAATTCAATGGAGAACATTCAAGTTGCTTTGAGAATGCGACCTCTCAACCGCCGTGAAATTCAGCGGCAAGAGGTCAACGTGTGGCAGATACAAAACAACAATACCATTGCGATTAACCCTGAGGCCACCAAAGAAATTGCTGGATCGAAAAAGATGCTCCTCAGCACCAGATCGTCTTTCAATTTTGACCATTGCTTCGGGTTTGAGCATGACAACGTCTCACTTTACCGCACTATGGTAAAACGAGTTGCTCTCTCAAGTCTCAAAGGTATTAACGGAACAATATTCATGTATGGGCAAACCGGTAGCGGAAAGACCTACACGATGATGGGTTACAATCGAAACGAAGAAAGCCATGAATTCGACACGTAATTTCTCGATCAATTTTCTTTCGAGCTCAGGTTTATACGAAATTAAGATCTGTGAGACACAGCGCAGAGAAGATAACCGGATCTCCTTTTATGAGCCACCGATTGCATCCCTCGCAAGAAAGAAACGCTCCGAATAGATCGTTCGATTACACTGATATTGCACGAGGGAACTATATCATCACAGATACAACTGGATCAACGGGTGTGCTTATTCTTGCCTTGAAAGATATTTTCAAAACCATAGAAAAGGTAGATAATTATGCTGATTTTGGCTACAACTCAGTATAAATTGTTTAGGATATGGACAAGACCTATTTCCTCAAATGCTCTTACATGGAAATCTATAACGATCTTATCTACGACTTGCTTCAAAGTCCAGATAAAATGCATGAGACATTGAGTTTGAGTGAAGATCCGAAGAAAGATTTTTTCGTTAAAGGGCTAACCGAGGAGTCGGTTTCGAGCATTGAAGATATTCTCGATAAATTGAGGATTGGAGAAGCGAACAGACACTACGCGAGGACAACGATGAATCATTCAAGCTCTCGTTCCCATGCGATTTTCAGACTTATGGTTCAGACGGTATCAAATGGCTTTATTCGGAACTATCGCAGGGAGATGCAACAGAAACACATCGCGAATATAAACAATAAAGAGCTGAAATCAATGATTAATGAAGACCAGAACACCTCTGATATATACGAAGGAACCCTGATCACGGAGTCGCTCTTGAATTTTGTGGATCTTGCCGGTAGCGAAAAGGTTTCTAATCATCATAACTTGACAGATGGACACTCTCAATCGTAAAGAAAATCTGAATGTCTGACCTTATTAAGAATTTTTTATAAGCTCTGGCAACAAATCTGGATCTCTGCCGCCAAAAGAAGAGTCTCGGCAACGAATTGAGGAACGAATTAAGGAAGGGCAGCACATAAACAAGAGTTTGTTTTTCTTAACTCAAGTTATTTCGCTTAAGAGTGAAGGAAAGAGGTAACTTCTTCTGTTATTATGTAGCTAATGTAATGGTGTTTAAAGCAATACATACATTCCATACAGGAATTCCCCATTGACAAAGATACTGAGGTAAACTTTTACCATAGGCAAGAACTAAAAAAGATCTGCTGTTAAAGGTCTTCGTTGGGAGGAAATTCAAGGACTCTCATAATTCTATGTATCAATCCAGCCTTTTCGCAATTCGAAAACACGATATCGACACTCCGATTTGGACAGAGCGCAAAAAAAATTGAAAATACCGTAAATACTTTATTGTTGTGTCTTCTCACGTTTAATGTTCGATGACATCTGACAGGTTTCGGCAAATATTATTACCAGCAATGATAGTGAGGCTATGAAGATCTTGATTGCGGACTACGAGAAAAAATTGAATGTAAAAACAGCTTAGTCTTCGTTAGCTTTATAACTTCTCTTCTCCCAAGGATGCTGTTAATGCAAAAACCGTAGAGCTGTCTCGCCAAGCCGTTCTTTTCAGACAGACAGAAGCTCTTCAATCACAAAAGAGTACACTCGTTCAAAAACTGAACCAGATGATGAAATTAGCACTCAGCGCGCTGGCTTACAAAGTCCCTGCGGCTGAGCTCAGACACCTCACACTTGATTACAGTGAAAATTTTGCTCATTTTGATAAAGTTGGGATATTGATGGCTGTTGCGAAAGAGAGAGTCCCTGGAAACAGCAGACTCAATCGGCTCCGGTTAAAGGCCCAGGCCATTGACAAATCCAGGATCGATGATGATGACGATACTCCCAACAGGAAAAACACTTCCATACAGTCCTCCAAAGCTGATAATGAAGGAAAATTTGCACTTGCTGCCCTAAAAATTTCTACGGAAAAAAATAAGTTGCTGACGCGACAGGTGGAGCTATTGAAATCGTCACTGAATCAATTGGTTGAGAAAAATAAAACAAGCTTTGATTTGTATTTATACTTTAAAGATGCGCATGAACTATATGAACAGACGGCGATTGAGCTATCTCAGCAGCTGAACGCTTTAGTAGAGGCGCATACTTTATTATGTACCAAGTACCATGCTCTAAGGGATGATTATGCTACAATAAAGAAAGAGCACTTTGATTTGAAGAAGAAATACAATTTGGTTTCTAAGTGCGAAGGGATCTCGGATATATCCGACGAAGAACTTGCTTTATTGGAAAAATGTTTTTGGGATAATCTCGACAAAGTCAAAACTGAAAAGGCTCAAAGGCGATGCAAGCAAGAAGTTCAGTTACTAAAAGAAAAACTGGGAATAGCAGAGCCTATCAATCCTGGTTCAGGGACTATTGTCCAGGATACTAAAGACTTAGAAGAAGATATCCCTTTTAAAATAACGCCTTGTAAAAATACAACAGAATTGATAGAGAGTATCCAAAAGGCGCTTCAAGAGAAAGACCAAGATCGAAAGGAACTTGTCACCAAGGAATATAATAGCACAAGAGGGATGTATTTACAACATTTCGAGAACTTACAGAGAGAGCTCGTAGTGTTAAATTCGACACATCAATATGATGACCTTTTGAAGGAGAATTCGATAAAAATTCTGCAAGAGAAACCAAAGGACATCCAGGAGGTTGGAGTCCAAGTCGACGCAGAAGACTCAGAAGGAGCAGCAAATCAATTGAATTACTTAAGACTCGAAGAGCAAATTCAGAGTTTGCATCTCAGTATCAGTGATTTTCTGGAGCATGGAGAAGAAAATCACAAACAAACCTGTCTTAGTTTGCAACCGCTAGCGATAACTAATCTCAAAGAAACTAAATCCCCATCTCGCACGATACACCCAACACTAGCCATTCCAGCTGCAGACGGTGAGAATCATACCCACAGGTCAAACGAAACTCAATCGCACCTGCCAAATCCAGAAGAGGAGTCAGGAGGTGAAAGTTCACGAGGCTTGCTAAGTTTTCGGCATCTTGCTCGAAAGAAAGCTGCAAGCACTCTAAGCGTTGACTCAAGAAGTGAAGTGCTTTCAGAGAAGTCTTCCGCGAGAGCTTTAGACCCACTGAAAGGGAAAAAACTTGCACAAATTGTAAACAAATCACCTCTCGTCGACAAAGGCACTCAGAAGCTGCAAACTCATCATTCTGAAAAAGAAGAAAAAGCAAATTTATTATTGAATATGCCTGAACGGCTTCGCAAGCATTTCGCTGAAGAAGCAGAGTATGTTGTGAGAGACCCACCAAAAGAGAATATAGAAATGAGTCTAGACGCGGACCACAACATCAGTCCAAAGAGGAAGAAAACTTCACATAAAAACCACTTGATTCAATCGTCGGATTCTAAACTTCACCACGAACAAAAAGCGTTTTCAGTCAAAAAATCTGAGAAAAAATCGAAGAAAAACACCGCTATTTCATTGAAAAAAATGCCTAAAGATCTTAGCATGAGCCCTAGCCACTCCTCATTGGAACCCTCATCATCAGAAGGCTGGCTCACAATGGAACCTGTCAGTATCAACCAACCTTCCCACCGAAAGGTTTCCTCGCTTTCTTACAAAAAACTTGGCTTAATTAACAAGGCTAATGAGAAAGAAAATCAGTCCATCACAACAACACTCTCGAATACAGAACTCTTCAACTGCTTGGTAACTTCGAGTCCGCCATATAAGAGATACGTTCTCGATCAAAGCACTGATAGCCCACTGAAGAAATCTCATATAGAAGCTGTGCTTAATAACACTGAAATAGACGATAAGGATCAAAAAAGAGAAGTTAATGAAGATGAATCGCTCACTATGACCAACGCTGATGATAATAAAAGCCTGCTTTCATCGACTAATTCTAAGGTGTCTTTACTCAGCAACACTGCGACTTCGAAACAGAAGAGAAGATCTAGAGCTGATAGGAGACAGTCTGAAAATTGTGACCAATAAAATGATTTTAAAATTATATATTGCTCTAAATGTATAAAATAGTATCTTTTCATGCATAGAACTCAATTTGAAATGAACTATTCTACTGAATAAAAGACTCACAAATTTTTCAACTAATAATGAAGATCTCTCTGATTTGATGCATTATCTGCGTAAACGAGCTATTCTCTATTCTCTCTTAGAGATATTTTGAGTTATTAAGGTTTTCAGACATTAAGTTAGATCAGATAAAAATAAACAATTTTAAAATAATTCATTCGATCATCACACTAAATTAATTTAACATACCCTCCAATTTATCTAGCAGCCTATTTGAAGGTGTAGGTGTTGGTATATGTATAGGCAACTCCTGTGTTCTGCAAACCTAAGGAAGTACTGCTTTTGATAACCAAACCCGGCTCATAATCGAAGTTTGATTTTCCACCAGTGCTCTAAGGATAACAATTCAATGCAGTTAATTACACAAGTCTATGTCAAGATAAGTTACTCTATATGAGCCATATTCTCGTAGGTTAGTCATGTTCGAGCTCAAAATATTTCTCTCTTTTATTAGTCGTGCTTGGTTGTGAACAAGAACGATTACGATAACTTCGAAAGTTTGAAATATACCTTTATAAAGGAGTTTCTTGCCATCGTTTATTTTTTCGGTTGTGTATTTTTCAGAAAATTTATATCTGTTCAGTCCGAACGCCGAGAGCACTCTATCATATACATCTAGTATATTTACTAGACATAAGATGATAAGAACCGCAGGGAAGAATGAATTAAAGCCGCTTCCGAAAATAGGAACCAAGTCAACTTGCCCCATAGACTATTCGGTTATCATCAGCATTTAAAAGAAATTGCAATAGTTTCTTACGTCATTGAATGCGGTTTCGTTTATTCGCAGGAGTTGCAAGAAATTGAAGATAAGTGCGAATGAAATTCGAGTGAAATTCCTATGAGAAGGTTGTAAAGTTGACAGTAAAGGCTAAATTATTTACACTGCTGCAAAGATGAGACTGGGAGAGTCTGTATGATGTGGATACAATCCATAAAGACTCCCGATTTTGAGATTGAACAGTCCAATATAACAGCAAATCGATATGTAAACGAGAGGAACAGTGCAGTACAACTGGAATTTTGTTACACGAGGAACCACAGAAGAGAGTAGTTACTTGAGATTTCCAATAGCTATAATCCTCTTTGGCTATCGAACCGAATATATTTATTCCAAAATTGCTGAATATCGTGAGTTCTCCAAGGACGATCAAAATTGAAAATAGCATGAAGAGTATTCCAATTATCGTGGAGATCGGCGCATCTAGCTTCACGTACCAAATCCAAACTAATAAGTAGTTAAATGCTGTCAAGGTCACATCTAGACATTATTCACCTGCTGTATCAATAATGTTGCCAATGATTCCACGGCGTTGCGTCGTGAAGCAAGATCTGATTTTCCAGTCAATTGAGCAACTGCTTTCAATTACGTCCTCGAGGAAAAAAGCGTCGTCAGTTATTTGTTCCCATTTGCATTCAAGTCTGCGCAGTTCATTGACTTTTTTTGTCACTTGTCGATTCAATGAAACTATTTTGCTCTGGTCAATCCCATTGATCTCTGACAGATAGCTTGGGTTGGTGTTGGAAAAACTTCTCTTATTGGCTTCCAGGAGGTCACTTGGACACTTTATACGTGAATAATATATTTGAATTTAGTTTGGATTTCAACAGCAAGGTATTTAATTACCTTCTCAAGGACCAAACGGCAGAGCTGCTTGATGTCCTTATCTACGTCGTTTTGTCGGAATATTACATTCAACATCTTTTATTGTATTGAAATTTAAATTGTAGTAGCCATCAAATGGTTACTTTAATGAGTTCGTCCACTGCAGCGGCAGTCTCCAATTTAGCTTGATCTGTGCAAGAAGCTTCAAATTGATAGTACCTTTTCCGAGAAAAACGTCCCCAATTAGCAAAAACTATTCAATGCAAAATTTTTACTTCAGAAGCGTTTCCTTATTCGAATGTCGAAGCAACATTTTTGGAATAGTAACGAACCCGTAGCCCAGCAGGATCATAATAAGCAATATACCACTAAATGCAAAGCCAAAATTGCTAAATAACAATGCTGTTTATGGGGATTAAGTACAAGACATTTGTTGAAGCCTTCATCACTCCAGAAAAATTCTTCCTAAAACCGCATTAGTGATAACGTTTTGTATGTCATGATACATGGTCAGCTTTCCAATATAGACCAGGTAGAAAATAGCAACGACTCCGATCGCCAAGAACACTGCGTAGAATATGACGTTCACCCTGATGGATGTAACAAGCCTTTCCTTATGCGTAAAATCGCCAGCATCAACGTACTCTTGGATGATTGGCAAGACGATCCTTATAAGAAAAGAGATGAATGGCTGCGAATTTCTTGGTTGTCTTTTACCAGGCAAGGATGAACAAACTCCAATAGGTGAACACGTACCAGTTTTCATAGCCACTGAGAATCTCGGTACGTAAAGGGTTGTCCTGGTCCATAATTGACTGAAAGAATATCATAATAGGTCCAATACACGTGGAAAGAGAGGATGTTACATAATAGATATCATCCGGTAGAATCATTAGCGGTGAGAACGTTAAAAACCAGGAGACTAGGACAAACCCTTTGATATATAAAGGGACGTCCTTGGCGGAGTAGTACCAGAGCAGGTATCCCATGAGTGCTAGCAGCAGGATGCTCTTGATGAGAAGAAATAGTTCCATCGATAAGATGATATGATGCAATAAATTCGAAATAATACAGCGCTTTTTAATTAAGCTCCCAGATTTACAAAAAGACACTGACTCTTAATCTTCTTGAGCCAAACCCATTAATTCTCTCAAGTGTTCATCTTCTTCCTAACGACTCGATTGGTTTTGCTATCTTAGAGTAGAGTGCTGCTTGAGTTTGCAATTAAAAAGGGGATGGTAATATAAATGGGACGCAAACATCCGATTTATTTGCATAGCGAATTTTTTTGATAAGTCTTATCAATAGGACTAATTAATAGCTCAGGATGATCACTTATTCACCAAAGCTATTCTCTCTTTGAAATGAAACTACGGTGCTAGCTTGTGAGAATTAAGTGACGATGCTGACCTGACAGTTTTTTCAAGGTCTGTTAAGTGATCATTGACAAGATCGTCAAACTTTCTAGAAATTAAAGCCAGCTTTCGGCAAAAGAAGGCCGAAAACCTAGCACTACCTGCATGGTAAATTTTGTTTCTGGATTGATTCTTATGCTCTTCAGTATCTTCCTTTCATTCGGGAGAATTTTCAAAGGAAATGAGTCTTGAGATTTCAAAACAAAATTCATTCGGAAATTTAATTGATAACGTTTAATCAACTATTGATCTCGTTTAGCAATTTTTGTACGAAATTTAGCACAACACATTTCTTCCTCAATCTTTTACTCAACCTCTCACTTGCACACGAAACAACCCCAGATAAACGCTCATTTGTCAGGCCGTTGAATTTGGTTCGAATTAGCTCCAATATCGTCATTATTTTACTTTTGTTTAATAATCGCAAAATAACATTCAAATTTAATTGCTTACAGGAATTAACATCAAATCTATGGTAAACTCCTCTCTCATCTCACTCTAACAGCTTCCCTCGTCTTCGATGTAGCAGTTTGAATCTTTCAACGACGAAAAGTCAGGTTACGCCGACAATAAATTGAGTCTTGACACCTCAGGAGACTTGGAGCATATCAACATTCCCTTGGGGTCACAAAGAACAACAATCTCAAGTGAAGCCGGCGGATACCAACCACCAATGGCTGACTTGAGTAAGCCAGCGGCTAAAACTGATGAACAAGCTGCATATGCCAACAAATATCAAGAGAAAGCTGCGCATCTTCAACAAGACTTTGACCTCGCTCATGCTTCCCACCCAACAGCTTGCATTTTCACCGTGTTATTCAAAGGACTTTCTATCTTCAGGTAAGCCCTTGAATAAAGCTACTTAAATACGACCTTACGCTTCACAATAGCTATCTCTTTGTTTCTGTACTCATGAATGACGTGCTCTGCTTCATCTTCACGGTCCTTTTCGCTGCTTTTGACTTTTGGGTTGTGAAAAACGTATCAGGAAGGTTCGCATTTCATGAATGTTATTGCAAAAAGCTAATCTGTCAAATGCATTAGATTACTTGTGGGTCTGAGATGGTGGACAACGATTAATGATGATGGCTCTGAAAAATGGCACTTTGAAAGCCACAATGAGAACAAAGCCACCAACCCTGTTGATTCAAGGTTTTTCTGGTTCTCTCAGATTGGAACTGTGGCGTTCTGGACTCTTTTCAGCATTTTTGCGCTCTTCGGATTACATCTTTTCTGGGTAATATTTATGATAACTCAACAGTTGATGCAATTGATACTTCCTCTACCTTAGGGCTCAGCTTGCGCTCTTTCTTTGGCACTTTCAGGAACAAATCTTTGGGCATACTACAAATGCAATAAAGGTACTTATTGAAAAAAAAAAATTTTTAAAAATACTTCTCGCGTTATTAGACTATGAACGTAAGATGTCAGGCATCGTCCAAGGAGTAGGCCTCCAAGTCGCCACTAAGGCAATGAGCAACTTCATTTAAGTTTTTTCAAATAGTGAAGATATATTTTCATAAAGATGAATCTCATTAGATTAAGAATTAATGTAATATCGCTATCCTCTTCACTTAATGAACTCTGAAGATAATCATTAAACGCCCTATTGTGATCCGCTCTTCTCCAACAAGTTCGGCTATTGGTAGGCTGCTTCAACGAGTTATTTGATTTACTCAGAATGAGTTTGATGAAAGATTACTGAAAACGTCCCGGTTTAAGGAGTTAGACCTTCGAATAAGTCGATATTTTACTGACTTTCCATTAATTAATGAATAAATTTACCAGTAACTTTTGATTCAAAACGATTTTATTGTCCTGAGCAAAGGCATCGAATTTTTTAAATTAAGTCACATATCCGATTAATTTCGCAGAATATATACACGTTCTACCATAATGCTAACAGATCAGCAGCAGAAACTTACTCAAAGAGCGCCCAGTCCGAACCCTTTCTTGCACTTAAAAGCTTATTTCTCAGTTCTTGAAGACAAAGCTAAACCAACAGAACCCAATAACTCGAAATTAATTATAGCCAAAATACCAGGTGTTTCATTCTCTCAACATCATACATCCAATTCGCTTCAAATAAACAGAGCTGCCTCGTCTAATGCGAACAAAGAAGAGTTGGTCGGGAAAAGTATGAACGCTATCAGAGAAGATAAAAGTTTTCTGCAAATGACACAAAACGGACAGAAAACAAGGCCAGTCATGGTGAGATCACTGCAAGATGTCGAGGAAAAACCGAAGAATGATGTTCTTCTAACCCAGAGACTTGAAAATAAAGCGTACTCGAGACAGCTTTCTTCAAAACGGGATACAAGCATGAATGGAGCGTTGAATGATGCTCTACACATGAATAAGAATCCGAGAGACTTGGCCAGCCAACAGCATAAAACCAATAGTGGAGCTCCCACCAGCCACAAGAATGGGTGCAGCGTTCTCATCCAGCAGCCCAAAGTTATGTCAACAGTTGCCTCTTCAGCGCTTTCTACCCCAGTTAATAAATTTGAACCGAAATTCACAAAATCCAGTAGTATTAGCATCGACACTAAGCAACGGTCTTGTTCTACCTCTTTGATGGAGTTTCCAGCCGTTAAGCAAGCTAATGTTGCTAATCCTAGCATAGACTTGCAGAATAGAGAAAACATGGGGCAAGGTACAAGCCCTGAAAAAACAAAATGTCCTGGAAAAACAGTCAGAATGACACCTTTCTTAAATGGCCATTCGAATAATGTAATAAAGCAAACCAAAGAGCCTATGAGTCTACCTGAGGTTGGGACAAGAAAGCAGTTGCAAAAATATGAAAATTCGCGCTTCTTGCAAGAGGTGAAGAAGCCAGCTGGCGAGAAATACAGAAAAGATATTCGTGCAGCAACGAAGGAAGATAGAGTGGACGCCTATCAGCTAGTAAAGCAGGACTCGAATAAGAAGCAGACGAAAGCAGGGTCTGATCATACACTTTCAAACAACCAATCCTTAAAATGCTCTACAAGAGGGAATGGGTTGGTTAAAGCGTATGCAGCTGCAACGAACCAAGGAACTGTAAGAGACTACAACGAAGACAGAGTCACCGTTTTACATAAAATTAATCCTCCACCGGAGAGAGCGTATGAAAATTGGCCAAAATGCTCGTTTTTTGCAGTATTTGATGGGCATGGAGGCAGCAAGTGCGCGGAATACCTCAGAGACCATCTCCACGAATTGGTAAAATTTTAACTCACTCACTTTGAGAATTCATTTCATTTGATATTAGGTAATTGGTGACCCTGCCTTTCCTAAAGATCCCGTCACTGCGCTGGGTAGAGCCATCGATGCTGCTGAAGATGAATTTCTCGCTTTAGCAGAGCAATCACCATCTGGAGAGATAGATAGATCTGGTTCTTGTGCAATTATCGCTCTGATCGTTGGTAAAACATTTTATCAATAGCTCAAATCCTAAAATGATTACCCAGGCAACGCTTGCTACATCGCAAACGTCGGTGATAGCAGAGCGATCCTAAGCTCAGATAGAGGAGCTAACGTTTCTGCCTTGTCGAATGATCACAAACCCATGGAATCTGAGGAGCAATGCCGAATCGTTGCTGCTGGTGGCCACATTTATCAGTAAACAGACCTCCTCTTAATCAGCTTTTTCATTAATTCTTCAAAGGTCCAAACGACATACAAGCACCTCAGATCCCATAGAACAAGAAATAATCCGCCCATATCGCGTCTACCCTGGCAGGCTCTCGGTCAGTCGAACAATCGGCGATATCCAAGCCAAACTCCCGAAATACGGAGGAAATCCAAACTGCATTATTGCGACTCCCGAAATTAAAACGTATCAACTAACTCAAGACTGCGATTTCATTGTTCTGGCAAGTAAATAATTTTCAGCCTTGACTTGCATTTACTAACCATCTAATTAGGTGACGGAGTCTTTGATGTGCTCTCGAATGAAGAAGTCTCCGCAGCAGTTTGGAATGCTTTCAACAACATTCCTCTCGCAGACAGCATACACAAAGAAGTCGGCATAGGCGCCGAAGCGGTCCTAAAAGAAGCGTTGAATAAAGGAACTTTTGATAATGTCACTGCAATCGTTATCGCATTTGAAAATCTAAGCGATAAACTGTTCCCGAAAGCGAATTGGCAGACCAATAAGGAAAATAAAGAAAGTAAACTACTGCGAACTTCTAACTCTTTCAGAGCGACGATGCTGAAAGAGCTTTCTGAAAAGAGAGTGATGCAGGGATTTATAAAAGTCAATCAAGCGACTCTTCAAAAATATCCACAGGGACAGAAAGAAGGATCTGTGAAAGATAAAAAGTATTCTATAACTGAGCTCTACCCCGAAAAAACGGGCTCTAAACGAGGATTCGGTTCGAAAGCTAACTCTTTAAATGACTTTGGAGAAAGCAAAACTGAGAACAAAAATAGGCAGTCTTCCTTACGGAAAGACCTTGGAGATGATGAATATCTCCTGTCTCAAGCAATAACGAAATCCAAACCAACCCAAAAAGCCGGGAATTCAAATCCAGTGAGCTTAAATGAGTTACCAGAAGATTTTGTGAATTAATCAGAAAGGTTTTTTTTTGAATGGAAAATCAAACTAGTATCAATTGTTGCTGACTCCGAGCAACATATTTATTTTATCTGATGTTTCTTTTGATTGAAAACTTAACAAACGTGTGTTTTCAATATCTAAGCAGTTGAATCATTAAATACTTAGTTGAGAGTGGCTTGTTATTAAAGAACGTTTTTCTATGAGGTTTTAAAGAGACTATTGTGCAAAAAATTCATAACATCTATAACTATCAACACAGCTACTCGAGTGCTAAGCGGGCTTCAAGTATCTAAATAAAGTAAAATACTAGTTGTTAGTGATCCCTCAAAATGAAATTCAGGAGCCTGAGAATCTAATAACATTCTCTGTGGATTACTCTCGGCTTCTATTTCGAGAGATGGACACTATTAGAAGACACTTATTATGACTATATTAAAGCCTACGATGTATTTAAGTTTGAAAAGAGCTATGCTCTCCTACATTGAGGAACTGCATTATATATTTATGAGACTTGAACTCAGATTGTATTTAATTTGAATTCTAAGAAATAAATGGTCCATAGATTTAAGCATTTCTAATACATTTCAATTCCTAATTGAATCAATGTTAATATATTTTTCACCTCATCTAATGGAAAGTTGCTTAATTAAGAAATGTTAGGATACCAGTAATACTAAATTCAACAAGCCACATAATAGCCGTTGATATTTCAACAATGCGAGAACCTCTCCTTGAAGTTTTCTGCGAACCAAAAAAACTTTAAATCGCTTTTTTTAAAAAAATATTTTAATTATTATATGAGTTGAACCTGTTGTAATGAGAAATAATTCTTAATACTTATGGATATATCCCGCATAATTACTCAATGGAGTGATGATTTTCACGTTTTGGTAAGAGCATGCGGCTACCAAGATATTTCGGCTTTTCCTTATTTTTTTCCCCTACTTCTTCATGTGACAGTGTAGAATAAGATCTGGATATAACATCACTACTTTAATCTCACATATTTATTATTAGAATATAATTAGAAGGGCAAAAACCTTGGCATCTGATGGGTTAAGCAGGACTGATAGACGATATTTTTCATGAAAGCTATATTCACATTATATGAAACTCTGCAATCAATTGATACTTTGATTTCGGATCTGCTATCTTTTACGGTCAACTAAGATTATTTTATATTTCAAAAAATACTAAATTTTTAACTGAAGAAAGTATGGTAGACTCTATCCAGAAGTTTAAAGTGCAAGTCTTAAAAGCAGGAGACAATATCTCCTTTCCTAAGAAAGGAAACACAGTCAGAGTACATTACGAAGGATTTTTTGCGAAATCAGGAAGCAAGTTTGACTCTAGCCGTGATAGAAACGAAACATTCGAGTTCAATCTCGGTTCAGGGCAGGTAATTCAAGGATGGGAAGAAATTGTGCCGCACATGAGTATTGGACAGATAGTGAGATTCCAGCTGCCTCACCAATGGGCGTATGGTGCTGAAGGGCTTCCCGGATTAATACCTCCTTTCAGCAATCTTATCTTTGAAGTTGAGTTAATATCTTATGAATAAAAGAGCACTTTCCAAATTTTCTTCTTTCATATCAACTGTCCTTCCGCCCTCAAATTTGCTTGATCTATTAACACTCCATGAAATCCATTTTATTTCATAGAATCTCTTAATATATTACTCGCTTTGAAAAATTTTCTTCCGCTAAATATGTACCGTTATTAGTGAAGCAGTCATATGATTCTCCAAAAGAAATATCAATGCAACAACGAGTTGGAGATAAAAATAAGATGAGCGAAGAGAATATTAATTAATTTCTGAGTTATTCTTCGCTATGTTAAATACAGCAAATATATTGCTCTGCTCTTTCTAGATACTTCTCCATGAGAGTTTTGGAAATGACTTTCAGAATGGATTTCAACGCAATGGAATTACAATTCTGGAAAGAATATGAAAGACTTAGTGATTCATTCTTAAATGCGAAATGATAGGGACCTATTTCACAATGGCGTGTATAGTAAATTCATGGATCTTTGAATTGTTGCTGTATGGATTGCAAGATAAATGTTTTGCATTGCTCCATATAAAATCGATGGTGTGTGTACAAAGATCTACACTCAAAAAAGAGTGAGCCTTTTGAAAACAATACATACATACAAGCTAATTTGACAATGGATGCTTAGCAAATAATGATAGAGGCACTGTGTAAGGCAATTTCTCAATTATATATCATAAAAAGTAAATAAATAAAAATTCGATGTGCAGTAGATGACACATTAAGTTCATGAATACATATATAAGTATCTTTCTATGTACTTAAAGAGTATTATTAGTCTGCAATTAATGAATTTAAATTATTTTTCGTCTTTGAACGTCTAAATTCCTAAAAGTTGTTTCACCTCAGCAGCTAATAAGATGATAATTAGCATGGCTCAAATATAACAAATCGATACCGGTAAGTGTTTCTTTTTGAATCAATTCATCTGCTAGCTTTTTCAGTTTATTCTCATTTTTCTTCAATGTTTTTTTCACCCGCTCATATGAACCCTAGAGAAGTATTAGTTAGCCAAAGGGAGAGAATAACTGTTGATTTACCTTCAGAATCTTTTGGACTTCTTGATCGACCTTGTAGCTGTACTCCTCGCTTGTGTAGTCTTTGTCAGCGACGATGAAAGTACCATTTTCTGCCATTCCCATTTGTCTGACATAGGTATACGCTATCTTAGTCGCATTGGACAAGTCACTTCCACAACCAGTTGTTAGTTCTTGTCCACCAAGGAATATTTCCTCAGCTGCTCTTCCTCCCATTGCGACATCAATAGATGCAAGGACACTCTTTCGGGTTTGCTTCAAGTCGTCATCTTCTTGAGGTAGCATTGCAGTCTTGATGTGAAGTGAACGGGTGAGATGAAAATTTGTAACGAATAGCTTACATGGCCAAGGCTTCCGCCTCTGGGGAGAATCGTAACTTTATGCAAGGGCATCGCTCCATCTGTCAATAGCGATATTAATGCGTGGCCTCCTTCATGAAAAGCGGTGATTTTCTTTTGCTTTTCGCTCATGGTGAGTGTCTTTCTTCCGACTCCCATTGAAATTCTGTCATGGGCATACTCGAAATCCTCAATAGTCGCCTTTTTTCGATCTAATGGAAAACAAGATATGATTAGATTGACGTCTACGGTCTAATTGTTTTACTGTTTTTGATTGCGTTAAGAATAGCAAGATTAACGACGTTTTGGATGTCGGCACCAGAATATCCAGGGCTCTGACGAGCAAGCACATTTTTGTCAACATTGTCCTCATGTTGAATTTTTTTGAGGTAATACCCAAAAATTTCTTCTCTTCCCTTAACATCTGGAAGTGGAATATTTATGATTTTGTCAAATCTTCCGGGACGCTTTATGGCAGGATCAAGAGCTTCTTCGAGATTAGTGGCTCCAATAACGATAACAGTGTCACTTTTATTAAACCTAATTGATAAATTTGAATGTAACCGATGGAAGATATGAGGACATACCCGTCCATCTCAGTCAAAATTTGATTTATTGTATCTCTCGAGTAACTTGGATCCGCAACCCGCCTCCTGCCAGCTACAGAATCAATTTCATCGATAAATATAATCGACGGAGCCTTCTCTCGAGCCTGCTTGAACAGCTCTCGAACTCTACTTGCACCTATTCATCGAATTTGGAATTAATAACTAAAGACGGCTTTGTCTTTAAGTTACCTGTTCCAACATACATTTCATCGAACTCTGAGCCTGATTTATAGAAGAAAGCACAGTTTGCTTCTCCAGCAAGGGCTCTTGCGAGAAGAGTCTTTCCTGTTCCAGGAGGGCCACAGATAAGAATACCCTTTGGGATTTTAGCTCCAGCTTCAGTGTATTTCTTAGGATTCTTCAGATAGTCGACGATATCAGCTAGCTCCTCCTTGAATTCATCTATTCCCTACAAAATTATTGAATGTTAGCATAATCAGCCCTGGAAAGAATCATCCAATACCCAAACATCCGAGAATTTCGTTTCCGTTTTTACCCCATTGTCCGCAAGAATCTTCTTCGGTAGAAACCTCCTCAATATACTTCAAGTATAATGGATTACTATAACGTTGGTCGGAAACAAGAAAATACCCATCAGTTGAATTTAAACCCAAGTTTATTCTGATAGGCTCTTCACTGTACAGCGAATATACTAGTTTTCAAAAAAAAATACAAGTTTAATAAGATATCCAAATAGTTTCGTTACCAAAAAATGAGAGGGCGCAAATCCCAATCCCAGTAAAGAGGTATCTCCAAAATTTCGAACGTCTTTTCCCTATTGTTCCAGCTCCGCCATAGCTAAACCCTTCTGTTGCGTAGGAATACTGATCTCTCATTTTCTGAATGTAAGCTTGATTCTTCGGGTTTTTCATTATGATATCAGCATATTTGTCGTATAGTTCGGTCACCATATCTGTTTTTCCTTGCCTATTTAATTCCTTTTCTAGAGTTAGTCAATGGAATTATTTCTAGAAATACTCGAAAGTAGTAGTAAGCGGTCTTCGCATTCATATTAGCCCAAAATGGCTGTTGAAGTTCATGCAGTCGCTGAGCGTCATATATAGATTTCGCAATACTGACTTCTGAGCAGTCACTGGGGATAACTGGCTTGGCCTTCTGTTTGTCCATAGCTCCTCTCCCTAGTTTCATTGTTGTTGATGAATCATCATAACCAGGCCGGTCTCCAATTTGATAGAAAGCAGCTCCTAAGCAACATATTAAACAAGATGTTCGAGATTTTATAAGTACTTCGAATGTTGAACAACATTTTCTCAGTGCGTCGTTGGACCAGCTGTCTCAACGGGTAGATATTGGCCGCGGGTTTCAATCTCGAAACGATGTTCTAAATCTTCATGAGAAAGAGGAATTCTTATCAACTTTACCATGTATTGCTTCGATATCATTGAAAAGAAGCTTTGTATCGAAAAGATCTATTATTTCCTCGTGATTTATTTTGAATATTATTGGTTCTTCGAATTTATTAAAATTAGATAGATCAGAAATCTGAAGGAACTACCTTCCTTCTAAAATAATAAACCAATTAATAGAATCAGACTTAACAATTCTCTCTGCCCCTTTCGAGTGGTTCTTAATCATTCTTAATCATTGCTTTGGTTTTCCAACGAAATAGAAGGTGGTTCAGCTTTTTTTTAAGTGAAGAAAAACGGGGGAGAGCTCTTGCGATAAGCTCGTACCGAACGATGAGTTGTGTAGAGGAGAATAATATGATGGCAATCAGCCCGATTGATGCGAAAAAGCAGATTGACTGAATTTCCATTGTTGGGTGTATTTATTACTGAATCATCAGTATACTGGATTTCTGATAATTTTTTTGTTAGAAGGAATTTTATTTCACTTTCTAAATTCTTAAACGTGCATTCCATTTGAATTATTACTAAGAAAGAATCGAGCTGAATGGCTTTACGATGAAAGATTTGTGAATATGAGTACTACAAACTATTTTGCGAGCCTGTGGGCGCTTGGAAATGGAAAAGTTCGATTCATATTGGATATATCATGATTCCTAGCTGTTATCGCAGTATTTCAATTACGAAAATACTATTAGGTGATATTGCTGGTGATTTCATTGAGAAATACATTAAAAAAGACTTTGCATGTTTATATGGACATTTTTATTTTCAAAGGAAGTCATCCAATATAGATATGGAATGCTGTGACTTATTTTCCCAGGAGAACTCCAATTTTATATTATGTGCTAGAAGTGTAATAGAGTTCAAGTAATCTTCTTCGTGCTGTCTACAAAAGTATTTTTGAAGTTAATCATTATACTATCAATATGGCTCGATGAAAATTTAAAGTATTTCACGATAATCTCAAAACCACCTAACTCGTTCGGTATGCTAGTTTATTTTCAATTTTGTGAAAAGAATACATATTATGAAAGACTATGTAACTGAGATTGAAAAAATATTTTACTTATTATTTTCTTTTTGAGAGACACAAACGCACACACAACAAAGCTGAAAAACGCTTTCGACTCATATATCCGAATAGAATTTGATAAACTTTTTGTTTATTACTCAAAATCGGTCTTTAATGGATCGACTGTCATTAAAAGATCTGTTTCTATTCTCATCCGAGCTTGATTCGGTTCATAGTTTTTTTCTTTACCCTCTTCTGTAATGCAAGATTCATCCACCAAGGTATTGAAGTCGACATTAGGATTGTAACTAGTAGATTCTTCTACTTCTGCTTCGTACAAATATTTCAATTCCACAACACCAAGCCTCTCAACGAAGAACTTCACCATCGGAAGGAATATATCAAACTTCAAATTCAATTTATTATGAGTCATTGTTGGGCTGATATGGAGCATTTTAGGAGCATTGCATTTGTCATATAACCATTTTGAAGCTGAGGCTGGAATCAATTCATCTAGTGCACCATGGATAAATAGAGCCGGAGTCTTTATACTTTGAATAAAATCTTTCGATTTAAAGATATCGCCGACTACCTTAGCAAGCACTGATCCAACCATATTCTCAGCAACGTCTCTGATCGACAGAAAAGGGGAGATCAGTACAATTCCTCTCAATTTAGTAAAGATATTTGCCATCTGAATCGCGACGCCTGTTCCGAGCGACCGTCCAAGTAATATGATATC
>ENA-UOTZ01000210-UOTZ01000210.1-compost-metagenome-genome-assembly--contig:-NODE-210-length-49851-cov-6.089645_pt1 | contig 49851 bp, 25 predicted proteins | sample MGYA00238144_ERZ746983 | MGnify/ENA primary metagenome ERZ746983 (study PRJEB28759, sample SAMN06268863) | compost metagenome | isolation source: single cell | place: USA: California, Emeryville, Joint...
TAACTTCATATTTCTTAAAAAAAGATTGGGATAACCCCCCCTAAAGTCAATTAATGAGTTGCTATGCTTCATTATGAACACGCCTACATCACATAATGAATCATTACTATGAATTTATTAGGATGAGCTCTCTTGCTTATTTAGAGAGATTAGTCGAGTAGCACAAAAGTACTAAAAACGAAGTGAATTAAGCATCATCCATAACGCTGATATTTACACTGTAGCAGTCCCGAGTAACGAATCGGCACTGCTACTCTTAGGGAAAACTATTGCTAAAAATCAAAAAAATTTGGAAGCATGAGTCCATTCGACGCCCTTTAAATCATAGAAAACAGCCTCATCTTGAATGTTTCTTCCTAATCCATATCCTTGCGACGTAACCTCTTGAATTGAATCCCATACGTTTGTTTCCAATGACTTGTAAGCACAGCAATGTGATATTGATTTAATTAATATCCTGACGCTTTGATGACTGATATTCAATTCTACTTGCCGAACTGAGCCTGCTTGTCTCGGTAATGGGCTCGGAACTAAGTCAACGTCATCTGGAAAAAAGACTTCCTCTCGGGCCGCCTCTGCAAAGTCTCCATCTTTGATGAGTAGCTGTCCAAGGCCAGTTTTTTCCACCATACACTTTTTAAAATAATAGGCCATTGAAAGTCCATCTGAGGAAAAATATTGCAATTGAATAAAATCCCTTGCAGCAGAGATCTCCCGTAACACTATTCCAGAGCTTAAATCTAAAAGCACAAACACAGACTCTGCTTTCGAGAACGAAGAATTTTGTACCATCGTGATAGCCAAAACTCCTCTGGCTTGGCAATATGCCATTGCGTTAAGCTTTAATGAAGAATATTTTGGAAGCATAATTTTTCTTTTCTGCGCTGGAGAACAAATATCTAGAATATTCACTCCAGGTCCTGCAGGTTTGAGATTATTGTTCGGGAGCACAATAACCCCTTGCTCTTGGATAATGCATTGACAGTTTATTGGTGATTCGTTGTAAATATCCACGGTGTGTTCCAAACTGCGTCTAATATTGAAAAAACTCACAATGCGATCGTGAAAAACAAGGATTCTTTTGTGACCAGAGCCGGCAAAGATATCGAAATAAAAGTTTTCAGATGTTAAGTTAAGCGTTTTTCTTGAGGTTATCGCTAAGACCTTTAATGGAGTATGATTTGCTGATGCTATGAAGATTAATGGCACGATTTGGTCGACGGATTGATATCCCAGAACGATTAATAGCGATTTCAATTGCTTTAATTCAATGATTGAGGGTGTGCCTTTTACCCGCGAGCCAAACTTGAATGTCTTGACAGGCTTTAATCTTAAATCCGTCATGATAGAAGAATTTTGCGAAATTAAATTCTGAAAAGAAATTAGTTGTTATTAAGGCTATACTTGGTTAATTCATGCACTTAGTAACTTGATCCGTGAGTTCAACAAATTACAATATGTCAAAATAATACGAAAACACCTCAAATTTTTCGGCTTGCTCATTTTTCGAGCCCTACTCAATTAAAATAAATATACTCTTTATGTGTAGCATGGCTCAGACTATCGTATGAGAAGAGCGAGCAACGAAGGGTCCTGTAGAGGATGATGCGCCGAATTACGCAAGAGGACAACACGCTTCAGTTAATCTTAAATCTTCCATGTTAGAATTATTTTGTGATTGTTGATTCGAAAATGAATTTTATTGCTAATAAGGCTTGGTGCGGTTAATTTAAAGATACACTCGGCTACCGCTATTTGTGAGAAATTAGCATTAGTAGAATAAATTTATTCCTGATACAGAATGCTTTAGTGTTAGGACGAAGGCCTAGTAGTCAGACATACGCTTAATGCAGTAAAAAGTGGTTTATGAGACCATAGATTGCTAATTAAGTACAAAAATATATAAAAATTGATAACATTATGACTTATGGATGATGCCATTTATGCTCTCTATGAACCTTCGGAAAGCTTTTTGGTTCTATTTTTATTGGAGGGATTTCAATTTTCTCCTCCTCTGGACCGCTTTTGCAGGCTACATAAAGGTAAAAAATTGTCCAGCGCAATTTTTCAAGAAAACATACGTGATAGGTCCAGATCGTTCAAACGTAACCTGTTCATTCTATCGCTTCTAAAGGTATTCGCGAGCAGCTCATCAAAAGGTAAAAACGGAAGTTGGGAGTGAAGAGGCGGTCTTAACGCGGATTGAAGCGTTGCCTTTTGCAGCAACGAGAATGGGTCCATATCACACACACTTTTCATCAGTTCACATCCTTGACTAGAAATGTAATTATTAGCTTAAAGTACTTTTACTCAAACTTACATATGATTTTCAATGTAGGACGTAAGCATGGAGACCTGCGCCTGGAGTTTTCGTACATCATGCGACATTTCTTCTAATTGTGTCTTCAATTTCTCATCTTCTGCCTAAAACGAACGTTAGGATCTTTAGGAACAATATCAATTACAGAAGAGCTTTCAGAGGTATTCTTTTGCATATTCTTCACTGGGATTTTGTTATGAGCTCTCTCTATTTTTCTTATCAGATCCCTAACGAAGCCATATAAGAGCCATATAACGTAAGTGGATTTTACATTCTTCCTCGAAGGAAGTTCGGGTGGAAGTAGACTCGGCTTTCCATCTTTTTTGTTGTTTTCTTAAACCCATAAAAACACAACTAATTAGAGATAGTTTTTGAGTCATTCAGAGCAGCCAGTAAAGTGTAAACCTGTCTAAGGAACGAGGCGTACTTCGTGTTATCAAAATGTTTGCTTAATACTTTCTGTTGAAGCAATGCTGGATCCTTAAGTATTATCATTTCTCCAGCGGTATCCCAACAGATAATGTCTTCGTATTCTTTGATCTAAGCACATTAATTTGAAATTTTCTTCCATTGATTACTTCAAGTATCTGAGCGAGTTTAAATAAGAAAATATTTCGGCGTTTAGGTCCGCCATGAGCGTCGAATTTCTCTTGGAGTGTGGGATTGTCATTTGGTGAGTCCATTGTGTCAGAAATATGGGAATTTCCCGAATGTGTTCTTTCTTTGATTCTAAGTTTTATTATAGATTTTATTCATCTTCCGAATTAAATATTTGAAGGTAAGGCATTTTAGATTAATTAAATCGAACAATAGGAATGTTTCTAATTTCTTGCTGATATCAAGAATCGTTTCTAATCTCGCAATTTACGAATGCGTTCTCAAGAACTTAATAATTGATTCTTGAACGCTTAGGAGCTTGGGCCTCAGACGTCATCTTTGATTCGACTTGTACCTTAAGAGCATGCGATTTTGAGTGGGTTAGCAGGCAGAGGTTATCACATTAAAGAAAATGACTTGCGGCTGTTTTTTTTGAGAAGTTCCCAAAAGAAATTTAGAATTAATATCGAAGCATAGAACTTGAACTCGGAGTAATCATAGATTCTAAATAGAAAAAATTAATTAGTTCTGTGGAACACTCGCTAGTAAGCAGAAGAAAGGAGAAAAAGCACTCGGTCTGAGGAGAGAACACTGTTTTTAATTCAAAGCTAATGATGTATGGTGCTGCGTCCCATATATTGCTATATCATAACGAAAAGCAGGTGGAAGAAGAAAAAGAGAATTTTCTGTTTACCGACAGCGTTTGATGAGAGTTTTGAGGAATTAGAATGGTTCTTAAAATGGCGCGCACGCCCGTTTAAGTATTCTAGGTCATTTAGTTGGCGCAGATTTGAGGAGCTTTTGCTCGCTATCAATTATTGAGTTGAAAAAACGCTTAGCGCACTGCTGCAGAACAAATTTCATATATTTCTTCTAAAGTTAAACGGTTCTATCGAATCTAGGTTCAATACCAGCATATGGTTTTAAAAGCATTGTTCGATGTTGTTTCGATAAATTTTTCGGATGACGTCTGAGGACATCAAGCAAAAGAAGAAAAAGATATTTCTATAATCACGATTTGCACAAAAGAATATGTTTACTCCCATCGTTGACGACCTTTGCGACTTCCAGCCCACTTTTCTCCTCCTTTATGCGCAATCATTCTTATTGGGCCATCATTGAGAATTTTTTTCAGCTAGGTGTTAGAATGCTCAAAGAGAGCAAGTATCTTTGATTTCTCTACCATGCTACATTAATAGTAAATTTTTTTCAATGTAAAAATTTTTACAAACTTAATTTCAGAATAAGGCCAAGATCGCGAGAGACTTTTTAAATAGTAAGGAGGTCGTATGTAAGCTCGGAACTTCTAAACAGATTGATCTATGTGATTTGGATTCTTGTCAACTCGTCTGTAATTTGAAATCTGCTCTTATTCTGGCAAGAGATCGTGATGTACTTTGGATTTGCTTAGCAAAAAAATACAAATTGGATTATGAATTCAAATCGTAAAGTCTTCACTCGGAGAACAATCGAATCACCCTAAATTTTATTAATCAGAAATACTGTTTGTTGTCAGAGCCAATCCATTAACGATTTTTCTCTTAAGCAGGATTACTGCATTTCTCACTGGAAGGTAGTTACTGTTCTATGGAAGAAGCAGACTCTCCAAAAAATTTTTTTTCCCGCCAATTGTCTCTGGAAGTTCAATAAGGAGAAAATATCGTTCATCAAATTGAAACATTTGCCTGTCTCAATATATTCATATTAAGTCCACCCCAATGATTCTGATATTGCCGAATTTTATGTCGATTTTACAAATTTAACGAAACTAGTTATATGATAGATATTATTCGTGATTTGCTTCTTCATTCAGGCCTGATCTTTTAGGATCGCCAAATAAGTCATGCTTAAACTCGAAATAATTCTTATTTTGTCGGGCCATAGTGATAGTCTAAGATCCAAACGCCATCAAGTACATTAGGCAAATAATTGAGAAAAATTTTTTTTCCCAACTTAAAATTTATTCATTTAAGCTAAACACTCAGGACGCAAGACACAGATTTGCTTAAATAGCATCTCCCACTTTAGCTATTATAAAGGCCAGCTCTCTCATAGAGCAAAGATAAACCTAACTACTGTTGAGAATCCTTTTCGGTTAGGGAACTCAAGAGCAGCCTCTTAAAATATGCGTTATAACCTTCCACAAAACCCCTATTTATAAGTTGTTGCTGTTTTTGTTTTTTTAAATAATAACTCTTTTATACTGATTACTTCGATGGGGATCATTTGCGTTGAGGATAGGAAGAGAAATAGTATTGGTGGTATCGAAGCTATGGTTGCGGATAATGGCAAGAAGTTAATCCCTGGTTATTCTGACATGAAAGAGAAATACCTCATAATCAAAGACATTATTGGTAATATCTTCCTTCAAATACAGATTCTTCAGCAGTATCATTACAGGTCACGGGCAGTTTGGAGTTGTCCGTAAAGCGTATCTCAGAAGCGAGCCCGATAAGGTCTTTGCCATCAAGAGCATCCCCAAAAAAAAGCTAGGAAAGAACCTAAACAATATTCATGAACATCACGAGCTATTAAGCTCGGTTAACCATCCAAACGTTCTGAAAGTTTACGAAACGTACGAAGACGCGACCCATTTCCATAGTATCATGGAGTATTTGTCTGGAGATGAACTCGTGAATCGTTCTGTCCCTCGTGGCAACCTTTCCGAGATTGACGTCTCTCGAATCATGCGAAAAGCGCTCTCTGCGGTTGATGCCTTGCATGCAAAAGGCATTATCCATAGAGATATCAAACCTCAAAACTTCCTCTATGCAAGCAAAGAAGCCGATGCTGAGATAGTTTTGATAGACTTTGGCTTTTCAAGAGTTATGAAAAAGTTCGAAACGTTAGAAACGAAGATCGGAACACCTTACTACATCGCTCCTGAGATCATCGAAGGCGAATATGACCATCGAGCTGATTACTGGAGTTTGGGAGTAATGATGCATGAGTTATTGGTCGGAAAATTCCCGTTTGGTGGAGAAACAACCCCTGTTGTATTAAAATCGATTATGAAAGCGAAGAAAGTCGATTTGGACGGTAACGAGTGGCTGACTATTTCGTCAGATGCTAAAGACTTAGTAGAAAAGCTCTTGGAAAAAGACCCAGATAACAGAATATCAGCTGCTGATGCGTTAAATCACCCTTGGATTACAATGGGACAGGATCCAGAGCTCATCGAGGAATTTAAATTAAAGAAACGCAAAGAATTGGTCGAGAGATTCGGGCCTAATACTACTTTCGATACAGAGTCGACTGACCCTAGAAACGCGATTACTCAACCAGATGAGAGCCCCGTGCTTATAGAGCGGCAACCAAGAGCTACTGTCGACACTGCGAAAACAATGCAAGGTTTTTATAAATACCCTGTGAAGGACTCTGGGTCTTTCATGTCAAACAGCTCAAAGGATGATGGCAGTCCGAAAGTTGATCCAAATTTTGTGAAGCTGCCAAAGGAATTTCTTATGATGGGTGGACGTGACGAGAGGAGAACCGTGGTCTAAGGAATCAATCATTTTCGATTTTATTAACAGATGAATAAACGTATCAAAAAACTGTATCAAATATTTCGAATTTTTTTGGAGGAGCTACATTCGTAATAGTCTGAAACCGAGCTAGGTGTATCAGCTATGGAATGCAGCATTCATTTGAGTTGTGATATGGAGTGATATGGAAATAGACCCATAAGAGAGGATTAGTTTTACATCTTATTCACATCATATACAGTTTATATAAAACCAGAACAAGGACTGCAATATTTGAGATTTCTTAGAAACAGTGAAATTTCACCTCCCATTATAGCCAAGGCTTTGGAACTGATATTTTATTTCTTTGACTTAGCACGTAGAGTTTATTCATATGCTCAGGAAGGACGGATTCATTTGTCAGAAAATATCGAATAAAGAAAAAAAATAAACAGATTTGAATAATCGAAATAAAAGAGGATGGATAGCTTAAAAAACTTGCTGATCACTGACAGTGAAGAAGTGCGACCTAATTGGGGCACATCAGCAGAGTACTGGCTGTGCGTTCTCGGTACATTCTCTTGGAGCGATGGCGATAACAGTATTATTTTTAAGGCTACGCCGTTGGATTTGGAAGTCTATGGCGATTTCCATTTCTTATTTTTGAAAACGGGTAACAATATTTACTTCTCTACTCCTAAAACTAACATAAGAGGAGGAGCTTTCCTGATTCCTTATCTTATATGCTTCGTATGTGTTGCCATCCCTCTTTTTTACTGGGAGGCTGCAATCGGCCAAATGATTCAAAAGGTAATCATGGAGCTTATGATCCTGAAAACATCCGAATTAATTAGGGACCTGTGTCTGCTTTTGGGGCGATTTCTTCACGGCTTCGGGGTATGGGATATGCAGGCGTCACAGTTTCTTTTTTTGTGTCCATATTTTATAACGTTCTGTTGGCATATTCTTGGATTTACCTGATATATTCATTTCAATATCCGCTCCCATGGAGCGGAGAGGATGATACAGACCTGCTCTCCAAAAAGGTAGGGCTTCAGCATATGTTATCAGTCTACACATATTTAATTACCTCAGAAATTTTTTTATGAAGATGTTTTGGAACTGAGCAGTTCGATAGAGGAGCTTGGGGGGCTCAACCACAAGGTTTTTTGGGCGTACCTCTTGTCGATGGGTATCTGCTACATCTGCATAGCCAAAGGAATCGCCGTGAGTGGGAAATTAGCCTATTTTACCGCGACGAGCCCTTACTTCCTCCTCGTTATTTTGATGCTAAGGTATTTACAAAATCCACAACTAATGAGGTTTAATAACAAACACATACAAAAAAATTTAGAGGATTTTTCTTGGAAGGTGCGGGGGATGGACTCTTGTATATCTTCAAATTTGAATGGAAGAATTTGCTGAGTATTTCAGTCTGGTATAAGGCGGCTGCTCAGACACTTTTTCAACTCTCTTTGGGTATATTTCTTTGAGCTATGACTTCCGAACCTAATGGAAAACGAAACATAGTGTCAGGCGCATTAGTAACTCTCTCAAGCTATAGAAATAAGCATGATAGCATTAAAACATCGTCATATGGGTATCAATAAGTGGCTTTTTCATTGACTTAATTACCAAAGAATACCAATTATGACTGTTCTTACAGGGATTCTCTGCACTTTTACAGTCTTTCCTTACATGGGGTACTTATATGCTCATTCTAAGCCTACAACTCACAATCCGCTTGCAGGCACATGTCGCATATCTTGAAAATCCCTATTGAACAATTGCCGCTCCAAGGACCAGGTAACGCAATCTCACTAAGCATCTATTGATGTGATTTGCCGCAGATTTGGTGTTTATTGCGTATCCCATGGCACTTTCACTTATGCCTCTGCCTAACCTTTGGGCAATATTATTTTTTTCCTGCCTCGTGCTTCTTGGAGTTGACACTCAAGTATCGTTAAATCATTTATAGAATTAACAGCCTTCCGCCGTTAGTTTACAGTGCTTGAATGTATATCAGCATTTCTTGCTGACGAAGATATACGTCCTTTTGGACTACGCTTAAAGGCACCCATTCTCCGGTTTGTGCCTATAATTGGTTGTCTGATTTGCGGCTTTTGTTTATTAACAAAAGCTGGGCTATACTATTTGGCGTTCTTTGATAATTACTGCGCAACTGGACCAATGCTTGCGATGTGTGTGCTTGAAAGCATCATATTCGCGTTTCACCCTGGGATGAGTGAATTCAAGCAGCAGATACCTCAACTGACCCACGAGGAAGTCCCTGAATATTTTGGAACATCTCTAAAATACATTTCAACGCCTATCAGCACATTTCTATTTGTTTACTCAGCATTTTCATTGGTATACAAATTTTGCTCTCTGACAACATGCATCTAATCTTGCTTCGATCTGGTCAGATCAAAAACCTTTTCACGTTGCCACTTTGGGCAATGATTCTTGGAGTGATGCTCATGTTCTTGCCGCTCGGACAGATTTTTTATTTGTATCGCAAAGCTGAAACAGGTAAAAATCTAACAATTCGTTATTTACACAAGTTTATTAGATCTACCCTCCACAAAATCAGACTTATCAGAAATAAAACCTATATATATTGAATTAGAAGGAATCAGTCCAAGGGAAAAGCAATAACCCTTAAGACTTACGCGAGAGAGAAAGAGAGAAGACTCAATTCGCTGACCTGTTAATTTGATTTTATTTTTTTGCCATACTCAAAGAGCGTCTGTTTTGCAACCATGATCAATCTCTAATTTACTTAAACAATTTGAATTAATTTGTAAGCCCACTCATCATCACCATCAAACATTCAATTTGGCTCGCCTAATCTTTTTTTTTTTGGATTTAACATTTGGAATGTGGCTTCTCGTCAGCCATAGGTTATTACGAACTGCTATTCGATAAATTCATGAATAATTTTTTTTTTCTCAAGCAAGCGTCATTTTTTTTTTTTGAGCAACAATTATGTATCTTAACAAATTTGTGCTTGAATTCAACAAATTAAAAGAGAGTTTATTCTTTCAATTGTACATATTTTTGCATAGTGCTAGTAATCATAAACTCCATCTCTTTGTTGACTTCTGACCTTAGTCTTCTCTTGTAGCAGATGAATATAGTTACAAACAGGATAGCTAGAACAACTACCACAAGAGCAATAATTAATCCAGGATAGTGCTTTTCATAGCGCACCAGTGGCGGAACCACTCCGATGTCGTCATAGATGCATTCTCTTGGTGGATTCGCAAACCCGTCGCATATTGCCTCAAAAATACTATCTGAAGGGAAGAGATTTCCTCTATACATCTGTTTGTTTATCAGCAAAGTTGGCCATAGTCTGATCATATTCGCTTTCATGGCTTCAGATTCCTTCGCAAAAATCTTATTCTCTGCTTTCGCGATATCCCCACCACCGAAGCTATCAGTAACACAGTCATTGATGGTACTGACACTGACGCCGATGTTTTTAATCGCTTCATGCGAGCATTGTTGGAGGTAAGCGGTATTTAAGCAACTCTTGTTAAACGAGGCGAAATATGCCCACCATGCGTCTTGGTTATGGTTAAAAAGGCAGAGTTGCCTTAGATCTTCTAAAAGCACTTGCGATCCATTTAACGGGCCACCGGCATCAGGGTCAGGAGAGCAATGTCGTCCTGAGCTCACACAGTTTGGATCGGTATCTGTCCCAACGAATCCGCGTCGCTCGCATTGTAGGCAGTACCATAGCACTGGATGCGGGGTGAATTCTATAGAATCCTTCAATTTCTTTCTTATTTCCTGCAATGAGTTAACAAACTCGAAGCCTCTGGGATCAGAGCTCGTAAGCCACAGGTCAACTTTGGTCTTATTAAGCGCTTTCGGTAGTTCAAAGCTGATAGAAAGAGAGACAGCAACCGGTGGTGTTTTCTCCAGTTCTTTTTTTATCAGTTCTCCAGAGCGTTTATCTAAGAGAACAGTTGGGATGTAAACGCTATCGCCAAGCTTGTCTTGGATAGGTATGAGGTAGTTCAAGTTTTCTCCTTCGACATTATCGATGATGAATATGGTCTTAGCGCCAATCATTTGCGCGTTGAGAGCCTTGGTATCGAAGGTGCAATCGCCTCTGGTTGCAAAAATTATGGGGTGATCTGGGTCCTCAGCATCGGGGTTTTCGTTATCGTGCTGCGCGACTGGTGGTTTCAGTTTCGAGCAAGCATTCAATGGATTCGCAAGATAAGCATGCCCGATGAGCGTGCGACCCCAAGGCACCTGGCCGAAGTTTGCGATGCTGAGAGATTTGCCGATAAGGTTGTCGTACGCGGTTGACAGAGAACGTGGCTCGATAATATTGATTTCAGTGGTTTCGAAAACATCGGAGGCAGCAGGTGCTTTAGAGGGTGTGTCTGCAGTTACATGAGGGAAGAAGAAATGGGAAATGACAGCGAAAATGATGAGAATCCGATTGTGAATCATCTATGTTTCGAAATGTTTTTGTATTTATTCGAATGTTTTTTAATTCTGAATCTAAGACCGTATTCTATGACGGTAGAAACAGAATGACTCTTATTCGGTATAAAAAAATGACGGAACTTTTCTAATCGATTTGAAATGAATTGGATATCATTCAACACGAATGCGTTAATCTTTTAGAAAATGGAATAATTTTCCTATAATCGCAATAGGTCTGATCTTAGCCAAGAGAAGGAGCATCAGAAATTGAAACCTGAACGCTTATTGGACTCGAAAGCCCCCAAAAAAAAAATGTGAACTAAACATTGCTGGAAATTCAATAAATAAAATGAAGAAGAAATATTTATTATCTGTTCATTGATCACCCACATATCGGGAAATGTCTTAAGGATATATACACTATCCTAAAAGTCCATTAAGTTGGAAGTGATCGTAGCAGTAGTCCTCTTTTGAAAGCATCTAAACTGAAATTTGAAATCCTCAAAGTTAGAGCTTCATCATATTATTCATTATCTCTAAAGTTTTGAATTAACTTTCAAAAGTGACTGATCACAGTATCAGCAAAAAACAGGAACAATCTTAAATTATTAGATTATTTCAAGAAGTTAACATGGCGGACTCTGACCATCCGAAGACCTCAAAGAGCACAGCACCTCAAAATTCGAAGCTACTGGAGACTCAAACCAGCACGCATCAGAACCACCACACCAGAGAGGAACTGCTAAAAGAAAATGAAAAACTAAATTTCATCATCGCTCAGCTCAGAACTGAAAATCAGAGACTGCATAAAATGCTTGATGAGGAGCGAGAAATGTAACCAAACACCCGAGTTATTAACATTAAAAATGATTTTACAGGCATCATCAAGTTATCCATGAGCGCAACACTTATATTGCTCAGCTTACATCAGAGTTAGACCAGCTAAAAAACGCTTATAAGCAAGACCATCAATGGTTAGAAACAACCGTTTGAATTAGCTAGAAAATTTACTTAGGATGATGACGCAAGAAGCAGAGTTACAGCAAAAAGAGAAAGAAATAGAGAAAAAGCAAGAGTCTCTAGCCGAGAAAGAAAACCAATTGGCAGCGAAAGAAGAAGGACTCAAGAACCAAATGCGAAAAAAATTGATGGCTTCATCGGATCTGGACTTTGACGAGTCTCGAAGCCAAATCTCAGAGTTCACCGATCCGAAATTTGACCAAAACTTCCAAGATTTGCATCAAGGATTTGATGGACCACTCACGCCTCAGAGCATCAGGCAAGATCAGAGTCTTGGAAATGATATACTCCTTCAACAGACGAATACGGCGGAGGTTATTCAGTTTGAACAGAAGAGCGAGCAGCAAATCACATTCAATACAAAAGGCAATAATTCACAAAGAAGAGGCGATTCAGATTTCGTTGAAGATGATTCAGAGTGTAGTAGCCAAAAGCCTTCAAGCAAAAGAAAGGCGTTGTATAATAACCAGGAGCAGCAACAACAGCCTGATGATTCTAATGTAGTATCCATCGAAAGCCTACAGAGTGATAGGAAGAATAACGAGAGTACGAAACAAGGTCGTGAAGAGTTCGAATTGATTGACTAAATACGAAATGTTTCGGGAAACTAATGAAGAATGTAAAATTAAAATATAATAATCATAGTCACCAGAGCTATTCTTACTTATTAATTACTGCAAATAATAGCTAACTATCCGAAATTTTCTATTTCTCACACTCAGAGCATTTAGAAAAGCTATGCGTATTGTCGCTTGCAAATATTAATGTATCAGACCTCCATAGAATTACTCTTGAACTTAATCATAAACTGTTGAATTTATATACTCCTAATGTAATGCTTTCAAAACGGATTTTATCGAAGCTTATTAAGATATGTAAAAATGTTGTTCATTTGAAATCACTTGTTAACAAACATTTGTAATCTCTCCTCTCGCTCGCATAAGAATAAATGGAGATATAGAACATTAAAAAATTATCAATTATGAAAAAGAAAACTTGAATTTTTTCCCAATTAACTTTTAGATTGTTTTAAAAAAATCAATGAATTTCAATGCTTGAGGCTTGCATTTGCTCTCTTGTAGACGTTTTGCTTTGGCCGAATTGCTCTCCGCTGTAGTTCACTCTCTCTCCGCTCAGCTCTAATGAGCTAACGAGGCTACCAATAAGGTCATTATGACTCTTTTTTTTGGAAGGGATATTGTCAAGGCAGTATAGCTCTCGCGTGATATTAATATTCCTTGTAATAATAATAGGTGTTAAATTCTGTTGAAAGATTATCCGAGGCGGACAGCCATTAAATATGACATGCGTTTTTGACCTTTCTTTGAATGATGGATCTTGTTTAAAACTGAACGGGTCCAGGTTTTATGCTTAGTTGCGACAACTGATGTCATTAACTTTTTAGGACTGTGATCAGGGAGTTGGTTAGCATGAGTCTGTGTGTCTTCTTCGTCATCAACATTTCCATCATTTTCTTTTTTTATCTTGAGAAAATCATTTCGTTTGATTTGTATCGGAGGGATTTCAGTCTGTTTCGACAAATAAGACAAGAACTCACTCAGCTCAATGAGAGCAGAGTCGTTTTTATCGCCACAGAACGGTTTGATTTGTAAACTGTTTTCTGGATATCGAGCGATGTTCGAGGCCGTATCCTGAGATCCAAACGGTTAAACAATTGGAACGTAGAGCTAGCTTACATCAACGAAAACAATTCGCTCAATTTGAAGTCCTAAACTCGTGATATCCTTCACAAGCCTTTTTCGACTATCTTGGATGCAATGGTCCTTGCAAAATATCTTTTGGAAGTATTTTCGAATGCCTACAGCCTCTAGGATAGCCTCCGCATACTTTTCAATAAGAGTTTAATACTGATAGAGCATTAATAATTACCTCATCGTCTCCATTGGTAAACAAAAACAGAGAAAAACGACTGTCCATATCTCTAATAAAGTTCAACAGCCCTGGCCTTGGTAACACATAATACACCATCTGCTTTGTATTTTGAGAGATCTATCAAAATTGTCATCGTTGTTTTCAGGTGAGTGGTTACCTTTATTTTTATATGATCGGGACTGAGATTGTTGAGGCAAGAGTAGATAAGCGTTTCATCGAGGTCCAAAACAAGAAAATATTTTTTAAGGCTGGGTTGCGAGTTTTCGAGACTATCTTCCTTGAAGTATGATCCTCTCGAGCCAATAGTGCCATTCATGCTGTTAAGAAGCTCTCAGCACTCAAACTTTCAATAGTATTTTACCTTGAGCTTCCGAATCCTTGTTTTTGGAGACTTGCTTGAGATTGCACCATCATTACGTTTCAAAATTTTAGAATTTTTTTTAGAATGCGAATCTTTGAGAATCCTATTTCTGACAAAGCAGATTTTGTGCGACTGCTTAATTTTATTGAAGTCGGCAATGAATTCTAGAAGCAATTAAACAATTATTGAGCTACCGATACAGGGACTCAGGAACATTGAAAGTACCCATAATATAAAATGAAGTTGTTTGAGAAAGCTTCAATAATTGAAGCTTGCTATTTCAAATAAATGAAGCGAGATTTTGAAATTTATTGAAATTTCCTTTGCTTGAAGTGGTATAAGGAGAATGCAATATTAGAGTTTGGATGTGAGTTTGGACTCTAAATTTGGCTCCTTTTAAAAAAAAGCAAGGTCTGACAAAATCAATTGATTGTTGCTTCTCGTTATTAAGTCTGAAAAGACAACTTCTTAGAGTGGTAGACCATATAAGGAAAGAAGACTCTCGCCAAGTTACTGTGCTATCGATATAAATGAATCTATAAACGAAACTGAGGTCCACATGTAGCTCTTCATGAACTACCAGCTTTATTTGAACGAAATTGTACATGTACCTTTAGCAATCTCATTTTAGGTTAAACAAATTAGTTTTTAAATAGACTAGCAGCTTCTGGTAAGCGATTACTATCTTCTTGTACTCAAGACATCGAAGCTGACAAATCCTATTATGAATTCACAAATATCTCAAACAGAATGGTATCATTAAATCGATTAAATAATAACGATTGTTGGGGGAAATATGCTTCTAAAGGAATACTCACTGCTGCTTTCCTATCTATAAAATATCACTCTATCACTCAAAAAATAACATTATTATTTCACAAATCCACCACTTTTATAGCTATTGAAGAAAACTTTTCAACTTCAACCATTAAAAAAAACTCGCTTTCATGTCAACCTTGACAGTTATGCAATAAAAGAATAGTAAATTCTTTATCTATAAAAATATTAGCGTTCAACATTCCAATAAACCATTGCATTACTATCACATAACAATATTAATAGTAAATAACTTAAATATTATATTAACTCGCGTTTCTTGCTTCGATGAGAGTATTATTTTCTCATCATGAATTAATAATTTTCCTTTTCATGCATAGTTTAATGCCTTTTTGATATACTTCAGATTTTAAATCGACACAATTTTGGTCCTTCTGCTCTTGCCAATCGTAAGCGGCAGAAGCCTCTTTTGAAAGTTTGTCATTTTTTGCTTTTGGCTGTGCTTTGTCCATTTTTGTTCTTCGATTTGCTGCTTATCTTGAATATTATTACAGTTTTTTGGACGATTTTCACTGTTTTTCCTCATGAAAACCTTGGGGCTGGACTCTGGGATCGTATTAGCAACAATTCTTGCCCTTGGTAGGACAAGTGGGCGAGATAAAGGAGCTTCTTTTTCTTGCTGAAACTTTTTCATTTTCGCAGCCACTGGTCTGACATCACTCTCGTTTGAGAGCTGTATCAGGAAAGGAATTAAATTCTCGAGCTCTTTATCTCCTTCGTCTCCGAGAAAAGGAGGAATTTGAAGTCCATTCATCGTATTTTGCATTATATGCTTAGCAGAATCCTGTTTGAAAATAAACACATTAGAGTCCTTCAACGTGAATTATTTTTCTTACATCAATAAAGACCAAATTCTTTGCGGAAATTTGCAAAACATCAAGATGCTTCTCGAAGTTGTTATTGAAAGTCGGTTTACAGTGACCTCGATGATAAACTTTTCGGAAATAGTCAGAAACTCCTAGTTCTTGAAGGATCTTTTCAGCATACTGCAAAAAAGCAAGGTTTAATATAAAAGTCATGATGAAGATGGCTGGTTACCTGTTGATTGCTCGCTGTATAGATACATAATGTGAAGTATTTGTTCATTGTTTGGAGGAAATTGATTAATCCAGGCCGAGGCATGACATAAAAGAAAACCGAGTTTCCATTGTTTGAGATCTTAGTATCAAAAAAGAAATTAGTATTTAGAATTAATAATGAGTTGTTACAGGTATATAAACGCAGGATTCATGGAATTTGAAGTTTCGAGCATGGATTAACGTCTCGTCAAGATCGAGAACTAAGTAATTTTGTTTTTCATCGCAGATCGCAGGTGCTTCTAAACTCAGCACTTGTGAGTCCAAATTCGCACGGCTTCCCACAGCAGCTCCCATGTTGAAGGTCTGATGTAGTTGAACTTTCTTTTTTCTGAGGAAATGAAGATTATAATCAGCGTAAGTTTCGGGTTGGTTTAATACATGTTAGAATTAGACAACGGCTAAATAGAATTTTGGGACTGGAATTGAAGAATGATTCTGATTATTCTGAGCTGATTTATTCCAAATAAATCTTTTTTCGAATGCCTCAACAACATTTAGAATCGTTCTTCGTATTAGGATTCTTTGATTCCACAGAAGTTCTGGACAAGAAAATAATTTCGAATCAAAGGTGTAAATTCATTTCGAATAGAAAAAATGCCTCGCTGTCTAAAAAGTCATTACATTAACTATAGAATGAGCCCAGTACTTGAGCCAATAACTTAAAGAATTCTTTATTTCTGTTTTTCATGATGTCCACATACAAATCATGAATTGGTGCTCTCATTATATCTGGACTTGGCCATACATAACTCATCGTTCTGACTTTCCAAACTTAAAAAAACCAGAGTTGAGAAACAAATTCATTAGAGACCAGATGCAATTCAACCAAGAATTGCGCAAAGTCCAAGTTCTCAGACTGCTCATGAAGGAAAAGGTTCGCTCATCAACTCCCTTTTTCCAACTTTTCTTTTTCAATAACGTTCAGTTTCTCATTTCTGTTAATCTCGCGCAAAGTTTTCGTATGTTACACGAGCTATCCGAAGAGGTAAACATCATACCCAGGCTCTGTTAACACCCTTTCATGCCTTAACCCATGCCACATCGAAGACAAATAAAATAAAACAAACTAGCAGTAAGAAACGGTCTAATTCTGGAAAATAGAAAAATTATAATTATTCCAAATTGACTTCAAAAAATAAACATATTTATTTTAAGAATTACTTGGAAGATGATGATATTCATGAGATAATGGCCACTGTGCAGATGAGTTTGAGAATCTCACTTCATTTGTACCGTTATCAGCCGAAGTCCATTGTGCTGAATGCCTAAACTGGCTTCCCTTTCCGAACAATTCAATAGAAATTATGCTTCATAACAGATAACACACATGCGAAGTGAGGTGATGTTATAGTAACTTTTTTGTAGTTGCTGAGTGGTTAAATAGTTAGGTCCCTATAAGCAACGATAACTCTTTTTCCGTCAAGTGTTCTTTTGCTATTTGAATTAAGATTGATATTCTCGACTCTTGCTAGGATACTTTTAGAAATTCAGAGCTTAGGCATCAATGATAAAATACATAGAATAAAACCCCCAAAGGAATTGTGCAAATTTACAATGTTGAGATTTTCGTAAAGATCTACAGTACACTCCACAAGAAGAATAAATTGGTGGCTTTGAATTGTTTTATTCGCTTTGTCTAACAACAGTTTCAACAATAAAAAGAGCATTGAGCTACAATTCCATTTTATTTAGAAAAAAAGAGTAAAAAAACCTATGAAAACAAATAAAAAACAAAGGACAAACCTATATCATGACTATTATACTATCTTGACGATTGTCTCAAGTCTTGTGACCAAAGCCTCACCTTCATTTATACAGTATAACATTTTCCGAGTTATTTCAGAGGGTGGCTGAGGGATCATGATGACTGGATATAAGTTTTGAAAATAAATTCCTCACCTAATGTAAAGATGGCTAGAACGAAGCAAAGGAATTTGGATAGCTGTTTTATGAAGCATTTCTTTAGCTCTGTAATCTGTAATTTATGCCAAAATAGATATCGACTCATACGTGCCTCGCACAATAAATTAGCTGTAGCAGACTGATAGGAAGTTTTTACTAAATCTTTCAAAAATAAAAAATAAATCTGTGATCATCAATATGTTGAAAATCGGACAATTTCTCTGCAAATTCTCGATAAAACCTCTCTCGAAAGCCTCCACCAAAACCAAATTCTCATTGACCTCGACATCCGACAACTATTTTTCCTTATTTACGACACAATATTATTTTTTTAGCTCTCCAGGCATTAAACTCAGGGTAATTCCTACACTTTCTCTACTTATTTCCTAATTACTTCCTGTTATACTCCAATAGGACATCTGCCAGACGCCTCAAGGTATTTTCATAGTTTATCGCCATCTTCTGAAATATCCTTTCATTTCATAGAAGCCATAGATTATACCAATGTCGGAATAATGCATCTACAGCATGGAAACTATATGGATGCCTGCGAGAGCCTGAAAATTGCCTATGAATATTTCCGAAAGACAAAGGGCGAGAAGAGTCCGGCTACTTTGATATCGTTGAAATCATTGGCCGAGGCTCTATACGAGACTGGAAGGCATAAGGAGGGCATTGATTTACTGAGACTTGGTTTGTCGCAATCTGAAACTATTCCAGACACCGAAAAAACTGACGACGATTTTGAAGCATATAAGCATCTGTTATTCATTCAAGCGGTCGGATACCTGCAAATCCAAGATTTTGAGGCGGCCCTCAAAACTTCTGAAAGAGGATTACAATTACATCCAAGAGAAAAACCAGCTTTTAAGGTTTCTACGGGAGATACCAGACCCAAAGTTCTAATGTTTACTTTGCAAATCGGTACTATCCACTGTCTGAAAGGCAACAAGAGGGAAGGTCAAGAGTATCTTAAAAATGCGATGGAGTATTTCGATGACCTTCCTGAAAATGCGTCTTCTGTGATAGAAACAGTGGTTGGATTTGCGGAGGAAATCATTAAAAAAGAGGATTTGGAGTCAGCAGATATTTTATTGAAGCCGGCTATGAGAAAAATCAAAGCGGTCGCGAAAACTCCTGAAGGACTGGCCCAGGTTTATCCGAGTGCTGATGTTGTGACTGAGATATATAGAAAAACAAATCGAAAGGCTATCGCAAGAGACTTCTTGAATGAATTCCTTGAAGCTCTGCCAAAAAACTCTCCTATCACTTTCGCTTATAGGGCTCCAGTTGAACGCAAACTGAGGTCTCTCAACGATTAGATAGATTATTTTTGCTGTTGAATTTATGTAACAATACCTTAGACTCATCGTTCGAAAAAAAAAATTATGTATTTTGGAGGGATAAATTTGTGGAAAGCACATTAAGTATTAAGAAAAAAGCTGCTAAAGTACACCGGATTTCATAAAAAATTTCTCAAAGTAATTATTGAGAAACTCCTCTTCAAGAGCGAATCCATATAGAAATTCCGATTTATCTAATTTATTACTATTCGGATAAAAAATCTTCTAAAACAAAGATATAAAATATCCTGGAACGATATGTCATTATCAAAATATACAAAGTATTTTACCGCAAAATCATTCAAAGAGTACTATGACATCTTGCGTGAGCACGCGACTAAGGACCAAAGCACTCCTCGCACTATTTTAGCAGCGCTAGGCACGGTTGTTCTCATCCGCCAGTCTTTCCGTTTCCTGGGATTCGTGTACCGCAATTTCCTTAGAGGTGGATATGATCTCGCTAAGAGATATGGAGCTCCATCCTGGGTAGTTGTAACAGGGGCTTCTGACGGTATTGGAAAGGCTTTTGCATTTGAATTTGCCTCGCTCGGATTCAATGTCGTGATTATCGGAAGAAATAAAGCGAAATGCGAGAAAGTTATCGAAGAAATCAAAGGCTTCAATCCTAAGGCGGAATTAAAGCTCATTGTGGCAGATTTCGCTAATTCATTTAAGCCTGGCTTTTATGATGACATTTACAGCGAATTGAAAGACCTCGACATTTCTGTTCTGGTTAATAACGTCGGAGACAATCAGCGAGGCCTCTTCGCGACAAAAACTCCAAAATCTCTCTGGGATTTAGTGACAGTTGACACGCTCCCACAAAGCGCTCTAACGCATATGTTGATCAGAAAGCTGTCAACTAGAGGGAAGAATAGAGCAGCGATTATCAATATGTCTTCGATTGTAAGCGATTATAACTTTGTCTATAATTGCGTGTACGCAGCTGCAAAGCGATTTGATGAAATTCAGACTCGAGCTCTTATCGAAGAGTATGGAGACAAAGTCGATTTTCTCTGTTTAAAGCCAGGATGGGTGTTGACTCAGTTAGCGATCGGGATAAGGGAGGCGTGGAATGCGACAACAGCGCAGAAATTTGTGAAGCATTCATTAAAGCAGTTAGCACATGAGAACGTGGTGAAAGGACATTGGAAACATGAAGTAGTGGCGTTACATTTGGATTATTTCCTTTGGTCTTAGATCGCGCCAAGGGAAGTGGTGAAGAAGAGATTGGAAGCGAGTGAAAAAGCGTATAATGAAAGAAAGCAAGAGGAGAACAAAGCGACTACAAGCTCTTAAATCACACCACAAGGTCGTAATCACATTTCATATTTCGATTTGGAGGAGTTTCTTGTGGCAAGCATTGTAAGATTTCGTATCAATAGTATGAAATTTAAAATGAATCAAATAGATTAAAAGAAAGAAAATGAATCTACTATTACAAATGAATGAATGATTTTTGAGGTTTGCGGATTACCTCAACAGCCTAGAGGATTGGCAATAGATGATAGTCATTTGTAAATTTCCAAAGAATATATCAAACTTTACTATGTAGAAGTAATTTCATTAATTGAACTATTACTGGAGTATATTGAGGTTAAGTACTGTATATTCTGCTATACTTGATATTACTGATTTGTCATTGTATTCGTTGTTAGCAATAACGCTCATATTAAGTTAGAAAGACTATCTCTTACTATTTTTTTGCTTCATCAGAGAGTGAAAGAATTATTTTATTTTATTTGATATAGGAGCAAATGATAGTTCATCAGCATTTTAACAATTTCTTGTTATTTAATATTTCTTATTCTCTCTAGTTGGACAATTTTTTAAATTTACACAAGTTTTTCTTTTACGTCAATGTAATACCACCAAACCATATTCTGTTCTAATGTCAAGAAATCCAGTGATTACTATTTTTGTTATGTCAAATTCAATTACTCTGTACTTTTCTTTGAGATTACCAGCATTGACAGGAGAGCATTTGAGGAATAAGCAAAATTGAAAATTTTTAATCCTATTATTAAATCAGTTAGTATATCGAAACTTAGCATAAAGGTGGAGACTATTACATATCCATGAATTATATTAATCTTACCGTTCTTTGTTAAATTTATTTTTTCGCTTTCCAACGCAGCTGCCTATTAACAGAAATTATCTGCCTTTTCTTTTTAACATCTATTTTGAAATACTTTACGTAGCGGTCAAGAGCCAACGCCGATTATTTTCTTTTTTCTCATCTTAATTTGTTTCATTCTTACAAAAAAATTCAACATGAAGAATTCAAAGTTTATTTATCATCATTGCTATCACTACATGACTGGAAATCTTTGTTGAGCTCTGCCGACTGTGATAGTAAAAACCTCCAATGTTCTCTCGAAATTTTCACATTGAAAAAAACTTATCGACTTAACACAGAAGTAAGTTTTATTTTAGCTTAACTTATTGGTTTCTTAAAATCAAGAGCTAACTACAGACCTTCAATCATCATGGATGGAACCATCCAGCCTTCAGCCGGGCAAACGAAAAACGTCTCACTTATGAGTACGCAAGAAGATAAAGAAAATATCACTCCACTCAAGCATCGATCTTACAAATCCGTGAAATTTAATCTGTCCAACGCGTTTTCCACAACAACAAAACAACACATTGCAGAACGAAAGATACCTCGACTGCGTCGAAAGAGGCTTGTGGATCTAGAATTCTATGAATTGTAAAACATTTTTTATGCATTGGTCCTTACTCCTTCTTAATTATCAGCATAGAGAAAGAAAATTTGGATATGGTAATGGATTATCAAACTCTTGAGCATAAAGCAATTTTACTTGGTTATAAAATGGACGATCCTCCTCTGAGTGATGAATCTCGCTATCATTATACAGACCTCGACATTATTACCTGTGGATTAGATAACAAACCAGATTCCTCACAAGCAAATTTAGATGAAGATCTGACCAAACGATTTCTACTTCAGCCAAAAGAAGATCAACAAACTCAGCTCGAAGACACTAAACTCACAGAAAATGCAGAACAAAGAGAGCAAATCAACAAAACTTTCATTACTTCACAAGGTGTCCAGGAAAACGAACCTGAAGCTGAGGACTTGTTACTTGTGCAACCCGAATCCCCTAAAGTGTCGTTGATGCCATGCCATAGAAATGCATTGAATCATAAAAAGTTCAGAAGTGGGTTAGCAGATTCCTCTCGGGAGATTACCCCTAGAAGTATTGACCGGCCTCAGGGCCCAAGCTTTCCGAGACCCGAGAACTCTCGATCAAGTCTGAATAGCATCAAGAGAAACAGCTTAAGGAGTATGATTCCCTTAGCAACTGAAAGAACGCCTTCAAATTTAATCCCTCGTAATCTCGATGAAACGATTGCTCGCGATATAATAAACGATCAAAACAGAAAATTGTTTGAAGATGAGGTTCCACTAACCTCGTGGGACTCAGGCGCTTCTCCTGATGCTGGGAAGGGATTTTTTGTAACAGAAATTGAGGACGCACCCATCAAACAGGTCAAGTCGAGACCTCCATTGTATTTCCCAAAACGTTCTGAACCTGGCAAAAGGGAATATTATGAGCACACAAGATCGGTGTCTTCTTCAACTGATAGCAAGCAGAAAAACAATGAATCCTATGTGAAAAATAGATCAGCGAAAAATGTACTGAAAACTATCAAAGAGAACGCGAAGTCAAAAATAAGTACTAACATAAACCAGGCAAAGCAATATGCTCGGATGGATAAGCAGAGATTGCTTGAGAGAAAGAAAGTGGCTGAAGAACAGGCGAAAAAAGGACCAATGCGATATAATCTAAGGAAAGACGATTACAGCAGGAATTCTCAGAGCCGGAGTCCGATTTCTATGCCTTCTAAAGGATCCAATTCTCGATCACCGATATCGATTTCTCGGTCGCCAATTTCTCGATCCCCTATTTCTAGGTCTCCTAATATCCCGACCAATCAAAATAGGACCAGAGAAAGGCCGAGTCAAGTGAATGCAATTCCTAAGTTAAATTATTCCGTAAATAACCCTGTTCGAAAGCCCGCGTCAACATCGAGAAACACTAGTAACAGCTCGAAAGGTTCAAGGAATCTTTCAACAGAACGAAGCATTGCACTTAGCACGCCTGAAGGACGAATCCCCGCCCTGAGAAAGTATGAAGCTCCTCGAGCGAGACCGGGTCTTCGAACACAAAATCGCTCTCCTATTGGAGTCGTTCCTAACAAATTTGAAAAGAAATTCTCTCCGCCGCATTTGAGAGTAGAACAAGATAGATCACGTAGGGAAATGGGGCAGGGAAGAGCGCTTACAGAGAGAAATACTGAGTCAAAGCCCATGCATAATCCAAATGTCATCGTCATGAATCAACAATTTACACCTATAAGAGCAAGAGCATCAAATAGTTACATGCAGCCGCTGCTGAGAGGGAGAGCAGATAAATTAAGGGAATCTGCAAATCAGTAATTCATTTCAAACAACAGCTCAATTAACTATTTTTCTTCTGTGAACATCAGAGGTAGGCCCCCTCTAAATAACTCAGTGAACGGAATACTTAAAGCTCCTACACACATCGGAAGAGTGGAAGAAACTTACCAGGAGAACGCTTCCCGAAAGAGAAGGTAAGATTAATTTATTGTCTAACGACGGAATTAATATGTTGTTAAGACCTCCACTGCCAGATGAGAAACGAGATCTAGGAGAAATTTTAACTCAAGTCGCTATTGGTGTCAAACTACCGCAGAATAAAAACCCGGCTGCTTTTAAGTATTGAGGGAACTCCTAAGAACGATCATTTTTCTACTTCTGTCATTCAATAGAGACTGACTGTCTCAAGGAGGCAGTGGTAATTGTTGAAAAAGACGCCTATTTTATTAATTTTGATCAGACCTGTGATATCAGTTAAATATCATAGTTTTTGGTGCAAATATCAAACTTTTTGAGATTATTGTAATTATATATACTGGCATTTCCATATTCTAACTTATTGTAATAATTTTGAAATGCCCTTGATTTCAACAAATCATTTTGTTTCTGGTTTTGATAATTTGGCTTTTGTTTTTGTGTGTGTATGAAAAGATCTATGGGTATTGACTATCAAAAGGTGGTTGACTACAAACTTCGAATGGAAGATACAATTCTGACTTGTTATGAATTTTAAAAGCAAGGTCCGATATTAAATGAAGAATCTGTTCGGATACTTGGATTAAAAAGGCAGATGTGACATCACTCGAAAGAATATAAAGTTATGAAAAAAGGCTTATTCAATGAGATTACATCAATGGGAATTTATGCACGAAAAATAGCTAAACCAAGAAATTATCGAGGAGTTCTGCAGGGATCGCTGACGAACGCAAGGAGCTACGTGAAGAAAGGCAGCAGGCGTAATCTCCAGAAGGACAGCAGCCTCCGTTCGCGCAGCAGATGGCATTCTTGTAAGAGCAGCAGTACCAGGATCCACTTCTGGAGCAGCAAGTGTTGTCATTATAGCAGTACCATCCAGAGTTTCCGCACTCTATGATTCCGCTCACCAAGGTTAAAACGAAGAAGAGGAGTAGTCCGAAAGTGAGTCTCTTCATAGGTGTACAAAAAATTTTATTTTAAATTCCTTAATTGGATTACTTTTATACGTATGCTTTGCTAAATCTTTACGAAGAGTTAATTCGTTCAAGACTAAATTTTCCTTTCAAAAGAAAAGGGAAATCAGATACTCTTTCTTTTGAATTCCTGAAGATATCTCTGCCTTTTGAGTCCTCATCGCAGACAACACCTAAGGATTGCTTTCTGAGAGAGTCTTTTTCAAATTGTTAGGCTACATGCTTATTCTAATCAATGAGTTCCATTACAAAAAAATCAACTGGATTTCATGATTGCTGTCGATATTATTGTCCTGTAACGAGAAACAAAAGATTACAATATCCTCCAACTGTTCTTCGAAATATCGAATTTGCAAATGACAAAATTTCCAACTTTAAAATGACTATTGGTACTTAAAATTTTTTATTCTTTTTCGAAAAAACTTTTGAGAGTGCATGATTCGGATACAGATAAATAGGACATCACCGAAAGGTTGCTTAAATTAGTTGAATTTGTCATCCGATTCTCCAAATAAAGGTGCAAGATGCGAATCTGATTCAGTGCGAACCCTGAAAGGAGCCTCCAGGTGCTATTGGCTGTCCGGCAGAAGAAATTTAATCACAACCAAAGCCTAGCGTTCCAACAAAGAGTGAGACGCAGCGTCACCAAGTCAGTTTTTGAACCAAGTTTGATTTGGAGGTATTAGATCAATTAACAGAATTTATTCGCTGGTACTCAGATGACCCCAAGAAGGTGACATGAAAAAGAATAAAATCTTCCAGTGGCTCCGTTTAGTTCCCCTTTAGGATTTGCTTGATCGGGTTAGGAAGTTAAGGAGCTAACTATATCGATACTTATCATGCCTCAATCATTTCAGCTTCAGCTCTCGAAAAGTCCAACTGCTTATCTGATGTTGTGGAGGCTGATTCAGAAAAGAAGTTGAAAGCCTTCGTTCAAAACGACGGCTAAAGGCTCAAGGAACTGCTTCTTTTTTTTTTTGATTAATTTAAGCCCTAAAAATTTGAATTAGGACACTACCCGCGATCGAACCTGAGGAAACTTCTGTTAGCCAAGATAACCTTAGAGGACGCCATTCTTGTTGTCCGTAGAAACTTGTTTCATAATTCAAGGAGTTTGGATGGCTGTAAGTCTCATGGCAACCATGATGAACTATTTACATTCCATTTAGCGGTTTACTATCGTGGGACTACATGTACCCTTAGAGCTAGCTACACAAAAAACACTCATCAATATAATCGCTCTCAACTAATCAGCTTATAAAGCATCAATTCATAAGCAATGCCATCACTTTTTTTTTTTAAAGTTTACGAGCCGTAACGCTAAAGAATTTGGTGAATACAAAATACCCAGGAAAAGCATTTATATGAGTAGATAGGAATTCATAATTGAACAAGATCAACTCGATTAGCTGATCCTTGATTTCCCATTTCTACCAAGCTGTTCATAAACTGCTCACATCATGTCATTGCTGTTCTGCTTCGCCTATGAGCTTAAAATCATAAAACATTATTAATACTCTTATATCGTAGCAATCAACTTCGCATCTCAGCGGATGCTGGATACTTACGTATCGTTCATCTCCTTATTTTCAAAAAAATAGCACAACATCAATACAATTTAAGAGATCACTAAGTATCAGTGTGTGTAATTTAAGAGACCATCGACTGGGGTGGTTCTAAGGATGACTGAGAGGATGACCTGAATGCTTGCTTTCTTAATTAATGCATTACTACAACGTCAAGCCATATTTAATCGATCATTTTCATTCATTTACAAAAAAAAAATCAGCAAAATAGCCAACATACGTATTTATAGTCTAAAGTGGCTGTTTCAAGCGATTAGAATGAGCAATGAGTAAGACCCACATGCTACATTTCCTTGTGTACGCTATTTCAAACGCTTTCACAAAATAATAGATTAGTGCGGTGCTAGCGAACAAAAATTTTTCAGTTCCTATTCAGAAATATCTAAGACGAAGTTTTAAATTTTATCAAAATTAATATCCAAGCAATAGAACTGACGATAAGTAGATCGAATCTTTTCGTGCTAAATCTCTATTAATTCGAGAGTGATACTACTGAAGAATTAAAATTTTTCAAACTTTTCTCAGGAATCACATTCATCTTCATCATGACCAGCTTACTTGCATTTTCCCACCACTTTGCATAAGTGTCCATGCATCCCTTCACGAGTAGATAATATTTGAGTCATCCTTGTTGGTACTGTTTTCTATAGAAATGGCACCTCAGTCACCTTTGAATCCTTCTTAGCAGCCTCTCTTTAGGTGGCAAAGAGGATTAGAACTTCAATCAGCGTGGAATTTATTCCATAATTTACGAAAAATTTTAAGCTCCGCGTCAAATGACTAATTCAATGGTAATTAAATATTGCTTCGAAGATCGATTTTCGATTAGTATTCAGTGCGAAAACGTTGCAAGTGTAAACCGGGTGAATTTTCTTAACTGTATATATAATACGCTTTTATTAATTAAAAACCATCAGTGACAATTAAACTGCAGTTCGTTGATATGACTAGTTTTACTAAAGGGCAGCGCCATTGATCTTTAAAAGCAATCCGCTACCTTTCGAGATAATTAATTAATTTTCTCATAATTTGACCATCCTTCTCTGCATATTTCATCCTCAAGACCATTCCAAGAAAATGACAACACCATTAAGCCATTCAAGTTCACCAACTGTGCCGAAAAAGCTACCAAATCAATTTATCTTATCATTGTATTCCATCATAGCAGTAAACACACATACCAAAGCTCATATCTTATTCTAATTTCTTCGAAACTAGAGTCAGCAATATGCCGAGATGGTAAATTGGGGACCAGAGGCCGACAGATCGTTTACGATCTATAAACCACATATCTTCTCGCAGGTCGTGCTTCCTCAACTCTGTAAGCATGCGAATTTATCTTCATTTATCCGACAGGTAACTCTTTCTCTCTCTCTTAAAATATTTATGCTAATCTTACTTTACAAACAGTTGAACATGTATTGTTTCAAGAAATTTAAAACAAAACATGAACCTCAAGCTATTTCCTACTTCCACCCATATTTTATCCAGGGCAAGCCGTAAGTTCACTTCTTTGAATTACATTGTATTAATTATTTCGTTTTAGTGATCTTTTGAAGCTTATTGTCAGAAAGAACCCAAGACAAACTCAAAAAAAGGCTGGCGCCCAAGGAGATTCAGGAGTTTCGCCGACTTCAGATTCCTCACCATTAGATGATTATTTCTCTATGGTAAATATGAATTTGAATTGTGCCAATACTCACGGTTTCCAGACTAGCGGCTTCAGCGAAAACAACTCAAAAAGTGATTCAATCCAAGACAATCAAATTCCTCCAGCAGCAAATTCCATAACAGGGAGTTTGGACGATATCCTAAATCACGTTTGCTCGAAGTACCAGAACGAAGCCCTGGAGATGATTCGTGCGTACTTGAATGACGAAGGAGATGGCAGCGAGGAGACATTTGAACACACGATCAGCAAAAAAGTTAAAATTTCAACCGAATATGATCTTCCACAAGAAGAAATTAAAAACTATGTTACTTTCGATCTGGAGACCTTGGAACCTCTGCCTCTGAGAAGCTCGCAAAATAAAGATAGCTTGAAGGCTACTTTACCACAAAGCCTACTGCTATTTAATCAAAACGACTATGTCAAATGCGTAATTCATCATCTTAGTCTTTTTGAAATCTAATTATTTTCTAAATTAGCAATCACTCGTCTCCAACCTCTTTGAAGTGACCGATAGAGCTAAGCGGGAGGACAATGTCCAGATGCCATTCCAAAATTTTGTTTCTTACATCAATGAAGATTTTCTCGATGAATTCAATAGTTTCAGAAACGATTTCTTTTAGAGCACCAGCTCAGCTGAAGAAATCTTATTATTAAATAGTCAGTCATGGTGTGTTTTGTATTTGCTCAAAATTTTGCTTTCATTCATATTATTTCTTCTTTTTTTGAATTAGATACTTTCTTTATTGATCTTTTGGAGTAAATCTGGATAAAAATAAAAGATTTTTTCCAAAAACAAGTTTCTTTATTCATCATGTAGATTCTGTAAATCGTTAATATCCTCAATATCTTGTATTCAATGCTGCAAATATATATTTCTGTGAATAAGCAAATGAATTTACGTTCTCAGTGAAATCAAACAAAAAATATCAAAGGGCAATTTCAATCGGTGTTCATGACCTGTCGGATATCCTGTAAAAATTAGATGTATCCGAGTCAATTTTCAAATAAAAGGCTGAGAGGCCACTTCCTGCTAAAATAATTAAAGATGCATAATATAATAAATCTTCCACTCTTTTATAGAAAGTAAATGAATGAGAATAAAAATCGGCAGTTCGCTGGATAACGTTCTTGGTTCAAGCCTTTCATCAACCAACTGATAGTTTAATTTGGACATTGGTTTCCGAAGCAGCAGACGTAAACTCCTGTATGCCTTCTGTCACGCTCTTTTCATCAATTTCCATCATCTCACAAAACTCTTCAAAGGAAATTTTCCCATCTTGAGAGAGATCCACTTCTTTGATCATCTCTCGTATTTCGGCATCGGTTAAAATTTTTCCTGCTCTTTTCATAACTTCTTTTATGTTTTCTAAGGTAATGAAATTTGAATTATCCAGGTCGAAGTATTTAAACGCATGCCACACCTTCTCCTTCGTGAGATAAAGCTTTGAATCCATGGTCGCGGCTAGAAACTCTGAGTACCTTATCGTGTCTTTGTCGTCGAGTTGCAGGCTTTCAAGAAGCTTATTCATCTCTTCTTTAGTCGCAACCGAGCCCGTCTCTTTCATTACTTCCCTCAGATCATCTACGGTGATCTCTCCTGTATCGCCTTTATCGCAATAACGGAAAGCTGAGCGTAGAGCCTTAATTTCGTTCTCCGAAAGAAGACTGACCAACACATTAAGGGCTTGCTTTTTGAATTTCTTCTTGATGCTGAACTTCTTCAAATTTTCGATACTTCTGTACGTAGAGACCATATCATGCTCAATCTCCCTCTGATTTTTAATCCAAGGGTGATTGAGCGCTTGCTGGGCATCATACCTCTTATTCACATCGACTACAAGGAGCTTTGAGATTAAATCCTTCGCGCTTTTAGAAATCGGCTTCCATTCCTCCCCTTCAAAAGAATACAAACCAGTCGTAATCTTTTTATACAACAGCGCATTCGTTTCAGCAGTAAAAGGGTGTCTGCCACTGAGGAGGACGTACATAGTAACCCCAGCTGACCAGTAGTCGCAACGGTAGTCGTATGAGCCTTTTAGGACCTCTGGAGAGACGTATAGAGGCGTTCCTGCTTTCGTCTGTAATTTGACATCGAGATCGTCGATCTTGCGAGATAGTCCGAAATCTATAAGTTTAATTTCCGCATCTGTGTCATAATTAGCGAATAAGAAATTTTCTGGCTTGATGTCTCTATGTACTATGCCTCGTTCATGTAAATACTTTAGCGCGGAGAATATTTTTTGCATGATGAAGGAACACTGCCGCTCGTCAAGATGACCTTTCTCAACGACCCGATCAAAAAGCTCGCCTCCGCTACAATACTCCATGACGACGTGGAAAAATTTCTTGTCTTCGTAGCTCTCATAGAATTTTACGATGTTTGGATGGTCTAACTCACGAAAAATATCTTTTTCTCGCTTGAACAGGTGCATTTCTCTTTTAATTTTTTCTTTTGGGATAGTCTTCACTGCAAATTGTTTGTCAGGATTTGAGATAGGCCTAGCAACTCGGATGTGGCCGTAATGTCCGTGACCTGAGGAAAGAAAAAAATGATTATTAGACAATTTCGATGGAGTAAGTTACCTATTATTTTGCTGTCTAAATAGTAAACGCGATTAATGTCTTCTTCCGAAGAGATACTGGTTGATGTGTTATTAGTGGACGAAGGGCCTCCGATCGATCTTCGTCGCATTCTGACTCTATTATGAGAAGAAGCTCGGGTTTTGTTCACTGTGAAGCAACTACCCATTTTCAGAATAAAATTCTATTGAAAGCTTGAAACCGAGTGATTCTCGAAATTAGCACTAACCATAAAATAAAAAAAAACAAGTAATATCACCAGAAATTATGGTTAATGTGCTGAGCATAGATTTACCGAATTAATGCAAAGACGTATAGAGAACGAAGATTCGACAATCCATGTCGAAGAGATATAGCTGAGTGACAGTCAAACGCCTAGTATGGAAGATGCTTTCTTCTTCTTACTTTCTCTTCTGTTATTTGACCTCAAATCATGGCTGTAGCTTAGTTCTTATTTAAGTTCATGCCTTGATGAGGGTTCGATCTCAAAATAAAGAGTCCTAAGGGTCGAAGAAGGCCGATTCATTTGCAGAAAGTAGCAACCCGCAAAATTCTCTGGAGATGTCTTTGATCTCGGCATTCTTTTTCCGAAGAGCTAGATCCTCTTTTTTTTTCTTCCTCTATCTCTCCATCTCTCATTAAGTATTTGGAGGAAAGAGTATTGTCCGATGTATGACAAAGATATTTGCTTGTTCTTCCCTCAATATTTTTCATCACACATAATATTTAAAAGAGACAGAATCGACGAACTTCCAGTGAGAAACACAATTCACCTATGTAAGAGCTACAGAAGTGCACCGTTAGTTCTCTCTAATTATTTCACATACACCAAGATATCATCACGTCTAAACTTCAACAATGTTTTTCTGGCTTAGTTTTAGTTCAGTGGAGCTGTTCTAACTCATGCTATTGACAACTAAGTTCTAACGATGATCATCCCATAAATTAATTAGTTTTCAAGAGCTATCCACTCCTCCAAAAGATCTTGCGAATTAAAGCTAAATAAAAAAAACTGTCGAGCGAAATATTATTGTGAATCAATGCTAAACTCGATCGAGAGCCGCACTCTCCTCAAACGCTACATCAACCTCGAGAAGATTAGCGAAAGCAGCACTGTTGTCATTTATAAGGCAGAATCCATCAGCAACGGCAAGCACTACATCATCAAATCTTTCCGCGGAATCGATAAAAAAACTTTCGAGCTTCACACGGAGAGAATCAACAATCAAATCAAAATTCAAGAAAACAGAAACGTCCTTCCCATCACAGATTTCTACGCTGATGAAAATACCCGAAGTTTATACTTCGCTACCCAAGTTTGCACTCCTGTAAGCAAACAGATCGAAGAGGGAGTCACAATGACTGACGATAACATGCTTAAATTCATCAGAGAAATGGCTGAATGCTTGGACTACGCCAAAGAGCATATACAGCAAACACACAACAATATCCACACAGGAAATGTGATGTTCATTGACGGCGCTTATAAACTCACAGACTGGGATTTCCCAACGGGATACTCCCGCCCCGATGATTCGATCTATAGTCATTATTGCAGGATGATTTTCACTGCGCCGGAAGTACTATTGAAGCTTCAGCAAGATAATTTAAAAACAACGAAAAAAGACACTATTCCAGAGGAAGAGAAAGAAGAATTTCTAGACGAGGACTATGAGACGTATTATGAGAAAGCAGACATCTATTCGATAGGTATTGTGTGTCTGCGGCTGTTCGGAGTTCCAGAGAAGAAGCTGTTTAATATCAAAAGAGACCAGGTGAAGCAAGGGAAAAAGCTCGTACGAGATGAAATACTGTCGAATATTCCTTCAGGGCTGAGTCAGAAGTTGAGTGATCTGCTCCATGGCATGTTACAGTTCGAATCATCGAAGAGGTTTGATCTTCCAGCTATTCTAGAAAAGTTCGCGAAAGAGAGTAAAACAATTTTAACTAGCGTATTGTTTTATGATTTGGCGTGTAGAGGAAAAACCGGTGCAGAAAGAGAAGGACGATGGAAGGATTTTGAGGGAGTACAAAGATTATAATGATTTCATGGTGAGGAAATTACAAATGTTTTGTGCGATTGAGCTTAACTCGTAGAGAAATAATAAACTGATCGCAATAACGGAGGCTCAAGTTGACAGTAACAAGGTGAATCTAAATGCAGCGGATCCTGTAGGAGTACAAAAGACTATCAGTGGATTGCGGCAAAAATCGTATCAGATTTTGGAGCTAAGGTATGAGTTTGTTTCTCTTAAACAGATGAAGTATACGTTGATAGCTGCTCTGGGCTTGACTCGCAAGCTATTCAGGACCTTTGTTCTGAGCTCCCTTATCAACATAACCTTAAATCGCTGACTTTGACATTTGCAAAGTAATTATATATACGATCGATTTACTGTTGCTGAACTCGTTTTTACTAACGAACTCAAGTTCGCCTCGACTGGGAGATAGGGACCTGGAAGCTCTCTCGGATGCGTTACAGAAAATGAAGCTGCTCAATTCATTGTCATTTTTTTTCATTGGGTAAATGCTTTTATTAGTGTATTAACTCTCTCCATATATTATAGCTGCAAGGAAATTACGGATAGAGGCCTGGATTACTTAGCAGACGCAATTGCGAGCTTGAACTATGTTATTGTGGTCGGGCTGACCTTCAAAGAGTAAACTTCCTCCTATTCAAAAAACCAAATCAAATAACAAATTATAATTTATTCAGAGGAATTATCACTGATCAAAGCTTGGGTGTTCTTTCTCAGGCATTATCAAGGTGTTTTTCTTTAACCTCTCTTTACTTGGATTTCGAAGAGTAAGCATCCAATGAGGAAGAAGAATTTATAATCCATATCCTTCTTTCAGATGCTATAAAATCACAGACAGCGGACTTGGATATCTGTCACAGGCCCTCACTCGTCTTAACTCTCTCAAAACACTGTCGATCAAATTAGACTGGTAATTCTAGATGATTGGGGGTGTGTGATTAAGTGTCAATAATCAATTTACAACAGGTCCAAAAGTATTACTGATCAGGGCTTTAATATGCTCTGTCAAGGAATATATAAGATCGGCATGCTTACTACTCTCGAATTGAGCTTATACACGTAACTTTCCAAAGACTTATTCCTTTTTATCAGCTTCTTCTTATTATAATTCACTAGTTGTCGAAACCTCACCGACCAGAGTTTGAATTTAATCCCTCAATGCTTAGCGAAGTCTCTCTCCTTGCAGAACTTAACCCTTAATTTCAGCTGGTATGCTCCGCTTGTTTGATTTGTTTGGTTAATTCTTCCACCAATATTACAGGCTTGAAGCAATCACAGACTCGGGAATAGAGCAAGTGAGTCTCTTGATTTCAAGATTGAATTCGATTCAAACTCTCTCCCTCAAATTCGATGGGTAAATCATATTGCTTGCTCATTATCCATTAAAACCCTTGCATAGATGCACGAATCTTACAGATCATTCGCTTGCTCAGTTGAGTGTAGCAATAGCGCGGTCTGGTGTGAATAATTTGAAAGACTTAGCTGTTAGTTTTGATGGGTAAATCTTTGTTGAGTTCAAGTGGTTTCTTAATCACAAACTTGTAGATGTAAGCAGCTAAGTGACACAGGAATTACCATTCTCGCCCAAAACCTCCAAAAATTGGGACAACTGAAGCGATTAAATATAAGTTTCAAAGAGTAAATTATCATCGTTTTCGGTGGAGTTGTAAAAAGTAAATTCAGGTGCTGGAAACTGACCAAATCTTCTTTGCAACAGATATACTTGCAGCTCTCTAAAGCTGCTTCTAATCTCTCGCTAAAAGTAAATCATGGATGGTAAGTTTTTCAAATTTGATCTGTTCACAGTAAAACCAACGCTCATTTATGAACTTTTAGGAAATCTGCTGGGTCCTATAGTGAATTGGCTGACTTGTTTAAAGATGAAATTTCTTTCAGCACAGCGTTACTATCTAAGCAAGTGTGAAGCTATTCTCTTCGTTGTGAGTAGGAAACTTAGGAAATTTTTTTGTAATGAGAAGTAATATTCGATAGTAATCATTGTAATACATTTCTGAGAAATCTCAACTCTTCAACGAATTCGGTGCCTCCTTACAAAACAGCAAAACAGCAACATATATCACAAGATCAAGAAATCAGCGAAAATATGATATTAATCTATTAGTAGTGAGAGTTTGAATCACTTAAATTATTTGCTTATGATAATAAATGTTTGAAGTTAAGCTATCAATCGATGATTTCTCTTTTTGTTCTGAATTAACAACAGCATGCCGAAAATTGTAAACATTATAAATCCCACAGATTTCAGATAGATTTTAAATTTAAGAATTTTTTCTCAACGCTCGTCTAACCGTTTTAATTTCTGCCAGGAAATTTCCGTAATTAGAACTACTCCACATACGTATTCAGTAGCTTTTTGCATTGAACCAGGCTCTTTTTGGTAAGAAGTGACTGTGAAATAGAGGCTCTTGAGAAAAAGGAAGCGAACGTCAGAGTGTATTTTAACGCGCATCGAAAATATAGTGTTCTGAAGATATATTTTCAAGCAAGGCATCAGAAAGTAAAATCCGTCAGAAAGTTAACGGTGATTGTAGAATTTCTAATCAAGCATTTTTTTTATCCAATTTGAGCTAAGTCTTCCCATTCCTTTCTTTTATTAAGTACATTAAGGATGCTTCCTCTTAAAAAGAGCTCCAACACAGAAGACAACCCTTTTTTAAAGCAAGAATTGAAAAGTAATTTTTCTTTTTATGGGTTTAACCTACAAAGTGCTCAATTTGAGCCGGTAAGGGCGAGTTTTTGCATAATCTGCCATTCGATCCAAGCTATTTCTTAGCAAACAAGGAGACACATTTTTCAAACTTTTCAGTGTAATACCAATAAACTTTTTCCGTCTTTATAGTTCAAACAGCTTAAAAACGATTACAATTATTGATCTAAATTAAATCATTCAAATCTAATGGGAGTTTGCCATAGCGGAAAACACGACGATGTCGCTGTCTCTCAAGAGTACTCACTGTTCAAGTCCCAAATTAACGTTTTTCAAATAGATTGAATATCAAATGCCTTACATGGAACAAAGAATCAACTTATCTCTATGATTTTATGGAGATTAACCAAATCGAACAGGAATCCTTCAAAATAACCGACCCAAGTAACCTCAGTACGTTGTGCATTAATATAACAGAGCAACAGGCTACATAGTAAGAAGAGAAAAACATAAAATTCTCCTTCAACAGAAACAGCGCAACGATGTAAGAGAATTTGACGAACTCAACCACTATTAATGACTCTTTCGCATTAGGAGGCGTTGCCTACGAATACCGATATATTGTTGAATGTTAATAAAGAGAAAGGCAACTTGTCGCTGGGTCCAATTTGTGAATTTTCAGAGGATGATAACCTCGCAATTGACAACGAAAAAGCCCTGATTCAAATGCCTTGGCTCGTAGCTAGGTCTCATCCTTCAGCGAAAGGATTTGAAGTACTCTTGATCATCACATTCAAAGTTTATTGAGTGCTTAGGGTTATCAATTGCGAGAAAATGATATCATTCGAATAGGAAAAGTCAAGTTTCGTCTTAAAACTTTGTTTCCAAAACAACCGACTGACAATATTTTCCTTCAAGCATTCGAACCCAAAGTAAAGAGGAAGCCTTCAAGCATCCTCACATATTTTTAATAGGGTACTCTACAGCGGAACAGCCCGGGTGAAAGAGAAGCCAAAACAGAAAATGTTATGCGAATTCCAGACTTCACAGAGCTGAACCAAGGCGGTGGGTCACTTCAAACCCTCGAAACCACTCCGAGGACAAAAAATCCCTACTTCTCTCCAATACATCGTCAATTTATGCTCAAGAACCGCACGGGTGCCTCAACACCGCCGAGTAATGGCCAGACAATGGGATTGAAAATGCACGGTGACTTTTCAAGCATGGCTGAGGTTGCCTCATCGCAAGAGTTGGGGCCGATGCAACCCAAACTCACTGAAAAGATTAGCCTCGATTTTGAACCCAAAGAAGATCTGATATTCTGCGAAAAGGCAGATACTGATAATAGTGCGTGCAGAATTTGCCTTGATGAAGAGGAAACTAGCGATAATCCAATCGTCCACCCTTGCAATTGCACAGGGACAATGAAAAACGTTCATCTTAACTGCTTTAGAGAGTGGATAACAAAACAAGTGACTCAGAAAAAATCCTCACATTTGCTCTCGATGGCTTGGAAAAACCTCCACTGCGAGCTCTGCAAAACAGACTGTGACCGTAAATCGCATCGATCTGTAATATCTTTTTAATTTATTGGTCCAGAGGTTCTAGTGAAAGACGGAAAAGAATACGACTTAATTCAGTTACCTCGAATAGACACCCCACATTTGATTCTAGAGTATTTTGTGAACACGAAATCTTTGGGTTATCACATCCTGAAATTTTCTAAAGAAAAGACTCAAATGACCTTTGTATTTGAATATTTCGTTGGAATAATTACTTAAAGCTACCTAGGGTAAAGGGACTACGTGCGACGTTAAGGTGAACGACAGTAGCGTCTCGAGATTCCATTGCTCAATTGAATTCAAGCATGGGGCGTTTTATCTGCAGGACCTGGGATCGAGGTTCGGAAGTTCGATTCTACTTGATAATCCCGCTGAGGTGCTTCAGAGACACAATCAGTTTATCATACAGGTCGGGAGATCGATATTAGAGTGTCAATTGACGAAGGTTAGAACACCAATTCGCAAAATCGGAGAGAAGTAATGACTTAAAAAAACAAGATTTTGTGAGCTGACATTTTTGAAAACAATCAGAAAAGCGAAAAAGAAAGCTGATGAGTCGTTAAAAAACTGCAAAGTCACGATTACGGAGCTTAACAATAATAATCCTGTACCTGGAGGGAGAGACCCACTTGCAATAAATGCAAGCTTGGTGGGGATACAAGTATTGCTGAATTTCATTTGTATTTTATAAATGCAACTTTAGGTCTTGACGACGAATCCAATAGAGGAAGAGAAAGTATCCCATTAGTGAGACCTCAATTAATGCACAAATCCTAAACGAATATTTGGCTCTTTGGAAATCATTTTTTGAGAGAAAGAAAATCAACCAGAGCACATCGAAAAAAAAAATGTTTACATTATTTCTTTTGTCATTGTGAAAAAGTGTTATCAAATTTTTTATGACCAGCCTGCTTTTTTAATTAACACCATAGAAAATGTCCTTATAAATATATATAACTTTCATGATATCCCAGTAAAAATCATCTTTCGTTGTGTTTGGGTTGTTCTATGTGGATTTTTGTCCAATTAGCGCCAGAAAGTCTTATCATTACTTTGTAGAAACCAAATTATCTTTCATAAAGTGAAAGTATTCTTAATTGTCTCGAATTTTGATAAATATCCTCAATGCTTTCATGAGCTCTATGAAGAATTAGAAGAAAAAAACTTAATATGGAAGATCGATATGCCTCGAATTAATAAATAATTGTTAAGAATATTGGGCGTATCCATATCTTTCCAGTGCCAAAAAGAACGTAAAAAACAGTATAGTATTAGCAAAAAAATATATTTTCGTAGTCTCTCGAACTGTTTCTTTAATTTTACTCCATATATTTGTCCCTTTTAAATTTCCAACCAATTTCCAGATCACTCCAACTAATAGCCAGAACACAATTTCAAGGCTTATCTCAACCGGACTTGAGACTTTGATGGCATCAAAGACTCCAACCGAGAGTAAATTAAAAGAATTGACCACGAGATCTCTATACCCGTAAAAACACATTAGAACTATCCAAAACGCGAAGATTTGGGATATGTCACAGATCTGAAGCACCTCAAATCTCATCGCTAGGGCTTCGAAATGCTGAAGTTTTTGATTTTGATTGTCCGAACTTATTCCCATGCGAAATAAGAATCTTTGCATATTTGCAATTTGGCTTGGTCTTTGGAATAGACTCGAGCGTCTTCTTTGTGGCGTTCTACTCTTCTTTTGACATTTCTCCTTCAGTTTTTCACCTAACTTTTTCGCTGTACTTCTCAACGATTTCCATAAAATCCCATAAATCACATATACTAGCACCTTGTACCCTATGCTTATTAGAATCATGTAGATTGCTTGCTCCAAAGCCTGTGCTCTGAAAAAGAAGACTCGGAAAGGAAGCGTCCCAAAGGCGGTGGCAATGTAAAGAACGCTATTTCCAAAATTTACTCTTGATGCAGTGTCAATCCAGATCACAATCGATCTAATTGTCCAGCTCAGCACAGGGTACACTGCTATGGCGATATAGCAAAGATTTGATGTGTATGAATCTCTGAGTGTTGCGAATAGACTATCAATGGCAAACGCAACTAATAGCTGTATAAACGGAATGAAGATTATCGCTGTTAGGCCGCATATTTGAATGAAATCTATCACGAGCACCTTGTCGCTAGGAGTTTTTTCCACAGTGTGGCGAGCCCATTGCGCGCTGCGGTTGGCAATGATGTCAGAGATCGATTTATGCCGCTTTGCGCCTCTCTTCTGGCTATCTTTGATGTCATTAGCTGTTTCCATTGCCTGAGGGATAGGAGTTTGGAGTCTCACTCCAGATCCATGTAACTCATCGAGAAAGTTCTTGTAGATTCTGGTGAAAAAGAAGCTCTTTTTGCTCCCTCGATTCGTTCGTTCCTCTATTTTTTTCACCTGAAGCATCTTCTTTCTGAAATATTTGCAATAAATTAGCATTGCTGCAAGGACAGCAATTCCTTTATAGAATCCGTACCAATAAATACTCTTCTGTGAGCCTCTTTCGAACGCGATGGTCAAGCCAAATGTGATTGCAACTGTTTGAAACAGCACCCAAGTATGGTACCAGGGAAGATTTGAATAAGGAACCAAATGATCCTTCGTTCTCGAGGGACTCATGAACTCTCTCATGATCATTATAATGTAGACACCTAAAAAAACCCCATCGATTACTGCCGTTCCATAGAGCTGAAAGTTAGGACTATTGTACGAATAGCTCGTAACTGCTCCGAATATCGCTATCAGCAGAGAACTTCCGATTATCAAGAGACTCAATAAGAGAATCGTCGCTATTTTAATGAATAATTGACTATACCTGCTTCTCTGATCAGTATTAGCAGGTAATTCTGTTATAGTCTTTAAGGAAAACACGTTTTTGAGCGCTGAAAACGAAAATTTTTGACCACCAGAGGGCTTCTGTTCTGGATCTGGTTCGCTTACATGAGACGAACTTTTTACAACCGGCACGCGAACTACCTTATGCTCACTTTTTTCTGGTTCTACCGTTTCTGTCTTCTTAAATTTGCTCTGGATTGCTATCGACTGCGCTGGTGTTCTGATTTGAACTGTAATGGTGTCAGAACTCAAACTGTGATCTATACCAGCTCCAAATGTCTGTTCTAGAGGAACTGAACTTAGATCGTTTGATACATCATGACGATGCTTTATTCTTGAGTTGAAATTGTTGACATTCCTTCGAAGAAGAATAGAGATATCACCTTGTGAAATATCTGCTTTAGCAAAGCGGCTAGCGTCGTCGATGGCTGATGAAGGAATGGTAATATTTCCAGCTCGTTCTGAAGGAATCGATTCCTCGTCGTTTGTCGAAGGAAGCGCATAGCTAAGAAATCTTTCTAGTGTTGCGGCTAAAAATCCAGGTTTCTGAGGGTTCTTCGTTGTTTGACGATCTTCTGAGACCGCGAGCTTTAGCGAGTCATTTGCTCCAATGCAATTGTCTCGCATGATGTCATCTTGACTTGGATGAGATTGGGATTGTATATTTGGTGAAGTGGTCGGGGTGGGTTTAGTTTCTGGATTCATGGTGAACTTGAAGATAGAAATTTAGATGAGCTCGCTGAGTTCTTTAAATGGCTTAAGATTTTGCGATGTTCTGATAAAATTTAAGTCGTTGCAAATTATATAGGCGACTTATTCGCATGCCAAAATGAGTCTTAAGCAAAATATTCGAAAGAAGCTTCTCTAATATATAATGTAAATTGGTAGTATTAAAAAAGAGACGAATGCTATGAAAACTTTCCACATGTGATTGCTTGATAGCATCTTCTTTTAACTTTTTTTAGGAGTTTGTGCCCTCTCATGTGTTGGTATAAGTTCGAATAAATTTTTTTTCTTGGAATGCGCTGTAGAACTGAAAATATATCCAGAAAAATCGCTTTCCATTCCCATTCCTCCAGAAAATAACTCTCACTTAAGGCTTTATCACCAATTTCACAAGATATAAGATCTGTGAGCATGATCAGCGCTTAATCAGCCGTTAAGATTGCTGCCAGAACGTGATGAGCTGGAATCAGAAGTTTTCGGCTTTTAAGAGAAATCCTATGCTCTTTGGAACTCGTTCGGTGGAATTAAAAAAGAAAAAAAGGATAATGAAAGAAAAAAATCCTAAGAATGTAGAAAGGTAGTTTGGAAATTCACACCAGCACGCACATACAGATACTAGCGGTCACTTGCAAGAGGTTCAGCTATTTCTCTCTGAGATGGCTTCTCCTTTAGACACTAATGCCATGATGTTACATTAGGCACCTGTTATTAGGGTTTATGTAAAAAAAAAACAAATTAAAAGACAAATTTTAACCTTAGCAAGATAAACTGTAATAAAACCTATTGTTCAGGGTACTCCTGATTCAAAAATGAAGCGGCTGCTCTTCTTTTCCTTCATGCTTCTGAAGCTAGCAACTATCAGCGCATTTCATGCTCCACAAGTTACGTCCATCCAACCTTTTGGGATCCTCTATTGCCGTGTTGGCGAACATATGTTTGTAGATTTGGACGATTATATTGTTGGCTACAACGTCACGCATGAGCTGGTGGATCCTCCGAGCTTTGCATTTATCCATCCCAAAATCTCAAAAGTTTCTACCATGACCCTCACAACTCCAATCTCTCCTCCTCCAAAAGTCATTGCTCAGTTCATGCCCAGAGACCGACTTGGGTATGTCAACGTTTCCGAGCCACTCCTTCTTTTAACTGACGATCTCAGGGTCTATTATGGCAATGCTACCTTCGACCCTGATATTAAATCGATCGACACCTTCTTCGAGATCACCGATGTGAATGACACCATTTGTTTTGACGTCACGTACATTGAAGGACGAATCATCGTCGACTGTCTGGTGAATTACGAAGGCCATCAGATCAATCAATTTTATATCTTCAACTTCAGTAACCTATCTGATTACAGTGCTACTCCATCTCTCGTTTACTGCAACACAATCGTCACAGACCGCACGAAACGTGGCGTCAAAGCGTTTAAATTCGCAAATGAATCAATCTACGTGTATCGCTATCAAGAAAAGAGTGCTAGCTGCGATTGTGAGTCTGGTGGAATTGTCGAGATATGGAGACTAGGCTCTGGCCACGATATTACATTTTTTCGATCCATCTCAGAGATTTCTTCAGATGTTCAGCTTCAACTAATGGGGTTTGAACTGTTCTTAGGGGAATTATTTCTCCTATCTGAAACTGGCTATGTCTACAGAATCTTTAACTACGGAAACGAGAATACATTGCAATACATTGATTTAAATTTCCCTCTAAACCCAAGCGAGCAGATGCGAGGCCTGAGCATCTTTCAAGAGTTGGATAATCCCAAGAGACGTGTGACACTGATGGTTGCGTCCACAGAAAATATTTACATTGGAGATTGGACAATTCTCCGAAACCCCTTCACGCAATGTCGGTACAGACTGAATGGACCCACTGCGGTCAAAGAGGTGACTTTCAGCAAAGGTTTTGTTTTCGTGCTGGTTTCTTACGATGACTCAGAGAATGATAAAATCACGGTCTATCGACGCAAACAGCACTTGGATGAGTTGATATTCGGATATATCAACATCGAAGACCCACAGGAATCATTTATTGCGGCAGACATTCTAAGTGATCAGCTTATAGTGAGCACAGGAAGCACAGTTAACCGCTACTATCTTCAATATTCAAATATTTGGATCGGAAACCCCATCCAAGGAAGCAATAGCACACTCGTAATTCGGAGCACTAGCTACAATGAGGTTAATTCTACGGCATTGGTATCGGAAATCCTATATTTCATCGTCGAAGAGTTTGATTACAATATTTATTTCGTCTCTCCGCAAGAGTCTCGTTTGATCAATACAGAATACCCTTTTCTTGTCCAGCAGAACATGGACTATCTCGTATCCGGGCCTTTCATTAAATACAAGATCGAGGAATCTTTGACTTCGCTTACAGCAGCCTCTGTAAAAAACTACGTGAATGTCGGATATAATCTCCGAGGGTTCGACACCACTGGTATAATTTTCCATAAGATTTTCCCTGCGATTAAAAATAGCGAGGATGATAAAGAGGATAAGCTCTGGTTATTCATTCAAAACAGAACAATGTATCTAACCGCTTTCGCTTGCGAGCTAGACCCTTCATTGAGTTTAAATTGCAAGCCTTATGACTCTGTTTGGCTGGCTGGCCGAGTAAAGCAGATGCAGGTGTTCGAAAGCTTTATCTTCGCGCTGCTTAACAATACGGATTTAATTCTGATTTCTTCGACAATGAAGATATTAAACGCTACGCTGGCTTGTGGCTGCACAGATATCGTCCCCATTTCCAGAGATCAGAGAGACCTTATCATCTGCATGCAGCCACAGCTCAATAGATTTGCATATTTGCAGTTTTCAAACCGCGAGATGACGGGAATACATTACATAGATGACTCTTATTTCCCGAAGGAAGTCGCTCTGGTTTCGGTGGCGGTGGAGCAACGGTTTCCCGGCATGCTTTTTATAAATAACAATAATTCCGAAATTCTAATTGTCGACGCATACATTCTTGCAGATTATGACGAAATCGTGCTGGTTGATATTATCTCGCCGACGACCTACGGCGATTTCAACTTTGATGGCGAACTCCGATTTTTCATCATACAGGAGCGGATGATTTTCTATTCTTCTAACAATCTGAGCAGAGTGCAAGAATGGCATATCGGATTCTCCGAACCGAACCAAGGAACTTTTATTAAGACCTATACGAGACATCCAAACGTCACCTTTAACTTCGATACTATTGATGGCCACTACGACTCTGAATTTCTGCCGAATTTTTACATATCTACCTTGGACGAGGCCTCACACCCTGAAATCACAATATTAACAGTTAATTCGCCTGGAAATGACAATTTTCAAGGCAGAATTCCGCTGAAGTCTGAAGCTCCGAACGCTAAGATACTGCTATCAGGAATGCCTCTCAACGAGATGGACTCCGATCTCTTATTGAGCTCGACGGAAAAGAGTCTAAACATCTTTATTGTGTACAATGAGGCGAAGCTTTCATTTCTGAGTAATGTGACTGATCCTTTAAAAACTCAGGAGGAAAGGGAGTTTGCGGTGCATGTATGCAACGATTACGAAGAGCATCAATTCGATGTTACCTTCGAACTCATAACGTTCAACACTCAGACGAAGATTATGAAGAAAAAGCCGGATATTATCGTTCCAGAGCTAATCAACATCAATGCATCGACCAAAAACGATTCGTTTACATTTCCTACTTACGAATATTTCAACGGGACGATTCTGTTTTATAACCTGCGAACGAAGCAAACGAGTGATAGCGACTATGTTTACTTGAAGAGTCAAATTGCGTTTGATAGCGCGTATAGACGGCGAGACACTCTGATCAAAGACATGGTGAAAAGCGGTAATTATATCTTCATGCAGGCTGAGAAAGGGATTGTGATAGTAAATCCGCAGACGCGTGAGGATTGCTTGTTTAGTGACAGTATGCTTTCGGGGGCTGAGTGTAAGCTCATAGAAGTTGATGAGGAGAATCGGATAACAATTTCAGCGTGCTATCTTCCTCTTAGAGCCATGCGAACTGTTTTTCTGATTGCAGTCGAGTTTAAGAGTAATTGTACTGGTGAAGTGATTTCGTTGCTCTCAACTTCTTTAATTTCAGCGGATGCAATGAAACTGAGAAAAGGATTGCTTTTTCTTCTTGAGAGTCAGCAAAGCCCGGATCAAAAGGTCTGCTCCAGAATTCATGTGTGGAACTACACAACTAAGAATCCGGAATATATAGGGTATATCGATCAGCTTGATTTTTCCCAAAACCATATCGATTCTAAAGGCTTTGACGTTACCACAATCAACAATGGGTGGAGAATCTTTATGATGGACGTTACTTATGGTATTAGAACTGTGGTTTTCTCGGCGAACGGTTTCAGTGATTTCTCCGGCAAAAATCTCTCCGATTGTGACGACTTCAAACGGCTAAGAATCCCTGCTAATGTAATCTGGGCAGGACTAGCAATCGTCCAGCAGCAGTCAGAAGAAGTGTACGATATGATCGTCACTGCGAAGAACTTCAATTCTTATTATTTGAAATGGAATCTTCAGACTGACCAGTTGAGCCTCCTAGGTGGCTATTATCGATATCCTAATTTCAATCACGAAGCTAAAATTTCCGTGAATATTAACCCCCATGCGGCATATTTCGCTATTAACGCGTTTCATTTATTGGAAAAAAGAAGTATTATCTTGCTCTACAACATTACCGACATGCTCAACAGAACATCGAACAGTTCAGCGGACTTCAAATATCGGCATTTTATTGACTATACGCCATTTCACGAGGATAATACAAGCGCAGAAGCATTCATTGTCACTTCAGATGACTCATCTGCATCTCAGAAGCGTGCGTGGCTGTGGGCAAGCGCACCCAGCAAGACTTCCAATCTCGGTGGGCTTGATAGAGAAATAGTGGACTCGTCATTTTGTCTCTATAGCATCAACGACTATATCCAGATAATCATCGAGAGCGCCGAAATTCACTCCACTTCTCTGTACCTTGATGTGGGTAACGATATTGGTCGGCAATCCATTGAAATTCAAATAAATAATACTATGCTGAACGGTAACGCCCGATCGTGGTTTGCTGTCCTCTTAGTCATACTGTTCGTTGCATTGATCCTTATTTTTGCTGGTCTCAAGCTTTGCTTCCCGAAGAACGTTGATAGCTTTTCTTCTCCTTTTCTAAAAGCTCATGAATTATCAGAAAGCAAATCCTATCAAAAAAAGGTAAGCTTTCATATATCATCGAAGTTTTAAAATGTTAATGAATTGCTATATGGATGTAAATTTCGTAAATATCATGAATATCGTAGGAAAAAGGATGCTTATGATTGAAAGTGAGGTTTCTTTGCAAATAAACACAGCCCTTTTTTATTTCAATTGAAAGTTGTAGTTTTTTACAAAAAAGCGAATCAATTAAATTAGACACTTGAGAAAATGAGTGAAGGTATTGTTACCGAGGCTGTAAATCCAGATCTTCCATCAAGTATTACTCAAGAATATTACCCAACTATTCCTGAAAAGTTCCCAAGCAGTCGCATTCCGAAGAATCTATGTGAGCTTGAGCTGTTAAAGTTATATAGATGTGTCGTATCTCGAGGTGACACAGAAGGATGTGGGAAAGAGTATACAGGGTATACGAGATGCAGACGAGAGAGGGATGTAAAGCTCTTTGCTGAGATCAAGGACTGGGAGATTGGACATGTGAGAGGATTGACGATGGATGAAAGGAAAGATTACGTAGGTGAGCTGGAAAAGAAGAGAGCGGCTTGCGAGAGTGAGCTTGAAAGAATCCCTTACTCTTCAGGTTTTACAAACAAGATGTGGCGTTTTCAGAGTGAACTGGAGCAGCTCAAGTGGAGGACGGATTATATAAATAAGACCTTTAAGAAACCTGAACCGAAATAAGCATGTTGTGCTGGAATGCCTGTGAAATGACTTTTGAAAAAAGCTTTCTCTTAAATTTGTAATTGGATGTGTATTCGGATTGTGTTCTATGAAAAAACCTTCTTTTGCCTAATAATGAATCGAACCATAAGGCAGAAGTAAATGGCAATTGTATCTTATACCACGAACATGTGTGATGCCACGAATTGAGTTTTTTCAAGAAAAACAATATTTCGCATTGGTTGAAAAATCATTGAAAGTGAAGAGCGGATGAGTGATGAATTCAGATACTGCATTCAGAAAAAGCTTTGTTTGACTGAAGAAATAGTATCTTTTTTCAGGAGAAGGACAAATTTGTGAACGATCATGATTCGAGGTCTATTGAAAATGACTTAAGGTCCTTCGTTGAGCGGATACGTTTGAAAATCAATGAGTTTCTTTTGTCTATACAATCAAAAACACACATATTTTAAAAATATTATTGACTTTGATATTGTAATTCCCATTCAATCCATTCAGAATCTACAATGGAACCTGCTAATAACTTCCCTGATAATGAGCAGTCTCAATTAGCAGTCATGGACACTGATGTTTTGATTGACCTGAAACCACAGTCGTCCTCAGCATTTGACGAATTTACGCATTCACTCGAAAAATATGAATCACCTACATTTTTTGAAAAACAACAAAATGAATTGATGTTAGTTTATAGATCGGATCCAACAATGTTGCAAATATCACTTGCAAATAATACATCATTTCTTGCAGCCAAGCATCAAGTAATGCAAGATCTAATTGCTTCGTCAAAAAAATCATCAATCAAACAATTTATGAGCTCGAGAACAGGGCTCGATTTTAGGCAAGAGTTTCCAGCACAAGGAGGATTTTTAGCTAGATTGACTCGGGTTTTCAGAAATCCGGATCGAACACTCGCTGATTTTAACCTGGAAGGCTTTGAACCGTTTTAACATTTGACTACATTTGATGAAGTCAGCTCTACATGTTGATATTTTCACCTTCTTTTTCCATATCGATTTCTTTCTCTTTTGTTTGATTGAGTGGTACTATTTTCTAAAACGTTATTGCATTAGTTACTTATTTTACTAACCAACTTCGTTATTCTCTTGCCTTCGTGCTTGGTATTATCAGATGAACTCTTCAAATTATTCTAACTACAGGAATAATACATGTATGCACAAATATATGTTACGTTGTTTATACATCAAAATTATTCTTAATATTACCTCCCAAACGAAAAATTTTTCAGAAATGTTTGCTTTCAACACTCTATTTTCAGTCTCTCTATGATCATTCCTTTGAAGACAGTATTTCAATCGCAGCTGTATTTCGCTTCAATGAGTCACTTTTGGAATCATCCTGTTTGTGTTCCTGTTCAAGTTCCCGCTCTGAAGATAGAATCCTCCAAAATATATAATAAGCAGCTGCTACCATCACTAACGCAATTATTCCAATTATCTGCATCATAAAACCGTCATTCATATAGTTACTCCCATGATTCAGAATCATCCCTTCCAGTTTATCAAACATCTTGTTCAGGTTACTGTTCATAAAACAATCATTAGCCTCGATATCTTTTAAAGTTAAGAGCAACTTCTTCTTCTGATCAAACTTATTGCTCACTATCGTATACTGACCTGCGAAAAACAAAACTCCAAATAAATACCACACCAGCTGTAAATGATTGCTTTGGTTCATTAGTTTAGTCCATTTGTCTCGATCACAAGCTCTCTTGATACTCAAAACAAGAAGAACAAAGAGCACGATGTCCAGAAGCACAAGGAATTGAACATAGCGATCATAAAATTCCTTGTATTTCATCAGCGTACCATGAGAAGCGAAAGGCTTCAAAGCACTACACATTTCACAGCTGGGTAGAGGCTTCTCCTTAGTTGTATATTGGGCTACAAGAACAATCTTCTGCCCAGCCGCGTAGGATTCGTACATGGGTAAGGTACGCAGCTCATCGAGAATTTGATTGCTTTTATAAAACTCTATCTCATTGTCGGTATCAATAACTTCGGCGTCAATGTTCTCTCCATATTCTTGGCAACTAATCTCTTGCTTGAAAAAGAGCGGATAAGAGTAGCTGTTCGAGCTATTAATACGGAAAGGCGATAATGTAGTATCCAAGCAAGGAAGCGAATTTAGAGAATGTGTGAACCCAACTAAATACGCTGAGCTATTCGAGTCCGAAGAATAAGCCAATCGCAACGAGGAATCTGCGTTCGTGACAATTGTCATATCAGATGCCGTCTCTGTTTGGTCAGCGTGAAGAAGTTTGAGCCAAGAGATCGGACATTTTGCAGTACTTGGAAGACAGAAAATTAGAGAACTCCGCTGGCATCTGGTTGAATGGGTAGAGGGACAGGTTTCTTTTTCAGAATTTAATACAATTAATTGGCTTTCATCCAGCGTTTTGAAACAAAAGCTCTCTCCCTTCCAAGCCAACATATTTCTCGCGTATACAGGTTGAATAGTGACTCCAGCATATCGACTGCAGGTACCCTTTTCTAACCGTGAATACTCTCTGTCATATTCATCTGAATCTTCTTCCTCCTCCTCACTTTCCTCGTATGACTCCTCTTCTTCCGATCCTTCATAATCTGAGTCTTCGCTGTAACGGCGGCCCCAGCGACGATTTGGTCTATAATCGTCGTCTCTCCTTCTATAAGTATAAGTTCCACCTCTAACTTGATTTCTTCCTCTGTTGTTAGTGTTTCTTCCTCTTGTAGGTGCAGCAGCAGTAGCATTAAAGTTATATGCATTTCCGAACAGTCCCGTATAATTAGGTGCTGCAACAGTATTACCGAATAGTCCTCCATTACTTGCAGGCTGCCCTCGCATTTCTCTTATCGTCATTTTAGGCTTCGTAATCTTGTTTCTTTCATCAAGCGCTTTTAACTCTTCTTCTGACCTTTTTTGGTCTGGATTTCTCTGCAATTAACGAATTAATACTGAACTGAGTGCTCAAGAATCAGCTACCTCGAGATATTTCTCGATCATATTGTTCATTGTTGAATTCTTCTTAATCTCAGTCATTTTCTCTCTGCAATTTGGACCTGAAAAACGCAAGATTAAAGCAAAATTTTGCCTATAAAGTGTACAATCATCCGATTTTTGAACCCAGTCTGAAAGGCACCCCGAACAAAACTACAGCCAAAGCAAATTATCTGGTGTTGATACCTAATTCGCTTACATTATGAAGGCAAGGGATGGCTGTTGCGCATTTATAAATGATCTCTATGCATATGACGCATCGCATTTCCTCACCAAGCTCTTCCATGACCTATTTGCCCCATTTCCCGTGAGAAACATAGCATTTAGAAATAGTCGTTACCTTTGAGTTCACTATTTTCTTTTCGGCCTCTAACTTCGCGAATTCTGCTGCTTCCTCTTGTTCTCGCTTTCGTTTT
>ENA-UOTZ01000211-UOTZ01000211.1-compost-metagenome-genome-assembly--contig:-NODE-211-length-49782-cov-14.482406_pt1 | contig 49782 bp, 32 predicted proteins | sample MGYA00238144_ERZ746983 | MGnify/ENA primary metagenome ERZ746983 (study PRJEB28759, sample SAMN06268863) | compost metagenome | isolation source: single cell | place: USA: California, Emeryville, Joint...
GGGTACCTTCAAGACGGGATCTACGTTGAGGACCCAAAATATACTTTCCAAATCTACAATTTAACTGCGAATATGACTTCAGGGTAATTTCATCCTTTAGGAAATTCTTAATTTTCAATAGAGAGTTGACTGCTGAGTGCGACGCGATTGTTTTTCGGAAGGTGTCTTATTACGGCCAGACAGAGCATACAAAAAGTGATTATTTCTCACTGTTGAGTGTGAATAATTCGTTCTATAGCTTGTGACCTCAAAGTTACTGTGGATTTCTCAGAAGCACTCTTCGAGGATGAAATCCAACAGCAAACTTCTCAATTGTTAGTGAGCTTGGTCTCGAAAAATTGTGCGTTGAATATTAATGCACTGCCTACTCCTCAAAAAATAGTAAAGAGAGACGATGGTCTAATGACATATACCTAATTTGCCATTGTGTTACTAAGGATCGGAGCTTTCAACTTTCTTGTTTTTCGATCCTGCTGATGCTAACAATTTTCGTTAGCTTTCATTTTTCATCCCAAATTCACGAAAGTCTCTGTAAGTATCCCGACGAAGCTGCAAAAGTAAACTTTTCCTTTATTTTCCCATGAAATTTGATTAATCTTGCTGCCTTAGTTTTCTCTCGTTTCAATGATATTCATTACAGTTTGGGATTTCCAGATATTCCAGTTACACTCTGGATTTATCAGGCAGGCCTATGGTGTAAACGTTCTCTTCCATTTGATATGATGCTGATATAACTTCTGATTGAAGACTTTGGCTCACTGGAATTTCATACCCGGGATTCTGCTTCCTCTTCTCATTTTCGGCTGGGACAAAAATCTATTCTCTATGATATTGAAACGCCGTTTCTCATCATATAGCCAGGTCGGCCCTTCTTATATCATGATTAACCTTTCTTTAGAGTCCAGAGCGTCTAATTTTTGGGATTTCAACCTTTAACATCTATTTCTGTAACATATTCTCCTCGTCAATTACCTTATCAGCGTTTAGTCATTGGGCTACTCTGTTGGGCATTCCCCTACACGATAACTACTGAAATATTCCATCATGTTTTCCACAAAACCGATGTGTTATTCTGGCTGACATCGCTAATCCTGGTGCCGCAAATCATCCATAACGTCATAATAGGTGGCAGAGCCACGGAACTGAATTTTCAACTCTACTGTCTTGCTTTTTGTAGACTTTCGATCATAGTACATCACGATCTCTCCTTACAAGACATAGTTTCTTAACTCATTCAGTTTTATTTCAAGGGATATCACAACAATTTTTTAGAGCGCAGGCCTTCGATTCCTCTCATGGTTGCTATTATTGTTTCAGCTATGATGCAGGTCAACTTATTCCCTCAATACAAGCTAATTTGTTACTAGATCGTGATACTCGAACTCCAAGCGAGTAAGGGAAATCGATTTTTCGTCCCCAAGGCTCTATTGCCTCCAAAATATAACTACCTTCGTGATCTTCAAGGCAAACTCAAAAAAGATGATGATTTTAGTTCGGTAAACAAATAAAATAGCTGGAGATGATCATTGAATTTAGTCTGAATGTGCTATTTGTACCTGTGAAGTACACATTCCGGTTGGTCGCATTGACGAGTTGAGAGGCAGAGCGAAAGATATGTACGACAGCCTGAATCCTAGTGGAAGCCAATTCATGCGTACGCCGTGTGGGCATGAATTCCATATTAGCTGTCTGCTGAATTGGATGTCGATTAAGATGCAATGTCCGAACTGCCGTGCGAAACTTCCTTATATTGAGTCATAGAATATTAGAATATTTAGACGTTATGTTAATGCTAATAGTGATAATTGATAAATCTAAGACAATTGCTCCATTATCTTCCTTGATTTCATGCTCAAGTAATAAACGCAGTACTAAAACCAATCATTTCGAAAAAAATATATATTGATGGAATTAGTTCGTGCGCTGGCTCATCTACTTTTCGGAATCTGAATCAGGATCAGGGGATGTGACTTCTCTAATATAACATGTTGAAGGCTAAGATTCCAAAAGAAACGCGTTAGGAGACAAAACTCTTTCATTTGCTGAATAACGGAACAACGAGCTCCTCATAACTATATCTAGACACCTTAATAACTGCTCTGGTGGATTCCATAGTTCATTATATATCTTGCATCCGCCTCAGGGAGGACATACAGGATTTCTCATTTTTCATCTGTCATTCAAATTTTCACATAGCTTGCTTCAAATTAAATTTTACATGTCGTTAAGATCAAGATTTGAAATTTTGAAAATGAAATCTTTTACGTTTAATAATTTAAAATTTTGAAAAAGGAAATAAACCATAAGCACCCATCAGAGCAGCATGAACTCTAACTCCAAAACGGAAGAACCTTACAATTACCTTAACGACAAGAACGGCGTTGCTGTTTGCAGCCAAACATCCCAGATCTTCAACTGCCCAGCCAGCAACGTCCTCCTCTCCGATCGCCGAGCAATCTGGCTTTCGGAACCCGGACTTCCTCAATCAATCACCATCGACCTCACTCACCAGATCAAACGTCCAAAGTTCTTCAAATGCTTCGGATTCGACTGCTGGCACGATTACGCCTCAAACCCTGCTGTTATCGAACTCTCAGTGTCGACAGACGGGAACAATTATGTCTGCTGGACCATCGTTTACCCCGAGATGCGTCCAGGAGTCCAGCTTTTCCAAATCGACCCTCTCGGCAGATCCTATAACTTCTTAAAGATCGTCATCAAGGAAACTTACGGCGCAGCGAAAACATACATGAATCAGATTTTCCTCTTTGAAGATTCCCCTCTTCCATTCCAACCAAAGCTAAACAGCGCAGCGACCCAGTCATTAAACGAGTCAGAAGTGCTTGAGACGTCTCCTTTCAACCAATTCCCTGAAGAAAGACATAAAATTGAATCAGCTAAGGCTGGTGCGAAGATAGTACGGAACACTGGTGCTAATACATCGCGATCGAATGTGCTCTTCAATAAAGACGCGACTGATCGATCATCGGAGCAAGGATTCCTCAGCTCCGAGAGCAGCAACATCCAGCGCGGGTCGTTGGAGAGGATGAGCGGCAAGTCAGAAAGCTTCGAGAACTCTAAGCAGCTTAGCAGAGGGAAAAACCCAAGCAAAAGCATGCCAAAACTCGCTCGTGCGCAATTACACGCCGAAGGCATTAGAGAGTCCAACGCGGTCAGCCCTCGAGCAGAGGAGAAAGAGAACTCTCGAAATAGAAATACCAATGGAGAAGACTCAAGCACTCTCAGTGTGACTCAAACGAACGATGCGCCGAACAGTAACATGAGCAATGCTTCCTTCAAGACGAACTTCGCTCAGAATCAATTGCTGGTAAACAAAACCACTAAATTGCTTCAGGACCAGCAGCAGAAAAACTCCGAGAGCCAAGAATCACTCACGCAGTACTTCTCAGGAGCCTCACTGAACCCTGGACAGAGAGACGACGGCCAAGGGCTTCAGAGGTTCATGCCTGGGAATCACAATGAGGATCTGGGCACTGGTCGTGCCAGTCACCAAAGAGACTTCGATATCAACTTAAGCACGTCAATGGTGGCTCGCAGCCAGTTGGAAGACCGCTCAGAGCTAGTCGGGCTTCCGTTGACTCAAACGGAAAAAGAAGTTAAGCGCATTAAGCAGGAGATTGGAAAATGGGGAGCTTCAATGGGCAGCATGGAGCAAAACATTCAAAAGCTAAGCGAAAAACTCGATTTGATAACCAATGCTGTGTCGAATTACACTTCCGCTGTTTCTGATACAAAACAGCGCGGATCAGCGAAGAAATCTAACGAAAAAGACTCGGACGTCGGCCAGATGCAAGCGACGACAGGCTCAGGCGTCTTAAACACTCGGGAATCCGACACCAGAATGGAGCACTTTTTCGAGTCGATTAAGGCCGGCTTTGACGAGCAACTCGAGAGCATTAGAAGCCAAAACGCCGCTGTAATGGAAGAAAACCGGCAATTAAAAGAGCTGCTCAAAGAGCAAATGCAAAGAACGCAAGAATCGAGAAACACTCAACCTTCGCCTCATAAACTCCCTCCTCGTCGTTCCGGACAATCCCAATTCGCCTCAGGCAACTTGTATTACACCGAACGCGAGTCATGTATGAGCGAAGGAGAGCATTTGAGACTCGAAGAATTTGAAAATTTCCGAAAGCAATGTCAGCAAATCGTCGAGGAAAGAACCAGAGAAATCGAGGAAAGACTCACCAAAACGTTCAGGACGCAGCAGCAGTTGTTGGAAGAGAAGCTGCGAAATGAGCTGCGTATCGCACAAGAAAAGCTCGAGAACGAAATCACGATTGAGAGGCGAAGACATGATGAAGAGATCCATTCACTGAAGAGACGTAATGAGGAATTAGAAAGCTTGCTGAAGAAACAGCAAGAGGTGACTCGACAGCTCGAGTCCCAGCAATTAACCATGCTAGCGAGGGATACAAAAACGATTACTCAGCGGGCTAGCGAGAGAGAGGCCGTGAAGGAGAATGAATACTTCTCTCAGCAAGACCAGACAAGAAAATACAGACATATTCCACAAAGAGGTACTTATCGGGATGATAAGCAGCCCGGGACTACAAGAGAAGCGTTGAGACAGCTACCAGATTTGAATTCCGATCGACCGGCAAGAGATTACGCGAGAGCTGGTAAAGTCGATGCAGGTGCGGTGAATCCTCGGGAGATTAAGACGGAGAACCTAACTGAGCATATTAAGGAAGGAAAGAGTCTTAACAAGATTATGGTGCTGATGGAGAAGCTCCAGGAGAAGATCCAGCTGAGGGATCAAAAATTGAAGCAGTTAGACACTCAAAGCCCTCGCGAATCTGAGGGGATGACTGATGTGGACACATATATTAGAAGGAGAATGGATGAGAAGAAAAACGTGCGTGAACCTAGTGCAGATAGCCTCACTGAGTCGCTCTTCGAAAATAATAATAAAGAGAGGAGTTATCCTATCACGAGACATTGCCCTGTTTAATCCTGTTGGTATTGGTTGAAGGGAAAGAGGCCCTTGAGTTTTGTTTTTTAAAAAAAGACCTTGTATGTTTGAATAATGCATCAAACGTGATTTGAAAGTATTTATTTTAGCTCTTTACAGGTCTAGGCCATTATATATATCTCAGGAGATTCCTATGGTTGTTTATGTATTTATTTTGAAATTCTACTTGATGAAAAGATAGTCTTAAGCTGTTTTGATAATATTAGCTTGTGTCGATACCCAGCCGGCGTTATTCCAGTGGAGGAAGCTCTGAGCGACAAATTGGACATTGTCTTCTGATTAGTATCCAATGAATGAGACAGCTGATGTGGAAAGCATGTCCACAGGGAGTACGCATGATTTGGTTCTGTTGAGGATTTAGGCGACGATAAGTTTCTCTTTCAGGGCCTGGTAGCTCATCGATATTAGCAATGGCTGCACTTAATTCACAGGTGCAAATGGCGCATTCTGGCTGCTTTAAATTATTGTTGATAACCATTAGTTAAGCATAAATAGAATACTGCTAATTCGGCTTCCTCAGAGGTCGTGGTAGGAGTAGATTCTCGCTTGAGTGATGTAAGTTCACAGAGATAGTTATATTTTGGAGGCAACAAACACTTTGGGATAAAAAATCTGCTTCCACGACACGCTTGAAGTTCAAGGATCCATATCTAAAGATAATTACAACATCGTAGGCTCGAGCTAATGAAAAGGGAATTTGCATTACCTGTGCGGCTGCTGACACCATAATAGCTGCCAAAAAAGGAAGAGATGGGTGGAGTTCAAGAAAATTCTTCGGGCATCCTCGAAGGTAAAGCTATTGCAGATAAAAGAGTATATTCAGCTGATAGCTTAAGAAGTGATTGGATGGTACTTGTTGTACCAGCCTGCTGAAAGCAAGAAAATAGAATACGTAATCCCTTCTTGTTGGAAGTGCCGCCGTTATGACATTGTAGATTATTTGGGGCACAAGGATCAAAGACAAGCAAAAAGCGAAGTATTCGTTTGTAATATAGATCTCTTGCCCAAGAACAAGGTACATCGATCCAAGATAGCCTAAAACTATGGCAAAGCTCATTAAGCTGTGTGTCAAGTACAAAGGAGATTTACAGGATATTACTCCTAACCAATAGAGAGGCCAATTGTCAGGATTCTACTAAAAAGTGAGTTTAATTAAAAAAAACTATTGACTTCAGAAGAGAGGAACTGTTTGAATCGCAAAAGACCAGCCATCATAGCCATGAACCCGAAGCTGGAAAATAAATGAAGGAACTACTTGAGTAAATTAAACTTGGAAATAAGAAGCATCACTTACGATAGTATGATTGGTCCTCAATTCTGACCTTGAAATTTCAGTGAAGAATATATGCTGATCCCAAAAACTCATAATCCCAAATGTCCAAAGGGAATACTTAAGAAGATTAGCTCAAGTAAAATGTCGTTAACAATTACCTTTGTAACTGTTTGTGGAGCTTTTATTATATTCCTCAGAATTTTACAAGCACAAACAATGTTTAGTCCGACTAACGTAACAGCCATTGGATTATAAAAGGCAACTTTGGTTTCCCTTTTCTGACGAAGTCCGCAAAGAAATAAGTTGAATTTTTCAAGACAAAACAAGTTCATACCCATTTTGTGAAAGCTAATGTCGTCGAGACTGATAGCGTGCAATTAGTAGAATACAAGCTCACAGGCACCTCTGCGATTATGTTAAAGGTTCCATTTTCTTGTAAGAATCTTGAGAAATCGAGTTGAACCTTAAGATCACAAGCTGATGGCATAAGTAGTTTTGAAATATCAATGAGAGGTAAGGTATACTCTTAATATATTCTGTTTGGATCTGGCTCGAAACTTTTAGAAGCGGAACAACATCATTCTCGGCAATAAATTTGCTTTTATAGTGCAAAGTCCAAACTATTTCAACTTAAGGTTACTTTGACGTCGAATTGAAAGTAAAATTCGTGAGCTGAATGATAAATCTTGGATCGTCACGATAGATGCCATCTCTGAGTTCAATATTCAAAATATTTATTTTTTCCTTCAAACATTCTTTAGCAAAATAGCAGATTATTTGATCACAACCTTTAACTCAAAAGTGAGTTCTTCAAACCATGTACGCCCATGATAAAAAGTGAGTTTACAAACTCCGCTGGTGTGGATGAAATCGCGAAATAGAGTATCGTTATTTTTGTTATAATTGTTAAACCATGTTCCATTAAATTCCGTTTCTAATAGAATTTTGAAAGCTCGACTGGTTTCTGTCTCATTCTTTTTTGTCATTCGGTTCGTCACGGCTAATTGATTAGCAGTTAAGATTTGATGCAATGAGTGATCGGGAAAGAATACTGGTGTTGGAGCTTGATGTGTTGATGTGTTCAGATGATGCTGGGTTATCGGTCGAGTTATCGCTTGAATTCTGTGAGCTAGGTGAGTGACTCGGGAGGAATCCTTCTACGAAAACTCTTTTCTGTTGAGGTATTGACTCGTTCTATGCTTGTTAAGAAGTGCTTGTAAGGATAATATCATACAAGATTGAGATGTCCAACGTGTAGATTTGAGCTCCAAGAGAGGAAGGTGGATGCAGCAAAGATGATGGAGAGAAGCAAAAAGTAGCAAGGCATGCTGGATATGATAAGCTCAGTATTATCGTTTTGAAATAAAATTTAAATGGATTTTATCACTCAATCTTGAATTAGAGAATTAACATAACAGCGTGACTTTGAAAATATCAGAAATCTTGGCCTTTTCTCGAGCTAGAGGCAGACTAATCACTTTGAAAACGGTGGGACTCTACACTGGATTCTTATTCAACGCATAACTCATCATGGGCTTCTTAGGTATTTGAACTAACAACTTCCATTTGAGCATTATGCCTCGAAAGTAAAACCTATGTAAATTCTTTTAGATATATGTTTATTCAACGTGATTTTTGGGTCAAATTTGCATATATTAAAAATCTATCGGTGCCTATCCAAATCGCTCGTGGGATCAAAGTTTGACGACATATATAATTTCTCATAATTGACAATTCAATTCGAAGTGATATTGTTGTACTCGTTTTTAAAGGATATTATCTAGTTAAGAACGAGCTCATTACCAGCTTCATGTATGGAACCTAATGATTAATTTTCAAAAGAGTACATTTGTGTCTTCTTAATCAATCTGAAATTTCTCACAACGTCAATTATTAAGGCTTTCAACTTATTTTGCCAGCTTAATCGAAGAAATTATTAATTCCATAATTAAGTTTAGCAAACTTCCCAAACTAATGGTAGCAGATCATAACACAATGAACAAAAGGCAGTTGCTTTAGGTGTATGGAAGTTTTAGGAACCAGAGCTAGAGATGAAAATCTCATCTGTATTAAAAATTTGAAAGTCTTGGATCCCTTGCTGACACAACATTCGCCAATCCTGCCTTTATAAAGGAAAAATTTATATTCGATTAGTGTCTTTGGTACGCTTAATTATTTTCTTCAGATGTGTCTATGGCTACGTTGCTTTGAATTTCATCATAGATGACATAAATATCAAGCTTTATTCAAATGAAACCATTCATTCGCTTGGATGATTGTTTTAGAGATCGAGAACAACCAAAGGATTACCTAGCAAAAGAGCTATCAATATTCATATTATGTTCTCTTATGTACAGGCGTTTGTAACACAAAAACGCTCAATGCCATAAGAAATTTCGAATAACAGACTCTCCCAACACAAAATCTGCGTTGCTGTGCATTGACTTTGGCTCAGATCTCATCACCAAAGGAAATTGTTTAATTACTCATAAAACTGGCTCTGAGAGTTGCTTCGGATGACTGAATGTCAGGCAGTAATCCCATTTTTTAAATGTTTGACTGCCATCCGCCGTTGACTGAGCTATTCTTAGCATCTTCAAGCTGTTATTAGTGTTTTGAGTACAGTACTATGAGTTCTTCTGGACAAATTCCATATCGTGCTTCGATCGTTCAGAAACTGCAGCAATTTTACTGCAATTTTTCATTTCTTTCCGCTCGATCACAAAGCTTCCATCTCTAGAAAAACTTTCCTTTTAAATTTATCCAAAATTGCCTCGAATCTCCTTCCATTTCTGGTCAGTTATGATCGGAATTAACTCCCAAACACCGATTCTAACTCCTCTCATAAATTTTTCTACAAAACATCGCTACAGCACCAGGATATCCTGAGCAGCTACATGGAGACAATTTCTTTCGGTGGATATTCACATGTTATGATTAAAGTTATTCACAATGACAAACAAATGGCCGATCATATAGTATCTCCTTCGATACGATTAAAACAAAACGATTACAAAAAACCATGAAATTGCTTACTAAGGTATTATATGATTGTACATTAGAAACCCTTGCAAATAACCAAATCAGAGCCTTCTTATGAATGAATAAAATATATGAACTAAAATCGAAAGGAACGAGTATTTTGCCCCCTGATTCAATACCTTCTTAATGGGTATTGATGTTAAATTGAGAGTTGCGCACCCCAAAATGTAAAAATTTCATTTACTTGCTCTTCCGTCATGTCCACGATATTCGTTTGCCCCAGCCTCTGATAGAAGTCCTTCACCTCCTCGAGTTTTATTCTCGTTCGTTGGAGTCTGTAAAGGAAATCCGGAGGCACTGATCCCGAGCGGCAAATTTTACATCTGTTGCAGCATTCCAACGCAAACTTTTCCCTCGCGTGGTTATAATGTTTGCATAACCAAGGCTCGAGCACAATCAACGAAAAAGTCTCATAATTTGGCACCTTTTTGAGGAATTTTTCGTCTTTGGAGAGATCACAATAGATAATCGAATTGATAAAAACAACATTCAACAAAAACATTGATTTTCTGAACAGACATTTGAAGATTTCCCTATTCACATCATCGTTAAACACAACCAAATCTAGCACTTCCCCAAGTTCTCCGGCCGCTTTTTCTAACTCGTACAAGAACCCTTCACTTCCAAAGAACGAGTCCCACTCGGTCTGCGTTACAAGGCATATCTTATTATTATGTGTGCAGGCGAGTAGCTCGCGGTGTTTCTTCCATATGCGATGAAATATGAATTTGCTGACAATATCAAAGCGCTCGCGATTGATAAATCGTCCGTCTAAATGTCCAAGGAACGTGGCCATGAGCGTGCCGAAATACCGAAAAACTTTCATTGAAAACGCGTCTCTTTCGAGCAATGGCACGACCGATTTACACAGCCGCCTGCAGAATTTCAGCGATCCTTTCTTCGAGGTGCTTTTTGCACGAATGCGAGTCGGGAGCTGGGGGACATGGCTCAGTGGGTACTCTTCTTCCATCCGAGAGAAAAGGGGGTTTGATACGCGGCTATACGAGATCACTGAGGTGGAGTCCTCTCTGGAGGTGTTCACTTGCTGATGGTCGAGTTCTCTCATGCGATACTGGTCCATTTGGACTTCAGGGGCCATTCTCTTGTCTTGGGACGCGAGGAAAAACATGAAGTTATCGGAATCAAAAAACTCTATTTGTTCCATTTGTATTAATTGAATAGCAGATTTCTGAGTTGCATATAGATATAGGCTTCATCTTATATCGACAGTGAAATACGATATTATGTTCTTGATCCATAGGTAACGTTCAAAACATTTACTGCAGTATTTTTGTTTGAATTACATCCATTCATCATAGCGAATTTCAGTAGACTGCTGAAGACTCATTCGATTAAGTCCCTAAAGGAATTCTACGTCCAACTCCAAATAAACTACAAATTTTTTTCAGTGTCATTTAACATTCTAAGGAAAATTGAAATTTACTGGTTCGAAGAATTCTAAGAGGGATATTTCAGAAAAGTACTGAAAAACCTCGAGGGAATGCTCATCATCCCTATTTGATATGAAATCCTCTGTTGTCCAGTCTCTTAGGACAGAATGAGGCGTTTCCCAGGCGATACCGTCTGATATGGGCTTATGGAAGGTCGGTTGTGTCTCTGGGTGTGTTGAATGTTCTGGAAGAAGTTCGATTAAATTCCTGAACTCTTCTTGATCTGATTTTATTTGAGTTGGGAACTGAAGGAATTTTTTATTGATCCGAATTTAATTAGCGACGTTCTATTGACCTGTGATGTTACTGCTTGATATAGGCATTTATTTCCGCAAAATCCATGGAAAGCCAGAAACCTTTTTATTTCCCCTTAAGAAATACTTATGACAACATGATAGCATTGTGTGAAGATGAGTAGAGTGTCTCGGAGCATCTGCCCTAAGTTGATGGAGGTTGGCGATTATGGAAGACTTGAGGGAAGGGGGTAAGGGCTTTTGGATTAGTAATTTAGAAGGATTTTTGTTAATTCAGAATTTGCTGAATTAAATGTGCGAAATGCTCTGAAGTTTAGTGATAACTCACTAAAGTTCGAAATTTAGAATAAAATAGGTTTGTCGAAAAATCTTTTGAGTCGAGGTTCGATAAATCGGCAGTGCTCGGCATGATAGAGGAGTGATTCAACAAAAATTGCTTCGAAGACAATATCATCGTGTTTTCGAGAACTAAGAGGCTTCAACGAATGCGGGTGTGTCATTCTGAACATTCAATAGACGAGAAATCATTGGTTAGCAGCACAGGAGAAAGATTTTAAGAGTTAGGAGTTTTGGTGCTCCTTTGACTGAAAATGTGATGCTATCGACGAGATATCATCTCATGTTTGCTCAGACCTCTTTAGTCGCATGTTTAGACGTGACTCAATGCATGAAAGTTAACGATTGATAAGACGATCAATTTTGTAAGGATCTCATAAAGTTGATTTTCTCTTGAGAATACTGATGAAAAAATTGGAACGATCACAATTCGTCGTTGATTTGCAGCAATTGATGAATCTATAGAAATTTATTGAGGATTAAATTGAAGGAATACAGTTCAGAGCTTCGAATATTAAACTATTACTAAGTCAGCGAAGATGCATGAAAGATATCATCATCAGGAGCTTATGATACTATATTTATGAAAAAAATTTCAACAATGCTTTAAAATCTGTTAGAAATTCCCCATGGATTTGAGATTTGATTCTTGAAATAAAGTTAAGGAGGGAAAAGTTCCAGGAAGGATGGATATTAGATAGAAATGATAATCTTTCCTAAAGTGGGTAGGAAGAATTCTTTTCGAATACTTTTCAAATTGCTTTGTAATAAAATTTCCATTCGGAACTGCGAAAAAACAGACGTTTGAAGGAATTGAAACAAACTAACTCACATAAATATATCTGTTTATTTCATTTAAAAGTAATTGTTTCTAACAGAGAGAGCCTAATAAGGGCACATAGAATTGGTTTTGATGATAGGATAGTTTCAGAATCATTAAAAACTACGACATAGATAGAGAGATAACCTCTTCTCTCAAAATGTGTCACAATAATACCAGCCTTTTAGTTTTCACTTCACTCTGTCTTTGCTTAAAGAATAAGACCACTCAACTTCACTACATTTCTCTACAATTATTTTAGATTATTTTCATAAGAGATTTGCTTATAGACTTTCATGAAATTTTGAATACTGGAGATATGAAATTATAATTTTTCGGGAGTGAATATGCATTTCAGTTAGTAACATCAATCTCACAACTTATAACAGAATGCTTAGTTATTGCTTAGCCATTCCTTCACATTTGCCATTCTCAAGGACGTTGTTCACGCAACCGCTCGCGATTCCACAGAAGAAATAGCTGGCCAAGTTCTCGCATTGGAGTCCGTTTGCACCTCTAGTCAGAGTCAGTTGAGGATGGCTCTCCAAAGTTCCTCGGTTCATTGGAAGAGGAGTATGAGCAAAGACTCCATTCTCATTGAACCAATACTCGTGCAATTTGATAGAGTTATTATTAACGCCTTGGACAGTAGCTTTCACATAATGAAGCTTCTTGCCATATTGCTGAGTCTGGAAAGCAGCATGGATCTTGCTGACAATGTATTCACCTCGAGGTCGTCTTGCAATCGCATCTTCATAAGCCAAGTTTCTTTCGATTTGAGTTTTAAGGTCTTTTAACGTAGACTCATCGTTCATAGCTTGGAAGGTCGCAGTGGAATCCAACACAGTCCAGCTTTTCAATTCTCTCTCTCCTCTTAATCCAGAGAAGATGGACACTTGGAGAAGTTTCTTTGATTCGGGAGTCTTCTTGCCGTTGTCAATCTCGACGAGCATTTTGGTGTTGATGCCAGCGACGACTTGGGAGGAGAATTCAAGAATTTTCACAGGCTGGTATTCGAGAGCTTGGAATCCATTGTTTGCTCTGGAAATTTCCTGTAAGCCAAAGCTGATGAGCTCTTTGTTTTGCTTTGTAAGCTCAGCTGTGCCTTTGTTCCATCCTCCAGGTATCTGAGCTGAGGCAAAAGCGACAATGAACAGTAATGCGAAGGAAATTGAAGTTTTCATTTTCTTTTGGTTTTGATAGAGTAGAAATTATATGAAATAACCTCAATTAATTCTGTTCTTAGAACTAAGACTCAAGAGCATTCTGAATTGATTATCATAGTCTTTCAAGGAACAGCTAATGGTTTTTACGTTTGTTTTTTTTTTTTAATATTTGTAAGCCAATACCCAGCAATACGCTTTTTTGCTTCTTTAGATATCTGTTCAGAGTAACCGATTGAATTTCTCGAGTGGATGAAATAGTAAAGTGATGTTTTTTCCTGTTTTAAGTATTTATCATAAAGATTTCATAAGATTCCAAACTCCCAATAGAGTAAATGCATAAATGTATTATTTCATTATTCAATTCTTATCTGCTCTTTGACATTTTCCGTTCTTTAGTACATTGTTTTGGCATTCTGAATTAATTTCGCAGAAGAAATGACTTCCCAAATTCTCGCAAAGAGCGCCTTTTGAATCACGCTTTCGAGTCAAATCTGGCTGATTCACAACAAGTTCAGGTTTCATTGGGAGTTCGGCATGTGCAAAGATTTCATAATTCTTGTTTGTTAGCCAAAACTCACATATTCTTATCGAATTTCCTTTGCCCTGCACAGCAATTTTCACATAATAATACGTCTGACCGAATTGGGTTGTTTCGAACGCAGCTAGGACGCGATTGATGGTAAAACTGGTTCCGGAGCGCAAGCGAGCTTTATCCTCATCTGCTAATTTTTTAAGAATTTGTGCTTTGCTATATGCTAATGTCGCGTTATTTTCTAAGGTATTAAAGGTCGCATTGGTGTCTATCGCACGCCAGCTTTATAAATCATTGTCGCCTCTTTCTCCTGTGTGAACAAAGAGATGAAGGAGTTTCTTGGAATCTGAAGCGTTTTTGCCATTGCCAATAACAGCGAGTATCTTGGTGTTGAAGCCAACGACGAGTTGAGTCTGGACATCGAGGATTTTGACGGGTTGATAATTAGTGGCGTTGAATCCACCGTTGGTCTCGAAGATTTTTTTTCAAGCTAAATCGAAAGCTTTGGCGAGGGAGGTGAGTTCTGGCTTGAGGTGGCGCCATCCTGCAGAGAGTCCTGTCGTAGTTCCAAGGATGAAGAATAATATAAGTACGACCTGGATTTTCATTTTTCTCAGATAAAAAGAAACAAAATCTTGCGGTTATGATTAGATTGTTCTTTAATTAAGGCTAGGATGATTCGGAATATAATAAAAGAAATAGTAAAGTCCAAAGGTAATTTACATAATTTTAGGTTTCCGGGGTTGCAGAGCTGGTGCAGAGGATTTCAGAAGAAAGAAATGCATAGGTTCTGCAGAATTCCAGACGTTGATTGTAAGTAATACGACCTTCTTCCATTACATATAGAATGAGATTTTCAGGATCAGTAGGGCACATAGCTCGATTTGATGCAGGAAATATCTAATGTCGACAACTTTTCAAAGCTATTTAATTATTTGATTGGCGGGTGGCTGTCTCTAGAGCTGAAAATTTTCAAAGTAACTCATAAAATTTGCAACTTTTCGCTTTGTAATGCGTTACTCCTTGAAGCAAAGTGAAATAGTCTTTTGTACTCCTGAGAGGCACATGATGCAATTCCGATCGTTGAAGTTGAAATGGCTTGCTAAATTTATTTCTCAATTCCAGCTTTCAATTTGGATGAGTTTATGTAATTTTTCTATGGGTCTCAACATGTTCTGCAATGTGATTCCAGTCAGAATTATTTACTTAGAAATATAACATCAAAGATTTGAATATTAATTTTCCACACTAAAGAAGTTTGAATTTGATCCTTGAAAAACCGCTGAGATCTCTCTCATGAATGGCCACTTTGAACACTAATGTGTAAGCATCCTTCTCCGCTATCAGTTACTTGGTTCTGCGTCTGGCATTTAAATCTTAACTCTAATAAAAATGATTTCGATTTTTCAAGAACAATCCATTCAATTCTTTTGAAGCAAAAATGATATTCAAAAATGCCTTTACAATTGTCATTCATTTGCAATAAATTTTCAAATTTCGAAAGATTCGCTGAAAAACTCAAAAATCTGATTTTCCATAATATAATAGAATTCACCTACCTACAAAAGTCAATCTCCTCTTGATAAAGGGATCTCCAATCCTCCAAATACTCTCATATTCATGAGCTAAAAATCTTAATTCTTTCATATAGACTACAAAATGTCTTTCATTGAAAGAGCAGTTAAATCCGTTTACTTTGCATATCTAATTTAAATCTACTAACAAATTCAAATTCTAAATTCGCGCGTCTATGGATTCGATATTAAATTTAAATAGGGCTAAATTATCAAATACTTAGTTTTTTGGATTTGACAGAAAAAATTGAAATATTATGAGTCTCAAGCACGGCACCACCGAAAACGATGACCAGCGCATGGTCATCGAAGACGACAACCAGTCCCAAAGCGCGAAACGCACTCCAAAACGCCAGGGCGCTGAGCTTCGCGTGGGAACACCATTGCAAGATAATATTTTAAGCAGCCAGTTCAGCAAGTACGTAACCAAGCTCAGAACTGAAAGGATCGTCAACAACCGCCGATTAATCATCACCAAAATCATCCTTGAGAACTTCAAGTCCTACAACGGCATCAAAATCATCGGTCCGTTCCATAAAGTAATTTTGAATCTGCTTTTCGAACCAACCTCACGCTACCCTAGTCATTCACCTCTGTCGTCGGTCCCAACGGCTCAGGGAAGTCAAACACGATAGAAAGTCTTTTATTTGTGTTCGGTAAGCGAGCCAAATGGATGCGATTGAACAAACTCAGCGAACTTATCCATCACTCTGCGAAATTCCCGAACTATACCAAGGCGTCCGTCGAAGTGCACTTCCAGGAGATCATCGACAAGGTAATTCCCCATTCTATCCTCATTCTTACCCATGAATTAACCAAAAGGACGACCCAGAAGCTTACGATCCAATCGAAGGCACGGAGTTTTCAGTCAAACGTACGGTCAACTCCTCAAACGTCTCGAAATACGAGGTTAGTGGCAAAGAAGCCACTCAGAACGAAGTCGTCACGTTGCTGAAGTCGAAAGGCATTGATCTGAATAACAATAGATTCCTCATTCTCCAAGGCGAGGTCGAGCAGATCTCTCTTATGAAACCGAAATCCGGTGACCCTAACGAGCCTGGCCTCCTCGAGTATTTGGAGGAGATTATCGGTTCGAACGTCTACAAGGAAGAAATCGACACTATTGAAGGTGATTTCGACAAGAGCATCGACGTTAAGAAGGAAAAGCTCGAGAGAGTTAAGATCTCTGAGGGCGAGCTGATGAAACTCGACGAGGCGAAGAACATCGCAGTCGACTACATTAAGAAGGAGCAGCAATGCTTCCAGCTTCAGAATGTCATGCATCAAATTGAACGCTGGCGTAAGAATGACGAAGTGCTGAGGAGAGAAGAGGAGGTGACGAACCTCGACATCAAATACAAGGAGGAGAAGAAGAAACTCGTTGATAAGAGAAAGGAGAACGAGGATTTCAACAGACAGTACACCGAATTGAAACGCGAGAAAGATCAAACTGATCGCGCCATGCAGAACATCAAAAAGAATTACGATGAGCTCAGTAACAAGGACGAAAAACTCCAAATGGATAAGAAACATTACGTCACCAATGAGGTCAAGCTGACAGAGCAACTGAAGGACCTGGAGAAGAACTATCAACAAATCATCGAAAGAGCCTCAGAAATGGAGAGAATCCTCCCTGAGAAAGAAAAAGAGCTGGAAAGAGTCACCGCCGATAAGGACAGGTCTGAGGAGATAGTGAACGACCTGCTCTACCGAAGTAGGGACAAAACGGATAAGATTCGAAAGCAGCGCGCGGATCTCGAGGCGAAGTTGAATCCTTACTCGCTGCAGTTTAATGAAGCGAAAAATAAGCTCGATGAGCTTGAGAATGAGTTTTCGCTGCTGACTCGTCGTCACAGGAACGTGCAAGAGGACATTTTACAAATCACAAACGCAAATCAAGGATTATCTGCTAGTCTCGATCAGTTCACGAGTTACGCCGAGCAAATCGACCAGGCGCTTGCTCGAATGAGGGAGATCCTTGCTGATCACACTTCGAACTATGAAAAGAGATCTCAGAGAGAGAACGAGCTCACAAAGGACCTCCAAGAGATCCAAGGCACTCTTGAGGACTACAAACACAAGTCCAGAGAGCAACAGGGCCAAAACGTCGTTTTATCCGAGCTCATGAAAGCGCAGCAGAGGAAAGAACTCAAGGGTATCTGCGGAAGACTCGGAGACCTCGGCACGATCGATGAGAAGTATGACGTCGCGATCACCACTGCCTGCCCGGCACTAGACCACATTGTTGTGAATAAATTCGAAGACGCCCAGCGCTGCGTTGACTACCTCAGAGCCAATAAGATCGGAAGAGCCACATTCATCGCTCTCGATAAAATCGAGTACGTAAAAGACGCGTTAGCCAGGAACTTCGAATGCCCAAGACAAGCGCAGCGACTTTTCGACTTGATCCGCTCAAAGAACCAGAACTACCGCCTTGCGTTTTACTTCGCTCTCAGAGACACCCTCGTCTGCGATGATATTGACATTGCTACCGGTATAGCCTACGGTCCAACGAGATACAGAGTCGTTACGCTGAGAGGCCAATTGATTGATATTTCTGGTACGATGTCGGGAGGAGGAAAGCCTAGAAGAGGCGGAATGAACAGCAAGATTCGCGAGGATATTCCTGAAGAGAAGCTCCAGGAGCTGGCTGATGAAGCGCATAGAATCCAAATCGAGCTCACTGAGATTAGAAAAGAGAAAGCGGAGATAGAGAGAGCGATTCAAGAGCTCCAGAAGGATGAGGCTCAGGCTCTGAAGGAGAAGCAACGCACGAAGATGGACATTGAATATAGAAAGCAACAACTGCAGGAGAATATCCAGAGATCGGAGCAGCTGACCAAGCAGAGTCTCAGCAAGGATGGAGACGAGAAGAGACAAGCGGCCGTTGAAAAGGAGATGAAGAACGTGAAGAAAGAAATGGATAAGATCGGAAAACAAATGAAAGAGGTCGAAGAGGAGATCAGTAAGATCGACGCGCAGCTGGCGGTGATGGGAGGAAAGGAGTTGGCTGATGAGCAAAAGAAGCTGGTGGGCTACACCAAAGAAATCGAGGAGCTTTCACAGGAAGTGAGCAAAATGAACGCGACGATCCAAAACAGAGGAAAGCAGCTCCAGAAGAACAAAAAAGAGCAGGAAGACATCCGAAAGAAGCTCGAAAAGATAAAAACATCGAAGGACGAGCTTGATAAGGAAATCAAAGCCCTGGAAGAGGACGCGATGAGATTGCTCGCTGAGATGAGAGAGACTGAGGAGCGCAAGAACGAGATCGATAAGAAATACGCGAAGTTCGGAGAGCAGCATAAAGCAATCGCTGATATGCTGCATTCGTTGAAAACCGCGATTGATAAGATCGCGAATGAGAGAGACGAAGGCAATAGATACCTCAAGTAAATAGATTTACCACTTTCTGAGTGCTAATACTGATTGATAGGAAAGCAAAGGACGAATACGCTGCCGCTAACAACCGTCTGGAGGCTGTAAGGAAAGATTATCGAAGTGTCCGAGCACAATACGATTTCTTGGCTGAATTGGATGAAATCGCTAACTTCAAGGTCGCTGATCTTGATAACTTGAGACAGATGATGGATGACGATCAGGAGAAGGGCGACCGAATGGAGATCGAGAAGGAAAACGTGGACCCAGAGCCGAAGCAGAGTGCGACTAAAGAAACAAAGCATGAGACGAGGCCAAGGAATAAGAAAGTGAAGATGAATTTCGATCCTGACGTTGTTTTCAGCGTTGAGGTCGAGCAGGACATCACGATGGCTCAGCTCGAGATCTTGGAGAAGATGTTTGATGATATCAAGCTCAAGCATTCTCAAATTGAGGAAAAGCTGAAGAGTCTTCAGCCAAACGTCACTTCCATCAATGAATATAAGAAAAGAGTAATTATCCCCTTTCTAAATGCACTGACAACTCACCTTCCTTCCTTACAAAGTACATTGAACATAAATCGAGAATGAAAGACCTTAACGACGTCAAGAACCACCTCAACGAGCTGAAAAACAGGATGGATGCCCTTAAGAAGAAGAGATTCGATGAGTTTATGGACGGGTTCCAAATCATCAGCACGAAGCTCAAAGAAACTTACCAGGTGGGTCCCCTCGCGATTATTATGAAAATCTGATTGATTTTATAGTTGATTACCATGGGTGGTGACGCAGAGCTCGAACTGATCGACAGTTTGGATCCTTTCAGCGAAGGAGTCGTATTTTCAGTGCGACCTCCAAAGAAAAGTTGGAAGCACATGTCTAAACTATCAGGTAGCGATCTTATTGTGTGGTAAATAGTCTAATTATCCAATAGGCGGTGAGAAAACGCTCAGCTCGCTTGCGCTGGTCTTTGCCTTGCATTATTTCAAGCCAACGCCATTATACTTCATGGATGAGATTGACGCCGCGTTAGATTACAAAAACGTGTCGATTGTCGGAAACTACATTAAAGAAAAGACGAAAAACGCCCAGTTTATTATCATCAGTCTTAGAAACAATATGTTCGAACTGTCGGACAGGCTCGTCGGTGTATATAAGACTAACGACGCCACAAAGACGATTTCAATTAATCCCCATAAAATCGCGAAGAATGCGATGGATACTGAGAACTAGGAGAAGGAAAAGTGGAACCACAGTCAGAGCAGGAATATGGCGATAGAGTGATTTAACTAGTAGTTGAGGAACAATTAAGGATTGCTACTCCTGTAATATTCGAGTTATATCCCTAAATAATTTGGTTATGAGTCCTGAATTGCGTATTTATTGCACAACTAGGAAAGGATAAATAGAAATGTCAATCATACAGTTTCTAAAGCAATTAAATTATCGCATTTAACTTTCCTACCATGCTCCTATTGCAAGAATGGAAAAAGCAGCAGCAAAGGAGCGGTGACAGTCCACACCTTATAACATTCAATTCAATGGCGATAAATCCATTCTTTTAAAAAGCATAAGCTATTGGAGATGAGAAAGGCAGGCTGACTGAGTTATTGTTATAAATTATATTTCTTCTTCTACTGAGAGATACTGTTGAGTGCCACAATTCGATTAAAAGGAACAAGATACTAAAGTTTAACTTGAAATAAAATTCAAAATTCGGTTAAATCTTTGCTCGAGCAAACATGTCATTCAGCAACTCAAAGTCTCCACAATCGGTTTTAAGAGAATCTTCTTTTATAAATAAGCAATCCGTCAATCAACCAGAAACTCCAAGGTATTTTTTTGCAAATGCTGTGCCATTTCTCTTCCTTCTTGCTAAATCCACCGGCATTCTATCTTTTACTCTTGTTTTTATGCTTTTTGCCTCTGGAAAACTAACATTAATAATCATATTAGAGAGAAAGAACTGCTCGCTCGATACGCCCTACTTGCAAACGAAGTCGACCGCCTTCAGGCAATCAACTACCAGTTGATGAGAGAAAACGAAGATTTACATCTCAAAAGCAGCCAAACTCTTCAAAATTCATTGCCTCTTAACACATCCATGTCTGAAAAAGAAAGCGACCTCAAAGCAAAATTAAACGCTCTGCTCATCGAAAACGATCGATTAAACCAAATCATCAAAGCATCACAGAACAACAATAAATCTACAGAAGAACTCGAGAACAAAATCCGGATCTTAATCAACGAAAACGCTCGAGTCGCCCAACTTCTAGAGAACGCCAACGTTGAAAACAACGCATTAAAGCATCAATTCAGCCAATTAAACGCTCCACAGCTCAATGCTAGCGGCTACCTCAACGAGATCGCTCGGCTGAAAAGCGAGCTTGATAAATGGAAATCTAAGATGGTGGACAATGACATCCAGGCCTACCAAACGAAAGATTTACAAAACAGACTGCAAGCTCTTTTATCTGAGAACGAGAGGCTAAGGGAACAGGTCGAAGTCAGCACGAAGCATATCCGTGGCCTGGAAAACACCCGCTTGGAGCTCGATCAATTAAACCTCATTGTCAATCAAAAGAACATTGAAATCCAAAAACTGGTGAGGCAGCTCGAGGAAAGCTCCACAGAACTATTAGAGCTAAGATCCAAGGCCCACGATTTCGAAAGCGCTAAACTCCAACTCGAGGACTTCCAAACGAAAATAAAATTGATCGTTGCTGATAATGAGCGGTTATATGAAGAAAGCTACACTTTAGTCGCGAAACTCAATGAAGCTGAGGGACTGAGTGCCCAAAATGAGCAATTAGAAGCCCAGATTGGGTATTTCAGGGTGGAAGTGGAGAGACTGAATCAATTAATCGCTCAGCTGTCGAAAGCAGCCGATGAAAATCCTCGGTTAAAGCAGAGAGTAGAAGACTTGGAAGGAAAGTTGAAGATAATGGTTAATGAGAACCAAAGGATATCGGCTGAGATGGTTGAGGCGCAGAGACCGGCTGAAAACGCGAGGGTAGGTGTAGGCCAGGTGGAGTCGTTACAGCAGAGTCTCAAGTTGCTGTCTCAGGAGACTGAAGGGTGGAAAAAGAAGTTCAGTGAAAGTTTAGAGCAAAACGAGCTTTTAAAGACTCAACTTGCAGAGCAAGCGGCTAAATTGAAGAAACTAGGGGAGTGTGAGAGTCAAGTTCGATTCCAGAATGAAAGTTTGCTTGAGAAGCTCCAAATAATTGAGGATTCTAACGCGAAGATCGCCAAATTAGAGCAGCAGGTGCGCGAAGCAAAGACTTTAGAAGAAACATTAGTTGCGCAGATTCAGGAATTACAGAAGAAGCTGGCGGCTATTCTGCAAGAGAACGACCGGTTGAATGAAATCCTTATTGACCAGCAGAAGGAATATGGAGAAATGAATGCAAAAGCGATTTTGTTTGGAGAATTGCAAACGAAAGTAAAATTCTATCAAGACGAGCTTGAGAAGTATCGAAAAGAATCCGATGTCCTCCGCAGCAAGCTGCTCATCGCTGAAGGAGGCGAAAATAAACTACAAGAGTTGAGCCAGTTGCTCGCTCATTTCAAAGCAGAGAATCAGAGGCTGGAAAGAGAGCTTAATGAAACAAAATCGAAGTTATTTGCTCAAGGGGTTCTTGAGGCTGAAATGCGAGCGAAAATTGACGCTGAAAAAAGACTTGAAATGGTACAACCCATAGAATTTCGATGAAACTAATGTTTCTCCTAATAGGAATCAATCATATCTAATCTCAAGAAAAAGTTCAGCGAAGAGAGAGAAGCGCTTGAATCAACCATGAGCTCTCTACAAGCAAAATCGGTTGACCTCGAGCAGAAAGTGTATCTGCTGCTTCAGGAGAACGAGAAACTCGTGTTTGTGAACCAAGAAAGACTAAACGAACTTGAAGCTTGGAAGGCTCGACAAAACGAAGCTGAGAGGTTAAAAAACGAGCAGATTGAACAAATAAAGCAGCAATACAACTCGAAAGTTAAATATGAAATTGTAACTTTTTTTTGCGAATGAGATCTGAACTGAAGCTCTTTCATTAGGATCTCCAGCTCAGCTCCCATAGAGAGAGATCAGAAGCTGATACTCTCAAATTAAAAAGCGCTCTTGCTGAGCTAGAGCGCAGATACAACTTCCTCGCCTCAGAAAACGAGTCGCTGAAGGAGAATAACAGAACTATGTACAACGAGATGGAGGAGTGGAAAAAGAAATACTTTGACCTTGAAGTGGCTCGTTTGCAAGAGATCGAAGAGCTGAAACATCAGTTTGACGGCTTTAAAAAAACCAGTCTGGTATATTTATCTTTCGACATAGACTCTTATCTCAACGATTTAATTCAAATTTGAATAAAGTCAGCGAAAGATTTTCAACTTAAATTCAATGCTGAAAGAGCGGCTTACGAGACACAGATTCTTCAACTGCATCAGCGCGTGCAGGACTATGAAAAACAGATCAATGAGCTTTTAGTGGAGATTGAGAAGCATAGTCAACTTACCTCCGATAGGACCAGAGAATCTGAAAATTGGAGGAATAAACTTGCGGCTATTGAAGACCATTACAAGAGAGAGAACGCAGAGCTCAAGTCACAGCTAGAGCATTTAAAGTCTTCGAATCTTGTAAAAAAAGTGTTTTTATGCTTGCAAAATAACCAGCTTGTAGGATGTGAAACAGCTCACGATAAAATACAGCTCTGAGAGGGCAGCTGACCAGAGCCAGATCAAGCAGCTCAAGCAGTTAGTAGAGAATTACAAAGAAGAGCTAACGCGGCTGTATGACCTGGTAGGACAGAAAAAGAAGGATTATGAGAACTTGCAGCATCAGGTGATTATCCTATTCCCGATTATAGTTGATAAATGTATCTTAATCGGCTAGTTTGAGGCATATAAGAAGAGTAATGAAGTGAAGACTGAAAAAGTTAAGAATCAAGATCAAGGCGATGTGAGTGAGAAAATCGAGCAATTGAATAGAGAGATCCGCGAGCTGTAATTTCAGAAATTTTGTGTTGGTCTGCTAATAATTGAATAATTCAAGCGAGGAATCCAGAGAGCTCTATAAGCGGCAAGCCGAAAGAAATAGTTTGGAACTCACGAAAAAGAATAAAGAGCTCGTTGAGAAAATCCAAGAATTGGACCTCTTAAAGGCGAAGTACGAGGACGCGCTTAATAATTATCAGGACCTTAGTGCGCAGGTAATAGTTATTAGAAAAGAGTCTTCTTATTTATTCTACCTAGCTCTTTGAGAAACTGACCAAAAGCACTTAAAGCAAGTAGTTAGCTAAATTATAAGCTCAATTCGAAAAACCCTGCTTTTTTATTTTAATAATGATTTGAAGAATTCGATAATAAACATTTGGCTATGGCAATGATATTATCAGACCCTATTTATGAGAAAAAACTTTCAAATCATAGTTAATGCTCTATGAAAATAGTCTTTTAGACGGTCATTCATGAGGTTCCTCCCTTCATGCAGAAACATATTCGACTCTCTCTACAAATTCATTCGTGTATAGAAAAATGTAAGTTTTCCACGTTAGAGGCCCAAAAGCCTTATTATTACACGAAAAACCTCGTGTAACTCGCCAAAATTAAAGAAAAAGATATTCTAAAGGAAATATCATCGAATAATTAATCATGGGAGGCGCTTGTGGAAAAAACAAACAACCGAAGGAGAAAAACTCTCCGAAGGACAACACCAACGGCAACCCCGTTGCTGCGACAGCAACGCAGACTCAAACTCAACCCCAAAACACCAATCCAACCAATCAGCAGACTATAGACAGCTCTAAACCCAATGTCCAACCTACCCAGTCACAAGACCCTCAACGAAGACCATCCCTGTCGAAGATGATCGTCCAGAGCTCTATCAACCTGGCTAACAAGATGAACTCTGGTATGTTCACGGCGCTCACCTCGATGGAGGATATCAGACGCCGATATAGATTCGAACCCAAGGTTTACGGTAAATTTCCATTTCTTTCCTCTTAAAAGCTCATCGTTTCTCTTCTCATACATGAAGGCTCAGGTAAGTTCGGTAATGTCCGAGTCGCTCGGCTCATCTCGAACCCGAATAAAAAGTTTGCGATCAAGACAATCTCCAAAGAGAAATTGGGCGAAGAGAAAATTTTGCTGATGAGAGAGGTGGATATCTTCATCTCATTGGACCATCCAAACATAGTAAAGCTCTTTGAAAATTACCAAGACGAGCAATTCTTCCACATCGTAATGGAATTCTGCAGTGGAGGAGAACTTCTTGAGAAGATTTCGCAACTCGGGTCTTTCACTGAGGATGAGACCAGGAGAATCATGGCACAGAGCTTCTCTGCGGTTCACTATCTGCATGAAAAGGGGATTGTCCACCGAGATTTGAAACTCGAGAATTTCTTACTCGAGAACGACCAGCCTGACGCCGCAGTCAAACTCATTGATTTTGGCCTTGCTAAACGCTATGATCCCGTTAGAAAAAACCTCCGTACTATCGTCGGGACACCATACTACGTGGCGCCAGAGATCCTTGAGGGTAACTATAACCAGCTCTGTGACGAATGGAGTTTGGGAGTAATGATGTACATCATGCTGAGCGGCGAGCCGCCTTTTGACGGCGATGATGACGTTGAGATTTTCAAAAGCGTCAGCAAAGGAGAATACTCTTTGGACGGGGAATATTTAGCGAATGTCTCAGCAGAGGCCAAGGACCTGTTGAGAAAACTGCTGGAGAAGAACGTCGACAAAAGAATAAGCGCGGCTCAGGCATTGGAACACCCATGGTTTAAAGCAAACGCTGAGTCAAAAACCCAAAATATTGGAAACTACCAACGTGTGATGAAAAACCTGACGAAATTTGAGAAGCAAAACAAGTTCAAGCGAGAAGCGATGGGGTTGATGGTAAATCAGCTGAGACAGGACGATTTGAAGAAATTGAAGGAAGCGTTCCAGTTTTTTGATAAGAAAGGGTCTGGAGAAATCACTATCGCGGAGTTGAAGCAGGTGATGAGCGAGCTGGGTCTTGCCCACACGAACGAAGAGATCCAAAAGATCGTGAATAATGTGCAGTTGGAAGAGAAGGACCATATCCGTTACCATGAGTTTTTAACAGCGGCCATGGACCTAAAGGAGTATACGAACAAAGAGATGCTGTGGATGGCGTTTAAATTCTTTGACGTCGATAATAAGAATAGCATTTCAACGCAGAATATCAAGGAAGTCATGGCAAGAGCTGGGAAGATGCTTACTGAGGAAGATATCCAAGAGATGACGAAGGAGTTGGATATTCTGAGGAATGGAAGACTGACATTTGAAGAGTTTTGTAAGATGATGGAAGCGGACCACATTGACCACACGGACAAGGTTTCGCCGGAGGAGTACGATCATGACGTGCAATGGGAAGATAAAATAGCGTCGGAGAAGGAACGAGATATCAATGACGTGAAAATTCAGGGCTTTAATGAGAGTAAGGTTAAGTCTCAAATGGAGAATAAGAAACCATAATGTGTTGGTTAATTTGCTTTGCATTTTGATGGTGAGGCCTATTATATTGTTTTGGGGTCTGGATATTTTGTTGCTTTGCTCGTGAATTGAAATTAATAGATCTATGGCTCAATGAAATAAAAGTTGATTTATTATTGACATTATGAGGCTGAGAGTTAACAATAGGGAGAATTATTACCATTGAGTGAATTGAACAAAATATGAAGTTGTTTATACAAATTATTCAAATAAAACATTTATTACCCTCGATTCGAGTAGTAATAGTGTTGAGTTCAATAGACATTCAGCATGATTTCATAGAACAGCCGGAACAGACATGATAGCGGCATTTTGCGCAATGCAAAGCCAAGCCATTATAGTTGTCATTTTGTTTATCACAGACACTGCAAACATACTTATTACTTGTATAGGTTTTGGAGACTTTTGTAAGGTCTGGCACTCGAAAAAGCAAGTGCTTGGAATCACAGATAAACTGAAGGTCGTTTCTTTTGATGATCAAGCACCGATCACAGAGATCAAAACCGCATTTCGTGCAATGTAGTACTTCTAGTTCTGTATTGTTGGAAATATTCCAGCAACTATTACATGTAAACCAATTAGTCTTGTATTCCTTCGTTAAATCTCTCTTTCTGAAAAGCTGGTGGTTATTTTCACATTTTGTAGGGTTTAGAGAACAATCATTGCACACATTCCATTTGCGAGTTTTACCGCTCCGATCGGCTTTTGTGTCAGAAACATTAAAACCACAAATATCACACTGAAAATAGTTAACTGAGGGATTAAATGGCTTCGCACGTAGAGCGGTTAACGCATTTTCATAGAGACGTTTGGAATCAGTTTTCTTGATAGATTGTATAGATGCAACTGGTCCCATTGAGCAATTGGTCTCGTGATGATTAATATCCCCTAACCGCCCAACAAACAATAGAGATGAGCTTTAGATTGATCTTCTGAGGTTCGAAAGGAGACTGACAAACCGGACAGGTTGTTCGACTCCTTTTGATGGTATTGAGACATTCCTCGCAAAAGACGTTATTGCAGTTTGCGCATGCAAGGGATGTGCTTTTTTGGTTCAGCGGGTTGACGATTGAGAAGCAGACAGGGTCTCGAAACACTTCGATAGTAGTTTTTTCGATAGGACTTGTACTGATGAGTCTGGTCTCATCAAAGATCGGTTCTGATGTTATTTTAAATTGCATTTAAATTTTGTTATATAAAATGATTAAATTAGCTGATGTTATAAGCCAGTTCGTTTTGATCAGTATCTGCCGTAACAGAAACTCTGAAATAATCGACAAAACGCATGTGAGAATGATGAATGTAGCTGCCTCCAATTCGGGTCTAGAGCGCATATTCCTTCCAAAGGCAGCGAGAGTATATAAAACCTACTATTATCATGTAGATTGGTTTTGGTGATGGAAATTTGAAAAAAGCGTTTCGATGAAAAAATTTTTGCGATAAACTCAGACTCTATTCTGGTCTTGAATAAAAAGCAATAATCAATTCTGAATAATCGGTAGATTCTGACAATCTTCTTTTTGTGTAAAATAGGAAAGATTCTTAGCCACTAGGAGCCAGAAAATCGTACAAAAGAAAAGAGAGAGGGGTATTGTTGTCACCATCCTCTTTTGGATCTAGAGTTATTCCCTGAAAGATCCAATCGTAGGAATTTCCGCTGTGAGAGGTGTAAATATTAGGAGCTCGCTTTTATAAAGACTTTGTGACTAATCTTGCATTATATATGGAGAGTAATGCATTTCTACTTGAATTTCAAACCAGGTTTACATCATTAGAATGTTTTTTCCTCAGATCTCAAAAGGCCTTAGCTTAATTTGACCTGTTTTCTTTCGGTCGCAGTTACTTACATATCGACATTTTGAATTTTGTTTGAAGCGAACTCTCCATACTTTTTTTTTTCCAGTGAAGACCTGCCATTGCATTTGTTGCTTGCTTATCACTACAGTCTTGACACAAACAGAATACCTGCAACCATGTAAATATATATGTCAGAAACAATTGGTACCAGCAATACGCACTCTGCTCACAGCAATTTAATCATGTTTCTTTGTTATTTCACTGCCTTCCGAACAGTTTCCGAAGATTTTCGGCGCGAAAATTAAAATTTGGAAGCTTTCTCTGTTAGATGCAGGGTCATACGAAGATTTCAGAGTATAATTTAGACATCAATTATCGATCTTTTATAGAAAATGCTACTGATACTGAGTTAATTTAGGATTTTTTAGCGTACGACTCTGAAACAAGAGCCAAGCAATCAAATGAGCTTCAGCAACAATTCGTAGTAATGACAATCCTCAACGCTAGCCAAAGTTGAAGCTGGTCTTAATCTATTTTTCTTCATTTTCTTGGCTACATGATGAAATTTGATAATTTTGCGAGATAATAGAGCCCTTTCACCTTTAATGCTGATAAAGATTGATTAAGATTTATTTTCTCAACAATTATATCAAAAGAATACTCATTTCACTTCGCTGTATAATTATAATACCTTTTATGTCATCAGAATGAATGCGACTCCAGTTTGATAACTTCAACTAGAAAATATACCGAAATGTACTTAAATATTTCACACATGGGAACTTTAGCCACCTCTGACTATTATGGTTTTATGGATAATAACTACTAACAACTACTAACAGCGATAGTCCTTCAACCTTCATTTCATCGCGCAATCAGGGCAAATGTCATATCCACAGGGATCACAATGCAGTACCAATCCCTCGTAGTTTTCTTTCTTTTGACGACAAACGTCACAAACATACTGATTCAAAACATAAAGTTCTGCATCTCCACACTTGGAAAGATCAGGCTCTCTCAACAACAAATGTTTGCTCGGGCAGTATCGCTTTAGGTCACTTCTCTTCGTAATCAAGCACCAATCACAAAGCTGAAATTCGCACTCCGAGCAATGAAGTATCCCAATTCCTCTATTTTGAAACACTTTTTTGCAAAGACTACACTTAATAATTTCCTTTCCATCGGCACCACCTTCACCTCCTTCTTTCTTCAGCTCCTTCACTCGATGGAGTTGATGCTCATATTTGCACCTTACTGGAAAAACACTACAGTCACTACATTTATACCATTTACATTTTTCACATTTCCAGTGTCTTTTATACATGGATTCTTTGAAACCACACACATTGCATTGAAATTGACTCGTTCTGAGGTGCATCGGTAGCGTCTGATCAGGCAGAAATTTCAAAATATGCCCATACTGACACGAGTATCTCCCCATATCTTGGAGAATCAACCCCGCACAATTTTCAAAAATGTCCATTTTGCATCGATCACAATGGATTATCCCAGACTGAGTCACTTTTTTCAGAGTATAACAGATATCACAGCAATATTCGTTTTGAGAATAGAGCTTATCATTGAATGAACGCTCTTTTAGATCATAAACAATTTCCAAGGCTTTTGGCTCGCCACAATTGCAATGGAATTTATCAATCACCATGTTAAAAGAGGAAATTCCTTGTGTAAAAAAAGATAATGGAAGGTCGATCGGGTCTTGCATCATTTCAACCGCAGCGACCTCTAATGCCTTTATTGTATTGAAGCTTTGTTCATCAGGTTCTCGTGTGCTTCGAGACTCCATGTGATTTTATTTAAAGGCTTACCAACTGTTGTTGAGACTTTAATTTTATTAATTAAATCTTACTTTTGCCTTATTCATGTGAATTTACCATCTCTAAAGGGAAGCTCGCTAGATCTATGAAGAGACGAGGTTATTTCATAGGAATTGAATTGGATATGAACATTAGAGTTGGAATAAATAGATTTTTTATGAAAAACAAGAATCATATTTATGAATTCTAAACTCTTTAGGATTAAATTATTCAGGTAAACGCATACACACATTTATTTGCTTTCCCTGCCAGAGATCAAAACAAAAATTTGCCGCAGGGACCTGATAATCCGTTATAAGAAGTTATCAGCAGATTAATTTATAGCTTCTCTTATATGTATATATTTATGTGCCTTTATTGTTCCTTTATTGATTTATAATGGCCCTTTCCCTTTTTTATTAAACGCTTTAATTTCCGGGGTAGAAATTGAAGTTTTGGATGTAATTGTAGTTGTTATTGATATTGATGACTGTTCCCGACTGCGGTTGTGGCTGTTGTTGTTGCAAGTAAGGAGAATAGTATTGATTTGAATTAGGCTGTCCGTATTGATACGCCATATTGCGTGGGTCGACGACCGGATAGACCGGCTGATAGAAATTCATGGTAGTGCCTTGTTGGAGGACTCGAACGTTAGGATCGATTGTCACGTAATTATCTTTAGCGGTTGGATACGGGACCGCCTTTTTGAATGGCATCTCAGTATACTGAGGACCATAGTTCATCTGCATCGTATTGGAAACAGTCGGGAGGTAGGTCTGCATGCCCGGGAAGAACACATTTTGGTTGTAATCGGGCTTCAAGAAATCATTTTCGGGGCCAAATGGCTGCGGATATCCTGGAAACTCGTTGTAATTTCTATTGAAAGGAGAAACCATCCCGTCTAATAAAATTACGAATAAATAACAGGACAAAGCTATGAGATTCACCTGAAGGTCCAGTCCTGCAGCTCTTCATCAGAGGAAAATCATTTCTTTCGGCTTCAGGGTTGTAAGACTGCTTTGACCTAATAATTAGTATGAAATTATTACAAATTCATCAAGGATTTTTTTGGTTTTACATGACAGAACTATGAATCTCAGATCCCGAAGCCGTGCCTGAAATTTCAAGCGCATTAGGCATTTCACGACTGAAATCCTGCACTGAATCCTGCAGGATCTTGGATAGCTCATCCTCGTCAGGATCGTCGTTATTCGCCTTGTCTTCATGCGCAAATTCAAATCTGGAGGAAATTTTTCCATGAGAGCTACGCAGTCGATCTGTTATCTTTTTATCGATCGACTCGTCATTGCGACTCAGTATATTCGAATCGTTAGCTGACTGGATCAAGCTCGTATTCACAGTGTTTCCTCCGTTAGTGCTCCGGTCCTCGCCCATGTGCATTGGTTTTGTCGGCGATGGGAAATTCCCATTGTCGTATTTGAGCGACAGTGGCGGGAAGTCAGGGTTAAAATTCTTTGGATTTGCGAATTCATCATCGTCCTCGCAGGGGTTCTCGCTGTCCCGGTCGTTCTGCTTGAATCGACTCGGGTCTTGAGTGCAGTACTTCTTCGTAGCATCGCCCCAATTTCCTCCCAGGAAAGATTTCTTAAACTCAAATTCGCTCGAAACTGCCGTCATTTCAGACAGAAAAGAGCTGTTGCCAATGCCGCTGTCGCTAATATGATCGTCAAAATTCTGCGCTAAATTGTTCGCAGAAATCTGATCATGTTCTTTGAAGTCTGGCAGAGGTTCTAAGGAAATAATAGATTTTTGTGGGTGTTTCTTGCTGAAAATTATCATACCTTTCGTGATGGATTTCATTGGAGGAGCGATTTTAACGATCTCGAGTTCCTTCTTCAGAAATGAGTTTTTGGGGTCAATGTAGTGCGATAATTTATCGCCTATAGACGCCGTTGAAGGGAAAACGCCTTTAAACTTTCGCAGTTTAGCCTCTTTGATGATGTTGGTGCCAGCTTCCTTAAGGTTCTGAGCCGCCATCGTCTGTTGGTGCTGGAAGAGGTCTTTGTTGCTCACATCGGTATCCTAATGACATGATATTTTATTGCCAATTTGCACAAAATTATTACTTTTGCAAAGGTTTCCGCGCCGGGTGAGATTTGATGCAGGTACAAGCACTCAGGGTTCGGACATCGTTGATCTCGGAGGAAATAAGCACAGTATCTAGACTCTTATGAGAAAAATTCCTTAGAGTTCAACAGTTACTTTGTCGTTCCAAAAGATGCTCGAATCGTCCTGTCATGTATCACGAACTGATCAACAGCCTTTTTATTTCAGAATATTAGCTCAGAGGACTTCTTTACAAATTTACCAAAATTGCAACTGATGCTTCAATATCGTTTGAATATGTGATGTAAGCCGCGTAGGACGGTCCCTTCGACCCTCCCGAATTATAAGCGTTGCTGGTATTCACAGCAATTTTCACTATTCGGCCATACTGACCACAGTATTCCATTTTTCCGAGCACCTTTCACTCATTAGGACTCCACAAGAAATCGCTTGAGGTTACCTCTTCTTTCGCCAATTCTCGAGACAATCCAATCACATACACCATATCCTTCTGAATCACACGGATATTCGACAGATTCGTCCCTTTCTTGTAAAACTGCGCGAGGTAAGCGCCGGCTTTGACCTATTTCCATCATTTTCGCAAATTATTACGCCTTTTGTCATCAAAATAACTACCTCGACGTCCTGGTTCTTCTTATTCTTGCCATAGTCGTTCTTCGCGCCGTGTATAATAGGCTTTCTGTCGGGTTTCTTCTCGCGCTGCGCGCTTTCGAAGCTGTTTTTGCTCAAACTTCAACAAAAATTCAATTTTCACAGCGCTAAAATTTTTTACTCATTGCTTTGGGATACTCCATAGCTCATAGGGTTCATCGGGATGGCCTGCCGAAGCGGCGAACTGCAATTCGGGCAGATGCCGTTTAATTGTTTTGTAAATGATATACACTTCATGCACGTCTGTACGTCGGAGAATATGAAAAAAATCTATAGGATACGTTACCTGGAACCCGCAGACGCAGAGGCTACTTCGAATTTCCTGGCTTGTGAGGGTTACTTTGCATGTGGAACAATCTATTCGCCATTTATTGGGATTAGGAGGGTCGAGGAGCTTACTCTGGGAATAGGGAACAAATGAAGGCTGCTTTCTCGTGTTTGTATACATCTCTTAATGGGATAAAACACTGCGAGCCAGCACGTTCAAGGGCTACTTTTCCCGTTTTTAATTTTTTTATAATACGGTGCTGGTTTGATTTGGATTTGAATCTAATTGGCTCAATAAAAAGATCAGAATTTAATTTTTTCCGGGATTCGAATTTGCGATCATAGTGCTTAATTCCAATCTTAAGCTAGACGCTAATGCTTACTGGGCTATCTTACGTATATTGTAATAAGCAAAACTCTGCAATGGAGAGGATGGTGTATCCCAGCTCATAATTCATAATTTATAATCTGAGGCTATCTAGCGAGCTCTAATTTGACGCCAAGTTTTGATTTGTCAAAACGGCTCCCCAGTAGGATTGTAACTAGCATGAAACCGTCAGTTGATTGAAAAAAAAAAAAGTGTGTGGTTACATCGGCAAGGGCGTCATCCTCGGCCTTTGCTAATTTTGCAACAATTGTGTAATAAGTGTCTACCTTCTCAGCCTTTTTTTTAACAGAGTTAGCGTTGTTTATCAGGTCAACAAGCGATTTTACCTTGAATTTATCGATTTCAACATAGGATAGAATCAATGTGATGAGATCTAGCAATAGTGACACACTATCAATCTCTTTCGTTGTCTTTTCGTAAAACACAATTGTTAGATAAGTACTAGCAGGCGTAGCTTACCTGGGCGATGGATCTTTCAAGCGCAGAGACCTCTTCATCCTTTGATTTCCTTGAGAGAAGCGATTTGAAGGTTGTTTTTCCAGCCAAAATTTTCTGGAGTTCCGCGTTATCGCTGCGTTGCTTGTCCTGGAGCTTGAATTTAATTTGCTCGTACTTTTCTTTTTGTTGGATCGCCTCAATGAAAGCCTAAATGCAATATTTGTTTAAGGTTTTTTGCTTGGTGGGATTAAGTTTGAAAACCTTAATTTCTTTGGACTCGCGGCGAACGAGATCGTTAATGAGCTCGAAGGATTCCGTCTTGGCATCCTCTCTCTAATCAAAATTCAGTTATGAAATCGAAAAAAATTATATTCAACAATTCGGGTTGTAGAGTTTGATAGTTTGAGGTTTGCTCCGTCGTTAAACACAGCGGCTTTTTCATCATGTCCAGAAAATTCGCTCATGCAGTTTCTTTCGTAATCGCACATCAAAGTTTGATGGAACTGGCCTAAATAGTAATGAAACCAGGCTATTATGCCGTGCAGTAAGGATTTGCTTACCGAATAGACTATAGTATTGTTTTTTCGCAGCAAGCATTGCTTTGGAGTGCTTCTTCCAGACCTAATAAGGGTTGAAAGTGAGGGTATGGTCGAAGGGATAAGTTACTTCGAAAAACGCAGAGACTTTCTTCAAGTAGGAGTAAAAACTTCCAATTTTCAAAAGGACTTCGTTATTGAGCTCTTTCTGAAGAAATTCAAAGGAGGTGGGTTAGTTGCTTGCTTTAATTGGGTGGTATTTACTCCAGAGAGGAAACTGAAAGCAACGGTGTATCTTTCGATGAGGGCCTCATAAGAAAGCTTTTGGAGGTTATTTAGAGCCTGATGAAATTATAAGGGTTTGAATGGGCAACTGGAGTTGTTAATTACCTTTTCAATGTCTTGGACATTCGATTTGATAAACAGCTGGAATTCCTCTGTCAGAAAAAAATAATGAAGAGGATTCTCCAATGAGAGTTGAAATACCTCCGTAGTACAGATAGGGCACGTCAGCAATTTTGAATAGGAAGACCTCCAAGAACTTTCTTCTGTCTTCGATGAATTCAGGGTCCAGATTTCCCTACATAAACCGTTTATTCTGACAAAATAAGGATATGATGTACCGTCGCCTTTTTCTCTGGGATTGGAGGAATGTAGCATCCAGGCCAGCGGGCCACTAGGATGTTTCTGAGTACATTGAAATCACTGTATCGTCGGAATGACTCGAATTTTCCTTGACGATCGAAGCCCTGTCAAAACCATAAAATACGTGTCAATCCAAGCTAATAGCTCATAAATTACCTTGATAGTATAGATAATGTATTTGCTCATCCTGTCTTCACGGACGAGGGGATCGCAGACTTTTATTCCGACCTATTTGAAGGAGAAGTTAAGAGAGAGAGAATAGAGGTTAAAGGGTACTTCTTTTTTTCCTTTAGCAACTGCACGTGCCAACATAAAAAAGGAAATGAGAATTAGCTAAGGGATATAGTTATTTTTTACCCATCAAGCTTTCAGTGAGCTTGACGTCGTCTCCCATGATTGTAGTCATTTGCTCTGGATTTGTTTCAACCATTTTGATGACGGATTTATCTGTTTTATTGGGAAGTTCAGTGGAGATATAGGATATATATTAATAAATTCAGCAAGATCTGAAGATATACCGATATAAACTCAATTAATTTAAGAAGAGTGTTGAGAAAATAATAAATTTCACTAGCCAAAAGCAAGTTTCAACAGAAGTGATTAATCGAAGCCTAATCATGATTTTGGAGGCATTTCGAGAATGAGGCAAGAAATGGTTTTTTCATTTCATTTTTTTTTTTTGATTTTAACAAAAATCATTTCACTTTCCTGCTTCTTGAATAATTATTTCTCTTCTAAAATTTGGTCTTTGGTAAGGTAATTATCAATCAAATTTGCATGGACGTGAATATGGGACTGTTGTAGTTAATAACTAGCCAGATCTCATCTGGGCTTAATTGAAGTCTCAAAACTGACAATAAGTCATTTTTCATCTTATAAGCATAATTAGAGCCAATTCACAAGAGAAATATACTCTCTGCTAAAATGAAAACAAAAAAGTTCCAAAAAATCTTTAGGGCTTGAAGCTTAATTTGAGCCCGAGGGCATATGAACTTAAATATTGTAATACTCAAATTTTGTACTGATATAATCTCCATTTGTTGGGTAGAAATTTCATAAAGCAAAGTTCTCCGAAAAAAATATAGAAATATAATATACTCAAAATTTAAGACTGCTTCTCTGGAACTGAGAGCCTCACTCAATTTGTGTTAAGCATTCGAAAAAAGGATAAAGAGTTAAGTAAGTTCATGTCACAAGCTTTCACGATGCAAAATACAGAACTACAGTTAAAGTAGCTGTAGTTAATTACTTTCAACAAGAGATCAACTGCACTCTTTCAGCACAAATAATGCCAAAAATAATGGAGAAAAAAAAAATAATTAATCATAGCAAGAAAAAGTAAGAAAAGACTTGTATTTGTTTCAGTTACTTTTGCATTATTCCATTCAGAATATTAAGAAAACAATACCCAAGTAATCAAAATTCCCGGCAGGAATGTACCACAATATGAAAACTGAAAAAGAGTCGTAAAAAACTACACAGTTCACAATCGCAAGAAAATATAATCCATAGCACCCCACAGAGCTGACCGATTAACAGCTAGTTTGCTAATTTATTTTGAGCTGCCAGAAACTCTTTGATTCAAGATTGAATCTAATATCGCTTCGAGAAATAACAGTATTGTAAACATTAGCATCATGACTTCAAAACAGTTCGAGTCACCTGTGAAGAAGAAATATACAGCTGTCCGGCAAAATGTGTATACAAGAAGATCTATGATTGTTGAAGCCAAGGACAATATTGATCCATTTTAAAGACGCAAATATCCGCACTTTCTGTAGTGATGTTCTCCTTCGGGCTTGAACAGTGAACCTAGAATCTTCTGCCACTACAGTTCAAGCTATTACACCATATGTGATATTTTTTTGGTTTTGAGTTAAATCATCAGAGTCAAACCCAATCGCATAAATCTGCAGTAAGTATGTATGATTACAATTTCTTTTTCCCTTCTCCATGATCATCTTCAACCAACTTCTTTGTTTACTCTCTCTGCTCTGCATTTGGAAATGCTTATCTTCAGAAGAAGCACCTAGCGGTTCCACCTCAATTCCATAGATGATAGCATTTCTTGCTGTACGAAAACTTCAAGTCTATCCTTCTTTATTGGCAAAGTCTTTCCTTCTTTCTTGTCAGTTTCCCTCAAAAATTCTCAAGTGAAGCTTGAGCAGAGCACTTTGTTTTTAAAATTATCTTGCTCAGCTTCTTGTTATCCCAGCTTAATCGAGATAAATTTTATTACTCTGAAAAACCTTGACTTCGAGTCTAATCACGAGAAGTAAAAAATGATAATTAACCTAATTTGAATCAAATTCTGTTTACGGAAAAATTTTTGTAGACTTGATTTAATTATTAAAAGTCAAAAAACCCTCAAGTGGCTAAAAATCTCCTTAAGATGCTAAATAGCAGTTTAAAGGTCGATTTGGCAGCCGTGCACTTGAAGAAGTAAAGTAACACTTGGCCTCTCAAGTTTATCCCTGACTATTTCGATGAAGATGGCAGCTAACATGATTGCTTTGAACTAATATATCAATAAATTAAAATAGACGCATAGGAGTTTTCCTAGTACATTTGGCTGGCAGCGTTGAAAAATGGTTCGAACTATTATAAGAGAGTGAAACGTCTATTTACCCTTCAATGAGTTTAATTGTTTACAAGAATCATGCAATTTTATTCCGCGAATTAATGGAGTTTTTCCTCTACTTAGATTTAAAAGAGGAGGTGATTACCCTAAACAATATAATATATATAATTTTTTTATAGAAGAATGGGTGCGGCCTGCTTCAAAAAGAAAAAGGAGAAACTCGACGGCATTCCCAAGACGCTTTGGGAAATAGAAGCCAAAGACATCGACGGAAACATGTTGACACTGGGAGAATTCAAGAAACATAAGGTTTTGATTATCACCAACGTCGCATCAGGCTGTAGTTTGACTAATAAACAATACAGAGGGCTCGTCAAGCTCCATGAAAAATACCGAGACCGAGGATTAGAAATCCTTGGCTTTCCATGCAATCAGTTCAACGGCCAGGAGTCAGGCTGCGACCTTGATATCAAAAAGTTTGCTACTGAGAAATTCAATGTTCAGTTCAGGCTTTTCTCTAAAATCGAAGTGAACGGTCCCGATTGCCACCCGCTCTACTAATATCTTAGAGCAGGCTCAAACCTCTATGATCCTGCCAAAAAGACTTTCCAAGAAATCCCATGGAATTTCGCCAAATTCCTTGTTGATTCCGAGGGAAAGGTTGTTAAAATGTTCGCACCTGATGTAAAACCTGAAGCGATTGAAAAGGATCTAGAGGCTCTTCTTCAATAAGTCGAAAACTTGATAGAAAATTAGAAGAATGAATTGCATTATTTTGATAAATATGATTTAATGAAGACTGGAAATTCGTCCAGTTTGATATCTTTCATAATAATACTGAATAGCGATTCGTTCTTCGTGTTATATATTTTTTGTTAGCTTCTTTGATATGATTTTCTACATAACTGTATCTTTTCCTATTGTTATTTTCTCTCTTCAGAATCTCTCTTTGTGTCTGATAACACGAGATTTAGGTACTGCTCTCAAAATGAAACTTACAATGGAGGCCTCGTTATGAAATCTAATATGCAAAACAAGAATATCCAACTTTAAACGAAAAATCATCATTTCTCACCGGATTATGATCGAAGGTGCTGGCTTCTCCCTAGCAAGTCATGATAAACAAGGAATTCACAACTATTTACCGAGATAAATTAATTGTCCTTCCTTAGACGTGCTTTTGATATAACAAATCAATTCGCTCGACAATAAAACTACGTAATAAAATTTAATGAATCGGACTGTAGCCCTTAGACATACGCTTTATGAGCGGACCACTCCTAAGAAAAAGAAGAAGCCTGCCACTCTCTCAAACATGTCTCCTGTAAAATCTTCAATGAAGTTCGATTCTACTACCAGTCACTCGATCCGTCCTGACAAGTTAAATGAAGTTGAACGACTATTATCACCTTATCGCCAGTATCTACACCTTTCTCTTCCTAACTTACCAACGCGCTCTATAGACCCTATACCGGAAAAAATAAAACTGCTAGCACGACGCGATGTTTCACTCCAGGGTCAACAATGACAAAATTTAAGACTCCAACAAAAAAATCCAAAACTGTACAGCATTACCATTTAATGCCTAGTTGTAATTTTGATTTCTAGTCAAGGCCATCAACAGCCAATGCTCGCAATGGGACTTTGACAGATAGCAGGTTTTTCAGTAGCAGTCGAGAGAAAAGTAACATGACGTCTGGAGAAAGCGAAGTAGTGGGTACAGTGCAGGATTTATTCAACTATAAGGCAGAAACTTACAACCTAACAGCTGAAAAGAAAGCGCTATTGAAAATCATCGAAATGGTAAAAGATTCTCAACAAGCATGAGTTAAACAATTGGATTTTTAGCAAAAGAAGCGAATGAATGTTGTTGGGCTGGAAACCGAGTTTGTTGAGCATTTCCATGGAAGATGGCATAACGATGCTGTTCAAATGGCTCAATCAATCGACGTAACTCATTCTCAATGAATATTAACTTATTAACGCCATCTCAAACCTAGTCGAGAGAAGATGAGAGAATCATATTGTTTAGGGCTATCGAACAGGAAGCGCTTGAATGTAGAGAGGTATTTGCATATTATTTCCTCTCTTTTGCTAATATCAATTTTAGCTTGAGAACGAAATCCAAGACTACATCGATAAGAACAAAGAGTGTTTAAACGCCATTGCAGAGGAGCGAGAAAGAATCATGATGCTCCTCGATTTAATCGACGACGCGAAGAAAACCATACCTAAAGAGAAGGTGAGATTCCCTAAAGCTGTTCTAATTCATCAACTGCCATTAAAAATCTAGAAAATGATCGATCGCATGACCGCGGATTTGGGTCCCCTTGCTAAAATGAGAGGAAGACTTCAACTTAAATACAATCATTTGGTATTAATTTATTTATTCGGTCGTTTTGAAAGGAATTCTTTGCAGGTAAACGAAAAGGATCAAATATTATTCAGCACAAGGAAAGCTCGCAAGGCCGCTGCAAATTATCCCAAAGACCTATATTCTGATTGATTATTCTTATTAATTAGATGATTTATTAAGTATAAAGGACAAAGTAACACTGCATCAATTTTGTGTAACGCTCTAAGCAATTTTCTGCTTCTGATTCGTTCATCGGGATAAATAAAGCTGCCAATATTGCTACTCTTTTAAAAAAGTATATAAGTTCCGTTGAGTACTAGGGTTTTTCAAAGGATTTGAATATGTATTGTGGAAGACTTTGTTTTATGAATTTTGTTAGATCTTTCTCGGAATAGACTTGATGTATTTGAATTCTCACTAATTACAAAGAGATTTATTTTTTTCTAATCTCATCGGCAAGTCTCGGCAGCGCCTTCAATTCAGCAATATCATGAACCAGCAACTCTGCTTGATTCACGTAAGTTTCATTCGCAGACAGCGATTGAGTTGAAATTTCTGAAGTCTCACTGTATTGTATTTGCACGCTAATTCTATCAGCGGTTTCCTTTGTGATTCTCTTGAAATACTCCAGAAGGTCACTCTTCGAAACCGAGGCTATTTTTTCAATCAAATCGGAGTTCCTATCAAACCGATACGTCATATCGCTGACTACGACTCCATAGCGTTCCATCTTCTTCACCATCGAGCTATCCTTCTCGCCTAATGTCTCAATAAACCCTTGCTTATACGCCTCGAACTCTACTTCAGGCAGCTCAGAGAAATATTTCTCAAAAACTCTCAGGAAAATCTCGATTTCCCTATCAATCTCAATCGCCGTCTTGTTCGCGCCTTGCACTAATATCGCAATACCATACGCGTTTTTGAATATCTGACATGAACTTCTAATGATATACCCGAGCTGCTTTTCTGTTCTCAGGTATCTAAACGCTCTGTTGTTCAGAATCCCATTCACTAGCAAAGCTTTCACATAATTATCCTCGTTTACCACTGTTTCTTGGTAGTAATTAAGCACACAGTTATCTCGACTCTCTTCGAAAGGACTAGCAGTTCGTAGGACGTACGATTTGTTCGTGAGGTCAACTAGCTGATTCTTGAGAATCTCGTTTTTAGGAACGATATTGGCTTTCATGCTATCGATCAAGTGCGATACGGCGAGTTTCGCTGTGTCCTCGCTAATATGACCGATGATGACTGATTCAGCCGAGGCCTTAGAGCCGAAGCTGTCGACATATCTGCACCAGTCAGTGTAGTTCAATCCCTTTACAGCGATGAGCTTGTCGGTTGGTGTATAATAGTACGAGAGCAGAGCTTCCTTTAGCTGCTCAACGACCTTCTCGTACAGATTCTGTTTCTTTTCCTGCTCTAAAGCTCCGATTAGTTCCTCTTTCGCGCGGTTGAAAGCCTCTTGGGACATCGTTACGTCCCTCACGACGTTTCCAACGATTTCTATGACTTCGTCGATTTTGTAGGACAATCCGCTGATTTTGATCTTGATCGAGTCCAATTCGCAGTCCAGGTCGACGCTAAACCCGGCTTCAATCAGATCATCAGCGGCCATTAGCAGCGCTTTCTTCGCGACGACGCAATAGAGCTGCATGCTGACCACTTTCCTCACGTTCTTAAACACTTCAGGTCTTCTGAGGATAAAAAGTGCTGCGAATTCAGGCGATAAGAACGAGCGGTCCAACTGGTACCAAATGTTGCCTTGTGAAGAGTTGGTTGAGATCTGCACCGGCGCTTTCTTCTCAGCATCCTTTCGGAATTCTGCGATGCATTCTTGCTGAGTTGGCTTCGAGCATGGAAGCGAGAGCTGGTCCGGGATGAATTTATTGATATTTGGAGCGAATAGTGCGGGGAATTTTGCGAGGTTGATCTGTTTGAGGTGCTTGAAAAAGGCTGCAGGGATGGGAGCCAAGGCGTACTCGATCTTATAGAGGGAACTATACTGATTCAATGGCATTGGCTTTATCGCATTGGCGATTTCTTTTGTTTGTTTTTTAGCGACTTTCTTCAAACGTGAAGGTGTACCACGAAGCTGCATCAGCTCGGTGATTTCAGCGAGTTCTGCTTGAGTGTTGTCAGCGTTTGGCTTATTAGTGCTTTCGAATTTGGACGATGAGATCAAAACGATAGTGTTTTCTAGCTTCATGGCGTCGAGGCAGGCGAGGATGATTTCCTTATTGAATTTTTTAAAGAGTTTCCCTCGAGTCAGCACTTCTGACACAGGCATTTTCTGCATGTACCCGGCAAGGTAGCTCGCGATTTGGCTTGCCTCGATATCCATGTGAGTGTAATTGAATGTTATCTCCTGCAGTCTCCGATACTGAGCATACAGCTCGGGCCTTATACCATTTTGCTTTATTTTATTCAAATACACATGGTAACCTCTCAAAATTTCATCCGGGTTACTCACTCCTTCCTCTGTGAGATCAAAGCGAAGGTATCCCAAACTTCCAAACGAAGTTTCAGCAATAATAGTGAAAGATAAATCTTCCACGAGTCCCTTGCTTGATAGATATTTGAATAGACTACCCTCTCCTTTCCTACTGAACACTGTCGAAACGTATTCTAGAGGCAGGACGCTTCGACCGCCAGGCAGCTGAGGGAGTTGCAGGACAATATAAAGCGCATTTTCGTATTTAATCGGTTTGAACAGGATATACTTGCCTTTATTGTTCCCATACGGCAGGCCCGCGCTCTTGAAGCTAGGGGAAACAACTTCTTTATTAACGACCTGAGAAAAAGCAACTTTTGCTAATTTTTCCATTTCATCGAGCGTTTGGTTGCTGACGAGTGTCAAAGTCATGATATTCGCTGAATAGTACTTGCTGTGGAACTCCTTCAAGACTTTAATGATATCGATGTTTTTCGCCTTCGGTGCAGTGATTAAACTGTCAAAATTTCCAGCCAGGAACCGAGAGAACGGATGCGAAGCATCAGCTAACATTTGCATGAGGTAATACACCCGCCAATCGCTATCCTGGAAATTTTTCTCGAATTCGCTGTTAATTGCATTGGATTCTTTGAGGGTGTACTCCTTGTCGAAGATCGGATCGATGAAAAAATGGGCAAACATGTCTAAGGCTTGAGTAAAAGCCTGGTTGTTGACTCTAAAATGGTAGTTTGTCCCCTCGAGACCTGTGAATGCGTTTGAATAACCGTTGTTATTTGCGATAAATGAAAGGAAATCGCCTGGTACAGGATATTTTTTCGATCCCATAAAGAGCATGTGCTCGCAGAAATGCGCTAGGCCTTCGACTTCCTTCGGACCTGCTAAAGAACCCACTGCTACTTCGACGCCAGCTGCAGAAAAAGCGGTTTGTGGGTCGCTGACGAGGAGAACTTTCATTTTGTTTGAGAGGACGATGTGGCGGTATGAGCGAGGATCAACAAAAGGCTTAATGATTTGGGATCGAGGATTTAGAGTGGCGGTCAGATTCTGTGATCCTGGAGGTGAATTCATGAGATATCCGCCCAAAATAACGAAAATTGTTGCGATTGCGAGCAGAATGGCGATATGTTTTTTCCTTAGAGGAGGCTGAGCTCTTGAAGAGTGAGCTGTGTACATCTGTAGAGGTCTATCCTTGAGTAAAGACTTGTACTGGACGATAAAACGAAAAAAGCTAGTGGTTCGAGCTTGATAAGTAAATGTACTCAAAGTGGATCAAGAGTTCGAGCTTTAATCATATTCAGAAAATTGGAATTTCTTAACGAATAGCACTCTGGTTGAACCAACGATATAAACTTGATTACCTGAGGAAGTCCAGAGAATAGTAAGTTGGTAAGATATATGTTTAAATGTGATTACAAGCATACAGCAATCGCGTAAGAATGAAGTTTTAAGAATTCTCAGCAATTTAGAGATAGTTTAGGAGAGAGAAAAAAAAAACCAAAATGCGATCTAATTCTTTTTAAATAACTGATAAAAGGCTTTTAAGTTGCTATTATGACTTCCTTTGGTCCGAATGGCTTTAATGATTCTTTTCAATCTTTTCAATTAATGAGACCGACAGCATTTCGCTTCTCGAGAAGTTGATTTTGAGAGCCTATAAACTATTGCCATACTGCAATCGTGGTATAAGCTCATTTGTTAGTTGGTATGGGAATCATATCGAGAAACATGTCGAGGATAGGTGGTCCTTTAAAAAAAAACTAAATAAAGAAAAAATATGCGCTGAAGTTTTCAATAGAATCTATCGAGCACTCGTAACTTATTGAGGGAGCTATTAAGATAAGAGACTTTGAAAATCTTCTGTGGAAATTCAGACAAATAGTCGAAATTTGAAGGGTCAACAAAATTTGATTATCTAAGAATTAGATCTCATAAATGCCTCTCCTTCCGAGTTTGACCTTCCGCCTAATACAAATTAGCGTGATTTCCAGACAAAACGTAGATTACATCAGGATCGACAATCTTATGAGCATCTTCAACCTATTTTTCTCTGCTCTCAAAGCTACTTCGGCTAGAAAAGGGGGTTCTGACTGTGAAGAGATCGCTCATTACCGCGTGATATCATAGACAATAAAAACACAAGCTGAATTTCTATAGAATGAATTTGACGACAGATTTGAAAGACTCTTGTCCTGCCTACCAACTAAATTAACCGTAAAAAGCGGCATCATCTTCAATTACTTTCTTTCTTTTTAATTATCTAGCCTGTATTGATCATCTGACTTATATTTCTACTGATGGGAATGCAAATAATACATAATCTTCCCTCAACTACAGCTTCTCTCAACACTCTCTTTTCAAGTCTTGAAGGTCCACGGTCTTTCTTTCTGCATAGTCTTCCGAATTTTCGAAGCACAATTATCAATTTTAATTTAGCGACTAAAACCCGCTCTTCTAATAAGATCAAAACTCTTCATTTTTTTTCAATTTTTTTTTTCCATGCGTTTTTGAATTGCACACCCACTTGTCCATTACAAAGTACATAATGATTTTGCTATCTACCAGATTATCCTATGCTGACCCCATACTGTCTCGAGAATAACAGACGGATAAATAATTTTCAAGTTTTATCAAATCAGTAATCTAAGGCCAGCTTACTGAGAAACCTAATATTCTATACGCAGAGCTCATAAAGCGTCCCTTCATATTTAACTCTCTACAGCTTGATACCACTCCTATCTTCTTCTTTGACTCAAAGGGTTCTCATCCTTTTCTGTGCTTCCTCACGCCTTTTTTTGTAAGCTTAAATTATTTTTTATAGAGTAGTATGGAATTTCAAACCAGTACAATATTAACTATTAACTCCCGGAATGTCCTTTGAAGAAATAGTTGATCTCTGTTAAAATTTATTGTGAATAAGACGATCTTCCCAAAAGTTCCATCAAACTTATAATTTAGTTTTCTTTTTTTATCATGAACGTTTGCTTAGGCATCAAGAATAAAAAACACGAAAAAATATATAATGACCACCTCATCGACTCTCACACTAATCCATCAATTCACAGACACGTGATACTCGGAATTTCTGTGCTGCCTTTAACAACATACAACCAGTACCTCTCCATCCTTGACAGGGGTCGCACTGCCGATCAGATCGTCACCAGTGTTGTTTGGATTTTCCTGCTGTTTCTTTTACTCGTGGTCGGACTAGTCGTCATGCGACTCAACAAAAGACTCCAAAAGCGTCGTCGCGAAGTAAGGTTCTGCCTAGACATATTTTACACGCTAATTTCAGGCTATCTAGCCTGGGTTTTGGTAAAAAGAGCCCAGGCGCCTGATCATCTGGAGGTAAAATTTGGAATCGGCTGGTACACGTGCTTCATCACCGTTGCGATCATTGAGAGCATTTCGAGGTGGTACCTGAAAGTCCTCTCCTACTTAGCTATCATCTGCACTCTCTACATTAAGGTCTATGTGGACACTCGACAAATGAGCATGATCTTAGCCTGGTTGCAGCTCTTGATTTATTTGACGCTTTCAACCTATTTTTCTCATCGAGACGCGGTCAAAAGGTTTATTGAGAAGCAAAAAATGTATGAAGAAACCCAGACGTTCAGAGATATTTTCGACCAAACGACCGACGGAATTCTTATTTATGGATTGAAAGAGGGCGAGATCTCACGAAACTGGAAGAATAAAAAGCAATATCCTTGGTGGAACGAGCAACTGAGCGTCGAAGAAAATCTCAAAGCAATTAAAGTCGAACAAAAGAAAATGTTAATAGACAATTTGGAACCAGAGCTGTTCAATGTAAGTGATCTTTCTTCATAAGCTTTTCCTAATTAATTGATAAAATAGACCTCCGAGACTGCGCGAAACCTAGAGGAACCGGAAGAATCCAGCCTTTCTGGCCTATTAGATGCGGTTATTCGTAATTTGATCTCGAAGCTCGCTTTAAATTTAGAAGAAATTCAACAAACGCAAAACTTAATGGTCGTAACAGGCAGATTTGAGACTGGCAATCAGGAAGAAGGCACCAAGCTCGCTCTGTCTAAAGAAGCTGTGCGCACAGCGAATCTCCTTGAAATCAAAGTTATGGCGCTCACCTTCCGCGAGAAACCAGCGCTAGCTCTGATCTTCCATGATATCACGGAAAGGAGCCTGATAGACATTCTCGAAAACAATAACAACTACAAAAATCGCCTGCTTGCATCCGTTTCTCATGAGCTTCGTACTCCTCTCAACGCCAGTATCAACCTAGTCCAAGCAGCAATCGACGACCCCAGACTCCCGGCTTCAGTAAAAGAAGACCTACTCATCCCTTCGCTTGATTCTAACCGGCTGTTGCTTTATCTGATCAATGATATCCTCGACTTCTCGCAAATGTCTGCGAACAAACTTCGTCTGGTTTTTGAAAAAGCCGATATAAAGCAAACCATTGAAGATTGCTTGAATTTGATAACAATGCAAGTGAATAAGAAAAACCTCTCAATCGAAACGGATATCGTGATAGAGACTCCCACGCCTCAAATCTGTACGGACCACAACCGACTGAAGCAGATTATTCTTAATTTTTTAAGCAATGCGATAAAATTTACTTTAGAGGGCAGCATTAAACTAACCGTGAAACTCATGCCTTCTCCGGAGTATAATAGCATATTATACGTGGAAGTTAGTGATACTGGAATCGGAATATCAGAAGAAGATCAGAAGAGACTCTTCAAAGTCTACGAAAAGATCGAACTGGGAAGGAGAACGTCGCTGAATTCGTCTGGTGTGGGACTCGGACTGGTTATTTCAAACAATTTGGTTCAAATGCTAGGCCCTCTAAATAAAAATCAAGCGATCAAGGTAGAGTCAACTCTGAACAAAGGCTCAACATTTTCGTTCTGGATCACGGAGAAAAAGCCAAATGGTCTATCGAACGACGCGAACGTCACGAGAGAAATAGAAGATCATAGTACAAGCATGGAAGAGTTGTCTCCGCCGAAGAGAGGATCGAACAATCGCGTGGTTCCGCATTTAGACTCGCCATTGAAATTTGAAGAGAAAAATATCCTGTCAAAGCAACACGCTACCATTTCAAATTCAGCAAGCAAGCCCAGATGCTCTTGTCCTCGGATACTCGTGGTCGATGACAACGTGTTCAATATCATTGCACTCCAGACCATTCTCTCAAAATTTGGATATGTAAGTGATACAGCTTATAACGGCCAAGTAGCCATTGATAAAATCAAACAGAGACAAGAGAACCCTTGTAGCAAGAATTGCCGGCAGTTCGATCTGGTTTTTATGGACTGCAACATGCCGATATTGGATGGATTTGAGGCAACGAAACGGTTGAAGGAGATGATGCTTTTCGGAGAAATTTCAACGATTGCGATCGTTGGATGCACGGCATTGGTACAGCCACATGAGTTGCAGCGAGCCCTTGATAGTGGGATGAATGAGTGTTGTACGAAACCCCTGGAGCGAGAAAAAATCAGTGAATTCCTGAAAATTTTCGTTGGTAAATAATCTTTTTGGGCCCTTTGAGTTGTACTTTAGTTCGTATTTAATATTTCCTAACTTAATTTCTTTTACTTCGAAATTTCGAATTGTGCTTTTTAGTAAAGAGGTAGTTTCTTGTTGGCAACCTCAGAGCAGTCGAAACTGTGATTAATATATCCTGTTTTTGTCCAATAGTTTGGCATTTCTTTTGAAAATTAAATCTATCTTTGTTGAATTTGAAAGAGCTGCTCGCATGAGATATTTATTGTCGCTCTTGGATTATGAGATAATTAAAGAAATGTGGTATTGTGCATTGTAGAATCGAAATTTAATGTCAACGAGAATAATAAAATCATCCCAAGTTTAAAGTAGTTTTTTCCTTGATATATCTAAGTGCTTAATCGTAAAAAGTTTCTTTATTAATACGGTGGGATTTATTCTCAAAAAGCGTCGAAACTTTTGTCTTCAAAGAGAAGAGGTAGCTGAAATTGCGAGAGAGTTGATATATTTCATATCTTATTTATTTGTGTATGCATCACACTTGAGTAAAATATGAATAGTATTTACATAAAAGTAAAATGAATATTTTTTGATATAATTCAAGTTTACTGAATCTTAATTTTCATAAAATAAGTCAACTTTTTACTTATATATTCAAGGAAATCCATTGCCACCAAATGCTCCCATCCCGCCATTACCGCCATTCCCACCGTTGCTGAAAACTCCACCCTTGCCTCCATCGCCACCTGTTCCTCCAAACCCACCATCTCCACCGTCTGCAAGAATGCCTCCACGTCCTCCTTGGCCTCCGTTTCCTGTGAATCCACCTCGGCCACCATTACCAAAAATACCACCCATGCCACCCTTTCCAGCAAGGAGTGCGTTTCCACCATCTCCACCGTTACCAAAGAAGCCACCGTTTCCTCCATTACCAGAAAATCCGATAAACCCACCATCTCCACCACGACCGAAAACACCACCGTTTCCGCCAGCGCCGCCTCCTTGTAGCTCTCCACCATTTCCTCCGTTACCTATGAAACCACCATTTCCTCCATTACCAGAAAATCCCAAAAATCCACCATTTCCACCATTGCCGAAAACACCACCGTCCCCACCAGCACCAGCTGTTTGCATCAGTCCACCATTTCCACCGTTACCTATGAAACCACCATTTCCTCCATTACCAGAAAATCCCAAAAATCCACCATTTCCACCATTGCCGAAAACACCACCATCCCCACCAGCACCGCCAGTTTGTATTGCTCCACCATTTCCACCGTTACCTAAGAAGCCACCATTTCCTCCATTACCACCGTATCCAACAAATCCACCATTTCCACCATTGCCTATGAAGTTTCCATTTCCACCATCACCACCATTTCCAACACCTCCACCATTTCCACCGTCACCTATGAAGCCTCCATTTCCTCCGTTGCCGGCGTATCCCAAAAATCCACCATTACCGCCACTACCGAAAACACCACCGTTTCCGCCATCACCAGCTTGTGAAATAAATCCGCCATTTCCGCCACTTCCGATGAAACCACCATTTCCTCCATTACCGGCATACCCAGAAAATCCACCATGTCCACCGTTGCCAAAGTATCCGCCAGCTCCACCATTACCGCCGATTGATGCGCTTCCACCATTTCCGCCGTTTCCTAAGAAGCCACCATTTCCTCCATTGCCTCCGGATCCCACAGATCCACCATTTCCACCGTTGCCAAAGTATCCGCCAGCTCCACCAGCACCACCAATTAATGCCTCTCCACCCAATCCGCCGTCACCGATGAAGCCGCCGTTTCCTCCATTTCCTCCGAATCCCACAGATCCTCCATTTCCACCGTTGCCAAAGTATCCGCCAGCTCCACCAGCACCGCCGATTGATGCGCTTCCACCATTTCCGCCGTTTCCTAAGAAGCCACCATTTCCTCCATTGCCTCCGGATCCCA
>ENA-UOTZ01000212-UOTZ01000212.1-compost-metagenome-genome-assembly--contig:-NODE-212-length-49698-cov-25.763447_pt1 | contig 49698 bp, 35 predicted proteins | sample MGYA00238144_ERZ746983 | MGnify/ENA primary metagenome ERZ746983 (study PRJEB28759, sample SAMN06268863) | compost metagenome | isolation source: single cell | place: USA: California, Emeryville, Joint...
CTCTTAAGCAAAAGAGAACCCTCACCAAGGAACAGAAGGCTGAACGCAAAGCCAGAAAGCTCGCTTCCAAGAAATGGATCACTGGTGTCCAAAAGAACTTGGATGATGCTTACCCAGTCGACGAACCTGAAGAGGAAATTGGTGGAGACCAAGAATAAGCGATCTCATTTAGGATTTTAGAGCAATATTAGCTCGTCCCTTGTTTTATTTAGTCCATCATGATTTTCATTGTATCAATGTAATGCTTATTGAAGCCTTCCTTCTTCATTCGCACAAAAATCTCCCCGGGGAGCAAATAAATTTTCACAAAGTTAGCCATTCTCAAACTCGTGTAATGGAGTATTTGGATTGTCAATGGCTAGAGACTCCCGCTTTAGTAGTACTCACTCCCTCTCTACAGGTAGAAATTATGGAAGCCTATAACGTTACAAGAACTTTCATAGCTCAACTTGTGTTACTGCAAGTTAATGAAAAATGTATATCGATGGGTCTCTCTCTTTTTTTAAACCAAAAACCACAATCAAACTGAAGAAGTGTTCAATCTGTGAAATTTATAAGGAAAATGATTAGTTTTTGGAGTCTCCACATCATTTTATGCGCAAAGCAAACATGACTCTTCGATACTTTAATGGAAGTTTATCTCTCAATAGGCCGTAAATTTCGTATTTCATATCGCCGAATAATATTAGCCAATATTAATTTTTTTTGGAAGCTAAATCTCATTTACAGCATTTTGAGTGTGTAAAGCTAATTAACTTAAATTTCAAAAAGGCCAGAGAAGTCCACAAGTATGAGAGACGTTTCAAAGACTTAGATTATTTTTTATTTTTTTTCTTCCTCTCTCTCTTAATTCTATTTCAATATTTACTAATCCAAATAAAATAAAATTACCAAAAAGAAAGACATCCAATAAAAGTTATGGAGGAAGTACAAAACGTTCTCGATTTAAAGATGGGATATTTGCTGATTATTGGCGGGTTAATCCTGTATGCAATTTATCAAGTATGCTCATATTGTAGTCTCAGAATTCTCTAACCAGTCTACTGAATCAATAGAAACTGGAAATAGATGCCCTGAAAAAGAAATGGCAAGACTATAGTGAAAGTAAGGCGGAAAGCGGTGGAGTGCATGAATACAATGTTATTAAGCAGGATATCAATAAACAACTTGAAAAACGCAATCAAGAAATGCTTGACGAATTCCAGAAAATCATCCACAAGAAAACTGCTGGAAGTGGAAAGAAGTAGATTCCATGGGCTAAGATAAAACTACAATTATCTCAAAATTAAGCAAGATTAGGATTGTGATTTTTCCTGTTTTGAGTGATTGAACGCCCTCGGATTAATCGCTTTTTTACGAAACAATACTGTAATTTGTATGTAGTAAACCTGATCCCCATCTTGAAAGTACCAGTCTTCTCACTCATTATAAAGGACCACTATTCCTCATAGGGAGCGGAGTTAATAGAGTACTGTCGCCAGCTTTTTTATGAAGCTCAAGTTTGAATCGCAAAAAAAAAAAGCAGTAAAATATCATACATACTACTTCGCTTCAAGGAGAAAGATATTCTAATATTTGTCCTTATGTCCCTTTTTTAGTTTTAGAAGAATCGAAAATTGTTGACAAATGATCACTTCCTGATTTCAATAAGGTAGTATCATCGACAACAGACAAAGTCATAGGTTAGATTATGATCAGGTCTCTTTCCTCGAATTTCGGATTTTTCAATACCTTGGTCTCCACAGTTCCCTGAGAAGAGTAAGAATTTTTCTTTTTTATCACGCAACTCTTTTTTCCTTTATTTAAATAATGCCCCTGGAGAGTAATTATACTCAGTCTAGTTGAATTTTTTTCACTTTTGAAATCAATATTAGCAAGCAAATATATTAAATTCTATCCCATTCCTACATTCGATTACTATAAGAAAGCCCAATGCGCACCTGTAGTAATTTAGTATATAACTTATCATCCACAGTATTAACTAGTAATTGAATAAATTACTCTCTCTAACAAGATCAGATATTAGTATTTTTCAGGTCAATAGTGCAAATTTCAGTAGAGCCATACTCTACATAAAACTATACTTTCAGAGACCTGATCATGAGCAGTAACTAATGTCTTTTCATTAATAGTGAATAGATGTCCAATTTAGTATAACTGAAAGTAATTTAATTAGTTTCCATTCAAATTTTCCAAATATGTTCTATCCCGAAATAAGAAAGAAGTATTTGGTCAAATTAGCCCAATTATGATCAGATGATAATGCTCAGATCACGTCTAAAGACGAGAAACTAATGTTGTTCGAAGATCTCATTAGTGTTGTACGTTTCAATGAAGGTTCAAAGAAAAAGATGTTCTCATTTTGTGTTTTCATTTACATTTCAGTTTATGATTAGCCTTCAAATAGTAGAATTCTCATACTTTCTATAATTTTGTCTTCGTATCGCTCAATTTGTTTTTTTTACCTTTAACAATAAGCTTTTACCTATTCTTGACCTAAAATACATCAATGTTCAGCTATGATAGCCACTTTAATAACAATCAGTTCTAAGAAAATAGTTTTCATTCTCAACTGATTCCCAGATAATGTTTGATAATTCGCTCCAATAACATACGTACACACAAAAATCCAAGCCGTCAAACTCCTTTTCCGATCACATACACCCATTTTACTTCCTTTTTTAAGTGCAGACTCGCAAAGAATGTTGGAGACAAAAAAAATCCTTTAAAAAATTCAGATTATCTGAGAGTCTAAGAATTATGCTTCAAGATTGAGTCAATACCTATACCTACAATGTAGTTCCACAAATGTGATTGAAAATACATTTTTTGAAATTAAAATTATTTAATTATAAAACTTGCATTAGGGGTCGGTATATAAGAAACAATTCCATCCAAAAAGGGGAGAGAGAGCCAGACTTGTCTCAAATTCAATTCAATTGACATTTTTCATTTTCCTATTGCAACATCAATCATTCAGAGATGTATCTTCCCTTAAGTTTCCGACAGATCATATTTAACTACATTTGTGCATGATAGCTTTAAATGAAAAATTAGAGCTCCAATACATTTATTGTAGTATTAAACAAATGTACTCACTCTCAGTAATGGACTAAAATTAAAAACGTAACTGATGCCAATAGCCAGTTACTTTCTTCATCAAGGGTAAAAACGTGATCATCGATCTTCTGTTGATGGAAAGAATTTATTTTTTGTATTCCTTTTTGGGGTCCATGTCCCTCACATAATAAGGTAAGTCGCAAATATTACGACTCGCCCTTTTTCCATGTCATGCCTTTTCAATTCTACAGCACAACTTTATTCTGCCCAACATTACTGAGTCGTAAATTAGAAATTTCTTTGATGGGTGACTCTTCTTTCAAGAAAGTCTTTGCAATAATTTCATCTTCTCTCGTTGAAGGAGTAAGATCAGAATACCTTGAACTTTTCAAATATAAATCAGCGTATTGAGAGAAGCAAATTGTTATTACCTTGACTTTGGCTTGTTGAGTATTATGCTATTAAAATAAGCTGCAGATCGTATTTTTAAATTTTCAGTTCCTTCAACAGCGGCAAATCGAACAGTTAATGGCCTTTGAACATTCTCTATGTTTGAGTGATTTTGATTTTCGTCAGCAAAGACAGTTTCTCCAGCAGTTCTTAGCCTTGTAATCTGCTGTTTGTGGTTATTATTATTTTGCAGTTGAGGAAGATATGGCAAGAGTTTTGGCTTTCTGGGCTGTTGAGAGTTGTCTTTTTTATTGATATTTCTTTCATTCTGCGTATTTCCAGAAAAGAGGTCTTCAAGTTTAATATTTCTATTGCTATTGTTGCGGCCAATCGTTCGAAAATGAGACTGATTCGATTCTATTAATTTAGCATCGGAGTTAGACTTTCTTAATTTTCTTGATTTTAATTCTTCCTGCCAGAGCCCTTTCAGATCATTTTGGAGATATTTCATTTCATGATTTTTTGAAATGAGCTTCATTTTGAGTTGACTGATGCTTTCCTGATAACATTGTTTTAGAAAAATAATGGTAAGAGCCTTACATTATCATGTGATTGAAGTTTATTGTCAGGTCCAAATGTTTCAGACTCTTTTATTTCGGATTTTCTTTCTGTATTGCAGCTGCTCTCTCTTCTTATTTCAGAACCAAATTCACGCGTTGAAGCTCTCCTTGGGAGCTTATATTGTGCAGTCAAGTAGATGCTTTGGCCATGGCTTGTTTGAGGTTTTTCAGAGAATCTCTGCTTATGAATAAGCATTGTTGGTTGGACTTGTAGCCTATCGGACTCTGTTAGCTCATAGTTGGGATTTGTTAATAATTCAATTTTTTGTTCAAACATCTCCTGAAAGGCTTTTTTGTCAACAAATGTATCAGAGTTCTGAGACTTTGAATTGCTAGGGTAAATTAGTGACGAATGTTTTCGTTTTTGAACATCTTACAATTTCTTTTTTCTGTTTTGCAGTTTCTTTTCATACTCTCGGTTCGGTTGTGGAATTGATGACTTCGTAGTACGCATCTTGGCAGCAAGCATTTTGTTCGTCAGGAATATTTCGTATTGAGCAACCAGTTTATTGGGATGGAATGACATAGACTTTGCTACCGTTGACATTTAATGAATTAAAAATATTTGAGCGAAACGTTTTTATTGATATCCGGAGATTTTCAGGTTTCCTTTAAATTACAATTGTGGAATTGATGATGTTGAAAGTATGAAAAGATGATAACATTGAGCAACTAAAGCTACTAATGAAAATAGAAAGTTTTCCTGTCTATATGATAATAAGTCTAAAATGTCATCGTTAATTTGCCTCACTGATTTGTGGCGCAGTGTTACTATTACCGAGTTTTTCAAGTTCAGATATAATATCCAATACTGAGTGTGAAGAAGTGTACAGATGGAAAACATTAGATGAAGCATCCATAGTAAGCAGCAAATATCCATTAAAAGAAAACTAAAGTAATTGTTATTTGAATACTGGTTAAAATCAAGGTGGAAACTAAATTAACCATGAAGTGAAAAATAATTAGGGAACGGTTAGGAGCAGTCACTTATCATTTTCTAATTAATATTATAAAATGCGGTGAAATTTATCTCGCAAGTAAATCTTTCAATGAATTGATTTTAACATTCACAATATTAATGCCAGCAAAACGAATTCCTTCAATCGCAATTCATTGTTTGATTGCGATTTTCAGAGCATTTAAAAGTACCATTATGTATTTATTTTTTACGTTCTTCTAGGTGATTTTTGAATTATCCATTTATTTTTTACTTCAAATTCTGATAGTTATAGGTGAATTATAGGTGAATACATACAAAAACTCTGGCATATGATCGGCTGCGAGAATCATTTGTTTCTTCTAACTATCACTTCAAATCCTAATCTTTCCATTCAAAAGATGTGTTGTTTTCTCAAATCAAAAACCCAGAAATCATCACCACATAAATCAAGGTCCAAGTCAAGAACATTTCATAAAATCTTCATAGTATAGTAATCATGTTTAAGCTGCTGGTGAGGTTATGAAAAAAAAAACAAACCAACAACATCAATATTTTCTCAGAACATGGAAGCATGGATCATTTTTTTCACTATTTTATTGCACTCACGAAGTTTATTTTAGTTATCTAAAGAAGATAGAACGGCAATAGACAATAATGGTAGAAATTGAAGAAATCAGGATGAAGGCGAAAGTCGCTGTTCTGGGTGACTCGGGAGTCGGAAAAAGCTGTCTAATCGCAGTATTTTCTTCTATTGCAAAAAATAGACTCGATAATAACGATGAAATTCTCTCTGAAGCACTGACGACCGTAGGTAACACTTACAATACTATTTCCCCTTTTGATATCTAATGTTTGGTAAACACAAGGGTGTGATTTTGTCTCCGTTCCCATGACTTTAGAGAATGGAACAACTGTCAAACTAAATATTTGGGATACTGCTGGACAAGAAAAATATCGATCTATAAATAGAAATTTGTATCTTGGAGCGAATGGAGCGATGCTGTGCTTTGATCTTACGAGAAAACTAACAACAGATGACGTGGAAATATGGAAGAAGGAAGTTGATGATCATGCAGGTGCTAAGTGTTGTGTTATGCTCGTGGGAACCAAATCTGATCTGGAAGTTTGTATCGAAACAAAAGTTATGTTAGAGACCTATGCGAAAGCTAACGGATTTCAATTCATCGAAACAAGTGCTAAAACTGGGAATAACGTTCAAGAAGCATTCAAAATGATTTTGAGTGATATAGTATCAAAAGAGCCGAAAGATAGACCAGACCGACCTCCCGAGGAAGACCATGGGTTTAAATTGGTTCCAGAAGTAAGTAGAACTGGATTTGCAGCAATTAAAAAGAGATGCTGCTGATTGTTGAACCCTTTTGCTGCCATGTATTTTTCTCAGATAGAAATACCTTAATGTAAGGAAACAACATTTGTTTTGTCTTTTTGTACCTCAATCTTATTAATCCAAGTTTGACCGAGACGAGATGTTTGAATATGTGCTCTGTAGTTCCTAAAAAATTATAAATTATAGTAATTCGAGCATCTGTCACAAAAATTCAGTATTCTTTTCTTCTATTCATAGGATAGTATCATATGTGTTTATACATATTGATATTTAGAGGCTGTCCAGACTCTGTAATCATCTCAGAATTGCAATGCAGTCAAAATTCAGCATGTTACACAAATCAAAGTCTATCGACCAACGATTCGAATTTTTTGTCGTATTCACTTGATACGCCATTATTATCACTTGTTTAGTTGCAATGAGAAGGAGTGCTTTTCCTGTTATTGTGGCCTGCAAATATTCGAAGGAAACTAGTATCTATTAGTTCGAGAAATCATCTCAAAAGGTATTCTCTCTTCTTTTTTTTGTTGTTGTCTATTTTTCAATAATTATGGAATACTAATTTGATAGAATAAATTGATTTCATGATAAATTTTGTTTCATGTAAGCAGATAGTTTGTGCATTGTGAGACAACCGCTTTTTTATTTTTACGTTTTCGAGTTCCTCTATTTCTTTTTGATGAGAAGTGTTTGGGGTCCTTTTTCTTCTTCATATGCGTTGACTTCAATGTTCTTCCCTTTCATAGATCTGTAAACCTTCTTGCCCTCCTCTTCGAATCTGGCTTGATTGATCACTCTTTGCAGAGCTGCAACCCTCTTTCGGATACGACCATGCATATAAGTCTTCGAAGCGTCAACATGATAGTGGATGTATTGTCTGAGCACGTATTGAACAAAGGACAAAGGCGAAGATAATACCTGAACCCTTGGAGCATTGAAACACAGTTGTCAAAGTTAGATTTAACATGCTGCGAGAACAAAGCTATAATGAAATATCATGTTTAAGTAATTATATTTTTTTGGGGGGAAAACTTACTTATTCCGACAATACCATTGCTGTACTTCGCATTCAAAAGCTTTGAGCTTGGGAATGCTTTTTTAAGGACATCAGGAACTTGGTCTTCGAAGCTTTTGAAAGCAGAAGGACTATTCTTTACGTGTTTTTTTGCCTCAACTAATTCCTATGAATATTATTTGTTATTGAGTTAAGATTCTTGTTTGAAAAAACAGCAACCTGTAGAATAAGCTTGGCGATCGTGATGTCAGTGGTATCCATGAAATTGAAAGCGAAGTAAATACCAATATTTTCGCCTATATTTCTTATATGAAAAAATTGTGACTATTGGCAACTTACTGGATGGAAGAATCCAAATAGCTTCACCGTCTCTAGCAACATATTCTAATTTAGAACCTTCATTTGCCGAGCCTGCATGCCAATCTTTGTCAAATTTGTGATAAAACTTTAGACTCACCTTTTGCAAATTTATCCAGAGCCGTTTCAATGGGAGATCCATAGAAATTTCTTTTGAATGCAGAAACTGCATCTCCATATTTTTCAAAGAACTCCTTTTCGGCTTTTTTGCATTCTTCTCGCTCAGCCGCCCACTTGGCTCGATCTTCCTCCGACATTTCTTTCGTTTTCTCTAATTTGCGAAATACAAGTTAATGACAATCACAAAGTTCCATCTTCTCTACTGATTTTGGGTTGAGGTAAGTTGGCAGTGCTTAGAGTAATCGTTAGATCATAACCAGGTTCTGGGCTCTTTTGAACCTCAAAATCTTGATAATAGGGATTTATTAGACCTATGTGTTCGGAGAAGAAGAAGTATGCTACCTGGATAGTATTTGTTCAGCATGTCTTTCCCAGCGATTTTAAAGATTTCATCGAATTTGGGAGAGTAGAAAGAGAAGAACATCTTTTGGTTGCTGTTATCATATCTCAACTCGTATCTGCAGCCATCGTAGTCATGGAAAAATTCAGTGTAGTTATCGAGTCTGCAGCAAGAATAATGCGTTTGGTCGCATAACAAAAAGAAAATACTGGTTCTCAAAGACTTTTTCGAAGTGGATTTTGAGGTATTCCACTTTGTGATCTACTTTCATCATGTTTCCGAAATCTCAGAATCTTTTATCTTTTTTTAATAGCTTGCTCTTGAATTATTTATTTATCTATCTTTAATTCCTTTATTCAAGCGTATTCCTTATTTTCACTGTTGTTAAAGGAGCTCAAGAGAATTAGTACGTTCCCATGCCCTCTGCCTGCCATCTTAACTAAAGTTCTAGGGTTGATTCCGAAAGCCATTATAATGATCATCAGAAGCAGGCTCTTGAGAGTAAATTCTGCGAGCTCTATATTAATTTATTGAAATTCAGTCTCAGACTCACACTATTCCTGTAGGGTAATAAAATTTTGGTTTTTTCCGTTGATAGTTGGAAGATCTCCCGTTTATAAACAAAATTAGTTTCAGTCGAATTGTTCGTTCCAAGTATGAAACTGTCTTGGAACGAGTTGAAATTTCACAAGGAGCAGTTATCACATAGTGAGACACAAATATGGAGAAATGATCTTGCAAAATATTTAATGTTGTTTTTCAAGAAACTATGAGAACGGAAAGAGTAATAGTCATCCAACACTGTACTTCTTGAGTCCAAATTGTTTCCTGGACCACACTATACTGTTGATATGGATTCGACTTTTATTCGTTTGAGATTTACAACCTTCAACTAAGGCGCTCCCAACTCTTGTAAAGAAGTAATGCGTGAAAGAAATGAAGCAGATTTGCATACAGTGAGAGTTAATAAGAAATTCTTTCTTTAATGAAACATTCTGATTTGACATAGATGTATAATTGCGAGCTTTTTACTAAATCAACACACAATGCCAAAGGTATTATCTAGAGTCACCTAAAAAAAATTCCTGAAGATTGAATGGATAAAGCAGGAAATGCTCCTACACACTCTGTGAAAATTAACATAAATAGTAAGAAAAAAGAGCCATTTTATGATTGCGGTACTCAGTGCGAGTCAAAACAGAAGTTTTCAGAGCCCCGTATGAGATTTGTTTAAAACATAATCGAAAAAAAATTTCCATAAATTGGAAGCAAAAGGTCAGCCTTGCATCCTAATCTTTTGCTAATGAAAAATTCAAGAATTGCTCAATTTAAAAATTATTAAAGATGGAAGATGATGAATTGGATGCTTTAGTCGAGGCAGGTGTTTCGAGAGACAGTTCTTCTCGAAGTGTGTTGCCGAGACACACTCAACTGTTAACCAATCGTAAGCCCATGCCCATGGTATAAATGTTAGAGGAAACTAAATCTGATTCGTGTTTTTTAGCAAACAACCGATGATAATCAGTCCCAAAAGATGGCTCGGAGCAGTACAGTGATCATGAGTGGAGCGCCTCTAGACCAAAACCAATTAAAGGCAGTCTTGCTTCGACAGCAAGGCCCGGAGCAAACGAAGACTACAACCGCCTCAATATCAAAAAATGACCAACCAACTATAAAAGCAGCACTTGCCAAGCAACAAATTGAAAAGAAGCCTGGGTTAGGTACATTTCTTGGTCAACATTTGGCACTCAATCCTTTAGATTCAAAGCTGCTTGCAACTAAAACGAAAGGAGAAGAAGTCAAGCAAGATCCGCTGATGACAAGATCAGCTACAGTAGTTAGTCTATCAAAACCTTCAGAAGTCAAATCGGAGTTAACAAAAGTAGATCCACTGCAAAAAAATGATCCCAAGTCTTTGGCTGGTTCTCAAAGATTACCAGAAACCAGTAAGAACTTGAACAGCTCAGAAAAAGCTACCCCAGAACTCTCTGTCTCGAAAAACATTCCACAGCAATCGAAACAAAATGGACCAGCTGACACTTTCATTCACAGAAAGAGCACAGAAAGCAATCTACTGCAAAAAGCAATTATTAAAGAAAATGAAGATCTTAAACCTCGAACCAACACGGAATTTGTAAAAGTATCCAACACATCAGGACAGAATAAAAGTTCTTTGCTCGAAAAGCAAGGGCCAACAAACCAAAATATTTCCGAACAGAGCGCAATTTCGCTGGGAAAGGGCGTTCTAAAATTAACCTCTTCAAAGAAATTATTCGAATCGAGCTCAGAGGATAGCAGTCCTTCAGATTCCGGCAGTGATCTAGAAGGAGATGACATGGAAAATTCATTGATTCAAAGACCGCCAAAAAAACTAGAAGCCAGCCTCCCAAAGGCAGACGAGCAGAAATCCTTACTTTCTGAAAGCCTAAAAGCTTCAATAACTTTATCAAATTCGAGTGGGAAAGATGCATTTAACTCGTTACAAGGGTCTCAAATTAGCTCCCCCGACGCGACTCTAAAGACAACAAATGATAATTTGTCAATTAGTTCTTCGAAGCCATCTCATTTAATACTATCTCAAGATCTAAATGTTTCACAAATCATCACTTCAGAGAGTTCAAAAGAAATCGTACAATCTTCTTCAATTCATCTCAGCCAACCTACTGATTCTGTTTCTCAAAAGTCTACTGCAATAACTCAAAGTGTTCCTGATCCCCAGACCCGCTCTCGGAATAATAGTCAAACTCAAGTTGTCGAGCGGAATGATCTTCTTCAAAAACTAGCGAAGGTCTCTGCCAATGAAACATCTGAAGAAATTGTTCCAAACTCGAGCGTCCAGACGCAAATAGAACCAAGAAATAATGAACAATCACAGAATCTATCTCAAACAACCTCTTCAACTCGAAAAATGAGCGATAGATCACAAAAACTATCATTGAGACCCAAGGGGAAATCAATAAATGTTCCTCAGAAATATGACCAGAAGAATGTGGAATCTATTGAATATATTGATGAGCTCACTCACACAATAAAATCCTATGAAATCAAACAAAACTTGATTCGACAAAATCGGAGCCAGGACCCTCTGCCAAAATCGATCATTTCAGATGTGAAAAAGATAACACATTTACACGCCAAAGATATGACTTCGAGCATGGCAGCCTCATTTAGACCACCTAATGATCCTCTTGACATTTTTGATGACGAAGAGAGAGAAGTTTTTGCTTCCTTCCATAAAGAAAGAAGCACTGTAAAACTAGTAACGACACATAACCCTCACAAAGCTACATATCGGATTAAAGTTACTCAGAGTCACATCATGACTGATATCTCTCGAGTCCTGTGTCCTGAATTTGACAAAATTTTCCAGGGGTTGGTTGAACTGAACTATGGCGAGCCAAAAGCATTCTTGGTAATACTCCACTTCTTGAATGTAATATAATTTTTTCTTCGAAAGGTAACCCCCAACAAGTTTTTCTTTGTGGGAACGTCTCTGGGATGCGTGTGCATGTTTGACTCCACAGAAAAAGTCCAATTCAAGTTCACCACTACGAAAGAAAAAGAGTTTGGTTCTGTCACAAGTATTGATACTTCAGCTGATATGGGCTATCTTCTCGCCGGATATGAGAGTGGTGCAATTGCCGTGTGGGAGATCAAAGAGAGGAAATTAGTTAAAACCCTGCTCGACGTTTCAAAGAATCCAATCATAAAACTGAAAGTTTCGAAATCCAACCCTCTTACTTTTGCTTCTATTGATGGAGTTGGCAATATTAATATAACTCAACTAGACAAGTTAATGGTTTATTACCATCCAAAGACAAAAGCACTTTTCCCGACGAGTATTGGAAATGCCACAAGCATAAGCGTCTTGAATCGTTATCCATGGAGCTATGGGATTCTCAACCACGAAAACTTAATCCAAACAATGACAGCAATCGGAACTCATACTCAAGTTATAATCGCATATATTGATCAGCACCTTGAACCTACAAAAATATGTACTTTCCCTCGCCCACCTGAAGTAGAAGAAGGAAGTTTCCCTTGGCTAGACTGGGGGTACTCGAACTTCCGCTCGAAGGAGAATGAAAAATCAAAAGCTTATTTGCTGGTAGCTTGGGGACGAATGATTTATCTTTTTGAACTCATCGAACAAAGCAAACGAATAATTTTTCCTAAAGTTGCGCACGTGAAACTTCAGTTCGAAATCAACTATTGCGGGTGGTTGCAACAAAATCTTGTTTTTGTGGTTGACAATCAATCTTTGTTGCACATCATACACACCACAGAGTTCACCATTGAAGATAACTCTCTAGATACTGAGGCCACTGCTGATTCTAACGATTTGAAAGATACATCAGTAAATGTAATGAAGGAGCCTGGAATCGAATACGTCGAATATATCAGTGAAACCGCGCTGAGTCCTCAAAAGTGTGTCTTAGATGACAAAGGCACAGCACACAATTACTATCAAAACACTATAACTCATAGAAATGGAGAGCTCATTATTATGGGCAAAACGAACTTCTGCAAGATACGACTACTCACCTGGAAAGAATATCTAATTAGGCTCCTAGAAGAGAATCAATGGTTAATGTTTCTAACAGTTGCAATAGAAGTATACAGACGTAACATAATAGAGCTCGCTGAGATCCCGATTGAAAAAGAAGAACGAAGAAAAAAAATCCAGGAATTGATCGAAGAGCATGTGTTAAAATTTATTGAAGAAAAGCTATTCTATGAAACTGATGAACAAGGACATAAACAGCTTATTCAAGATGAGGGGTATAGATCTGAAGCGATTGTAAGTGTCATGGATTTTCTCATTGAACTCGAATTCTACGACTTGCTCTTCGATAAGTTGAAAAAGATTTTCATGAGTTTGGAGATGAATGAGGAGTTTCTGAAGAATATAGAACCATTTGTGAAATTAAACAAAATCAAGCACATCCCGGATCGTGTGCTCGGGGAAGTCGTTCGCTACTACACGAACATAGACAAGCATAAAATAATGCAGCAGATGATTCTCAATCTGGATGTAAAAAACTTGGATATTTTGGCATTGCAAACTCTGTGCCTTGAGATCAATCTTAATGCGGCTTTGATCCATATCGTAATGGAACAAGAAGATGTGATAATTCCGTTTGTAAAGCTAATCAATGAGCATATGAGAGGACCTGCAGGAAAAAGGACTGCAGATGATGTGAGAAAGAGTGGGTTCCAATGCCTCTGGTTGCTTAAAATGTGCTTCAAAGGCAGACTCTGTTTCACAACCAAGGCTCTTCCAGATACAAAATGGAGGAATATCATTGAAAATATCCTTTCAGCAGCTTTCGAGAAAGAATATTTAAGGGAACTTTTTTTAATAGATTCCACTGTTACAATCAATCTGATTCTTCTGCTATTCACAGGAGAAGCAGCTCGAATCATTGAGGATATCTCTGAGAATTATAAGGAGACCAGCGAAACTGAAACAGGAATGGACCTGCACGAAAATTTGTTTGTCAAGGTATACGAATGTTTGACCAAGGACTTCACTGGAGAAGATGAAAGAAAAATGAAAGTGCGCCTAGGGTTCTTTGTAATGAAAATTGTTCGCACTTGGAAGTACGGTTTCATTGATAAGGGGCTCTGTGCAGCGTTCGCAAATTATTTCCTAAAGAATCATAAAGACACTCTAAACGAACTACTCATCATGAATTTCAAAATGAATCTCCCACACACAAATCAAAAGGGAGAACCGATAAGTTTCATGGAAGAATTCACAAGACAGTTCACTCCTGAATATGCGAGTATTGAGAAAAATGAGCTCATTTTAGCCCTCATCAAGTATGCTGATCTGAGAGGTGAAGAGCTCAAGAGCATTATCAAAGCTGCTGAGCAGTCTTCATTGTAAGTGATCCTACTGATATATCAGTTCTAACCACGTTCTCTTTAGCACTGAGGTGACAAGCTATCTTTACTTCTTAGATAAACAGTACAAACGTGCATTCGAAACCTTTTTGCCTGGAACCATAGACAGATGGACCAAAGTAATTTATAGTAGATCGAAGATGTTTTTCTTACACATATTGGGAAATCTCTTAGGTCCGAGTCTTTAAGTACCTCGGCGAGTATTTGTCTAACCTTGATCAGAGCGATAACGAATCATTTAAAGTATTTAAAGGCTACATTCAGAATCGAATGAGAGATTTAGTAACCATTCCTGGAAAAAAAGGATAAAAATTTATTGTTTTCTTTGCTAATATAGGTCGTGATAAACTGTGAACTGACTAAACAGCTAATCGAGAGGTATTTCAAAGCAGAAGAACAAATCGTTGTGCTTTCACTTTCGCCCGAGCCTGAGGTGCAATTGGAGTATCTTGAAAAAATGCTAGAGGGTCGACAGCAAGGAGATTTCATAGATGATAAGTTGCTAGTGCTGCACATTGAGCTCCTCTGCCGTTTGAAGGACAAGAGAAATTCACAAGGCAAAAAAAGAGGAAAAACAATCCTCGAAACGCTCATGGCTAACGATTATCCTCAAGATGACTGCGTGGAACTTTGCAAAAAGCACCAAATTAAGGACGCTTGGGCATATTTAGAGCGAAAGAGAGGCGGCTCATCTGGGATTCACCAAGCGCTATCTCTCCAACTTGAGGTAATTTTCAAGTACTCAGAAATTACTCACCAAAATTTTCAACAGATATTTGAGGAGTATGTCAAGAAATGCATCGAGAACAAGCCCCAGATCACTCATAAACATATTGAAAAAATAGTAGAACCGTTGGATATTTGCATCGATATCATGCTTGAGAATGATGATGGAGAGAGTGAAGTAAATTAAACATTTTCCAACTTTCTCTCTCATCATGTATGCAGAAACAAAAAACATGGTTTAAAATGCTTGACCGAATCTCCTCATTTGAGTTAACTCTATGCTCGAAATACAAAAACAATCCAAAGCTCGAGATAGCAGTCAACGCCATTGATGAACTGCTTGAGAAGTTCCTTTACTCCATGGTCAGGAATATTTCTCTTGAAGCAATACTCGAGGTTATAAATGCACTTGCTCATTCAATATCTGATTTTATTTTTTTATTTTTTCTGTGAAATACAGGAAATAAAGACGAAGAGTTCACAATTTAATCTTGGAAAGTTCAAAGGATTCTTAGTCAAGATTCTTGACAATAAGAAACATCAGCACAAGACCATTTTGACAACTAAAACCCTACTTTTAAGTGATCTAATTGAGATTGGTATCAGACTCGAAGCATATTCGGTAATTGTTTTGATCTCATTTCAGAATTAAAAGCAAAATTAGAGCATGGCGGTAGATTTAGAACCTACAAAGGAAAAATTAGGGAAAGACCAAAAAGTTCTGGCTTTTGGATGTGATCATGTGTTCTATAATTTAAGTTCAAGTCAGAAAACTTGTTTGGCTTGCCAGCAAGACTCCATCGCACAAAGTAATCTTGATAGTGCTTACAAACAAGTGATGTGAATTATATCTAAAGTTTTAACAATTCTGACAACACCAAAAGGGATGGCAGCTCGCAAAGCCACACAAGTAATTCTATCACATTAGAAATTATTTTTATCTATTTATTCAGAATACTACTGCAGCAGCCCAGTCAAAGCCTGTGCAGTCTGCTAGCATACCTGAGGAATCGTCTAAAGAGAAAAATCGTAGAGTGAAACGTGCTCTTCAGCATTTTGATCAGTTAAAGAGTGAAGAAACTCTCAAAGTAATATATATACTCTCATTTCAGTTTATCTTTAACACATCGCAATAGTTTTTTGAATTTAGTAAGTTGTCCTAATCTCAAAGCTGAAGAGGATCTTGAATACTCTCTATAAACACGTTTTGAATGTTTCTGATTTATTATTTACGTTGTAAAGAAGAGTTTGTACCAAGTCCTCACATCTTCAATGAACGTTAAAATCTAAGAAATTGTTGCAGCATCTTTCGGCTAAGCAATTTCAAATAAGAAGTTGTAAAGTTAGCAAGGAAGGCAACATAGCTTGAGTTAATGCAAATTTTTCCATTTACCAGCTTTTACAGAGATGCATTAGTAGACTCATCTAAAGTTTAAATTTCAACTGAGCCCGAAATAAATCTAAGAAGATAATAATTAATAATATCAATGGGGCAATTGTTGGGAAAATCCAGTAAATGCAGAGAGGATATCAAATTTCTATCAAATGCTACTGTCACAGAAACCGACATCGATCAGCTGGGGATAGTTCATGATCGTTAGTTTTACAAATTTATTCGAACGAAATTAACCTGTTTGATTTGATAGTTTCAGATTCAAGAATACGAGAACTGTACTTTCGTTTTTATCAATTGGACACTGAATCACTAGTAAGTTGAGCAGCTACGGACAATTTTTTGATAACATTGCATAAGGGCTATATCAGCAACTACCAGTTTTTAAAGATGCCTGAATTTGTGCATACACCGTTACGCAAACGACTCGTTTATGCTTTTGATCTTGCTGGAGAGTATGCTAAAGCTCCAAAAGGCAAGAATGATCCTATGGCAAGAAGACCAACAACATTAGAAGACTTTTACTCTAAATATAGTGCGAAATTGAGTAGAAGTGTAGCTACCAAGGTTTTTAAAGAGAAAATTGGTGAAATTCTTGATGATGGTGGATGGGAGTGGATCAGCCACGATAGAGATATGATGATGAAACCATATATGAATTTTATGGTTTTTATAAAACTCATTGCAGTCTTTTTCCCATCTTCCTCCAAGAGGACTAAAATAAACTGTACAGTATTCTCCTTATTTCCAATCTATTTGATACAAAATCAGTCATCTTCCGGATTTTTGACTATAATCAAGATGGATCAATCGATATCTATGATCTCATTGACACCATGAAGCTCCTTTACATGAATTCCGAGAAAATAAGTGTTTCTGATATTGAAAAAATTGCTCAAAAGATCATTGATGAAGCTGATGCGAAGCAAACTGGAAAATTGGATCTCGATGGTAATCATTGACACTATAAACTTCAGCTAATATTATTAATTTGAAAAAATACTAGATTTTCTGATCGCAACTAATACTTCCGACCTTGAACGAAATGTCATGATTTATTTTTGAGGGGAGAGAATTATTGCAGGTATCAGAAATTGGTCCATCTTTTAAAGAAGAAAATTAACTAATTCTTGCAAAATTTTAATGATTATAACATAATGATAACTTAAGTATGCGTTTGAGTTACAGAAAACATGATTCATTGAATCTAAAGGACTTGACCAATTAATATTAGAAATTTGTTTGCTAAAGTTTACATGAAGTTTCATATAGGAAAAGAAATCAATAAGTGTTTATATGCGAAGGATTTACTGTAAGGTTGGTTTCTCAAAATGTTACTGTGATCTATCAGAGATTTTCATTTGTATACTTGATTATATCACTCTCAATTCTCGAAATCATGAAGTTCTTATCAAATGAAGTGGAATAGGAAATAAAAGAAAGATTTTCGATAGCAATTAATGATCAAGAGACTGTTTTTCGAAATTGAGTTGTCACGATTAAACAAGCATTTTAACTCTGAGTTAATAGGCTTTTCCTCCTCATTTAACAAAGTGAAGCATCTCTTACAAAAGTGAAATGAATTTTAGAATCAGTGGAAACAGATATGAAATACATACCGAAATAGTTTTTATTTATAATAGAAATTCAGTTGAATGGTAGAGTCCTCTTCTCCTTTGATACCATTTAAGGTTATTATATGCGTCGACATGGATGCTTTTTATGCTCAGATAGAGCAGGTCAGGCTTGGAATAGATCCGTCAAAGCCTTTCGCTTTAAGGCAGTGGAATAATTTAATCGCTGTGAACTATCCAGCTCGTAAGCTTGGCATAAAAACATATATGGGTTATTGGGAAGCCAAGCAGAAATGTCCAGACCTAATTTTCGCACATATTGATACATTGGCTTTCAACAATGAGAAAGATCTTCAAAGTCTGACTCTTGATGAGAAACGTCAGGGAGACGTTGGACATGACCGTGTTAAGGAGAAGGTATCTTTGGAAATCTTCAGGGAAGCCTGCGATAAGATCATTCAAATTTTAAAAAAGTATGCCAAAATTGTTGAAAAGGCTTCAATCGATGAGGCTTTCTTGGATGTCACGGCTGAGGTAAAAGAGCAATTAAACAACAATCTTTTTGCTCAGAAATGGCAAGATGCGTGGCCAGGAAAACTGGCTGGAGGAGAACATTTTGTGCCCGAAACAGAACTCGACAAAGCTCTGTTTCTTGGTGGTCTTATTGCACAAGAAATCAGAATGGATATATACAACAATCTAAAGTACACAGGTAGCGCTGGAATTTCTTATAATAAGATGTTAGCTAAACTTGCTTCTGGAATGAACAAACCTTTTAACCAGGCCACAATTGTTCCTCGCTATGTCATATCGGCTATCGAAAATCTGGATGTGAAGAAATTGAGGAATTTTGGAGGGAAAGTGCACTCCCTTTTCAAAGAAAAAGGGTTTGACACGATTGGCTCAATTCAAAAACTAAATTTGAAACAAATTCAGGAGATTATTGGAGATGATGTGACTGCTGCAAAATGGATATATTTTCGTTGCAGAGGCTACGATGGTGAAGGGGTCGAAGAAAAAACTTATGATAACAAATCAATAACATCGAGCAAAATTTTTTCGGCAGTGACTGATCCAAAAAAACTACAAGGAATGCTGGAAGTGATAGCTGCTGATCTTGCCGTCAGATTGGTTAATTTTTATGAGCAATCTGGCCTAATACCTCAGTCGATTTCAATTAGCTACTATGATCAGAGCAGCTTGAGTTCAAGGACGAAATCATTGAATGTTAATTTTAACCGAAATAAAGCTCAGTTCCGTAAAATTGTTTGGGAAAAAGCTCAAGAACTAATTGAGTCTGTGAAAAAGCAACTTTATCCTTGCTCATATTTACATTTGACAGCAAGTCGTTTTATCAAAGGTGACTTTGAGAAGTATAAATTTGATCTCGAATCATACGCCAAAGAGAAAGGAAAGGAACTTAAAAACAAAAGATCTTTCGACCAGAAAAGTTCTGAAAATACAATGGTAGACCCACTAAGTAAGACTGGAGAGGAAAAACTTGAACATCTAACAGAAAAATTTTTCTGCGAAAAATGTGCTGAGCACATTGAGCTTGAGACGAAGCAAAGCCATATGGATTTTCACCTAGCCGAAGAACTAGATCGTGATCTTAATCCATTTAAAAAGAAATACAGGCAAGCTCACTCGATTCCAGATAGATTAGAAAATGCTTGTCATATCACAGGTGATAAGCCAAGCGCTAAAAGTGCCCCTGGAACGACAGAAACTGAAGGCAGTCAAGAAGGAGCACCTTTACTGAAAAAGGCAAAAACATCAGATAGTGTGTTGGCTCTGAAAAATGATAAAAAAGCCGAGAAGACATACAAATTCAAGCCAATAGACTCGTTCTTTAAAAAAAAGACAAATCCATAATTTTTTCTTATAATCTGTATTTATTAGATCAGTTTATGTTAAGTACTTATTTCTTCTGCATTTCATGTGAGCGCTCCTTTGAAAAGCAACATTTTCGAAAAATCTATAGGATTTGTGCAGGTTGTAAGCAGAGATGTATAGAAAGAGCGTATTTTGTCCGCCTCTCAATAACTTTAACTACCGAGGGAACGAGTTTCCAGTCGAGATTCAGTTACCAAAAAATCTCAAAAAGAAACATGTATATCAGCATCTTTCAGCCACTAGAAACCTTACAGTGATCTAAATTCAAAAGAATTATTTTCAAATTTTGAGATACATCTCACAGCTGTACTAAATTGTCAAACCTTAAGACAATTGCTTTTAAAAGGAGATTTTGTGAGCTGAAATATTCGAATATTATCTTGGCTTTTTTCAACGCAATTTTTTTTTGAAATCAGAGATCTTTCGAGAAACATTAAAATTTATAATAATCTAAGTAATATTGAGAAATAGCAGTCCAACTTGGAAACTTTGCCAGAATGAACACAGAGCATATGCCTGACCTTAGATCCGTGCACGGGTATAGCCCTCATAAATGCGGGTACTGCAAAAAAGAGAACGCATTTGCGTCGACAGGGATGAGCGTGAAAAAAATGACAACCCAAGACTATCAAGTGTTAATGGACCGAGGATGGAGAAGATGCGGTGAATATTATTACAAAGTCAACCTAGAGACTAGCTGCTGCAAACCCTTCACAATTCGCATGAATGTAAACAATTACGTCATGAGAAAATCCCACCAGAAGGCCTTGAATAAATTCAACAAATTCTTGAACGGTGAGATAACCTTGGAGGACCTTAAAAAGAAGGAGGAACAAAAAGGGGAAAAAATAGATGAAGAAAAAAAGACTGAGAATCCGAAGAAGCAGCCATTAGGAGATAAAATTGAAGAATTAGCCATGATCAACAAATATTGTCTCGATAAAATCGCCGAAATTGCTCCTGTCCTCTCAGAGGCTCTTCAAATTCTTAATGGGGCACTTGAAGTAAAAAGCGAAGGCATCAACAAATTTAAAGTGGTGCAGCCGAAGAAGAATGAAGAAGTCTACTCATCAAACTTTCTGAATCTAATCTACGCAGAGAACCGGAAAAAATTCCCGGAGCTCAAGCTTCCAGATTTCATAGCCAAGATCAAAGAAAAGGTTTTGGATGTCTGCAAACCTATCATTCCTTCAAACTATGGAGTAGAAATAAAAGAGAATGGGTACTTTTTCTTTTCTTTCCGTGACGAACTGAAAATGCAAGAAGAAAAACCTGAGAAAAAAAGCAAAAATGATCAGAAACCGGTGAATCAAGATCAGACTAAAATGGAAGAAATCAAAACCCAAAAAGAGAAGCCAAAGGTCGATAAAGACAATAAGAAACCAAAAGCAGATTCTCAGAAAATGATTGAGGAAACCAAAACCCCAGCAGCTGATCCAAACAAGAAAAAGATAAAATTCGAGATAAAATTAGCAAAAGCTAGTTGTGACGATGCTACTTTTGAGATGTACAAGAACTATTGCCGCGAAATTCATGGGTCTCAAAAAGAAAGCAAAGACGGCTATAAGGACTTCCTTTGTCTCCAAGCCTTGGATTACGGAGAAATTGAGTCAGAAGACAAATCTCGTAAGCTCAAATTGGGCTGCTATCACATGAAATATTACTTTGACGGGAAATTGGCGGCTATCGGAGTGGTTGATTTCACAAGTAAAGCGCTAAGCTCGGTCTATTTCTTTTACGATCCAATATACAAGCCGCTCAAACTTGGTGTAATCGGTGCAATCAAAGAGATCCAGTTTATCAAAGACCTTTCAACCAAGTTTCCGGAATTTCAATACTATTACTTAAGATACTATATCCAAGATTGCCAAAAGATGGTCTATAAGGCCGAATATGAACCGGCAGAGCTCTTATGTCCGATCACATACCACTGGGTCCCATTTGATGAGACACTCAAGATCCATATAGACAAAAATCACAACGATGTTCGGATTTCTAAGTTCTTAAAGGAACCCGTGACCTGTATAGAAGATATGAATTTTGAAGGGATCAATTTGGAGGCCTTCGTGAAGAAGCATGTCAAGCTTTTTCTTCAAGGACAATTTATCACAATAAATGACCTTGCTGGAAATTGGAAAACTATATTCGTCAAGGCATTTAAAGACCTCTGTGCCGGGCTCGGGAAAAAACTTTCTTCAGAATTTATCTTTCACGCCTAGCTATGGAGCTGACTAATAGACTGAAAATAAGTAAGAGAGAGAAATATTTAATTTCATTTGTTTCGCATTGCATTCTCTCTTTCTTTTATTCATAAGAGCAGCAAAAAAAAAAATCTAGTTGTGTAAAGAACAAACAATCTTGAAAGAATACAAATCATTTTCAAAAAGTAATTGCTTTAGCAGTCACTTTGTTATCAACGCCGGCTTCAACAAAAACAGCTTGAATAAGAAACTTTTGGTGTTGATAGGCCAATCTCAAATTTTTGAAAAAGAAAGATTTTACAGCTGCTTTTACCGCTTCAATTCTAATGTGAGAGGCAGTCTGACTATTTTCATTTTTGGTTTGATATTGATAATAATTGGATTTCATTGAGGATCGATCTGATTGGGAGAAATAATGAAAGAAATTAGCAAATTCAAGTGATCTTCAAACTTATTCTTTTTGTTAACGTATACATAATGTTACTTTCTCTTCCTTTCCTAGATATAAGTTAAGATATATTGATTTCAAACGAGAGCTGGAAGAGAAAACAATTATCTGATTGTAAATATATTTAATAATATCTTGTTCAGTGAGTTATTGTTGAAAGGATATATTCTTGATGGGGGTAGAATTCAGGTCGAACTGGGAGCCACCATTGTTTCATATCAGTACCAAAGATATCAGCGAGATTTTCAAAGGAATTCATCTTGCGGAAAGGATTCTAATCACAGCGTCAACTAATGAAATGATTGAAATGTTTAAACTTACCTTCTTCCTCATTTCTCTGATATGGTTTTCTACTGTAGTCATATTTTTGAGCGCTGAGCTTACTTGAAAGCAACCAAGTCCACCGATAGCAAGGGCCAAACATAACGAAGTTAAGGCATTAATTTGCATATTTGTCATTTGAAATTCTGTAAAGTCCTTTTTGTAAAATAATAAGTTAGAGAAGACAACAAGAAACATTTTTACTGCTGTGAACGCTTCTGGTTCAAAAAAGAAAAATGCCGCATTAGTAAGTGTGACAATAGAGAGACTGATCGTCGCATAAATTAGGAAAAGAATGAAAAATTTATGGTTAAATAGTCCAACACAATTTCCAATCCAAGGGCAGTGGTGATCCATTCTAATAATACACCTAATGATAAAATTAAGAATAGGAGCTCGCAAGAAAAGTTGACGCTTACATCCCACAAGTCTTACAGTGATGGGTCCGTGGAAATTTCACTTGCGTGCATTTCATGCAGTAAGAAATTTGTTGAATGTCGTTGATTACACTATTGTAAATTCGAATGAGTGAGATCATCGAGAAAAAGAATTCACTCTGTATTGATCGGTCCAAGCTCTTTTATATCAAAATCTGATGGGAGACCCAAATTCTTGAGAACTTTTGGTTTGTCAATATCTTTATTGTTGAGCAGTCTGTAAATCATTTGCTTTCTTGCTTTTTCTTTGATCTCCTCAACATTTGTGAAATTATCGTTCTGATGATGACAAACGTAGTCAAAATTTTGAAATTTCTTAAGAATGAATACGATATCACGAGGTACGGTTCCAGGATCTGTCACTATACTCTTGTAGTAAGAGACGACAAGCAGCCCAACAAAGAAATGGAATACCAGACTGTGCACGATACCAAAATAGAGATGCTATGAAAACCATGATGAAAATTAGAATCATTTATAGTTTGAAAGTGACTTAAAAAAAAAATTAAAAAAATACATTGATGAGAAAAGCAGGGAGAATTGTAGAGGAGAGCTTACAACTGATATGAGCCGAGGGAGAGTAAGCCATATGAACATCGAATATTCATACGATATAATGAAAATGACCAGGAGAATGGGAAGAAACCGGAGAACCGTCCATTCCGCTTTCTGGGAATTGAAATCCACTGGTGACATTTGTATTTTGATCATCTCTCTTCCTTTCGTTGATTTGAAAATTTTCTACCAGCGAAACTATTTTATTTGCGTTTCCAATTTGAGCTTTGTTTCGAGACGACTTTTGATAAATAAACGCTTAGAAAAAATACGACAGTCGAAGTTCGAAATCAAAATCGTAACTCTTAAATTGCTCTTCGTACTGAAGAAATTAATCAAAATTGACATAAATTGAAATATTCAGAATTTTAAAAAAAATTTTTGCTACAAACGTCAAAAGAACACGCAATGGCCGACAGAAATCAAGACTACAACAACTCCTCTCATAAAAGAAGCAAGTATTTTTCAAAAATCATAATTGTTAATTCTTTCTTCAAACATAGTTGGGGGGACCCCAGTGTACCAAGCGAAAAAGGAATATTACTCCAAAACTGATGGTATCCTATCTCCTTCGTTTTAATCTTTTGACTCCTTTAGACTATGCTTACAAGTCGAATCGCAACTACAACTCCTACAAAGACAACTACAACAACTACAACAGCAAAGACAGCAACAACAACAAATTTTTCAGCCGTGATGCTGATTATCAATATGGAGGTTTTACGAAATCACTCGAGACGGAGTCCAAAGAAAAGCTGGTCCACATTCAAAAGAATTTCTACAAGGTAACACAAAACGCCTTAACTCTTTTTCTGATCACAACTCTAAATCTCTAGGAAAGTGAGAATGTCAAGAATAGAACTCCTGAAGATGTAAAAGCTTTCAGAGAAACTGCTAAAATTACCGTGAAATCCGACAATGCTCCAAATCCAATTACCACATTCGAGGAGTCCTCGTTTCCGAAGTATATCTTGGATGTGATTAAAAAAAAAGGGTTTGAGTTTCCAACGCCAATTCAAGCTCAAGGGTGGCCGATTGTGCTTGGAGGTCATGATCTTATCGGAATCGCTCAAACAGGCTCAGGAAAGACTCTCGGCTTCCTTCTCCCTGCGATTGTTCACATCAAAGCACAAGAGCCGCTAAGGGTATATACATCTTGTCAAAATATTTGTTTCTAACAAAAATTCGTTTAGAGAGGAGACGGTCCAATTGCATTAGTGCTCGCTCCTACTCGAGAGCTTGCCATGCAGATACATAGCGAGTTTGAACCATTTGGCATCCCTTCGGGATTAAGAGCCACCTGTATTTATGGTGGTGCGGATCGTTATCCTCAAAAGAAAGACCTGCGAAGTGGGTGCGAGCTAGTTATCGCCACTCCTGGTCGACTTATCGACTTCTTGGAATCTGAAGACACAAATCTGAAGAGAGTTTCTTATCTCGTCATAGACGAAGCCGATAAGATGCTTGACATGGGCTTTATTCCTCAAATCGAAAAAATTGTCGAATACATTCGAAAAGATCGCCAAACTTTGATGTGGTCAGCAACTTGGCCTCAAGAAGTCAGACGGCTCGCTGCTGATCTTTGCAAGTAAAATTTTGGTCATCTTTAGATTCCATTAACTTCTCTGAAAATAGGGAACAGCCAATCAGAGTGGTTGTCGGCAAAGATGACCTTGTCGTAAATAAAGATATCACACAACTCGTGAAAGTCGTTTTTGATGACGAAAAATTCGATTCGTAAATTGAAATCTCGAGTTGCTGGAATATTAATCATGATCCTTTCTAAAAACAATAGGCTTCTCAAGTTGATGAAAGGAATATACGACGGAAGCAAGATACTGATCTTTTGTCAAACTAAGAAAACCTCTGACTGGGTTTCGAAGACGCTGCAAGATAAAGGATACCGATCGATTTCGATCCATGGTGATAAATCACAAAAGGTATGAGTTGCTTGAATAAAGAGAAGTTCTTACTGATTTACTGATGAAATTCAGGATCGAGATAAAATTATGAGTCTATTCAAGGATGAGAGAGTCCCGATCCTTGTTGCGACTAATCTCGCTGCAAGAGGTTTAGATGTGAAGGACATTCGATATGTTATAAACTACGACTTCCCGACTCAAATGGAAGAATACGTCCACCGAGTTGGCCGTACTGGACGTGCCGGAGCGCTGGGCACATCGTTCACATTCTTCACTGAAGATGATGCTCGTTTTGCCAAAGAGCTGATCAAAATCTTATCTGAGAACGGTCAGAGAGTTCCTGAAGAGCTGTTCAGCTTCATCAATGACCGAAGTAAATTTGTTAACAAATCAAGAGTAATAATAATGAATTTTAAAGGATTCAAAGAGAAAATGATGAAACATTCTCAAAGTGCTGGAAATTTGGATACGAAAGACTTCGCTTATTATGAAAATGCGACTCCGGTGTACCGAGAAAGCTCATTCAAACCGTCAAGCTACAAAACTACTGAGTCTGTCAATACAAAGAGTGAGGGCGGAATGATTCGTCGCTCCAATATACCTTCCAGAAATGTTGGATTCTTCAACAGCCACCTAGTCTTGGAAAATGCTCCTAAACCAGATAGCACGGAAATCCTCAAACAAATGGATAATTTCCCAACGCTCGCTCAAACCAACACGACCAAAACCTCTGATTCGAGCACAACAAAGACGGAGCCAGAAGTTAAGACCTCTTACCAGCCTAGCAAAGGAGCTACTCAATATGAGAGCAAGCAATCAAACCAGAATAGGGGAGGCCAACATGAGAGTTACAAAGGACAAAGCAATGGCTCCGAGAAAAATGCCGCTCCCCTTGGCGGAATAACGAGATCAAATTTCAAGAGGTTGAATGGTCCAAGTGTCACCGAATCAAAGTCTACACAAGAAGAATCCAAAAATCCTTAATCCGAAGCTCTCGCTTCAACACTTGCTCAATAAAGCTGCTTAGAGTGTGTCAGGTCTAATCAACAAACTCACTATTGTGATTCATGCTATTCGATTCCTTTTAAAACAAACCAAAAAAAAAAATAAAACAAAAAAATAAGTCGAAAAATGCTACAAACAAATAAGGAGACTTTTATTCACTCTATATACATGTACACACCTTAAGATGATGAAAATTTGATATTACGATGTAAATTCCCTCAAATAATTTAGTAAAAACAGCTCAACATGCTATATAAGCAAAGAAATATTTTGTGTGAGCAATCGATTCATCAGTAGGAGTAGAATTCAATTCTAAGGTTAAATTTCGAGGCAATTGACACTTGTATATTTGAGAAGTTTCCAGCTATAATTCTTCTTATTTTCAGAATCAATAGTTATTCGAAATGTAGAAACAGTTGTAAAAATAAAGAGGGGGCATTTTCTGTTTGAGAGAGACAGCGAAGAGTTCCCTCAACAGCTATATTATTGTTTCTTAACTGGCTATGGCGAGATGCCACAAGAAGTGTATTTGCCTGTGTCTTACATTTGCAGTTATTGTCGGCTCTTGTTTGGGTGTCAATCTCATCAAAATAAACTTAGGTACGGACAAAATAAGTGTAGTAATTATTAAAAGAGGTCAGAATCACTAGTGTGCAAAAAGTATAGAAGATAGCTGCCGAAAAAGTAAATTCTTCCCTTTTGGAAAAACCTATTATGTTCAAATGGCATGTCATCATATATGAATTTGAAAAGAACAGGTAAGCAACAATAAAGCTAAATATGAGGTCGGAGATCTTTGTTGAAATATTCAGATTTGATTTAATTAGGTGGACATTGATCAACATTTTTCGGTATAAGAAGCTTTTGAAAGTCAGCGAGAGTACCAATCAAAATATGGAGCATTACCTGATCTTATTCATCTAGCTCGAGAAATTTTTGTCTTATTAATCATCTCAATTTTGATACGTCCTTAAATTCATGAATAAAAATAGCTAAGTGTTTTCAATTTAATCAAAAGAAGCAGATACATTTCAAAAACATGAGCGACAGCTTAATTCTACCTTTTCTCCTGAAATGTGACCCAATCAGTGGACATTCTGTGAATTCGATTCAAGAATTCTTTGGACAAAATAGATTTATTACGGGTTCAGACACAGGCGAGCTGATTATATGGAAGATTGAGGATGATCATTTTGACCCTGCAGTATTGATGGTCCCATCATTGGGCAAAAATACACATGAAGTAAAATCTTTATGTACGATACAGATGCCTGAACCGGAGATTCTCGTAAGTAATGTCCTCCGAGTACGTTTCTTTACAATATGTGTTAGGTGTGCTCTCGAGATTGCTTGGTTTCCATTCATGCTGACAACCGCTTGAGGATTTGGGATATCCAAGATGGCAGATGTATATCCGTGTCATCTACTGAACTATTTGATCGTTCCTCTCATATTTTGAGAGTTAAACCGTTATTTAGCCATAGAAAGCGATTTCTTGTCTGTCAGGGTACCTACTATAGTTGAGTTTGAATTTGACTTGAATGTACGATGTCTAGGATCTGAAAATCAGTTCTTCATTTGTGACGCTTGGAAAATGCGCATTGTCAGAACATTCACAAGCTCCACCAAAGCAAAATTTCTAAATTTTCATGTCCGAGATAACAAGGAGCTCATCGCAATCAGTACCAGTTCCTTTCAAAACCCATTACAAATACATTATCTCAACTAGATGAAGACAGCCAAGTACATATTTGGGATATTTCGGAACTCAACCAAATTGAAATTTGCAATTATGAGGCTTACCTGGCCAACGCCAACCATTCAAAATCCCTCGTTCAAGATTTTAAAGAGAAGTTGTTACTAGCAAAGGTGCTACCCGAAGAAATCAAATATCTGCAAGGAGCTCCAAGCGAGGATTCGAAAATCATAGATTTATTGCTACTCCATTCTACAAGTGTTATTATCATTCTCCTAAATCGCAAACTCGTTGTCCTCAATCTGGAAGACCTTTTCAAAATTGCAGATTTCACCCAGACTCGGTTGAAATACTTAAGTATTTTTATAAACGACTCAAGCGAATTTCGAGAAATTCAATCTGCGCAAATCGATGAATACGACTCTCTTCTAATCCTGGACATTGTAAATTATATGCTTCCGCTTTCATAAATATTCTTACCCAATACTTTGTTTATTGCAGACTGGAAACGTATTTCATCTGAGCATGAAAGATGTCATTACCTTCTGGCTTACTTTGAACGAAAATATCGAACACGACTATCAAAAAAACTGTCCAGACTATTCTTTTCTGAAGCTGGTATCTCTAACTTTTTTTTTTTTAAAAAAAAAATAAATTCTCTCGAAATCTTTATTAGAAAGAACTATCGCATGCACAGATCAACCTGCAGCCAATCTATTTGATAAATAGCAATACTTCGAGAAGGATTTCACTGTCATCCAAAACAGGTGTTCCTTCAAATTTGCAACCTGAGAAGAATATTTTAGCTGTTGATGAAAATTGCCGACAATTCCTGTATTTCGATCACACTAACTCTAGCTTTAGACTCTACGATCTCTTGGCTCATGTACACAAGAACCCTGAAGAATATTACTATACTAATTCCTTTCAAAATGATATGATCAGTCCCTATCGAAAATTCAAAAGAAGACGCTCTTCAATTTTCGATATCGAGAACGATGAAAGCAGCAATAAGCAAGATATTCTTAAATCAACCATGATCTACTCATTACAGCCCAAGAAATCTAAATCAGTTGATTCTCTCACTTGTATATTTCACTCCTCCTTCCTCCAATCGTTTGGAACGACTGAAGTCTCGAGTATTCTTCAGAAGGATGAGAAGATTGAAATCACAACAGTAGTATTTTATGAAGATGTTGCACCAATGTATGCGTTGGGAACGGACCAAGGCAGAGTTCTTATTTTCGAATTGAAATTCCAAGCAAATGCAAAACACTTTTTCTATTTTGTTATCGATCTTGATTCGAGTCCTGTGACAAACCTTTTTACTCATAAAAATATGCTTTTTGCTTCTTCAGGGAGAGGGAAATTTGCTGTATATCCAATAACTCTATCAGAATGGAAGTCTACTGACATTGAAAATGATACTGAAGAAGAAGATGACGAAGGAGGAGAAGAAGTGAAGGATCAAAAAAAAGAAAAGCAGGATAAGTGTCTGGTTCCCATGAATATAACAAATTTGGGAAATTTCCAATCAATCATGAGCTCCTCTCTTGAACGAATTCTCCAGATCAAGGTGCTTAATTCTGGCTCCTTCAGTCCTCATGATCTGGATGAGAGTGATCTGTATACAAAAAATTCATCAGCAAATCAACAAGCCGGCTTGTTTGGTTTGATACTCAAAAACTACACTGTGGTATGTTTTGATGCTGAGAAACTTAAAGTGATGTTCACTTGCTTCATGAATGATGAGCCTGTGGCAGGATTGTTCATACATCCTCTGCAGGAGTATTTTTTGGTGCTCACTATCAACGGGACTTTGAATATTTTTTCAGCATTAAGTGGTATTTTTGAAAGAAATGTAGAACTGAAAAATTATTCACTCGCACTTGGAGCCCAAAACTTCCTGGACAATTATGAAAAGGCCTATTTTGATACGAATAAGTACGAGTATTTCAAAAAACATGGATCCAAACATTTTCCATCTTCAATTCATGGTGTCCTTGAGTATAATACTCGTGGCCAGCAAAATAAAATAGACTATTTTCAAAAAGCTTTTCATTTCGAAAATCATGAGTCAGAATTGCATAAAAGATACGAAATGATACAAGAGAGAGTAGGTGAGATCTCTCATTCTAAAGACACAATTTTGCAGAATCCTGAGCTAATTTGGTTATCTCATTATGGCAACAGCTCCCTCTTTTCGAATCAATTCACAGCCGGTGGAATCGGCTTCCTCAATTTGAATTTAAGCTCAAGCTATCATGTTATTATTATTGATCCAAAGCAGTTATTTGAGAACTACGGGACCAGACGCATCAAATCATCTAAAGCATCATTGAAAAAGGAGAGTTTTGAGAAACAGGATTATGAGTTGGTAGTCATGCCCGATGCTCCTGAAAAGCATAGAAAGGGATCGCCCGAACAGACAGAATTTGGATATGCATTAATGTCAGACATGTACCCATGGGGAGTTGACGCCAGTATTGACCATGAAATCAAGAAAATCACGAAACATAATCTTCCAACGTTTGACGTGTACTATGGGATTCAAGGAGTCGGCGAAACGTTTTCATTTTTGATTTCGGAAACAGTAGAACCTTCGGTGGACACTGAAGATTTCGTACCAATCAAAAGTGAAGTCTCCAACAAATTTTCAGAAATACAAGTTTCAGCTGCAAATATTCAGTTTCACAATTTTAGTTCAAGTTCTCGATTGAGCCAACAGAACTGGCAGGCAAGCGAATATTTATCAACTGTTTGTGCACTGTCACTTATGGTATCATGTGCTCTACTTATCGTTGTCTAATACTAGTTTTCAAGGTTCAATTTTCTTCTCAATCAGAAAAAGAGCTCGTTGAAAAATCAAAGTTGGCGAATTTATTGCTACACAAGTGTCCCAGAGACATTGAGAACTTCAAAAAAATCAGCAGCATCTGCTTGAGTCAATTTATTACTATTCCAGATCACGAAACCGTATTATCAGTCACTCATTTGATGATGCCTGCATTTATTGAAGATTCAACTGAAGGATATTCAGAAATAGCTAAAAGAATCTATCGTTATATTCGAATCAGTCTCGAAAATCCTGCAAATCAAAACATAATCTCCCTTGCCAACATGGAAACAGCATTTCTCTCCCTACTCTCGTATTGGTCATGCTTTGCTGCTGCAGATGATAACGTTGGATCTGAAGTGAATGACTTCGCTGCCCGAAAGATTATAAACTGGATAGAGTATTTTAATTTTTTTTTTAATTTATTTATTGAATTAACAAATTGCAAACTGTCATTTTCTAGTGTTGATCAGTGTCTTCACCACCCAAATTCAGTTTCAGCAGCATTAAGACTATTTGTTGATGGGATTGGTCGCTACAAGCAATTTATTAAAAAAATTGAAGACATTTTTTGGAATATTTTGAAGATAAATTTATATTATTCCGTTACAATGGACGAAGAAATGTTACAGAGCTTCCGCATCAATGAAGAATCATCCCCCACAAAAGTCTCTAAATCTCAAACTCCAGAACAAGTAACCTAAATCTTTTTCTTAAGCTCATATTCATTAAATAATTCAGAAATTTAAAAAACTCATTTCAGAACTCTCCAAGCAACCTAATGACATTCGAAATTTTATCCAGGTTTCCTCCTCAAAGTATCACATACCCTATTTTCCAAGAATAATAATATTCAACACTTTTTCCATGATATAGAGCCCTGGTGAATTTAGGAGAGCATTATCGCGATCAGTTCATTCATTTTATCACACGCCAAACGAAAAATACAGAATTGACAATCACTCTCCTTCCTATTGTTATCGACATTATCAGGAAATATATTGAATCCAGTCCACACTCAGCGTATTCCTCGCTACCAAAATTGGTAGAAGCAATAATTTAGTAATTGGACTCTCTTCATTTTATTTTATTTTCATATTCTTTTACCCTCATCAGCTGCTTGGATCCGAACAACCGCACTTTGAGAAAAAATTGTCAGAAAGCTGCTATAAATGCCCTTCAAACAATAATCGAAACATTTTCTTCGTGCTCCATGAATCAAGTGGTCCAGGTTGTCAAAACATATTGCTTTCTTATTTTTGCTAATCCGCGATAATTTTTGCTACTATTTAGAAATTTGCTATTGCTACAAAGAAAAATACCATCGTTATTTATGATCTCGCAACAGCAACTTGTATGAAGATTCTAGAAGGTCATACTGCTCCTATCGATGCGGTTATTTTTGACAAAAGTGGATCCCATATCGCTTCGTTTTCTAAGGGGGATCTCACCCTCCGAGTCTGGAGAGTATTTATTAAATTTTTTTCACAGCTTTGTTGCTTATTTTTCTTTCTTTCTCCTCTTTCATAGATATCAGGATTTTTTGACAACATGATGGGCTATGGAAACAGATATAAGAAGATTTTTGAAATATCGAAGAACGACATCGAAAAAGACAACAGAGGTTCTGGGGGCAGAAAATATCAACTCGAGTGGAGAAATAATGAAGAGTTTATTTGTATCATAATAGATGAAATCTATATAGTCAAGTATCCCATTCAAAAATAAATCATATATTCATATTGGATTTTCGAAATGAGCAAAACTTGATTATGCAATTATGAATTTCGTATGCGAAAATTCTGTTGTTTTTCCTCTTGTTATTGTCATTTAAGTTATGGTAACAAGTCCATTCTCTCTGAAAAATCCAAGAATCTTGAAGTGAGAGAACTGATCCAATTTTACAATGTAATTTCTCATAGCAGTCTTCCTAGAACGTTTTGTGTCGACTAGCACAATCAACCAAATATTTAGTAGCATTTTCATGTATTTGAAGTTGATTCAAATTGCAATTTGCTTATTAATCTTGCTATTCTCCGAATCAAATAAAAAAAGCTTTTATCATTATATGCAGTCCAATATCTTCCGGAAAGCTCTTGGAACGAAAGCGAAAACCTTGTCCAACAAATGTATGTCCTTTTTTACGATTTACTCAAATCAGCACCAACGTGCTTCGGAGATGATTGAGAACAATATGGTGAGATATGATCCGAACATCGTTGAGTACGAGCCGCTCGTAAAAGCATACCTTGAGAAGAGGTGGACAACAAAGGAAGAACTACGTAGAAGTTTTAGAGAAAAATTGAACTGAAATTTACTTTTTAGCCGCAAAGATATACATTCTTGAACAGATACCTGAAATAGCCGATAGTCTTAATCAACAGAAATTGGTTTTCATGAAACGACTTTATGGGATAGAGATGCTTGAGAAAATGCACGCGGCCGAGGAACTCAATTCCCAGTATATCATAAGTATCACAGGAGAAGAGTTTTTCAAACCTTTAATCGATGAATATGTTGGAAAAGTGCTAATTAACGGGTATTTGCATTCTAACTGGTAAAACTTTCTAACATGATCTCCAAGCCGCACTCCTCCCCTCGAGAAGCTCCAAGAGTATGAATCTACGAAAGAGAAATGCAGAAAAATTTATTTGCGATTTTTCTACGGAGACCCACTGACGGAGTATGAAAAAGATATTGAATTTAGATATCTGATAGCGAAGCAACAAAAATATCTGAGATATGTCGCTTCGAAGGTAATGGCTATAATTTAGGAAGTTTGCTGATATGGCAAAATAATAATAATCATGTAAATTATAGAGGAAGGAATTAAGTTGTATGTGGACGGTTTCCAACCAGAAATGCTTGGAACAGCAAAAGAATTGGGTTGCAAGAGATCTCAGTCAATACGATGATTTTAGCCCAGTCTATGAGGTAAGAATGTCTGAGTTGTCAACGAATTTATTGATTTGTACAAACAGCCTTTAGATCTACTTAGAAAAGTAAACTCGACCAACGAAAGCTTGAACTTGAACCAAGAAGGATGGAGAGCAAAATTGCTTTTTAAATTATTTGAAGAGAGAAGCTATCAAAAGTATATTTCCTTTATTTTTATAAATGTCTAACAATCTCTTTGACTTCAGCATAAATCTTCGAATTTCTGAAATAGTGCAAACTCTTATGCATCGTACTGAGGCATATATAAAATCAATTGAATTCACGAGATGTATAAAAAAAAAAACATTTCACCAATTTATCTCACCTACTTGCTTTACACTAGACCTTGGAGTTCCTCCAGATTTTCACATTGAACATGCTATTCTGAATATGCATATCTGGCTGATGACGAACCGTCTCAATCAAATAAATGTTAGTTTCCTCTTGCAACTAGGCTTGATGTCTAATATTTTTCTATCAATAGACAAAAGAAGCGAAGCAGATGGCAAAAACTCTAGAGAATGAATTTAAAAATCTGACTCTTGACAAAGTCAACAAAATCCATCTCAGAAAGAAGAACGATTTTATTAAAGATGTATCGCATTTTATGAAGAATAACCGAGCTGCCTATGATCAACATTTTCTCACTAACCCGAAAACCAGTATTAACCCTTATTATAAACTTGATGCTCTCGTTTGGAGGTAAATTTAACACTCGTTCATTTGTGTTATTCTAATTTACTTCTAGTACTGTGTTATTTGAGAAAGTGGAGCGATACTCTGATTTAGTATATTTAATCTCTGAATATTTCGTCAAGCACTACGAGTACCTGAACAACGTCAGCTACGAAAAGTTTGAAAATGCAAACATACTATGGGATATCTATCGTATCCCGGTGAATTTCAAAGCAAAACTTACTGAAGTGAATCCACCTCTCTCGAAAGAAGAGTTAGAGCAAGAGATCAAATCAGATGCAAAAGTAAAAAGGCATTACTACACCTATGACGACCCAGAATCAGAGCTTCCAATTAATAAAGAAGTCGATAATGTGATTAATAGAAGATTTGAACAAGTACACATGAAGATATTCGAAACGATGAGAAAATTCAACACCATACAAACTTATGACTTCTACTCAGAAAGGGAGGAACAGGACAAAGAAAAGATTAAAAAGGCGAAAAAATACATCTGGCAGACAGAAAAAAATCAGTTCCAATCCATAGATGCAATTAAGCGCGCAATCACACAAAAAAAGTCTGGCCAGTCCAACAAGAAATAGTTATTAACAAAAAGTTATAAAAATTATTTTTGAGATAGTTTAGGGAACTAAATTTGTGTTTGTGCTATAGATTCTTCGAAAATAACTTCTTGCCAGAACCTCAGAACACCGCAACATATTTCCTAAGAATTTAAGTGCAAGGCAATTCTGATAATTGTTGGCGTACTCAAACAAATGAAGCCTTTGAGCGTAGTTCCATTTTTTATGTTTATTTATTTGGTTTGTTTTGTTGGGTTTGAGCTAACATCTATGTGTATAATGAAGCGTTGAGCAGCTAGAATAGAGAAAAAGTAGAACACCGCAGTTAACTAAAGAATGGCAGAACATATCTCTATGTTTTTTGTTTTTTTTTGTTTGCAATTAAGAGGTGTGTAGATTAACAAATTCAATGTAACTTGTCCAAAAACGAGTAGCAGAATCAGATATTATTTTATATAACTATCTATTTATTCGAAGCAAATGATTTGCAAAGCAAAGACTTCATTACAAGTGTTTAAGAGCGTTTTTGTTCAACAAAGTGCTACTTACCATCAGGCAACCATTAAATACAGTAATTTAAAGAATGAAAAACAATTCGATTACGTGCTGTTTAGGTGAAATACTCAAATTGCACAAGCAGAGCACAAAAAATTTTGTGAGAATCCACGGGGAGGTGATCGAAATAGACCCTCAAAGCTCTGTGAAAGATATGGTCGAAACTATTAAGCGTGATCACGCTGGAATCACCGATGTTCGATTCTTTGATCAAGGTTTTATTGAATATTCTAATGCGGTACTGCTCCAACACATTTGTGAAACGGACTTTGTTATGAAATTGAATAATCGTTGGTACGCAGTGCTAACTTTAGTAGATCACCCTCTTTTTCTAGTGGATTCGACTTCTACTTATGAAGAGCATTGGGTGCAAGAATACTGTAAATCAGTCGGACTCAATCGGAGAGACGCCACTATTCTTGGCTGGTTTTGTGGACTCACTATCAATTCTTTAGAAAAAAATCTGGACGAAGCTATTGATAGAAGATTTACTCTGCAAGTGCTGCAGAAAGTTATAACACGAAATGCTCTCACAGCCAAATCCAAACTCGTCGATATAGAAACTAAAATTACATTTTTAAAGGAAAAGCTTGTCAAATATGAGGAAATTGAAAGATCAATCAATAAGGAAGTCACGATGAAATTTCGAAGGAGATTAAAGCTTTTTATCGGTTGGATTATGACCCAAATAATCGCAATACAATACGCCACCTATGTTGCGTTTAACTGGGATGTTACTGAGCCTGTTACCTGTTTACTTGGTATTTTAGATGTTGCTATTGGCTATTCTTTTTGGCTTCTGACGAATCGAGAGTACTCTTACCCGAATCTGAAGCAAAATTACATAGAAAAAAGCAAAGAATCTGCTGCAAACAAAATGGAATTGAATATGCAAGACCTGAACGAGACGAGAGAATTAATCAGATTTTTGGAGTGCAAAAAGTTGTTATACAGTCCAAAATTAGAAGATACACTGAAAGGTATTGAGTTAGATCTCAAAGTTATTTCTACTCTTCCAAATCAAAGGATCGAGAAGGGAGTTAAGATATAGTTAATCTCTTATGCTTATTTGTTAAAGAAAGATTTAAAAAGAATTCTTCAAAAAAATAAAAAAATAAATAAAAAATATAAAAAATTGGTGTTGCTTGCTTGCCCTTGATATGAATCTATAGAAGAAATTCATAAATTATCAAATTTTCTTTACATCAACAACCCATCTTTAAGTATTCTGAGTTAATTGCCTCACTCTATTCAATAATTCTGTATCTATCGTGATGAAAAACATACTAAATATACAGCAAGCATGCTGATACACTTATCAGCGAATTGCAGCATATTTCCGTATCTGTGCAGCTACTAGAGTAGCAACAGTTCATTATACAACTTCACAAAACAAATTTGTTGAATCATATTGCACCAAAGATCGTTTTAAGAAAGATCCTATTTGTCAGCTGAAAGTTGTTCCAAAATATTTTTTGAAACACGTTTAACACACACAATTTAATAAATCACCATAACACTTCCTAATATTACATACAAACTGCCTGCTGCCAGCAAACACCATTTTTCATTGACTCGATCTAAAAAGTAATTGCTAAAACCCGCAGCCAGAGAGAGTGCAATCACTTGAGCCTAATTTATTTGATCACATAATCTGTCAAATGGATGTGGTTACTATCAATGCTCCCAAAAAGACATTAGAAGGTGAGTTGAGAGTGGATAAAGCAATGGTACATATTTGCGCCTTCTCACCAAGTTCTCCAAAAAAAACTGCTTTGAACGATTGCACCCAAGCAAATGAGGGAGAAGCCTTATTATTGAAGAAAGTTTCTTGTAAGTTTTCTTGAGATAAATCAAATTTATTTGCAAGGAGTGCTGATGCTGATGGTGGTCTCGATTGAGATCTTCCGAATGAGAATCTCTCTGGCTGCACATTAAAAGATTTGAAATGAGGCGTCGCATAGCTTTCACTCATTTCGCTCTCCAGGTAGCATCGTTTCGACTTGTGTTCCTGCTCCAGCTCCTGCTCAATATCCCTTATTTTTTCTTGTGCAACGCTTTTTTCTCCAGTCTTATTAGCATTGAGACGTAAGTCATGTGTCGAACAGAAGTAATTACGAGCCCATCATAGTAATAAAATTCACAGAGAAGCCTGGTGCCTATGACAAAAAAGAGAACCGTTGTGACTATCTTGGTGGTTTGATGAGAGATGAATTTCTGTAAAAAAAAACCTAGTCGGGTTAGACAACGTTGCTCCCACAGAATAGATGCTCACCAGCGGCGGCCGATGCACTAAGGATAACAAGAAGCGCTGTCATTGCTCCAAAGACCACCATGAACCGATTGAATTTGATAGACATGAATGCTGCAATGAAGAATATCTGGAGATAGAATCAAAACACCACTCAACGGCCAAAATTAATCACCTTGTCTCCGACAGCCCCCAAAAAAATGATTAGAAAGGCTAGCAAAGCGACGTTCATCGAATGATATGTTTGCAATTAACGGAAAGAATTTCGTGCAGAAAAAGTAGTTTACGTCGTTTCAATTAAGTTTTTTCAAATAATTTAAATCAATATTGCAATAGCCTACGGACTTTATTATTGTAGCCGAAAACGGAGGTTCAGAAAAAAATTTTCTTTTTAAATGCAAAGATCATTGGTTTTTTTTTTCTCTCTCTTATTCACGACGATTTGTTTGAACAAGCTGAGAACATTTGAGAAAAGAAACAAGGATTTCTATTCTTCTCTAATACTGTCTCTAACATTGTGGAAAGTTTATGTTATATGACGATATTTATTTTCCTTAAAAATCTTTGGTGGGTTTTGTTGAGAACACTGAAAAATTAACACTAAAGCGATTCAGAATCACAGTATTTGCATTGTCTCACAAAATCTCAAGGACATTTTCCATGTTCCGAACAGGTTGCAATTGAGTAATAGTTTTTTTTTTTTGGAATTATGTCAAACACATTACTTATCTAAGTCTGATTAGCTTACTTGCTCTCAAAAGCCATTATTTCAGATATTTTCATAGATATTACAAGTTTTCATGTTCAATTGGTTATTTCGGCACTTTTTATAAATGTAACTTTATATTTTTCATAGATTCATTTCAACATCTTTGAAATTATTGTTTTTTAGGCTATACTTACAGAACATTTATCAGAAGAAATATCAATTGATACACCCGGATTTTGTTCTTTCAACTTTTGCATTTCCTCGTTTCTCGCTCGTTGCCTCATCTTATACACTTTGTCTGTTATCAACTTGACGAAGTAGGCCTCCCATATCAGAGTGAGAGCAGTGTTGATAAGGACCAAGGGCAAAAAGAGGTATTGAATAAATTCCCACTCCAATCTCACCATTGAGAGCAAGTCAACCACCCAGTCAAAAGGAACGGTACAGATGTATATATTGAGAGCAGTCGCAATCAGTAGGAATCCTGTAAACCATCTATTTGAATAGAAAGGCTGGCGGAACGGTTCTCCTACATTGAAAGCGAATGCAACCGTTGTGTATTGAAAGTTCGAGAACAAGAAGAGAGCCTATATTATTCACCAGGTTAGAATCAAAATTTTAGTGCGAGTATGGGATTTACTGTGTTCAAATCGCAGGAACCAGCAGAACTTTCGACCGAAGATTGGCATTTGTGGATGTAAAAGTTAGGGTTTGTAACTAATAGATAAGTGACCACAACCTTCGTTAGAAAAATTAGGTATGAATGGCGGGACTGATTCTTACCTGGAAGAAGATCTGGATGGCAGCCTGTCCTACAAAGGAAGTGAGGATTGGCCAAGAAATTAGTCGATCGCTAGGCTGGTACTTTGATAGCGATGGATATGCTTCTTGCATGGCCATTGCAGCTGAGAGTGGAACGATCAAGAATATGTCAATATAATAGTAGCTCGCGTTGGTGAGGTCGGCAAGTAAATAATAGAGGATTGTAACCGAGGTAAACTGAATAACTGAATACAGAGCAACGTATTTGAACGTTTGGAAACTTGTCACCAAGGCAGCACGACCGTAACGAAGAAGGTTTACGATACAATTGATGTCTTGAATTTTTGAAGTGAATGGTGCGGCAATCGAAGCTTCAGCTTCACTTAGTGAGACTCCCACATCAGCAGCTTTGAGTGCACCACAATCATTAGCACCGTCTCCGCACATTCCAACTATAATACTTTTGCCGAATTGCTGCAGCTGATTAATCATCATGGCCTTTTGATCTGGAAGCATTCTTGCATAGATCGCACATTGCTTAAGCATTCTTTTCATTATTTTAGCATATTTTGCGTTGTGGTTTTCTTCCGCCTCTCTCAGTATGAAAGCAAAAGCTTTGCCTAGAAAATAAAGTCATTGTTTCTTGTCCAGAGTTATTAAGAAAGTCCTACCTGTTACTGCCAGAGTATATTCTTGAGGTTCTAAATCGAAGAAAGGTGGCTCTAAATCTAGTAGAGTCGAATTTTTGGCCTTTGGATCCTCCGATTCTTCGAAAATGCTTTGAGCGGACTTTTTCCTGCTCATCGTTCTCACAAATTGGCTTCTACCCGTGTTTTGGCGAGAGTAAGAAGCAACTAAAGAAGAAATTTGAGAAAATAATGGAATTGAAGTTTACCAGAACGTAGACTCTTGTTTTCACAATTTTCACTTTTTAGGCTAATGGAGTCACTTGCTGAATATAGGCCAGATGATTCCTCATTATCTTCTTCAGGAATTACATCATATTCAGTGAGGTCAATTCGGCTCCCATCTTCGTTATCGTTTTCCAAATTAATCTGGACATCAGATCTGTTGAAGTCCTTCCAAACGATGTATTCTTGACCTCCTGTTTTCTTTTCACTGACGTCACCCAAAAATACTCTCTGATGTGGCAATACAATTTGGCATTGTCTAGCCACACTTATGGCCGTTAACACGTTATCGCCTGAAATGGACACTGAGTTATTGGATGAATTAACTGATGAATACCTGTAACCATGACAGTTTTAATCTTCGCGTTGTGTAATTGATTTATTACAGAAGTGGTCACTGGCTTCAAACGGTTTTCCATGACCAAGAGACCAATAAATGTTAGGTCTGTTTCAAAGTCATCCCTTGTGGCTGTGGCTATCTTTTTATATCCAACATTCAGAACTTTTGTTGCTAGAGCTAGAACCCTATAGCCATTTTCAGCGTATTTCTCTAATGTTTCGTGGAAGTTTTCAGGAACAGTTTCAGGTCTGCAAAGTTCACGAATCTTTTCTGGAGAACCTTTTGCATGGAGTCGGAATCCATTCTCATCGAGACGCTTGACGATAACACTCATCCTCTGTAATTTGGATGAAAAATCGAATCTGCGAATGATTCCAAGTTCATTATCAGAAACATCCAAACCATCTGCATCATTGGTCTTTTGCTTTTCGACCCCCATTTTTTCATCTGGTTTTACGATTGCAAGCACAATGTTATCGAATTTTTCTGAGGGATTTTCTTCTATCACATTCGATGTTGCTTCGAACATCTTGACGTCAAGTGGGTCGCCTTGAATACAAGACAGGTTAGCTCAGGAAGAAAAAAGAGTATATATAGCTGCTTACCAACTAATTTTCCGTCAATAGCTGTGAGAGAATGACAAGTCGACATTATCTCAAACATATACTCTTCTGGAAGCATTTTAGTAGCCTCGAAAATCGATTTTTTCTCTCCCGTTTTGTAGTGATTCGCATAAAGTGGAAGATCTTCAGCTTTATTGTAAGGGTAATTCCTAAAGGCTTTAATCTTTTTCTGCATCTTCCTGAAGCCAAGTTTTTCAGTATCTAAAGAGTTAATTAAGAACATTTCATTGACTGAGGGAGTAGTTTGAAAGTCTATACTTTTGTCGATGAAAACTGTTTTGACTCCTAAGATATCAAGACCATCTTCAGTGAGAGTTCCTGTCTTATCGAAACACATGATGGTAATCTTTCCAGCTTCATTAATTTTGTTAGGAGAAATACAAAACATTCCATGCTGTTTGAGCCTATTTATTGTTTGATATCGCACAATCAATAATCGAATTTCACAACCTGCCCAGGCCGTAGCTTATTCCGACTGCCATACAAGCAGGAAGTGCAGGAGGAACGGTCACAGTTATGATTTCGGCTCCCTTTATCAGGATTTGTATGATATCTCCAGAACTCAGAAGACTTAGTAAGTCAATAGCAAATCCTATTTTGGATGAGTGAGCTCAAACTCAAGAATAATAAGAAGTCTTTACCAACTAGGGCCACAAAAGCAAGGAATCCCAAGAATTTAAAGGAATCAACGTAGAACTTAAAATTCGATGGTTTCGGGAAGAGCATCGATCGGATAAGATCTCCTTTCACGGTGGCAAATCCAGTGTCAGTGACAAGAGCTAAAACGACATTTCCCTTATAAAATCGAGTTTGAATGCATTGTGTGCCAGCATAGAGAGTGTATTGCTTGTCTTCCTGAGCAGAATAAGTAATTTCGCCATACGGAAGAGAATTCTTCAAGACTGGGACAGATTCTCCGGTGAGCATAGACTCATTCATTATACAGGAACCATTCAAGAGTATCGCATCACAGGGTATAGCAGCGTTATCTGGCACAACAAAAATATCTCCAGGAACAAGTTCAGCAGAGGATATCGTTAAGGGTTTGTCCAAAGCGCCATTTCTGAAAACAGTGATTTGGCATTCGTAATACGCGAGCTTCCTTAATTTGTTGATCTGGATACGAGTCTCCCATAGAGTTTCAAGGATCGATCCAAGAGTGATTAGCGCAATAAGTGATGCATAAGGAATGTAGTCATCGAAAGACCAAACAACAATGCTGAAAATCTTTGATTTAAAAAGAGATAAGAGGAACTGAATGAAGCGAAATCCCTACTTGGAACACGTAAAATGGACTCAAGATCTCTTCGATGAATAATCTAAGACAAGACTTGCTTGGAATATCAGTCAAATTGGGCCCTATTGAGTAGGCTATTAAAGAAAAGCATTTGACAATATGCCCAACCATAGTATATTTGTCCTTGCAAGGCACAATCGTCCTCTATTCCTTGCCCGTATTTCTCATGAATTTTTGAGTAAGAAAGTCCACTGACGCTAAATTGAACTGGAATGAATTTCCCTGCCAATGGCTGGAACACATATTTAAACAGTCTGAATTCAAAGGTCTAGAGATATTTGAAAATTAAGAGAGTGAAAAGAAATTTTTTCATTTTGATAAATATACCTTGTGAGACTCTTTTCCCTCTTTCTTGAGAGGCGTTATCTGTATCGTTCCATCTTGGAAATCCTCAGATTAATAAAAGATTTGTTTCACAGTTTACCTTCACCGTAGATAACCACTCGTGAAGCATCTTGGATTGGAGCTTTAGAGAGCGTAAAGAAGATATGCAGCTTTGGTAACCAAAAGCAGAGCATCGGTAAGAGGCCCGCGCTCAGAATTGAGAGCACCACGAAGAAAATGAGCTTAAGATAAGAAGGTTTGGTAAGCCTTATATGATCTATTTTCCCTTCTAAACCAACATTTTGTGGTGGTTCAATGGAAGGTTCATATTCTGAGTCTGCATCCAACCTATAAATCGTGAGTTGAAAATAGGTTTGAACAAGAAATAGGATACTCAGTCGACTTGTAGTGCAACAATCTCATTCTTAAAAAGTTTTACCGTATTATTATACGTTTTTTAGCTGTTTAAGTCGTACCGATAGTTTGATTACAATTAGCTATCTCATGGTCTTTGTGACTAACGCATTTCATGAGCAATTGAATATTGAAATTTTTTCATCCTTTTCATCGATGGTGCGACGGATGAATGGCAGAAATAGAATACGCAAATTTATCTTCAGATCAAATGAATAACAAAACAAAAGCATCAACGTTTCTTATTGAACCAAGAAGCATGAAAAATAATATAGCACTGGAAATAGTCATCAATAGTTTATTTAGCAGATCTTCTAAATCAAACAGCGAGCGGCCCTGGAAAATAATCGGTGAGAGCAATAAGCGAATTGTTTGTGAAACAAAACTAGAATCGCTTTGATTAGCTATATGATATCTAAGAAACATAGAGAAAATATCTGTACAAAGAATATCAGAATATCAATGGTTCAAGAAATTGAATAGCAAAGGAAGATTTCCCTTTCTTTTTTTTTTAGCAATGTGAGCATTTTCAATTTCATCCAGAATTTGATATACCAGCCTATAGTAGAGAACAATTCATTACCTGAAACATACGCTATTCATGGGTAGTTTTCAAACTTCCGAAAAGAAAAGAGGCTTAGCTTCCCTATAATTATCACATTCTGATTTCATTTTCATTCATTCAGTTTGCTTTAATGTTGCTACCCCATGAAAAATTCCAGAATTTCTTGTGGTGATGATGGATTGCCTGTCGCTGCAATATCATTTTTCTCATTGGTTTACTAATTGCTTCACACAGTAATTCTGACTAGATGAGAAAGACCGTTGGCTGACTTGAATTTAAAATGACATATGTCAGATTTTCAGCACAAACTTGCCCAGGAATCTTGATTTCTTGCCATTTCAATCCACAAAGATCATATTTTGAGGACTAGTTGAGTTATGAGCATTAGGTACTGTTTCTGGTCTCAGACGCTCTTGGAAACTGTCTTTCGATTATTAATGGGAATAGTAGCTTCTCACTGTCCTACCAAATGGATCGTACTTGGCGGCTCTTACATGGAATTCTTTGTTTATCGAAGGAACCTGTCTCATCGAGTGCAAATAATTGTATTTGAAAAATTCACTTAGATGTTGTACAGAATTTTTCATCGTTTTTGATCGCAAGTCTTCATCTTCTCTGCGATATCCAAATTACACTTCTCTGCATGGGATCAATATTGCGTTCAAGTCATTAGCAAATAATCTTCTGATAATTTGCAAGTAGAGTTCAATCAGAGATAAGCAAAATTCGCGCAATCTCCTGGAAAATATGTGCTGAAGTTGACTAGTTCATCTTCACAAGGTCATCAGACTTGAGATTTCCTAAAGTGCTAAATCCTGGCAACACTCAATTACCTCCTTAAATTAATTGTGCGCGTTACTTAGCGCTTCTAATAAAATACCAAGTATGTTACGATATCAATTTTGAAATCCTAATCTGAAAATGATAGGGTCTTAATCTGATAATGATAGTGTTCGAATCGATTTCGGTGTATTTTGGATCAGAATTTCAGACATCATTAAAATAAGTCGAGTTCATAGATGAAATTAAATAATTCTTACTGAATTCTACCATTGCTAAGTCTCGAAACCAAACGTCAATAATGGATATTTCGAAAACAAGAGGAGAAGCCTGGATAACCATTTTAAGCTTCTTGGAACTCAAAGATTTTTTTCAACTTAGTCAAACCTGCAAGGCTATGTACAATAAAATCAAAGCACAACAAAGACTTGCAGCAATTAGATACCAAACAAGCCTTGCTCAAAAGCAGGATGGCAATCTGAGCAGCGTCTATAGAAGTTCAAAGTATATTGCATTGCTCCAAAACGACGGCTATACCTTCCTAACAAATCAAAGTTTGAGTCTGATAAAGGAGTACCAAAATGCAAAGATTTTCTTCGCAAGAGATCTAAAGCACATGTGCGGAGAAGAGAAGACAAAAAGGCTCATTGATTCTCTTGATAAAGCACTAGCTCAGCCAACACTTGTCCCTCTCTCATTACAGAGAGATTACCATCGGTGTGAAGCTTTTTCAAGTTACCAAACACTTTTGAGTGATTCTTACTATGGTTTCGATGAAGAAGGCAATTTAAATGAAAGTAGAATGATTGGAGAGCAAGAGGTGTTTGAGTTCGGTTTTCTCCAAGATGAAGAAATAAATTGCTTTGATCACAACCAGAAAAGTTCTTTAATGTCTGCGAGATGGTATAATTCAAATCTGCCAGAGTCCGAATGTGAAAATTCAAAAAATTCGATGTGCGAAACAGCCAAGCAAAATAAAGAGAAGAAATTACAGCGAAGACTTACCAAAACGATCGCAAAAATCAAGGCAAGACCATCCTCGAAGCAAAATCAAAAACAAATATTCAACAGCAAGCTTGCAAGCTACAACATTTCTTGTTATAAGAAGACTTTCCAAAAGACTCAAGGAGAGAGAAAGTCTACGCTTGTGCAGATATTTCAGCACCTTGATCGGATTTTTACCACTTACTGTCGGATGCTTTACGATCTCCTGGAGAAATTTAGAAGTCCGATTCTATTTATCTCGGAGTACACAACGAAATGGAAAAATTATGTTGCTTCTATGAGATTGCTTGGTCGTTTACTCGGAGGTTACAGCAGAACCATGAATCAGGTTTATGAAGAGACTTTCAAAGGCTATCCCAATTATCCTGAATTCAAGATATGGAGAATGATGTCAAGGATCTGGTACACTGAAATCTACTCTAGATTGGAGCAAATGATTATCACTAACTTTACGACTGTGTTGGACAAGTATCTCAATCAACGATATAACTTAGAAAACGAGTGGGAGGAGATATTTGGAGTGAAGCAAAATACACCAGATTCATTTCTAAATACTGAGCTATTGAGTGACTTTTGGAACTCAATTCTTGATATATCTCTGAACGAACGAAAAATTTTTAACCTAACCTGCTCTGACTTAAAGTGCATTGGGGTCTCTTCAAAGTTTTGCAACTCAGTCTTGGATTTTATCAATAACAAAAGTAAATCTGTCATTCAAGAATCAAGCATCAGTCATATAAAGAAATTCCAATTGTTGGCTGATATTATTGAAGAAATGGGAGCCATTATTCCCCATCATGTGTTTCCTGAAATCTACGAGACTATGATAAAATATCTAAAGGCAAACCTCTCTGCCGTCATTTCTGAAAGCCTACCATTTTTCGATATCCAAAAAGCTCTTCAGCTCGACATGGACTCTTGGGAAAAGTTTTATACATACCTTAGATATCAAGAGAGCGAAGAAATCTATTTCGATTACTCGACCTTAAAACAGCAGCTTCAATACTGTCACAAAAAAATTCGCTTTGCTGATTCCATTAAGGTTGAGAGAGAGAGACGAGCGACTGAAAATATAAAGAAAGGATTCAATCTGTTCGCATGTGAACTGGAAAAAACTTTCTTTGACTTAGATCGCCATGTTAGCTCTGAAATTTTGGAACAATGTCGAGCAATTCACCTTAATTGAATCCTTCGTCGCCAAAGTTACATTAGATGCATAGAGTTTGTAGATACAATTTTCCTCTGCAGGACTACTTCATATTACAAACTGAAGTGTGAAACTTATTGTGTAGTTCGTTGCATTGTTGTATGTAATTTACAGCCAAAAAAAAAAAGAAAAAAATTCAAAGAAATAAGAAAATACTGACATTTCCTTTTAATTGGAATTCCCCTCATCAAATTTTTTCGAGTTATAACAACTTTTCAGAGAAATACATCTAACCACAAAATTGTTGAAATTTAAACTAACAGGAAGGAGTTATATTAAAATTTTTAAAATGATTCTCTTCCAAGATTCTCTTACATCTTTTTATTCCTTTTATTTCCATATACTATCTCGTTAAATTGTGTTTGTTTGATGTGATATACGAAACTTATATAGAATCTAATCAAGAGAATATTTAATCTCTTCCAAGAAGTATATAAACTTTTCAGGAATCATTAAAATTCATCATAAGAAGATACTGGCTCATCATCTTCTTCGCTCTCTTCATTCTTCTCGATATATTTATCAGAGATATCAAAGTCTTCCTTTCTCATTAGTTGTAATTCTCTTTCTCTGTGATCGAACAGTTTAGTGTGAATGAACATAAATAAAGTTAATACTGGTTGTCTTTCTGTATTTTCTGCTGACGGAGGAATTCTAAGTGCTTTTCTCTTTTCTCTTTTTCAGATTTCAAATTTTTCACCCTTTAACCATTAGGAAATTAGTTAATTTTCGAATATTGTACATATGATCCTTTTCCGAGTAAGGCCAATTAACGGTATCAGTAATTTTGAACTCTTCCTCACTAATTGATTGTACGAACTTCGAGATTTGAGATTTCACATAATTTCTTATCTCTTGGTCCTTTGTAGGTAAGACTTCCAACTACAGGGGCAAGTATTAGCTCTTGTTCAGATAAGTATGTTGCCTTCTTGAATATGTAAATGATAAAGATGTCGATGAATTCCAGAAGGATGATTTCAGAATCAAGTAATCGGTACAGTCTTGCGGTCTTCTCTTCTTTGCTAAGAACTTTTTTATCTTTTTCTTTCTAAAAAGATGAATTAGCAACACGCAAAAGATAAGCAACTGTATATATATATAACGTACCACATTTTCGGGAGTGGTAAAGGTTTCATCAGGGTCGTAGAACGCCTCAACAGTTCGGAACAGAATAGTCCTATCGGAGTCCGTTTGAACTAAGTTGGCTTTCTAAAGCAGTATTCAGCATATTAACAACTTTCTCAAAAAAATTGTAGTAGTACTTTGAATAAATCAAGAGTTTTTTTAACTGAAATTGTATGATCTGTTGACTGGAATATCCCAAGTTGTCTTTTGGAACAGTTTTCCACAAACAGCTTCTTGAGATTTTCCATGTACGGCTCAAGTAAAGCTCGCGATTTGTGAAGCAAGTGCTTTTAAAAAGAAGCAGGTTAATGTTATTTTGAAAACTAATTGGGGAGATTATACCTCTTCCTCCTGACTCAAAGCTCGTTTTCTCTTCCCTTCAAAAAAGCTGATGATTCGATTCACGAACACTCTTTCAACATTTCTTGAAAAGTTTTTGGACCCTCCATATTTCAAATAGGCGACTCTCACAAGTGCATCTACAAAATGACGAAACAGTAGGATTCTTGTGTCATCATGCACGTTTATCTTGTGGCTTGACAGCAAAATAATGACTTCATCGAGAACTGCTTGTTCTGTCTTATCTTTAAGATGTTCTTGAATATTCTCATGAGACCAATTATGAGAGTCATTTGGTATTTCCGATAGATCAGCGGTAAGCACTTCCTCTTTGAAAGCCCAGAAATGAGTTTAGAAATGAGAGTTTTCGCATAACTTATTTTACTTTTTGCTCGGTTTATTTTTGTTTTCACAAGTTCTAATGAAGTCTTCAATTCAAACAAATTTTTTCTGCCCTGCAAGAAAATTCTGTTAAAAGAGGCTATTGTTATTTTTGAAGAGAGGATTCGGCAATCTCTCAGCATCTTCCAAAACATTTTAATTGTAAGAGCAAAACTCTCTTCAGTATCGTCCTGTTGTTTTGCAAGGTAGTGACGGTACCAATTTTTTAGATGACTATGATATCGCAGAAGTAAATTTTGAATCTATGTGATATGATTTTGTTAAAAAAAAAGCACCAAGCTTGATTAATAAGTTACTTCTTTCACAATAGTCGCGGATTCTGGCTCATCAGTGAGAAGATCATAGATATCGATCATATACTCATAAGGATTACTATCCAGCTCGGCTAAAGCGTCTTTTTTAGAGTTTTCATTCTCTTTTTCAGTCTTCTTCGTAGCGCTCGGATTAGCTTTTTCTTGGGTAGTACCTATTGGGATGGTTGACTTCGCATCGCTTTTAATTTCTGACCTGGGGACACCTTTCGTTTCTTTTTTGGTTCCCGAAAGAATTTGTGTCATCGTTGCTGTTGGATCATCTTTTGTTGCAGAATTTCGGGTTCCTATTGCAGGCGTGATCCGAGTGCCTTCTTCGTTGAGGTATTGAGCAAAATCAGTTCTTGTTATGGTTTTCATAGCTTCTCCTCCCACAATTATTTCTGGTTGCTGCATTTTATCGTTTTTGAAAAATCCTTTAAAAACTCTGCCATCATCGTAAGTGAAAATCGCAAATCCTTCCTTTAAATTG
>ENA-UOTZ01000213-UOTZ01000213.1-compost-metagenome-genome-assembly--contig:-NODE-213-length-49694-cov-8.742588_pt1 | contig 49694 bp, 27 predicted proteins | sample MGYA00238144_ERZ746983 | MGnify/ENA primary metagenome ERZ746983 (study PRJEB28759, sample SAMN06268863) | compost metagenome | isolation source: single cell | place: USA: California, Emeryville, Joint...
TCTGAAATCCAACCAGAAAAATCCCTAAGGAATGGGATCAAGCAATCAAATTTTTTTGGGAAGATGATACATATAATTTTGAAAAAGAGTATTGAAGATAGTCCTCATAGGATTTCTATCCCAAAGACTTGCAAAATGAGATTCAACCGCTTCAGTTTTTAGAGCAAAATTTCATTCAGTATCTTGTCGAAAACCGGTCTCAATCATGGCATATGAGAGAATTTTCCCTCCTACAAAAAGAACTCATTGATGACCACAAGAGACTTTGACAACTCATTTGTAACTCTCGGTGTCTTCTATAACACTTGCCAAATTTATTTCTTCCATAGGAGCGACCTTTGACTTTGAAATATCACTTGACCTTGAGACCAAGTGATAATTCCAGTTCGCAATATCTATATCGCAAACAAGGTTTTTGCTGCTTTATTAAACAAAATTTATTAAATACAAGTTTGACAGGTAGCTATCATTTGCTACTCTTACCTTCCATTCTCCATAACAAAAGCCTCACTCCAACCTATGCCAAGCAAAACCGATCGCTTCATAAATCACCTCCAAGAATTCGGGCTCTTAGCTCCTGGCGATTCAGACCGATTAAAAGTTAGATGCTCCAGTCAAGATGAAAAACTCCTTATCTTCGAGCTCTCTTCTTTTTTCCAAGCAATGAATGCATCTGATTACTATGACCTCTCATCCAGACTGTATACCACCTGGTGCTCTTTAGAGAATCTCCAGGAGAATTCAGCCGTGAAGAGCCAGAAAAACGACAAATCGACTATATTTCATCAACAACCTACTGATTCTCTCAAATACCAAATTACGAGCTCTCATCAGTATATTTATAGCATGCAGAGCGGGAAACATGACAACGAAACGATCCATCCCGATCATTCAGAGCAGGACCTGGATGATCTCGCAAAGTTTAACTTTCAGTTTTTACAGGCAGGGCTTGAAAAGCTCAACAAACTCATCATCAGGCACGAATTTCTCAAGTTCAAAGCCAGTTTGCAACAGAACTATACTCAACGCAACCAGACACTTCTAAATAGCAATAGCAATTCGAAACTTCCAGCTGGAAATAGCGGCCAAAAGTCTCAGGTTACAAAATCCAGCATCAAAGATCAACCGCGAAAGAGACTCCTTGTGAATGAGCCTCGACCTGAAGACGGAGCTCAAGATAGCCCTACGAGAAATCAAGATATATTCACTCGGTTGCATGAAGAAAAAATCCTGAAAGAGCAAAACAGACTGCTTAGACAGGAGTTATACGAGCTCATGAATCTGAAGGAGTACAACTTCTCGCCTAAAATCAATCCTCAGACTGAGCGAAAGCAGGAATCGGACAAATCTGCACAGCACTCAGTATTCGATCGATTAGCAACGAAAAAAATTCCAAAAGCCACTTTGATTCATCAATCTCGAGAGTTAAAAGAAATGGAGGAGGCGACTTTCCATCCCAACATTAGCAGGTCTCAAAGAATCGGAAATCACCCCGAAGAGAGCGGAGTTGTAGGAAAGGAGAGGGTGTATGCTGCGACGGAGAGACTTTACCAGGACGCAGAACTCAAGCAAAAGGTCCTTAGAATGAAAAGAGATTATCTCAAAGAGCAGGAACTTAAAGACTGCACCTTCACACCGCAGCTAATGTCCGCTAAAACCGCCAGAGAGCGCAGTTCTGACCGCTTGAAAAGCCCAGTGGATCGCTTATATAACGATTCGATAAAAAGAAAACAGCTTCAACTGCACAAGGAAGCAATAAAGGAGGAATTCGAAGCAAAGCAGTATACATTCAAGCCAAATCTATACACAAAAAACTATAGAGGACCCGAGCCTAAAAATTCGGGACAACCTCGTGATAAGTACTCAGAGATAGATTTTGAGTTGTCTAATGACTCCAGCCAGCTTGGGTATAGTTCGTCTAGAGGCAGATCGGCGGAGCGAAATCCGATCGACAGAGTGCATCAAATCGCGAAAAAGAAACAGGAGCCAGCAAAAAATAGCATTCCACGTAAATTCCTTATGGGTAATGAAAGGAGCCAAAGGAGTCAGAGCGTCCAAGAAGCCCGAAACGATCGTAGCCAAAGCGCAAGATCTAAAGTTTTCTTAAATGACCCTATCCCGTCAGCTGATCAAGGCAGCATGCCTGTATCGCCGGTTTTCAACAGGCTATATGAAACAAGTGCGAAGAAGAAACAAAAGTTGGCTGAGCTGGAAAATCAACTCGCAATTGAACAGGGTTTGACGTTTCATCCAAAAAAATTCACGACCAAAGGGACCGAGGGGCAAGATAACTGGCTAATTGATAAAGGCTACCGGGGTAATCAAGGGAGAGGTGTTGATAGCAGAAAGAATGAAAGCTCGGTAGATTCTAACACAGGAAAAGATTCCACTCGTCATTATAGCTTCGGACAGCATCGAGAGAATCAGAAAAGGCATTAAGAGCTATAGCTGAGTGATCAGCCTTCTAGATAAGTTTATATTCGGGTACATTGATCAAAATCTATATAATACTTCACAGAGTAGTGAGTATTACCTTTAAAAAACGAACAAGTTTTCTCACAATACAAATCTTCCTTAGAATCTGTAGAAAATGAGACTGGTGCTCAAGGAAAAGAGGCGTTTATATAATTTAGAACTGATATTTTCAGATTGCTGCAAACATGTCAAATATACTATCACAATAGAAGTAAATAGTGCAGAAAATACAAAAGCAAAGCACTTTGTCTTGCGGTACACCGATTTTAAAAACATTAGAAAATCTAACATCGAGGAGGAACTAATAAAAAATTGAACTCTTCTTGCTTAATCAAGAACGGAGGCTGAAATGCCGCACAGTTAATTAAAGGAATTCCCTGACATTATGCTTATCGAACTCTTGGAACTTCGCGGCCTCCTTCTTTCTTTTTTCTCTAGAAGCGAGTTAGTAAAGCGGATATAAGAGTACTTTACTCGATTTTTAAAATATCTTCTTCATTCATTTGACGCAAAAGGTCATTTCTTGTAAGTTCAAACGTTTCAGATTTGATCGCGGAGTTCTTGGGCTCATTCTTAGAATCGTCTCCGCCATCATCCGTCTTGCTGAAGAAAGGATTTTTGGTTTCTTCTTCTTCATATTTCTTCTTGCTGTTCGCGAAATTACTCGTATCGAACTTAGAAACGATATGAGGAACGATCGGTGGAGGCATCTTCTTGATCGCGTCCCAGTCGAAATCTATTACAGCGAATTATATTTCACAGCTTCATAATAAAACGCTACCTCTGAACCATGGATGCTGCTTTATTTCCTCAACGCCATTAGCACCAAGTCTTTTGGTCGGATCAGGATTCAATAAACTTTCAATGAGGTTTTGAGCTTCTGGTGACATGCAATCTTCATCGTAGCCTATGTAAAGATGAATTGTAGGTTAGACGCTGGTCTATGTGAGAGGGATTCAGTACCGATAGTTGGCCAATTGATCTGATGCTGAAGGATATTCTCAAAAACTTCGTCAACAGAATCTGCGTTGAACGGCGGCACACTGCACAAGAACTCGTAGATCATCACACCGAGACTCCACCAGTCAACCATTTTACCGTGCTCTTCTCCTTTGAGGATTTCTGGTGCAATATAATCAGGGGTTCCAATAATTCTAGCTTTCTTTTCTTCGGGAGGTGCTTCCTTCGTAGTGGCTTTCTCAGCTTCAATCTCTGTGTTTTTCTTCTTCAAAAGCGCACTTGAGCACTCATTTGGAGCGAATGACAGCAGCTTTTTCTTCTTAAGAGCTTCTTGACCACCAACAATAAACTCAATTTTGCCATCGCCCTTGGTTTCGGTAGACGGCTGGGTCGGGATCTGAATGAGTTTCATCGAATTTAGCAGTTTGTTGAATTTGCTTTCTCTATTCTTTATTGGTGCATCTCCTTTCTCTCCTTGATCTCGAACGATGCCCTCAATTCCAGCATCGGAAAGACCAAAGTCAGTGAGCTTCACGTGTCCAGAGGCATCCAGCAAGATATTGTCAGGCTTTAGATCTCTATGCACGATTCCCAGACTATGGAGCATATCCAACGCAAGGATAATTTCTGCAATGTAGAACCTTGCGACTTCTTCGTCCAGGCAGACATAATTTTCTAAAATAGCTGCAAAATCGCCTCCAATCATATACTCCATCACAAAGCAGAGATAATTCTTGTATGTAAAGGTCCAAAAAGCCTTGACGACGAAATCGCCTCGGATTTTTTCAAACACTGCTCGCTCTTTTCGGAGAGACTCAATTTGATTTGATTGCATCTGTGGGTATATTAATTAGCTGAGAAAATTGCAATCAGATATACCTTATCAGAAGATTCGATGATTTTCATGGCATAGAGATCGTTTGTTGCCTTTCTTTTCACCAGCCAGACTCTTCCATAAGCTCCTTTACTGATGAGTTTGAGGAACTCAAAGTCCCAAATACTGATGCTTTTCGCACTATGCAAAAAATCAATTATTCCAAGTTCTCATGAGATGTTTTGAATACATTTTATCAGTGTTGTTTCTAAATCTCTTGATTGCGCCGTCACTGTAATAAGCTCTGAAGTAAGGAGACATTTCGATTGAATCATCGGACTCCTCGCTGCTGCTCTCCCATTCTTCATTGACTTGTTCGTTATCTTTTTGTCCCTTCTTAGCAGAACCCACTATTGTTTAACATTAAAAGGTTAGTGTTGAAAAATGAAGGAAAATCCGATACTTTTATCTGAAATGTTCGGACTGATTTCTTTATGTTTCGAATCGCTAGTTTTCTTAACCGTGAGATCATCCAGCGCCATAAACACCTTCATCGATGTCTTTATAGGTGCCACCGCTAGCGCAAGTCCTCGAGACTTTCTAAATTCATCCTTTTTCGACTTGGCTGTCTCCGCATTATCATGATGGCATGGTGTTAACGAGGTCATATTATGACCGCCTCTCCTCGGTGGAATGAGAGCCAATTTCGAAGCCGGGCTTTTCTCACCCACAGTTTCCGGTCCTTTAACCACAAGCTCGTTATTTCTTTGTTGCTGTGGTGAATGCCCTACAAGTAGCGACATATCAATCTTTTTCAAAAATGGCTTCGAGGGTGAGACTTCCTTTTCTTTCGATGGGCTCGCTTTTTCGGGTTCTTTATTCCCTGACTTGCTAAGTAATGCATTGAAATAATTTGATTTGGGCTGCTGAGTAACAACCGTCAAGTTTTGAATGTTGTCCGGTCTTAGCTTTCTAAACTCGACCGCAGCTTGCGCCTTCACTTCGCCTCCAGGCGATCGAATTGCTGAAGGCTCCAACTTTGGGCTTTCCATTTTTCCAGCGATTGATTTGTTCACAATATCCAACGAAATTGGTTTATCACTGCTTTGAAGGCTTTGTTTTAAAGCTTCCTCGGCTTGCTGAGCCTTCATGAATTTATCTCCAAATAGCGATTTCTTAACCGTTGTCTTGCTTTTAGTATCAACATCTGGGTTAGAAGGCGGTGACCCTGAGCCTTCATGCTTTACCTCATTCATCGTGCTTGCGACTGGAGTACTTTGACCCTCTTGGCTTTCAGTTCCGGCCAGATTTTCAGTTTGGCTCCTTGGCCCTCGGAATCTGCTCCCTATTGCACTCGGACTGTCTCCTGGGTTATTTGGAGTCGGCCGGACCTTGAGGGATTGAATCTTGTTCTTTTTCAGTCTGTCCATTATACTGAATCCACCTTCCTCGCTATCATTATCATCACCTGCTCCATTTCGCGAATTGCTATCCCCGTCACTTCCTTCTCGGCTGGAGACTTCCTGAATTTCTCCTCCTTTGGTCCCTCCAGCGAAAAGACTCTTACCTAGCGCTCGCTTTTGCAGTTTCGGAGACTGGGCGGGAGACTGCTTTGGCGTGCCTTCGCTGTTGGAGTCTGCTTCTTGGATTGAGGGATTGGGGCTGCCTGACTGAGGCGTGGACGTTGTATTTGTCACTGATCCGAGAAGCCCTTTCTTCTTCGATGACGATTTCAAAGATGATTTGTTGTAAACTCGGTAAGAGTCCGAAAGCAATCCCTTGGTAAAGGCCTTTTTAGAGGCTAGGATAGTATCAGCGACTTCTTTTTGACTGATCTCGGCTGCTTTGGGCTGGTCCTTGATTTCATCTTTCGCAACCTTCTCTTCTCTGGTTAAGATCCTTCGTTCAATCTCAATTTTTTCCTGGGAAGAAAGTCAGTCAAGGAAATGCTAAGAAAGGTCTACATTCAATAGTTTAATGAAGTTGTCAACGAAGGCTCTATTGCCATCGAGATCATCTCTCCCTTGATCGAAAAGTAAATGATTTAAATCTTTTTTCACCGTTGTCGTTGCTGATTTTAGAAAATTTGAGAAAAAAATCGTCGTAAAAGCTCATACCATATAAGCCATCATCTTTCTTCTCGATGAATCCAGCGATTAACTCAAGAATGCTTAGGATTTTTTTCTTTTTCTCCTTTTCTTTCGCTTCTTTCTCTTCGGCGGAGAGCGGTATATTGTTTGCTGGGGAGCTCTTTGGGCTCATAAAAACACTCAGTTTGAAGTTCATGTCGCGGCCTTTTGGCGGTGATGCATTATCTGAGGCCTCTCCCGGTTTTAAGGTATCAGAGCCCTCTTTTTTCTCTGCTGTGGGTTCTGGTCGATGGATATTACTCATTGTATTCATTTTAGTCAGCTTCTTTTTTAGCCGCGGCTTTTGAGCTTCTGAAGGCTGGTCCTTGGCCTCCTTCTCGCCCTTTTCAGTTTCCGATTTGGATTCAAGTTCCTTATTTTCCTCATCAGGGAGTTTAAGCAAGCCATTATTCAACTGTTTTGGGTCTGCTTGATTGCCGTTTGAAGAATCCTGACTATTTGTTGGTTCGGCAGCAATTATGTTGATTTTTATTTGAATCTGCTGCTTTGGTGGTGAACGGAGCTGCTCTTTGGGTTTCAAAGCATCAAGATTATTTTTTTCATTTTCTTGGTATGATGGCTGTTGTTGTGAAGCAAAACGGCTCAGGCTTAGCGTCTGTGTACTAAATTTGTCTTCTTCTTCCATTGGGTCTTTTACCTCATGGATGGTGCTATTAAGAGCTGGTACCTACATATATAGTTCAGTTACTAAAGCGCTCACATAGGGTAGGTCATTACCTGAAGGAGGTTTGGCACGTCACCTGTGTTTGCGGAATGCTTGAAAAATTGTGATTTTCGCTGCGAATCTGGACTAGTGTTTTTCACTTCAGAATCTTATCAAATCAAATTAGCTCGCGCTGAATGGGCGTGAAATACTTGTAGAATCCACCAAAGAGCTTCTTCTTGGAGGAGAAATCCCATTGCTCTTTTGGATTTCAGGATTCTCGTTTGATACTTTCTCAATATTGTTCGTTTGCTCAGCTATCGGCTCCTTCACAGAGTCTTTGGGCGACTCTTCCTTTTTTACGTCACCAGTTTGGAAAGAGAACCCTGAAAAATCTTGTGTGCTAGACCGCCTTCCAAATAATGCCCCCTTCTTCTTGCTTGTTATTGCTCGCCTTTGAGATTTATTTAACCATTAGGAAAGCTACCATGTAATTTTTACTTCTCAAGTCGAGCATTTACATCTAACTCTTGCTTTTTTTCAAAGGCCGTTTCACATGCTTTGGAAATCTCGCTAATCTTCTTCTTAAGGTCATTTTTCCACTCTGATAACTCAAAGCACTCTGCTGAATGCTCTTTGAAAACGTTCTCTTTGAATTTTTTCTCACAGATCCTACAAACAATAATCTCTGGCTTCGATTCGCCTTTCAGCTGCCAGCTTTTTGCTTTCAATTTCAGATATTTGCTGAACTCTTGCTTCCATTTTTTATATGATTCTTCGTTTTCGTCATATAGAGTGTTTTCAATTTGATCTTGTATCCGATAGAAGTGGATCCTGCATTTATTCACTTCCTCACGATCACAAATCTGCTTCAAACTCTTCAAAGCCGCCAGTAATGTAGCACGACCCTTCGCTTCGATATTGTTTCCTTGATCAGTCAAATCTGAGTCGTTAGAAATGCTCGTGTTTTTCTCTATTATTTATAATTTCATGAGCAATAACCTCTCAACAATCGGTTACTTTTGTACGATGCGTAATTGCAGAGATGTCCCAGGTGAGACAGCGTGTACCTCAAATGCAGAAAAATAATCTTGAACCTCCTAAAATCCAGCAGAGTCAGCAGTTTGTAACAATTTTGCTAAAAAATACTTGAGATGACGTTCTGATTTAACCTTATCCGGAGACACGTTACCAAAGTCGAAAAGCTTATTATTCGCGCTTAAAATCCTGGGAGTCTTGTCATAAATTTCCAGCGAGCTGATCGTCGTTTTTGCAGACTCGTTGGAAGTCCTGAAGCTCGAGCTCCGTGATTCCATTCGTGGTGAGCCCTGCAGACTCCCCTGCTTGCTACTGACGTTGCTGTTAACCGCGCTGCTGCCTGAGGAGCCGTCTTTTGAAACTTTAATAAAGCGCTTATCCATTTTATCAATGATTTTGAGCAATTCGTTGCAAAGGCCGTGGATGATGGCTGTATCTGTTGCAGTTTTAAAATAAAAAGTTACGTCAAGCAATTTCATCATTTCAAATTTCTGTGTATGGTTTGATGAGCACAAAAAAAGAGCTATTTTTTACAATTCTCTCGTTAAGTTTCGGCTTTAAGCTGATAAGGTACCGCTCTATCTCTTCAATGTTCCAATTCGCCTTTGAAAATGAAAAAAAAGGGTTTTATACATAGCGGACGCTCAATATAATACTTTAGACTTCACTCGCTTGATTAGGTTGGTGAATTTTGAAGATTCATAATAGCTTCTATCGCTTAGCGTCTCAAGTGAGTGGCACCGAATTTTATTTTGACTCCTCCAAAAGCGGATTATTTGGAAATCCTCAAACATTTGATTAATTTTGTGTTTTCTGAAGCTCTCATGCACCACATTCATATGCTCTTTGAGGATTCTGCTGCTGTCGTGTTTTTGACCCTCTTCGTCATCATTATCGTTATCCAGTTTCGCCATCGAGGAAAAAAAGTTCCCTAATATAATTTTCTCATTGTAAAAGTTATTTGTCCTGGTATGGAGGACGTAAGGGTCTGGAGCCAGGTCATAATCCTCTCCTTCGGAGAGAAAACCGTTGTAGCCTGTCTGTTGGAAGGTTTGCTGAAGAAGAGTTGGAGTATCGCGCCGCTTCATTTGATTAAGTATACCCTCTTGGGTTTATAGTTCAGAGTCTTAGACAATTGGATTAATTGGCTAATCTCACAGGAAAGAACTTAAAATTTAATTAACTCGCTGAAGCGCATACGTTTATTGTTTTTGAGACGGAAAACGGATTTCCGTGGTAGGAAGAAAAAGCATCGTTACGGTAGGATTAAGAATGAAAGCGATATGCCACGAGAATAAATGAAAGTATTTGGTAAGTCTTTTTTAAGGCGATCTAAAATCCTGGTATGATGAATTTATCTAGATGCGCGAGGCAATAATAGGAAACACAAACTCAAAAAAATCCAGTGTTGTAGTTGTGAGGTGTGCGTATGGAAGGCAGGTTCGATATTTTGTCACTTCAAGAATGATCATTTTGTCGAATCGTTCCAAATAAAATTTGAATATATCATATAGAATGGGTTCTTTTCATTAGAAATAAATATAGTGATCTGTAATGCTCTAAATTTACCTAAGTTAAATCAGCAAATTTCATTTTATATAGATGCTAATTAACAAAATTAAGAACGCGATAAAAGCTCATAAAATAATTCATCAAAGGGACCTACGATTCTCTAACAATTGTTACGAGACATTGAATTCGGAGAACATGAGAACCAAAAGTGAAGAAAAAATATTGGCAGAGCAAAAAATTTCATTTCAACTGAATATATCTCCGTTGTATGCTAAAGTAAACGTATCAATAGTTTGACATTTTGAGATATAAGTGAAAAATTGTAGGAGGCATTCCCTCGTTGTTAAATTAATCAGATCATTCTTTACAAACTTTGTATTGTTGCGTTTATTATTAAATCATCAGGATTCTGAACCAACCATCAAAACCCTGGTCACAAGTGATAGCAAGCCAATTTTAGAATTCTTATAGCCATTTGGAACTTCAAAAAATGGCCTTAAATCTTAAAAACGACAAAAGCGCGATTCCTTTACAAAGAAGTAGAATAATTCAAAAGAGATATCGCTAATTAGAAGGTTTCCAACCTCATTATCCCCTGAGACTCTTCCAAAATTGATACGCCCTTCGCGAAGAGAAAGAAGATCTAGTTAAGCTGTATAAGCTGTTCATTTCCATAAAACATGGTACAAATTAACAGCTCAACTCACTTATCTCCTTAACCAAACAAATTCAGACCTCTTTACACATAAGCCTCGTCATATTAAATACACTTGACTGCTTGTGATCAAACTTATTGCTCCTCCTCTTCTTTCTTTTCCTTAGTCTCGGGTTTACTTTTTTCAACTTCAGCTGAATTTTGGTATTCTTCCAGCAGAAAGGCGTCTCTCTTCAATCCCCAATACACCCGATTCCTAATGATATCCTGGTATTCGATCAACGAGAGATAATTTTTCTAAAACGCAATTAGACCCAGTCAACTTTCATTCAATTATTACATGTGCCAAGAAATATTTCAAAGTCTTTTCAACATACTGATGATCCTCCGGAAATTCAAACATCAGTATATTCCTAAGCCATTGCATTAGAATGGAATTATTTCCACAAGCTTTACTTTCTGAAAAACGTCTTCAAATTCTTTTTTTCTTCATTCATTTTGATCTCAGGCTGCTTAAAATTGGCAATCTTAGTGTAAATATCAAAGTATGGCTTAGAAAACGCATTGTAGCGGTTTGTATAATCCTCAACAAAATGCTTTTGAAAATCTTTGCAAGACTCAGGACGAATATCAAAGGAAATAATTCAACCTTCCACGGGAATATCCGTCTGATATTTCTCTGCAAATTCCACACAAAATTGCGTTTTGCAATAAAACTGAAGGGACTGCATTTCTTTTTCAGCGTACTTGCTTCCTTCGAGTTTCTTTGAGATAATCATTAAAGATCCAAGGCAGAAAGTGATTCAGCAGTACCATTCTTTGCATGAGAAGAAGAACATGCATAACCATGAAATTGGTGTGTAGCTCAGTGTTTTCTAAGAGAATAGGGAACTCATCAGTCAAATAGGTGTCTTTATTCAGGTATTCAAACAGCTCGGCACCGAGATTGTAAGCTGGTTTGCTTGAGAAAGCATCAATATCAGTTGGGATAGCAATCAAGTGGATTACGAAATGAACGTGTTGGAGAATAAGCCCGACAAAAACCCTTGTGAGGCTGAGGTGTCTTTATACGATTTCTAATTCAGATGGTAGAAGATTTTAGAAGAAAATAATGTGATATCCAACCTTTTCTATCTTTGGAAAAGTCTCAAGAAACGAAGTTTCACTGATATTGAACCGAGTAATCGTCTGTAAAGATTTTGGTGTTGTAAGTAGTCTTCGAAATTGTTTCAGATTGATCATCTGCAGCAAAATAAAATTTCTTTAAAAAGGCCCAAAATTTTTAGATTTCACAATATCCAAACTGTAATTTCAAATTTTTGCTCCTAGCCAGCCTGCTCATACGAATGAGTCCGAAACGATCCCAAGTTCTGAGTCCAGAGCTTAGTTTCTCAAATGTAATGCTTCTAAAAAATGTAACCTGCCACCGTAATTCTCATTAACCTTTTCGCTGTGGAGCAGAGGTGCCTTTCAAAAAATATCACGAGGATCTCCAGTGTTTGCCTTTTTCATATTGGAAAATGAGTCTGATTCTTCCGTTCACACTACTCTACTCATTTGGCTGCTTTGATGAATTCTGTTTCATTTCCCAATTAATTATTTAAAAAACATCCCTCATACATCATGGTCGAATCCGAAGTTGTTGAGCAAATCATCACTGTAACCTTCTCCAAATCCAGTCACTAATCTCAAAAACAGGAAGACTTATCTCATAAGATCACGTACTATGCAAATCCCGTAGGCAAGAAGCGCTTTGAAGGAACTGCAAGATCTGATTTTTACATTATGTACAAATCAACTCGCTACAGATACTCAAAATCAGATCTTCTCGTTCTGTCTTCGAAAATTGGAGAGTTCCTTTCCAAAAAGAGCAAAGCCGTCGAGTATCCATTATACACTGAAATTCAAAATCAAGAAGTAGTGAAGAAAGTACTGAAACTCCTTGCAGGCTACAGTCAAGTGCCATTCGAGCCCGAGGAAATTCTCCAAGCGTTTCCTCTAGTCATTGAGCTTGGAATGAATGCTGAAGTTAACATAGCAGATGAAGGATTTGAACCAAACACTCAATTCCAAGAGATCTTTTGGAAAAGGCATGTGCTAGGAATTATGAATGAGAAAAACTGCTATATCATATTGAATCATTATCATGCTGCAGACAACAATTTCAAGGAGAAGCAAAAAGATTCATTGGACGATATTCGCGCAATTATCTCAACGAACGGCTATACTGCGTTCTCTGACCCTGCGCGACTGCAAGAGCTTTCTGCAGATTCTTTCAAGACTGTGCTACAATGGTATCTGGACTCTCTCAACAAAAAAGGCTTAGCACCGGAAGAAAGCCCAGATGGCTTTAATCTGTTAGAAATAGCGATGAAAGTCTGCAGCATTAAGGTGCCGACGAAAGAAAGGGAAAAATACTTGAAAGATATCAAAGCGATGATTGATAAGGCGAAGCCATTGATGGAGATTCCTGAGGAAATCAAGTAAATGCGGAAATCATGAACGTAAAGCTTTAAGTGTTCGCGGTTTTGTCTAGGCAGGAGGATAACACGGCAGCTACTAAAGAAATGCTTCATTCAGAGATAGCAAGAGTGCAAACTGACATCTCTAATCTGAAATTAGAGATGGGTTTTGAGTTTCATAAAATGCGAACAGATATGGATACCGTTAAATCTGACATTATAAACGCAGTTGAGGAAATTGTGAAGCGTCGTAAATCATTATAGGGGAAAGCTGTTGTGTTTATTTTTTTTATTGGGAATTAGATATAAGCCCAGTTCAGAAGGCGGTTGATGTGATCAAACAGAAATTAGAAGACGAAGCCCCTGCGAAAGAATTCGATGCCAATCTCAATAAAAGTAAGGAATCAGCAGTCTTAAGCATAATGTATATAACCGTTTCACGAAGACATTTCAAAGTATCTTGCGAAAATTGATGCGAGTCAGGAAGGTAATAAATTGCTTATTGCTATCAGAAGGACTCATAGTAATTATGTAACAAAGAGTTTAATAAGAGAGCCACCGAAATCGAGGCCAGAACTGCCCGTACAAAACATTGCTGGCTTTTTGTTAATGATTGAGAGTAGATATTTTAAAGAAAATCGATCTTGGAACTTGTTTCAGCGTTTATCGTCCTTCGTGGCTGGTTTATAAAGGTTGGTTAATTTTTCTTTTACATTGGGCTATATACCTCTGCTGTAGATATTGTTGGAGAAGAGCAAGTCGACGCGTACCACGAAAAGCTAAAGTTCCTCGTAGCAACGTTCTTCGAGACCAAGATACTCAAAATTGAAGAGGACCAGATTTGGATCCGAAAGAAAATAGAACAATCAATAAAAAATCCACGTTTCCAGCTGATCTTCAGAGCGACGTTAGATGGCTTTGACGCCGGAGCTTTCCATAGACAATGCGATGAGCAAGGTCCAACGCTATTGCTAGCTAATACTAGCGACGGTATTTGGGGCGGGTTCTCTTCGATCAGCTGGGATTCTTATTCTGGATACAAAGGAGGTTCAACAGATAATTTCATTTTTCATCTGCCAAATAAGCTTTATTATCCCGTCAATTCCAGTTTTAAAGCAATATATTCAGCAGGGAATTCAGGTCCTGTGTTTGGGACAGGCCATGATCTATTTTTCAGTGTAAACCTTGCGTCTGGTTACAGCTCGCAGGGTAATTATAGAACTGAACCTGGGAAGTCTAGTTTTACTGTCATTGACATAGAGGTCTTTCGTGTGACTTAGTGAATTCCTGTGTAAAAATATTCGTTTATTCATTTTTATATGATAGAAAACGAAATAAATATAGTTCTCTCCTGCGAGATTGTTTATTTAAAGACAATGTACTGATTTTCTTTTATAAGCAATGATCCATTAGACCATAAGGGTATAAGGCTTGAGATGAGAGTATTGAAATTGAATGTAAATCTAAAAAATCTCTGGTTCAATTCTGTGCCAAGAGGTGTCTCATTTATGTATACTGAAGTTCGAGTGTCCGCTTACAAATACCGAATAGATAAAGATCTAACAAGAATATAATTATATATATTTTGCTGAGTTAAGATATTTAGGTGAATTACATATAGAATTAATTGGAATCGCACAGAATTAAACGTAATTACGAGGCTTGTTAAGGATGGCTAACTATAAATGCTTTAGTAAACTCATAAAACTCTTCCGGATCCATTTTATTCTTATTTCTAAGCTTGATTTTCTTCAGGGCTTCTTGGATGCTTTCCTCGATCTCTTCGTCAATGAAGTCACAGATTGAAAAACTCCGCAGCAGATCTTTGATAGCGTATTTCAGATCGCTATGCTCCAATGAACAATCTCGACGGAGGTCGTATTTTCTGAACGTCTCATCGCATGTAACTTTGAGAGCTTCGTGGCCTTGAGCCAAATGTTGGTATTTTCCCATGCTGGTATTTTTCTCTTCTGAGTTAATGATTTAATTTATATATAATGATGTTATCTTGGAGGCTTCTTTAATTCCACATACTGAAAATCAGCATTTGGAGCTTCTTAAAGAACTTGATTCTGACATGTAAGAACGAATTTTTCCAATTCGAATCTCAAATCTGGAATATAGTTCCACAAATTATCTAAAAAAAAATTTAACTAAATGTTGATTGAAGACACATACTGAATGCAATGGTGCCTCGAATTGAATTGAAACGATAATGAAGCAGTTCGAGTATGCTATGAAGAGATGGATATGGGCGTATGAGCGTGGGGGCGAAACCAAAAACAAAAAAAGAAAAAGTATTTCTCATGGCTTCCTACTCTCACTATCACTGGTTGACCTCATATTAAGAACTTCAGAACCACAATTCTAACCACTGAGATCGTAGCAGAGCGATTAAAAAAAAGACTCAGTAATATATGGTTCTTTTTAGAACTGTATCTTGATAGATTTAACATTCTGGAATAAGTTCTAATTTATTGGGATTTACTGTCTCAACTGTATTTGTTTTCTCATTAATTTTGTTAAGAAGGAAAAATGCCTTTCCTGGGTTCTCATACATTAACAAATAGGATTTATTTTCTGAAAATATGAAAGAATATTCGTTATCTAAGAGAGTTTAAGATGAATTCAAATTAACTTGAGAATAGTGACTTTCTCAATAGGTGATGAGACTCTTGTTGCGCTCTTTATTACTATTGAGTTCAAAGGTTCTCCTCTGAATAAGATTGCTAATGAAAACTGGATTATTGTTTCAAAAATTCAGTCCATGAACAGTTAATAATCCGATCACGGCTTCAATGCCTCTAGGGATATTTGCTAAGGATGTTCTAGATGACTATTACGTAGGAGATGTGCTTTTTTGCTCTCTCTTCATTGATAGGCATCTATGAAGTACTTATGAATCAGGAGACTGTGCTGAATTAATTTGTATTAATTATTATTTAGTGCCCTAATATTTGATTTTGGACCTAAATTGAAAATTTATTCCTCAATTTCAGCTACAATTTACTTTGACTTCTTATATCAAAATGTTCGTAGCTATGATTTGTGATTGTGATTTGTCATTAAGAGGTTTTTATCTCGAGAATAGAAGCATACGCAGTCTCAATTAAACTTTATTAACTTTTTATCTGTTTGCAAATTTTGAACTCTTTCTAATCAATTTATTTTTCAAAGCTTTGTCACAGTTTGTCTCTCTCTCTGTCACTCGACTTAATTTTGTTAGACAATCAAAAACCACGTTAATATCTCATAAAGCCCTTTGATCACTGCACCACTCGCCGCTCCTCTCATACTAATTCTTAAGTACCGTTTTCCTTCAATAACTTCAGCAAACCCTTCGATCTGAACCAACAGTGGCAGCGTAGAGACCTCTCCATCTTTTCTGTACACATACTTCCCTGCCGCATTTAAAAATGAGTTGTCATCGCACTTGGTGATTCCTAGTCCAAAGCCTTTGGTCAACATATCCTTTATTTTCGCAAGGACGTCCTCAACGATCACAGTGTTTGGTGCTGGATTTTTGATGAAATCATCAATTCTGTAATACGACTCATTGTCAGAATGCGTGTACTCCTCATAGAACTTCCCAAAGTCTTCATCGGACATCTCTACTTCCTGTATGAACTTATTCACGGTGACCGGGATCGAGAAATCGAGGATCTTGGTCTCTCCGTTCACTTTTACCATCATTTTGGCTGGTGGAATGTCGCATCCAGGTCCCTTGTTCAAGCATTGCACTTTGAACAGAGCAGCATCGCCATTCAACTCAGCTGGCGCTATCTTGAACAAAAGGTTGCTGGTATCCAGTATCTTCAACTCGGCGGCACTCAGAGTGCCTTTTGTGCTAACTTTGATAAGAATTCTGCCCATTCCGTCCATAAACTCGCTCTTGTAGGCGATATCAGCAATAGAGTCTGAATATAGTTTTCCTTCGTTCGCGGTGATGAGGTGCTTGAATTCTTTTGGGTTATGCTTAACCTGAAGTGGACCCTCGACTTTAATGATGTTAGGCCCTTTCGAGATATTCATCGAGCACGCCTCGTAGAAAGGGTTTGATATCAATCTGCTGGGTCTTGCTTCTTTGATGCTATCGAATTTTTTTTCTTCGGGTAAGTCTTTGCTGATGGCGCCGAGCTCCTTCCTCATCTTCGCATTAGTCGCAAAGGTACGGGACTTGAACATCTCCTCTTGGATCACTCGTTTCGTTTCGTGAATGACTGTTGGGTCGTCGGTTTTCGATCCTCCCATTTTCAACGCGTAGATTCTTCTCAAGAGAGGATTATTTACTTGGATATCCTCTGAGTAGCAAGGCAGAGGGAGAAGCGCGTTCGTTCTAAGTTCCTCAAGCTCCTCGTTGTCATCGTCGAGCAATTTGTTATATTCAATGGCTCTTTGTTGGAGATCAGGGTCAGAGTGCTCAGTGTATTGATTGAAGATCGAAGAGATCTGATCTCTGATGCTCGGGAATTTATTTGCCATTTTAAGATAGGCGTTTAAGATCATGCATCGAGCCGAGGTAGAGCAGTTAGGCCAATGCTTTTGGAGAAGGTCGAGCATACGCTGAGGGTCTTTTCCGGGCTCTTTGGAAATAAGGTGACCATACTCAGCCAGCACGTAAGAGGCGACTTTCACGACCGTTTCGTGGACATTCGCGACCATTAAGGTTGATAGCAGCTTGCTTGCAGCGTCTCTTTGCAACTGCTCGTTTCCTGAATCTCCGAAACCTGTAATCATTTGAACGATACGATGCCAAATATCATCGGTGATGTAGTCACCGGAGGTCGATATCAGCTGAACGACCGTGTTGATGTACCAGGAGAGATCATCAGCGAACATCTCTGCGAGAATAGCGATTTTGAGTGTCAGTTCTTCTTTGACAGTAGGATCAGGTTCATCAGTGTAATTTAGGAGCTCTCCGACAATTTTCTGTGCTGTCTGAGGGCTGCACATAACGTAGAGGATGTCGAGAGCTCGACGACGGATAGAGATATCTCCGTCACGTAAAGAGACAAGGATGGTTGGGAGATGGGACTTGATTAGGCTGTCTGCTCCATCAGTCTGACTGAATTTTCCAAAGCCATCTAATGCCAAATACCTAATAAATGAATACCGATTAATTTGTTGGATTTAAGAGAGAAACGAACCTAATGTTTGGCTCTTTGACTGATATAAACAGTCCCAGGAGGGAAGAAGCTTGATTTCGGATGTCTGGATCGATAGCGTTTCGGTAATGGACGATAACGTGCACGGCTTCGAAGAGAATGCTATAATCAGTGTTATTTTTATTCACGCTCTTTGTCACTTGTGTCTTGGTGACGATGTGCTCAAGAACTTGGTTGATGGTCTCAATAGCGTCGTATTCTGGAGGTGGCGGGAAAAACTGAAGCGCCTTAAGCAATTTAACTTGAAGCCATGGATTCGGCGTCTTGTAGTAGAAGTAATCGCTTGTGCATTCTTTGTTGATGACAAGTCGTTTCAGAATTGAAATGATCTTCAGCACGGCTTTCTCATAGCCCATATACGAGTCCAACGCAACAATACCATTGAGAAGAGAGAGCGCAGAGCATAGGAACCCGATATTTTTATGGTCCAACATTCGGATGATCGGCTCCGCCCATTTCTCTTGGATTCGGATATGATCCTTGTGTCTACGAAGGATCCTCAAAAGGCACAAGACGGCCTTTTTCCTGATGAAAACAGTTGTTCTTGAGCTCTCAGTGAATGCGAGATTCAACACATCTTGGAATACGAAATCAACGAGTTCTTTTGGAGCAAGTGTTCCAATAAGCGAGAGCGCCAGCGATTGGTAGATCTCGTTGCCACTGATGACGTCGTTCCTGATGGAGTTACCCAGTTTTTTATAAATGTCTGTAAGAGTATCGCTGATGAACAAACCTGGACGAGAAAAGAAATTTTATCATGAAATTTTGAATAAATCTTACTCGCAGCGACATATCCCGTGTATTTTTCAGAGAATTTGCCGGATATAATCAGCGTCGAGGCCTCATCCTGGCCGAAATCCACTTCATAGCCGAGGATAATCATAAAGAGAAGCTTCCAAATGTATTTCTTTTTTGAATATCCATCCATTGCCCTATTACTGCTGAACTTTTGACGGATTTTTGCCATCTCTTTTTCGACGGTCTTCGTCTCGGATTCTTTGTTTTGGCAGGCTCTAATCTTCAGTATGAACTGATTGAGCCCCTTCATTTTGAACGACATCTCTGAGGTGCGATAGGATCTTTTTTAAATTGTGAAGTGTTTCTTTGGAAAAACCAAGTTAATTAATTAATAACTCTCTCAGTGTTTCCTTTTGAATACGCTATTTTTTTATTGTCGAATAATCAGAATACTTGTATACTTGACTTCAAAATATAGAGTTTACATGCGTATATCGCTATTAACCCTAAATTGACATGTGTTATATAGCACTATCATGAAGTAGATTAGATAACTCAGAAATTGTAAGAGAATAGACAGAAAGAAATGATATATGAGGTCTATGCTTAACGCTTAAAAGTTGCAAATTTGCCTTTCGTATCGACTGCTTCGTCGTAGTCATGAATAAATCGAGCTAAGACCTTGGGTTCGTCGACAGCTAATTTTCCAAAGGCAAAGAGCCACTCATCTAAATTTACCTATTAAAAACGATTAAAAATTAAGCAAAAATCTTCTGATGAGAGTGTATTACTGTGGTTTTATTGCAAATGGCAACAGACGCAATGAAATCCTGAGCGTCTTCCAAAGCGTCTCCGTCGGAAATCTGATTCTCAGTGAAAATGTTGAATTCTTTGCTTCGGTTGAGATCAATGGTGTGTCGTGAGTCTTTGTCGATATCTGCGAAAATTTGTTTGAGTTTTTCACGTTTTTCTTCTCTAAGAGACTTAAAAGCCTTCTGCTCTGACATGATGCTATTTATGAAGAGCTCGATTTCAGGGTTATTTTCGCCAGGCTTTTCATCTTTGTTGTTTTTCAAGAGCGGATCGGCCCCATGAAATAGAAGGGAGAAAATGGCTTCTCGATGGCCTTTCTCACAGGCATGATGAAGCGGAGTGTTGCCTTCGTTATTAACGTTATTGACTTCAGCGCCATTTTCTATCAGAAAGCGCATGGCTTCTGTATGGTTTCCTCCTGCGGCATTGTATAATGCTGTATTTCCTAATAGTTGTGTTAAGAAAACAAAGGTTTTAATAGCGTGGTTACCATCTTTGTCGGTATATTTCGTGCTAGCGCCCTGAGCAATGATCTTTCGCAAGGTTTCGATGTTGCCTGCAGAGAGAAGTTAAGCAATGATATGATTAGTGCTTACCCTTGGAAGCTTCGGAAACAAAGGTGTCGTTGATTAGGTCTGGCATGGATACTTTGGAAAGCGAAAGCTTGAATCTACGAAGTTAATTTTTTTTATTAACCCACCTTTAAACCTCATTTAAAGGCGTAATTTACTAAAATTAGAGATTCTTGATAATTCTGGTAGATATCGATTTTAAGTTAAAGAGCTGTTTTAAGCGTAAAATAGAGCTTTTCACAATTTAAAAATAAGTGTACGGGCATATGCTTCCAAAGTAGCAGAATCCTGTTGGAAGTGAGGAATTACCTTGATGTTTGTGGGGGAAAAAAAGAATTCGAGTAGAACAATCATAGTTCTATGGAATTGTAGGCAAATAGCTAATTTTGTCTTTCAGAATCAGACTTTTCGAGCTCTTGATACTAAGAAGACCATGCTTTGCGAAGAAGAGTGATGTACTGGCCAAAGTGATATTGATTTTACAGATACATTTTTTCCTATTTCACCTTGTTTGATTTTTTTTCAAGAGTGATTCAAGTGCTCTCACAATTAAGCAGAAATTGGTTGATCTTACAATATGAAAACGTAATTCAGCTAACTTATTAAGAGAGCACAAAGAGGATTAACTTATATTGTGGACAAAATATTTGATGCCAAAGAGTTAGCTTCCATTAAATGTGAAATCACTAGTGTGTTCGGCAAGTAAGTTAAGTAATAAATTCCGACATGAATTTCATTCAAACTAGCCTTTGTGTTGAGAATTGGAAAAACTTCGGACCAGAATTTGCTTTTAAGCGATTTTTCATTTTGATTAAAATTTAATGTAAAATACGAATAGATTCAAAGTTTATGAAATTTTATACACCAAATATTCAACGCCTTCACCAGAAAAAAATGAGTGAGTCGCTACCACATACTCAGATCTCGCAATTCTGCTCTGAAACGTTCATCAAAGCATCCTGTTACTAAACTTGCTCACAAAAGTAAGAATGGAATCAAAAACGAAATAAAGAAAAATGAGAATCCTTTGTCTTTTTGGCTTTAGATTTGGTGAAGGTTGAAAGCTCGATACTCTGTTTTCTCTTTTTCCCATACTGAACCTTTATGTACATGAAATGTAATTGTGAGGATTAAATTTGCACAAGAATGGTCTATCCTAAAAACCGTGAGATAAACTGCTATCTCAAATTTGAAACTGAATTTTGATGGAAGAAGAGCAGAAGAGGGGTATTTAATTTTGTTTGGTACAGACTAGTTTTCATACTGAAAAAATAGGACTCGATCATTCCAAGAATTGTGAAAATTAACTGAATTTCATGTCACAAGCATGAAATTATTACCAATCAATAGATTCTTCGGCTAGAGAATTATTTCCAAAAGAAAAGTTTATCATCTGCCTTGGTCTCATTGCTTTTAGGTATGTGCTTCTTTGGGCTTCAAAGGCTTCATTTGTATCGTAGGAACATTGTTTGAGAATTATAAAAAACAAATATCATAAAGTTTGATAGAATTCAGGCACTGTGCTCATGAAGAAAATAGTAAGAAACTTTCAACTGACAAACTTGTAATTGTACGTTGTTTTTGCAAATTCTAATTTCAAAATTCGCTGTCATATGAAGAAGTATTTTTACTCGATTTAGATCTCTAATAAAGGTTCTTTTTCAATATCGAGATCTTCGAGTTAAATGTGGAATAATATCATTCTGAACCTGGCAATGTTGGGATAGTCAGCATGAGATATCGTTTAGTTTTCACCGTGCCATAATTTGTTACTTTAGTTTCGTAAGGCAATTTTATTTCCTCTTAAAGATAGTTATCGCAGAAAGAAATCTGCTCTATTCAGTGCATTATCGTTCACTGTCTTTTTTTTTTGAGTATCATGCCGTAAACATCTACCTCAGAATTTTTGAGTAGTTATTCAATCTGAACCAGTCATATGTTTCTCATATTCCAAAGCTTGAGAAGCGGTTAAGTCTGTGAGTTGAACATTCATATCTTTTTCCTTGATTGCGTAGAATGTTTCTAGCTATCTACTCACAAACTGTGAATTCTTCTATATCCACCCACATTATTCCCAACATCTTCGCAATAAAAGTATTTCTTTTGGGTTTGACTGAATGGAAATTGAATAGAAATGTATTTCTTCATGAAATCGACTCCTAATCCAGTTATCATTTTTTATTAATTTTTGCATATACTCAAGTCTTAATTTATTGTATCGAAATAACTCTGAGAAATTCGCATGCAAACAGGACTCGCGGATCTTCCATTCAATGACTCCATTATCGCCCAAGCAGCAGAAAGAATTATCATCCCATTCTTCCCCACCTCAATAACATATATGATTTGTCCACTTTTTTCGTTCACCGCAGCAGGAATCGTACTAGTAATCTCCTTGAAGCAAAGAATTTACAAAGAGCCTCTGGGAAAAATGATAATCTTCCTTCTCTTGGCAGATTTTCTCTTCGGCAGTTCTAAAGTGATAGCTTATTTTGGCTACATATTTGGCCAAAGGAAGTCACCTATGATTTGCAGTATTTTAAACATATTGTCACATACAAACTTAATGTGCTCGTTCTTCTGGGCCACGCTATTTGGACACGCATTCTATGTAATAATCGACTCTTCAAGGACCGAAGTAGTGAAAAAATACATGAAAACGTATTTTTTCGTTGCAATACTGTTGCCGATCCTCCATTCCATCGGTACTGAATTCACGACTTACACAGTTTATGATGAAAATACAAACACGTGCATTCATACTGTGGTGATTGGAGAAGTAGATTGGCAATACATCTTTTTTACAGACACTCCACTCTTCATTTGCTGTTGTCTAAGCTTATATTGGTATACGAAAACTGTCCGTAGACTCAAAGGGCTCATTGCTAATGAAAGCGGCAAAGAGCTACTGACGCTTGGACTCTATCCTGCGATACTGATAGTTTGCTGGGGCCCTATGCTCGTTACTAGCCTCATGCTTAGTTTCGGGCATCGACTACCACAATGGGTAACTTCAACAGCGCAAGCGCTTGGACAACTTCATGGGTTTTTTGACGCTGCTGTGTATGGAGGAAGCAAGAAGTTCGCGAGAGACTTGTTCAAAGGTCTCTGTCGCTGCTGGGAAAAGAAAAAACGCAATGAGAGCGAGAGTTCGAACCACCGCTTAACTGAAGATGCGACACGACTTCAAATCGCATTGCATGAGAGAGAAGAATCGAGGCTAAAACACTCAGTACTAGACGAAAACAAGAGTATTATCTCTGCCGCTCTTTTGCAGAAGAAAACACCAAGTCTATTATTTTCATAAAAGATCCTATTGTAGGGATCTCATCTCCACCTAAAGGCAATAGAAGTATCATAATTGTCATAGCTTCGCTATAAATGATTGTAAGCTACATCTTGCTCCCGCTTAAGATCATCGCATTTATTTTGACGTTTTTTTAGTTTCTATGAGTTTTGTAATAGGCTGGATAATGAATAAAAAAGTTCTGTATCAATGCCAGGAGAGCGTGACTATTTATATGAAAGCATTTTATTGGTACCAAAAATTTGAAAATGGCAAAAGCAGCTGATAATTTCTTTCTGATTGCCTCCACGACTCTAATTCCTGATTTGTTAAATTTTTCGTAGTGTCAGAATTGAAAAGGTTTATTAGGCCAAAGTTCACAGCGTATAAAAAAATAACAGAATTTATCAATCTTACACAATAAAAAAGCTGATTTCCGATGGAGTACGGTGAATTTGATGAGTATGATGACACCCAGCAGAATTACGATGGCTACAATGATGACGACTACGATACCGATGATGAAATCAAAAGAATTATAGCGGAAGTCAAGCATAAGAAGAAAAAACGCAGGGAAAAGGCCCTTGCAAACCAGAAAAAGAAGTTTAGTGTCTCAGAATTTTTCAAGGATCACTCCAGCTTCTTTATCGTAAAAATCGCAACTTTCCTCGACTTGCGCTCTATCTGTGCGCTCAAGTCAACCTGTAAGATTTTCAAATCGAGGCTCGAACTCATTTGGAAGCCTTTATTAGAGAGAGATTTCCCATCTCTTCAACCAAACGAAACAAATAGCAGCACACAAATTTCCAAGGCGCTTAGTTGCAAATATCTGATGACATACGCGAAAAACCGCTCAGAGAAATCTATAGACAAGAAGGCATTAGACCAATGGCAGTTTTTTAACACATTAGGAGAGTTTATTCGCGACGAGGAGGGCGGGAAGACCCTCTACTGGAAAAACGTCATCGAAATCATCCCAAGGCAAGATCTAGTGCAAAATAGTCTTGGGCAAGTAGCGCTTCTCTCGCATGATGCGATAGCAAACATCATTAGTGTGTGGGTAGCTGAGCCTTTGCTTTATCCAAGGTTCAGGTTTGAATATCCGTTGAAAGATGAAAATCTTGTTTCTTGCCAAGCTATCGCAGGGTTATTCTTTCTAACCACTTGGCTTGATACGGAAGAGTCGTCAATTTGCACCCTTTATGTTCTCGATGCGGATTATAAAGTCAATTTCTCAAGCCAGTTCCGGCAAAAGTTCCTTCTCAAAGTGCATTTAGAATACCAAAGGGTCGAGGAAGACGAAGAAGGAGAAGGAGAGGTTCAGCAAGACCCGAAGGATAATGATAAACCGCTGATTTCAAAACCAAAGAGAAAAGAAAACCAAATTTCCTTTGAAGTTTTTGCTAAGGAACCTGAGGTGTGCTCAATTCAATATCACCCAGAGAAAAAGCTCATCGGATTTGTTGAGCGCTCTTCAAACACGTTGATTATTGGGGATTTAACCACTTACACCTTTCAGACATTCTCTGAACTGCCGCTGGATGGTGAAATCACTTTTAAGTTCCTAACTCTTAACCCAAGCTTTATAATCTCTCATGATAAAGAAAAAATCATCCTTTGGAACACAATAAAAAATTGTGTGATATTCGAACACTCAATGAGCGGAATACAAGAGTGCATTTGCGTCAATTCTGGAAGCAGAGACATGGTTATCTGCCACTCTCTCACTACTGCTGAGATAATCAACTGTGAAACATTAGAAATCATTGACAAGGTGACCTTGCCTTCGACCGGCAATATGAAATTCCATCAGCTCCTCAAAAACGAAAAGTTGTTCTGCATGGTAATGCTCAGCTACTATGACGTATATAAAATCAGATTCGCTTTGTTTTATTGCAAACTTGAAGATTTGAACCTCCAGCTCGTCAGAGGCGAGCCTTTGCGATACATTTACCCCGAAGTTTCTGGCGAAGCTGGCGATCAGCAAGTTTCCGCCTCGATGCTTAGTGAAACGAGATATAAATTCTCGCTTTCGCCCAATAATACGCTTGTTTTCTTCCAGTCAACCTCGAAGGCATGCTGGCTGACCTTATTCGATATTGTAAGTGAGTTCTTTAAACTTCCAGTCAGCTACAGGTGGCATAAATACCGTGAAGCTGAGATAAAATACACTGATGGAGCAATTATGTTGGTGGTGCATAAACATCAGGATTATTATTTGAGGAGGACGATGCTGGTTTTCCCTAGTGTGAAATTTTGCTATCCGAAGAAATGTAAGAGGACTATTGCAGTTTATGGTGAAGATAGCGAAGAGGAAGAAGATCCGTGGATGTACCAGCAGAAAAATGATAAGGATCAGGTTCCGATTAGTATAATGAAAAAGAAGAAATAAATAATTTGTTCTATGATATTGATAGTTAGTCTAGTTTGGAAATGAAGATATTTTTACAAATTTGATGATTATATGAAATTATTTATTGTAATAAAGCAGCATTCCTTTCTCTGACCACCTCTAAATACACTGATACGAGCAAGAGTTATATTACATGAGTAGTGCCTGTTTTGTGCGTCATAGGAGTAAAGTTTAGATTCAAATCAAATTAGTTATCACAAGATTCCAACGAAGTAGTAATTCCTATTAGTTTCAAAAGACCAACAGAATTCATGCTAAGGAAGACAGAATTGGTAAGATAATAAGGCCTGGTTGTTACTGTCTCTAGGCTAGGTTCATATCCGCTCGACGAAGAGATATGAGAATTAATTTTCCAATTTGATATAATGAGCCTTCTCTTTAGAAATAAAATTTTATTCTGTAAAATGCAGGAAGTACAACTTCCCAAAAAAAACCCTAAAAGTTGAGCACATTCAGTAGATCCTTGAAAAAAGAAAACTGCCATTCGCGCTCTATTTCTCGCAACGCGGGTCACTAACCAGAAATATGGCTCTCGAGGTACGTAGGAGGCTTTAACTATCTCTAACATCCATTCCTTTGAGATATATATCTATATATATAATATAAAAAGTGAATGACAACCTCACTAATCATCCTGTAGATTAAAGAAATCTCAAATTTAGCTCCAATAGTGAAACCCGACTCCCCAAAAGACTGCTAATGAGAGTGGAGTTTTTCTCTGTATAGATTTCTGAACGTGCACTTGGGCTTTCATTGTTTGTTTTAAAACTCAATAATCAAATAATACAAGTCTTAAAAACAAACAAGAGACAGAAAATCATTATTGCATTTTCATACCTTTAATAATGACAGCGATGACTTACAATATCTAAACCTATTTATCTCGAAAGAAAAAAGTAATACCGGTCTACCATTTTCTCATTTGGTACTCTGATTTAGGCGAAAAGAAAATGTGTTTGTGCCTCTGGTTTTTCTCACAAATTTAAGGGGAACTCCTGGTCTTTCAGGTTCTGGAGAAGACAGTTTTAAATTTTCAAATCCTTTCCCTTGTAGATCGAAATTGTTGTTGCTGATTTGGAATAAATTAGAATCATTTAAGATATGATCCTTGGAATGACCAGCTTTAGTTTGCATCTCGTTTAGATCGATCACAGTCGTGGTCTCATTTACTAAAGATTTTTGCGTCACTGGGTGTCTCTGTGAACGTCTATCACTTAGTTTCGAGGTGTTTGCAAACGAAGACCCAATGCTAGCGCTGAACTTATTTACTCTATGAGATGTCTTTTTATGGGTAGAATCCATTCCTTTTAAATTGCGCCTCTTCAAACACCAAGCTTTAGCATAGAAAAACCACTGGCGATAAGTTTGATAAGTCTCGTAAATGATGAAAATAGCGTTAATCAAGATAAGCAATGAACATATTGCTACAACAACCCAACCCAGGTTTATTTTATCAGAATAAGACATCCAATGGCTGCGTTCTTGATCATTAAGCAACACTAGAGCGCATATCATCAAGCAGCAAATTATTCCTTCATTTAACGTATTTGAAAGCATCTCTTTCCTCTCTTTGTAAGGCTTCAGCAAAATGATAAACAAGAATATTACAAAACAGTTGATTGCAACCAAAGGGACTTGAGCCATGGCAACATTATCGCTAAAACCAACTAAGAATCCAACAAAGGTTGCTTGCCTCACCAACACGAATATTATGAAGCACCTTTGGAATTTTGTCTCGTCTTTGAAATCTTCAACCAGTGGGCCAAATTTTTTTTCGAATGCTTCATTGTTATCCTTTGTTGTTTCCGGTCTATTGTATAGAATATAGCAGCAGATCGCAATGTAAAATAACAAAAAGTATCCGAATAAGACTGCGAGAACAGAAGATAGACCCACGGCCCAATTATCAAAACTTACTGAGTATAACTGAAGCGAGGCACCCAGAGCCAAGCTAAGAAAACTGGAAGACACTGATCTGATCACTGCTCTCCATTCGAGATTGCCACAAAAATATTGGATGACTCGTGATAATTTTCCCACTGAATTTTTCATTATACATCGACTTGCTTTTGTGAGTAGGTAAAAGAGAACAACTAAGCCCCATACTCCGACCGTGGAGCCTGAATCACTAATAAAAAGGCCTTGTGCACCATTATCTGCGAATACAGCAGGCAATTCTATCATGCTACCCAATTGTTCGATATCATCTATGATGCCTTGGAATGGGTTTGGAAAGAACTTTAGACTGGCAGCGGAGAATATATCGAAGACCATCAGAGCATTTTCAGGCCAATTTACTAGCAAATATAGCAAATAGTTTACAATTTGACAGATGCTGATAAAATTCCAGAGTGAACTAAATACTCCTGAGCTGAATATGGCCGGTGCGGTTGCGGCCACTGCAGCTCCGGCGATCACTTGTGATGCTGTATTTATTCCTTTTACTACTGATAAGGCAGGAGCAGAGAGAGGGATGGAATTTGGAAGTGTGAGACTCAAGTTCTTAGGGATGGTAAAATTTGAAGAAACAGGGATAGCTGAAGAGTTGAACAGGAGTTGTAGTTTATTCTTCTTTATCTCAATTTGACCATAGTATTCTAACGTAACTGAAATCGTGTGGTCGTCCTTTAATTCCCAAGTGTAGCTGAAATCTGTAGGCCAGGTGAGATTTTCTATTTCCAGAAAGAAAAATTGACATTCAGGAGGAAGAACAGATAGGTCTTCCGAAAAGGTTACGGTTAAATCTCTTTTAGAGCCTGATGCTAATGTCATATTAGCATTTGAGAGAGCAGTCGATATACAAGTATAGTTGGAACTACAAGTTTTTCCAACTGGAGAGTTTGCACAATCCAGATCTGTAGCACATTGTACACATAAATTATCTCCATTTGGACTTGTAATACATTTTGGTTGCGAAGAGCTTGAATCACAACCTGTATTTTCAGTCGTCTTGCAGATTTGACATTTACTTCCGTCGCAGTAAGGGGTCATAGAAAGATGTGTACAATCAACGTCACCAGAGCAGGCAGTACATGAATAAGAGGGTAAAGAAGTACACTTGGGAGCTGCAGTCGTTGTGCATCCACTATTGTCGATTGTTTTGCATGGTCTACATGAGCTGCCTTCACAATAAGGAGTTGAGGAGAGGTGGGAACAATCCGCATCCATTAAACATACAGTGCATGTGTGTAGTGGAGTATCTATACATTTAGAAGCGGTTATAGCTGTGCATCCGTTATTGTCACTTGTTTTGCAAAACACACAGGTGCCGCTTTCACAGTAAGGAGTTGAAGAGAGATGAATACAATCTGTGTCCAAAACGCATGCTGTGCACTGGTATGAAGGAGTAGATGTACATTTTGCAGCAGCTGTTGTTGTACAACCAGTATTATCAACAGTTTTGCAAGGTCTACAAGTTCCTCCTTCACAATAAGGAGCAGAAGTAAAGCGCGCACAATCTGTGTCAGCAGAACAAGTAGTACAAGCATATGATGGAAATGAAGTGCATTTAGGAGCAGTTAATGATGGGCATCCAGAGTGATCAGCTGTCTTGCAAGGTCTACAAATATTTCCTTCACAGTATGGGGTGGAAGATAAATGAGTACAATCTTCATCACCTGAGCAAGAAATGCATTGATAGAATGGAGAAGAAATACATTTAGATGCTGTTATAGATATACATCCGCTATTGTCACTTGTGGAACAAATTACACATTCTCCTGCTCCTCCACAATAAGGAGTAGTAGCAAAACGAGTGCACTGAGCATCATCATCACAGGTGGTACAGGTGTGTGTTGAAGGTTCACATTTTGGTAATTCTGATAAGAGACAGCCAGCATGATCACTTGGGCGGCAGACTTGGCATGTCGTTCCTCCATCACAATAGGAACTACCTCCTCCACACCCAGTATCATCACTTATTTTGCAAAAAACACAAGTTCCTCCTTCACAATAAGGAGTAGAAGAAAGATGAGTGCAATCTGCATCAATAGAGCAGGAGTATCTGTACACTTAGCAAGAACAATCGTAGTACAGCCACTATTATCGCTTGTCTTGCAAGATCTGCAAACAGATCCCTCGCAGTATGGAGTTGAAGGTAAGTGGGCACAATCGTCGTCAATAGTGCAAGCAGCGCAGGAATACGCAGATGAAGATACACATTTAGCAGCAGTTATGTCTGTACAGCCAGTATTGGGGATAGTCTTGCAAGGACGGCATTCGCCACCTTCGCAATATGGTGTCGAAGTAAAACGAGTGCATTGAGCATCATCATCACATGTGATACATGAGTATGGTGTACCAGAAATGCATTTTGGAGTGGTTATTGCTGTACATCCTAAATGATCACTTGTTCGGCAGACCTGACATGTAGTCCCAGCATCACAGAAGGGAGTTCCTCCCCCACACCCAGTATCATCACTTACTTTGCAAAACACACAAATGCCTCCTTCGCAATAAGGAGTTGAAGAAAGATGAGTGCAATCTACATCTAGAGAGCAAGCAATGCATTGATACGAAGGAGTTGATGAACATTTTGCAGCGACTACCGTTGTACAACCACTATTATCGGTAGTTTTACATGGACGACATTCACCTCCTTCACAGTATGGAGTTGACGTAAAGCGAGTACAATCTGCATCAATAGAGCATGCAGTGCACTGATATGAAGGAGTATCTGTACACTTAGCAAGAGCAGTCGTTGTACAGCCACTATTATCGCTTGTTTTGCAGGGCCTGCAAACAGATCCCTCGCAGTATGGAGTTGAAGGTAAGTGAGCACAATCGTCGTTGATTGAGCAAGCTATACATTGGTAGTTCATATCAAATGAACATTTAGATGCTGTTATAGACGTGCACCCACCATTGTCGCTTGTGGAACAAATTACACATTTTCCTCCTCCTCCACAGTAAGGAGTGGAAGTAAAGCGAGTGCAATCTGCATCAATAGAACAAGTGGTACATGAATATGGAGTTCCTGCCACGCATCTTGGAGTTTCTTCTGACGGACATCCTGCATGGTCACTTGTCTTGCAAGTTCTGCATTGACCACCTTCACAGAATGGAGTTGGTGTAAGATGAGTGCAATCTGGGTCGTCAATACACGCAACGCAACTTCCTCCACCACATTTTGGGGCTGCTGGTGTTGAGCAATCGTTATTAGTTGCGCAGCTTCCGGTACTAACAGAAGGTGGGAGATTTGTACGGGATGAACAAACACCACCTCCTGAGGTAGTAACTCCTGGCACGCAAGTGGAATCTGTACAGTCATCATTAGTTGTGCATGGATACCAGCATCTTATCGTATCAGAAAAACAACCCACAGAGAAGGAAGCACAATAATTCGATCCAGTACTTTGAGCAGCGCAATCAGTTCCAGTGGGATTCGGAGCTGCACAAAATCCTGAATTGCAATTATGGTTCTTAAAGCCCATAGCCGTACAATCTGGAGTATTTAAACATTCGACACAATATTTTGGCGTAGCAGTTCGACAAATTTTTGCAGTTGGCAATGATGCGCAGTCACTATGACTCGAGCAGGTCCTTGAGCAGAGAGATGTGCCAGAAATAGTGACCATGTGGCCAGTTCCTGCACCTCCAATATAATCACAATCACTATTATCCCATGGTTGGTTACAAAAGCCCAAAAAAGTGTCACAGCTCGGATTTCCGAAAGCCCGGCAGTCTGCATCGGTAGCGCAACCATAAAACTGACCATATGCCATCCACTCAAGGCTGATAAACAAGAAAACACAAACAATCGTCAGAAATTTCATCTTCTGGAAAGAAAACTGGCAGAGTTTCTTTTGAGAAACGAATATCATTTTAATTTAAGAATCTATTTGTGTTTTGTACTTCTGTTTCGTTACTTGCTCAAAATATTAAATACTTAATGCCAAGACGAAATCAACAATACCTAAAAAAGCATTAAACAGGAAACCTTTTTCATTATTAATTGCGAATAAGTCCGTCAATTTTCCGCGTGATTTTACATCCTCTGAAATAGATCCTTCTCCGATTTTTAATTTCACATCTTCAAAATCCAATTTAGGAAAAATGAGGACCTTCATTTATAAATGCCCTATCTTTAAACATTCAAGATTGTCCAAGTTAACAGAATTAAAAAGCAAAAGAATAATCAACTTCGGATGTTTCCTAAAGAGTCAGCAAAGAAAATAAAATTTTAAAAAAGCAACATTGGCTGCGGTGTCCAAAAACTTATTTTAGAGCTTGCTTCAACCCATTCTGATTCAAATGAAGAGAGAATTCTGCTACTTAGCGGCAAATACTGATGGCGGGTTCATTCAATTTTAAATTGGTTGCAGCTTTTATTTGTTTAACAAAGAATTTCAGTATTCTAATACTGAATAGCTTCTGCGAATTCTTAAAAAGCAATCTCGAATCAAATTTAAAATCTTGTTAATCGCATCTCCTTCTGATTGGACTCTCTTATAATCTCAAGAAAACCTGTAATATTCCAACTTTAACTCAATAGTAAAACTCCTCGGAGATGAAGAAAAGCGTTTGTAAACATGAATTAGTATCTAAATTTTAGATACGGCCTCGTTTATTTTGATTACCAAGCAAAACCCTAAAGGTTCTAATTTGGTCAAAGAAAAGCTGACGGTGAGTTCACGATCGAGATTTTATTGCAGAAAATTAGCATTTTGTTCAAGAGAAACTTCTGGAAAAAATTTATTGCATTCTGATAATTGAAGTTTATTCAAGCTTCATGAAAATTAAATGAGGCAAAGCCTTCTATTGGATGTGCGATTTTCGATGAGGATTTTCCTCATGATAGATGAGAATACATAAAGCGCACGCATCCCAACAAGATTTTCCAACTTTGAGCAGATTTACCTCACCCTCTTTAGAGAAGAAAAAAATGCATTGCGCAGAACCTCCAATCCTGCAAATAAATCCGCAAAAAGTCTGACTCTTAAGTCAAAGCAGTTTATAATCAATCATCCCAGTTGCAAATTTTCGAGGTCCTTCGTTATATTTTTGGTTGAGAGATATATAATTCGAGATTTTCTAACTCATCCTAAAATTCTTCTCTCTCTCTTTTTCTCTACTCGAGAATGTCCACATTAAACCCATTACCTTGGCGTGGTTTGCGAATAAATATGGAGTGCTCCATCACCGTTAATTAGTTGGAAAAATCAAATCAGAGGATATTTGTGAGCAGCCCGTTTTTGTTGAAATTCCGATATAGAAACAGGCAAAGATTCCAGAGATATTTTCGTATGAAAATTCATGCGTATTCTTCTCAAAAATTGTTGAATCATCTTTCTACCCACTCAATTGAACTCATAGATGCGCCTCGGAATAGGCCTCAGGGAATGCGGAGCATAATTAAACAGTGTATGTCCTTAGAATGCATTAAAAACGGCTTAATTCTCCGGTTTGTTTAAAAATTAAATTAGATCCAAGAGTCCTTCGGCCTCAGAATTGCTGTAGACAGCGAATTTCGGTTCAAAGACATTACTAGAAAAATAGCTGTACCATGCTTCATGTCGCCTGACAATCTGCTTGCTAGAGGTGAGTTTTCTATTAATTATTAAGACTGCTCGATCATGAATTCATCACGCCCAGAACGTAAAACTCCAAAAATTTATCATCGGTAAGTCGAAAATAAAATACAAGGAGCCCTCAAGTAGTCGCGTTGTCTTCAGATACGTCATTAGGAATAAAAGGGATACTACAGCTCTTAAAATTAAAAGAATTTCAAGTGGAATTTCAATAGAAACTTTTCTACTGAAATAAGATATGGACCTAATGTTGCCATTAATTTTGCATAAATTTCATACATGAAAACATTCTGGGCAATCATTAGCCAATGAGAAAAAATTTTTAGGTGATCAAGTGATTCAGCTCTCTTCTTATTGAAATGATAAGAGAAACGGTTTCTTAAGCCTTAGAGAGAGATTTTAGAGAATCTTGATTATCAGCAGTGAAAAATAAATAAGCTATGCAGAGCTCTTATCCTTAATAATGATATAAAAAAAATTCATTTCGATAATTGCTATTATCTTATAGCTTCTATCTTAGTCATCTTAAAGATTTGAGACATAATGATTTTCTACTTGCCACTTCTAGTTAGAATTAATAATAATTCGAAAATTCGATCTTCTTGACAACTCAATGAGCTAGATATTTAAAGAATAAAAATCAATTTCATGGAGCAACAAAAACAATCAATAATATTTGTATTATTATTATAAGAATGATGGCAATGACTTACAATATAGTCAACGATTTATTAGAGAGAAAAACAAAAAATCAATCTGTCGCTTCTTCTTTCGCTAACTACGGCAGTTTTTGATAATTTTCTCAAATATTATCGTTATTCAGATTCCTGTGAGTAAAAGATATTTTAGGGCCTCTCGCTTTTCTTACAATTTTAAGAGGCACTTCTTGCTGACTATCAGGTTCTGGCGTTCGAGACGTTTTGTTACCTATAATCTGTTGTTCAAAAGGAGACAATTTTAAATTTTGGAATCTTTTATGCTGAAGATCGGAAATGATGCCTTTATTTTGGTCGAGGTGTTCCAATAAGGACCTTTTTCTTGGATTAGAGTGGGTAGGGAATAACTTAGAGTCATCCAGGATATGATCCTTGGAATCACCAGCTTTCGTTTGCATATCGTTTAGATCGATCACAGTCGTGGTCTCATTTGCGTAAGGTTTCTGTGTAGCTAAGTGTCTCTTTGAGCGCCTGCCACTTAGTTTTATGGTGTTTTTAAATGAAGGATCAGTGCTCTTTTGGAATTTATTTACTCTCCTATTTCGAGATAAATTGCGATGAGTAGAATCCATTCCTTTTAAATTGCGCCTCTTCAAACACCAAGCTTTAGCATAGAAAAACCACTGGCGATAAGTTTGATAAGTCTCGTAAATGATGAAAATAGCGTTAATCAAGATAAGCAATGAACATATTGCTACAACAACCCAACCCAGGTTTATTTTATCAGAATAAGACATCCAATGGCTGCGTTCTTGATCATTAAGCAACACTAGAGCGCATATCATCAAGCAGCAAATTATTCCTTCATTTAACGTATTTGAAAGCATCTCTTTCCTCTCTTTGTAAGGCTTCAGCAAAATGATAAACAAGAATATTACAAAACAGTTGATTGCAACCAAAGGGACTTGAGCCATGGCAACATTATCGCTAAAACCAACTAAGAATCCAACAAAGGTTGCTTGCCTCACCAACACGAATATTATGAAGCACCTTTGGAATTTTGTCTCGTCTTTGAAATCTTCAACCAGTGGGCCAAATTTTTTTTCGAATGCTTCATTGTTATCCTTTGTTGTTTCCGGTCTATTGTATAGAATATAGCAGCAGATCGCAATGTAAAATAACAAAAAGTATCCGAATAAGACTGCGAGAACAGAAGATAGACCCACGGCCCAATTATCAAAACTTACTGAGTATAACTGAAGCGAGGCACCCAGAGCCAAGCTAAGAAAACTGGAAGACACTGATCTGATCACTGCTCTCCATTCGAGATTGCCACAAAAATATTGGATGACTCGTGATAATTTTCCCACTGAATTTTTCATTATACATCGACTTGCTTTTGTGAGTAGGTAAAAGAGAACAACTAAGCCCCATACTCCGACCGTGGAGCCTGAATCACTAATAAAAAGGCCTTGTGCACCATTATCTGCGAATACAGCAGGCAATTCTATCATGCTACCCAATTGTTCGATATCATCTATGATGCCTTGGAATGGGTTTGGAAAGAACTTTAGACTGGCAGCGGAGAATATATCGAAGACCATCAGAGCATTTTCAGGCCAATTTACTAGCAAATATAGCAAATAGTTTACAATTTGACAGATGCTGATAAAATTCCAGAGTGAACTAAATACTCCTGAGCTGAATATGGCCGGTGCGGTTGCGGCCACTGCAGCTCCGGCGATCACTTGTGATGCTGTATTTATTCCTTTTACTACTGATAAGGCAGGAGCAGAGAGAGGGATGGAATTTGGAAGTGTGAGACTCAAGTTCTTAGGGATGGTAAAATTTGAAGAAACAGGGATAGCTGAAGAGTTGAACAGGAGTTGTAGTTTATTCTTCTTTATCTCAATTTGACCATAGTATTCTAACGTAACTGAAATCGTGTGGTCGTCCTTTAATTCCCAAGTGTAGCTGAAATCTGTAGGCCAGGTGAGATTTTCTATTTCCAGAAAGAAAAATTGACATTCAGGAGGAAGAACAGATAGGTCTTCCGAAAAGGTTACGGTTAAATCCCTTTTAGAGCCTGATGCTAATGTCATATTAGCATTTGAGAGAGCAGTCGATATACAAGTATAGTTGGAATTACAAGTTTTTCCAACTGGAGAGTTGGCACAATCCAGATCTGTAGCACATTGTCCACATAAATTGTCTCCATTTGTGCTTGTAATACATTTTGGTCGGGAAAAGCTCGAATCACAACCTGTATTATCAGTAGTCTTGCAGATTTGACATGTACTTCCGTCGCAGTAAGGAGTGAGAGAAAGATGTGTACAATCGACGTCACCAGAGCAAGTAGTACATGAATAAGAGGGTAAAAAAGTACACTTGGGAGCTGCAGTAGATGTGCATCCACTATTGTCTGTTGTTTTGCATGGTCTACATGTGCTGCCTTCACAAAAAGGAGTTGAAGAGAGGTGGGTACAATCCGCATCGATTGAACATACAGTGCATGTGTTTGGTGGAGCACCAATACATTTAGAGGCGGTTATGACTGTACATCCACTATTGTCACTTGTTTTGCAAAACACACAGGTGCCGCCTTCACAGTAAGGAGTTGAAGAGAGATGAGTACAATCTGCGTCCAAAACGCATGCTGTGCATTGGTATGAAGGAGTAGATGCACATTTTGCAGCAGCTACTGTTGTACAACCACTATTATCAGTAGTTTTGCATGGACGACATTCACCTCCTTCACAATAGGGAGTTGAAGTAAAGCGAGCACAATCTTCGTCAGCAGAACAAGTAGTACAAGAATATGTTGGAGATGAAGTGCATTTAGATGCAGTTAATGCTGTGCAGCCAGTGTGATCAGCTGTTTTACAAGGTCTGCATGATCCCCCCTCGCAAAATGGAGTAGTGGAGAGGTGAGAGCAGTCATTGTCAACTGAGCAGGCAATGCATTCATAAGTTGGGAAAGATACACATTTAGATGCTGTGATCGACGTGCACCCACTATTGTCACTTGTTCGGCACAACACACAACTACCTCCTCCTTCTCCACAGTAAGGTGTGGAAGTAAAACGAGTACATTGTGCATCAATAGTACAAGTAGTACATGAGTATGAGGGAGAAATACATGTTGGAGCTGCTGGCGTACATCCTGCATTGTCACTCGTCCGACAGATCTGACACGTAATTCCTCCAGAACAGTAAGGAGCCCCTCCTCCAGCACAGCCAGTATTATCACTTACTTTGCAAAAAACACAAGTACCTCCTTCACAATATGGAGTTGAAGTAAAGCGTGTGCAATGTGTATCAGATGAGCAAGCAATACATTGGTATGAAGGAGTGGATGCACATTGTGCTGTTGTTATGTCTGTACAGCCAGTATTGTCGCTAGGTTTGCATGGACGACATTCACCTCCTTCACAATATGGAGTTGAAGTAAAGCGAGCACAATCTTCGTCAGCAGAACAAGTAGTGCACTGATATGAAGGATTATCTGTACATTTAGCGAGAGCAGTCGTTGGACAACCACTATTGTCACTTGTCTTGCAAGGTCTGCAAATATTTCCCTCGCAGTATGGTGTTGAAGTTAAGTGAGCACAATCGTCGTCATTTGAGCAAGCAATACATTGGTAGGTCATATCAAATGAGCATTTAGATGCTGTTATATCAGTGCACCCACTATTGTCACTTGTGGAACAAATCACGCATTGTCCTGCTCCTCCACAATAAGGCGTAGAAGTAAAGCGAGTGCAATCTGCATGAATAGTACATGTGGTACATGTGTATGAGGGAGAAATACATTTTGGAGCTAAGATTGTCGTGCATCCTGCGTGGTCGCTTGTTCGGCAGGCTTGACATGTAGTTCCTCCATTACAGAAAGGAGTGCCTCCTCCACACCCAGCATTATTACTTGTTAAGCAATAAACACAAGTACCTCCTTCACAGTATGGAGTTGAAGAAAGGTGAACACAATCAAGATCAGTAGAACACGCGATACATGAGTAAGATGGATTAGATGTACATTTGGAAGCAGTTACCGATGTACAACCAATATTGTCACTCGTCTTGCATGGCCTGCATTCGCCACCCTCGCAATAAGGAGCCGAAGTAAATCGAGTGCATTGGGAATTTGCATCACAAGCTGTGCAGGCGTATGTTCCTGAATCACATTTTGCGAGAGATTCCGAATTACAACCAGCATGGTCAGCAGGTCGGCAAGCTCGACATGTGCCACTTACACAAATCGGAGTCAAAGAAAATCTCTCGCATTGAATATTGCCATTGCATGCGACACAGGTGAAAGATCCTGAATCACACCTTGCTAGAGATACCGAAGTACAGCCATCATGGTCAGCAGGTCGGCAAGCTCGACATGTGCCACTTACACAAAGCGGAGTTAAAGAAAAACGCGCACAATGTTCATCAGCAATGCAACCCACACAGGTGTATATTCCTGGATCACACCTTGGGGAAGATTCTGAATTACAGCCCAAATGGTCAGTGGTTCGACAAACTCGACAAGTACCTCCTCCGCAGTACGGAGTCGAAGAAAGGTGGGTACAGTGTCCATTACTACTGCAAGCTACACAATTTCCACCAGAACATTGAGCTGCTGCCGCCGTAGTGCAATCGTTTTGAGTTGAGCAGCCCGAACTACTAATAGAAGGTGGGAGATTTGTACGGGATGAACAAACACCACCTCCTAAGGGAGTAACTCCTATCACGCAGGTAGAATCCGTACAGTCTTCATTAAAAGTGCATGGATACCAGCATCTTATCGTATCAGAATAACAATTTACAGAGGCTGCGCAATACAGTGAACCTCCACTTGCAGCATCGCAATCAGTTCCAGATGGGTTCGGATTTGCACAGAATCCTGAATTGCAATCATGGTTCTTAAATCCCATAGCCGTACAATCAGCAGTGTTTAGACATTCAACACAATACTGTGGAGAAGCACTTCGACAAATTTTTGCAGTAGGCAATGACGCGCAATCAGTATGTGCTGTACAGGTCCTTGTACAAAGAGGTACACTAGAAATAGTGACCATGTAGCCAGTTCCTGCACCTCCAATATAATTACAATCAGCATTAAAAAAAGGCGATTCACAATAGCCAAAAAAGGTATTACACGCCGGATTTCCAAAAGCATGGCAGTCTGCATCGGTAGCGCAACCATAAAACTGACCATATGCCATCCATTTGAGACTGATGAGCAAGAAGGCACAAGAAATTGTCCGTAAATTCATTTCTGGAAATAAAACTGACAGACCTTTTTAATTATCTTAAGTCACGATGATTAATTTAATTTTAGCTTCTACTCGTTTATGCTGTGCTTTTTTTTAAAAAAAATTTCTGGCAGTACACTACTTAATGCCAAATTGGTTCACAATACTGGCTTTCAAGAGGAAATCCTTTTAGAAAATAGGAATTCTTCATCAATTTAAAGAAGGTCTTAAATTTTCTGAAATGTGATACTTACGTGCTTATAATTCTAAACCACCTCAATACCCAATTCAGGAAAAATGAAGATGATATCGTATGCTCTTTCGTTAATAATTATCCTCTCTTTAAAACTCAAGATCGTGCAAGCGAGCACAATGAGAAATCAAAAAGCAAAAACAGGCTCAGGATGTTTCTGAATGAATGATATAAGAAAGGAAATGATGTAATATTTTTCAAACAAAACAAAGGGAGATCAAGAGTATCTGCAGGTATATAAAAACCCGTTTAAAGTGAGTATATGAACTAAATCAGAGCTTGTTCCAGCACATAATGATTAAAATTAAGAGGGAATTAGCTCATTCAGCTGCATTGCTCTCTTTAAATTGCTCGTATTTTAATTTGCTAACTAAATTCGAATTTTGAATCGCTTCTGCGATTTCTGAAAAAACTCAAATCTCGAATCAAATTAATAACCTATTAATCACGTCACCCTCAGATTAGCAGTCGTTTATAATTCCAAGAAAAGCTTGCTTTAATCTACTTTAACTCAAGTCAAACTCCTCCTTAATAAACGCAAAGCTCTTGAGATTTTTCTGCAAAAACTGCCTTATTACTATTACCTCTCGTGAATTACTACCTGAATTTTAGATTTATGTCTTTGTTATTCAGATTATCAAATAAAAACATGGAGAGATCCTCCAATTTGGTCAAAGAAAAGCTGACGACGAGTCTAAGATCTTGAAAACAATGCAGACAATTAGCATCGCTAAAGAGAACCTTCTGGAAAAAACTTTTGAGTTCTGAATAAATCTTCATGAAGATTAATTGCGACAGCAACCTTAAATTAATTTTGCGATTTGGCACCGAAAGAAAATAAGCGAATTACTCGAAATAACACCAAGGTGCCTTGCCTATCGATACCCGAGTCGCGAGGATATTCAATGAGGACTTGCTCTTTGCCATACGATATACATATGATGCATTTCAACGAGTTTCCAAAAAGGTATTAACCCACTCCGCCAAAAAACGTTGATTGCTGAAGGAACAGTCCGCCATGAGTGGTACTCAAAAGAAATTCGTTCTTTTTTCCTCATTATTGAGTTGAAACTCTAAAAATAAAAGAAGTTTATAATCAATCAGCCTGGTGTTAATTGCCAGAGGTATATAATCACATTTTCGTTGGAAATGGTCAAAGATTGTCAAGAAGGTCTTTCTCGGCTGGCATTAAAACTTCTATTGTCATCGCTAGCAAAAATAAATATATGCTGCTTCATTACAATAAGTCTTAAAAAAATCAAATCAGAGTATATTCCTCTTGAGTTGAAGAGTCAACTATGTCTGAAAAGCTAGTTTTCATTGCAATTCTGATGCGGGAAAAGTTATTACTTCAGAATGCAAAAAGATCTAAAATATCTTTAAAGAACCGTTCAAGTATACTTTTTTGCCTATTGCTGAATTCAGTTTCCTGCCCGCCCGGCTGAACCTCTTAACTGTGCTTTGAAAGATCTCTGAGGCGTCGCGAAACTTAATTCAGTAATTTAGGTCATTAATGTTCATTAAGTTCGAAAAAATTAAATTAGATCCAGGAGTTTTTCGGTCTCAAAATCATGACGAAGTGTCTTTATATATCGGTATTTTTCTAAGCAATACCTTCCAAAACAACAGTTAAAATTAAAGAGCCTTAGAGCACATTGTTCTTAAACTGACCCAAAAAAATAATGTTGGAACTGTGAATTGGAAAACAATAAAAAAAAGCAGCAAAGATCATAAAATCCTGCTTTTAAGACATAAATAGAAAATTGGAAAGATAGAAAAATACCAGTACTCTGCTTCGTTATCGCCTTACAATCAATATGGTGAATATGAAGTTTGTCTTAATAAGTAAGACTGCTCGATGATGAATTCATAACGCCTCGAACGTGAAACTTCACATATTTATTATTGCTATGGAGTTCTCAGGTAGTGACTGCGTCATCAAATATGCCATCAGGAACAAAGGTGAACAGTGTCTCTTCAAATTAAATAATTTTCAGTGGAAAGTAAGTAGAACTTTTCTAATGAAACGAGATAGGTGGCTAACATCGCCTTAATATTTCCGAAATTGAAAAACTTCATATATGAAAACAATCCTGAGAAAACTGTTAAGTAGAGCTGACTGATAGCTTTCGGATTTTCTTCGTTATCCACAGGCAAAATAAAAAAGTTATACAGAACTATCCTTGATAATGATACGAATTTGTATTTCATTTCGATAATTACTATCGCAAGCTCTTAGTTTCATCATCTTCGAGATTTTTTGATATAATACCGTTTATGATAGAGTGTTTCAGATATGTAGCTCTTCGACAAAAGTAATTTTTGAGGAGTTAATTCAGCATGCATGTCTACTCTAATTTCGAAATTATTGAGCCATATCGTTTAATGCTTATGAAAGAAAAAATAGATTAATGTTAACCAGAAAGATTACATTCAACTCACAATTTCTTTCTTGATTAGAAACGAGGGTTGCTCCTCAGAATGTCAAAAATTTAACTAATATAACTTATTATTTTGTAAAAAGAGCAATAAAACTTGTACATATCTTTTTTGTTCCTCAATTATGAATCTTAATTATTGAATGATCCTATTAATTGTCTTGAAAATTTATGTTTCTTTTTTCTCAAAAAGAAAAATATATGAAGATTTTAAGTCTTTGAGAAAAATGATCTTAAAGAATTTAACTTTATCTTTCAATTAAAAGCAGAGAAAGATGATTTGCCCCTAATTAACTTGACTACTTCAGATATTGCATTATCAAATCCATCCACATGTTGAAGATCTTCTCCTTCGAGGGCAAGGAGAAACCCTTGATCACATTATCATCAAGGTTTCTTCTCCACATCCAGCTGTTTCATCAGCAAACGGGTTTCGTTCAGGTTCGCTTGTTGAGGAGTTCTCAACAAAATACTTGGTCTTTTTTAAACAATCTAAGAACTTATCTTCGCTTTGCGTATTTCCAAATGGCAGAGATGGATTCAATTTGCTGGCTTCAAATTATCTCCTTGCTTTTTTCGTGGTGATAATAACTTCAATCGGTTCTCAGATGTTTAATATATTGCTCCACCTGATTTTCCATACTGTTAGGGCATGCTTTGTTTTTTCTATAGAGAATTGGAATTCGAGATAGATTTGGATTTAATTTTCATGCTTTTGTAGCTTGACATTGCTATTTTTTCTGTTTTGTTGGGTGACTTGCTGCTTGTTGAGTTGATTTGGGTTCAGCTATTGAATTCATACCAAATTGCTGTCTTCGTAAGGAGTATGGCATTGCTCTCATAAAACTGCAATTATATAAGCTTTGCCAGATAAATGATAGATGAATAACTGAAGAATCTTCCTTGAAGTCTTCAAATCTTGAAAATATTGAATTTAGTGGAGTTTTATGTGAGGATCACATCTAGTCTCTTTCTTTCAGAAAGCATTCGTTGCAGCGTCAGAAAAGAATGAGAAACTAATCCAAAAATCGAACATCTAGAGTATTTCCTCTGCTTCTGTTTAGTTTGTTTGGAAAAGGTCTTCGAACGAGGCATACCCAATCACAGACTTGAGTTCCCTCTTATTTCATTTCTTAGAGGTCAGAAAAATGTTTTGGAAAGAAATCAAAACACGTAATTTGCAAACATATTTTTAATACATTAACTGGTTTCAAAATTTATTAGGAAAGTATTTTTATTTATTTTGAATTTTTATTCGTCACTGTTCAGTTGACTCAGAGAGAAATCCAATTCTCTCCTGATTTTCATAGAAATCGAGAACTCAATTTTATCAGTGACTCAATTATTATCATAAGACAATAACGGTTTTGTAATTTCATGGGCTTACTGAAAATAAATTTGATTTGTGAACTTTGATAATGAGATGACTTATAAGCAAATACAATTTAGTATCTGAATGAATACAATTTTTTCAAAATTAAAGAAAAGATCAATTTTAATGATTTAATTTTTTTTTTTGGAGTGAATAGTAGGTCATCAACTTGAATAATCGTCTCCCATTTGCAGACACATTTAATTTTGCCTACAATCGAATTACTCAATTCTAGACTTCATTTCTGTTAATCACAGTTAGTCCGGAGCAATCGTTTGAAGTTATTAGGCTTGAATCTTATCTCTTTTGGAAATTTATGCTCAAGTGAAAAAACTTTCTGCTATCGAAGATAACAACAAATGGCCAGCTCCTTCGACTATCAGGTGAAAAGTGAATTGATTGTCGATAGTTCGAAAAACTTGTGGTTAATTTTGACTTAAGCCTTATTTACATTCTCACGAATTTCTTTCTTTCCGAAGAAGGCCTCAATAAGCTCTGCGACTTTCTTCTTAGAAAAGATCCTTGTGCGTATTTTTCTAGGTATATTGGAAGAAAATCCTGAAGGTTTTTTAGAAAAATATTAAGAAAGTAGTTATCATTAGAATTATATGTATATATCTTGGCTAACAAGGGTAACCAGAACCTTAGGTTAAAATCTATTTTTCTTGTTGGAATTGCAAAACTGAGCCATGATAAAACTATTCTGAGATGGAAATTATTCAACTATAGAGGGGCTAAGATGCTTTTTTTCTTACTTTATCCAAATTTTCAACAATTTTGAAAATAATCCTATCCAATTCTTGGCATGGTGTTTGTGAAGGCCCTCCTTATTCCCAAAGGTGCTGGGGATGGGATCTGCACATCTTTACATTTTCTAATATAGATGTTTAAAGTTTCTTTCTCAGTCTGCGTCATTAAATTAATGTAGAAGTTTGAAGAATTGCGCTTCATTATCCAGAATCGATCTATGTAAATAAATCATTTACTCATTTGGAGATTTAGGAAACGCTTGTAATTCTACGTCTCGATACTATCCCTTGAATAAGAACGACCCTGCTCGAGGTACCTTGATCTGAAATTCATTACATTTTATTTAATTAAACAGTTATTTTTTAGAGTAATCGAGACGTTAAAGAGCAAATTATGAATACTAAATCATCCTGCAGGAACCAAGCAAGGTACAAAGCGTTTTAAATTGGTTTTATACAATTTGATGTTATTTGGTTATTTGAAGCAGATAAAAGCATTTTCAGAGGACAATACGGGCAAAAGCACCATACTAATCAAAATTCAAAATTTCAAAATTTCAAATTTTTTATCTTAAAAAACTGCTCTTAATTCCTTTAGTTTTATTTTCGCAGATCATAGATGAATAATTATTCAAATATCCAAGCTCTCTTTTACTTAAACAACAGCTGAAGAAATTATGAATAACGATGGAAATAACGAAAAAAAGAAGCAACGGACTCTCATAATTATTTCTTTCTTTTCCGCAATAATGGTCATCCATTGTTCTTTTTCAGCTATATAAAGCATACTGAAGAGGCAGCTTCTAATAATTTGATTAAGTTAGTTCTTAATTTGAAATGTTATGATTTACTTTGATCCGAGGTGATCCCAGTATAAGTTACCTTACCGGTCTTGAAATCCACCAGTTTTACAAACGAATCACCAGCCGTAGATGCAAGCAAGTCGCTACTCGGACTCCATCGTACACGAGTTATGGTTTCTAAAGCATATGTATTAGATTTCAGATATAATTCTTTGAAAAATTGATAGGATATTACGCGAGTGAAAATTAAGAAAACTCCTGATGATCTTGAATTCTCTCTTGTCGAAGATCTGGACATTCCTTTCATTACTTCCGAATGCAAGCAGACTTCCGTTACTTACTTGAACAAACGTCAATCCAGGGTACGAAGTCTAGAAGGAACAAAAGTGAGCATCAAAGAGGAAGAAATAAACTCATAAAATTAAAAAAGTATAAAAGTCAATTCAATAGCTTCCTTCGGGAAAAGAGAAGAATGCTTTTCTCTCTCGACTATTGAAATAAAGAGAAAAGAAAACACAGATCCCCTTAAATTACCATAGTCACCAGGTTGGAACGTTTGCTTTAAAGTAAGAACTTTTTTCTCAACATCTAAGATATTGAGTTTACAACGATCATACTTCAAATACAGTGCGGTTCGCCAGCATTAATGCTCCATCGACAGTGGCCCAAAGCATCTGAAGACATAAGTGCACAAGAATAATAGAGGTTTGGAAATGAGAAAATTAAATTCAGAATGAAAATGAGAAAGGTAATTAAAAAGAACGGGAGAGCAAGTGATAAGGTCTCAGAATTTTACCAGGTCCTCCCATGTCCATGTGACGCCTGGATTTGTCAGTGCTCACATCCGTTACCAGGCACTGGCCATAGCCGTTGATAGTGGCTATGAGCTCTCCAGAAGGATTGAAATCTAAACTTGAAAAATAGCTGTCTAGAGACGAAGAAGGTGATTATTGAATCCAGATAGGAACATTTAAAAGATCACTTACATCCTGCAGTCATCTCTTGCGCCTGCCATTTCGATTTTCTTAGTAGTTTTACGGTATGGCGACCTTTCTGCCCAGAATATTCAATATTGTGTAAGTGATAAGCAATTTTGCCCATGAGACATATTGAACCAAGTATATTTCTTCTCTCTCATTAAATGCTACATCTCCATGGCCAACCACTAGAGGAAAAAATATGAGATATGCGGTGAGACGAGAAATAGCTTTATTAGTATTAATAGAGAGAATCCGAGTATCCTCGGAATTAAGGTAGTTCGAGTTGGATTTACCTCCTAACACTTCTTCAAAAGAATATATCTTCTTTGCTACTTTCTTTGAGAGATCGAATATTGCCATATTCGCTGCTTTTTTGTAAAAATAATTGAGAGAGACGAGTAGCTTCGTATTTGGAATTTCTTTTACAAATGTTCCATAGCCTGAAGATGCAGTAAATTGGATTAACATGAAAAAATGTAAAATACATGGATATACCTGGACTTAATTTTAGTTGAACTCCTTCAAATTTTGCATAATTCTGTTTATTCTCGAGTTCTATGACGCTAATGTTATTAATTCCACGTGAAGACCAAGCGAGCAAAGTTGAAGATGTGGAAGCTGTCTCTTCTATTCAAATTATCGATGTTAATGAGATTACTCTTGATATTTTTACTAGTTGCTGTTAATTTGTCAGAATCGTCGTTATCTGTTCGCAAACTTGAGCAAGCATTTTCCATTTTGGTTGATAAAAAAATTTCTCTCTTAAAATAACATTCTTAATTCAAATAATCAACTTAATTTGTAAATTTTTTTCGAAAGACAATAAGATAAGAATCACATTAACTACTATCGAACGGAAATAATGCATTGCATTTCAACGCTGGAAATAATTTACCTTCTCTCTCAATATAAAAGCTGTTGTCTAGTTTCAAATCAGTGTTATTTATCTTGGAATCACTTTTTCCTCCTTCTATGGTTCTCTAATCGATTATCTTGCATCAACAAGAATTAGATGAATGGAGGAAAAAAATTATGACATCGGATTACAAACTCATCAACTAAATTAAACAAATCTCATTAAAATACGAAATTTTTTCAGATTATCAATATTTTTTAGATAGCCAACGGACTAAGGAATCATTGAGCGAAACAAGGGATCCAAGAGTCTACCAAAGAATATAAAATTAAATTACTCTTGGTGACGCTCAAACATGTTTGAACTCAACGAAGATGTTGGCCATGCTCTTTATGCCCGTAATTCCCTTAATCTAGAAAGATTTAGGTAATTTACCTCGTTAGGCATATATTATTTTATCGTAAATACAGTTTGATTTTACTCGAGAAGCCAAGAAAAAACTTGATCAATAACGAACACAGAGAGTTGTGGTAGTTGTAATTTTTTCAATTTGAATAAGATTTACCGCCAACAACTTCTTCAAAAGTGTAAATCTTCTTGACCATTTTCTTTGAGAGATCGAATATTGTCATATTTGCACACTCTCCATGATTGAGGGAGACGAGTAACTTCATGTTCGGGATTTCTTTGACTTGAGTAATATTGCCTATAGGATTGAGGAATTTTGAATATCGATATCTATGACGTTGATGTTATTTAATTCCGCTGAAGACCAAGCGAGCAATGTTGAAGAAGTGGTAGTTATCTCTTCTATTCATGGAGTTTGATTAAAGATGAAATTTCATAGATAGTGATATTAATAAGATTACGCTTGATCTTGCTTGGAGTTGGTTGCTTTGCTTCTTCTACATTTGCTTTGGCAGATAGTGGGTTTTTGACATCTTTAGTTTTGCTAGTTTTGATAATGTTGTTGGAATCTTTCTTTTGAGGACAGGCTTTTCTCATTTCGATCGATAAATACTGCCTCTATATTTGAATAAAACTATTAATTCGCGTTACTAACTTCACACACAGGTTTCGCATTTTTTGACACAAAACAAAAATAATGGTTTCATTAAATATAATTGAGCGTGCACCGTACTGCCCAGTGATGGAGTATTTTACGTTTTCTCCATACGAAAAGTCGCTGTTTTATAGGTTAGTAAATGAACTTTGGAGAGGGAAGAGCATTACAGCCAAGCTTCATTCTACAGATTTCGATACTTTTGAGAGGACCCTGAAACAACTAGAGCCTGACATTTTCACTGTTGAAACATGACACATCAAAACAGCAACCGCCTCATTCTGCATTCTGCGTCATCACATATTCGCAATTTATAGTTTATCCCTTAGTTTTAATTTATCTCGAATTAAAAGTTTGATATGTGAATCTCTCAAGATTCAAGGTTGTTTCAAATCAAATAAAAGTTTACATTCAATGGTATTATTCCTCAATGGAGTTTATAGTAATTATAGAATGCTTACAGCCTAACACAAATAAAGGGCCGCGACTATAGATATATATATATTCTCTTAAAGATCTGGGTTAAATGCTTTTGAAGGATGCCTAGGTTTTATAATATTTTCGAGCATGCTGGCTTCTCCTTGGTTGTTAATATCTCGGAGAAAATTCCCAGATTTTCCTTCTCTCGTTTTCCGAACGGTTCTAAGAGAGATACCCTGATCATGTGGATCCGTGGTTGATTCCTGACGTTGGCGGTGTAGATCGTGAGGCGAACGCTTCTTCGGACTCTCATCTGATATTATCGTTCTACTTTGATTCCTTTGGGGTCGTTCTTGAATTAAAGTGATCCTCTGCGTTCTCTGTGTTCTGTGATGGGCAGAGATGATATTATGATCTTCAAGAACATTATTAAGATTTTCGAAGATAGTGAGATCGACTAAACTTGAATTCTCATTAAAGGGAAGTTGTTGGGTGGAAGGACCATTTCTAACTAATTTTGTGAAGCTTGTTGATGGTGGACTGGCACTTTCGTTCAGGTTGATGAGTTTCTTATTTGGGGATTGCAAATCGTGAGTCAAATCTAATCTTGATTTTTTCATTTCACGTTTTTCTCTTCACGTTTTTCTCTTCCTCTGAACACTCTTCTTCCTAGATTTCCTCGGAGTCCTTTGCGTTTCAGCCACCAAGACCTAATAAATGAAACCCATTGTCTATAAGTCTGGAATGCCTCGTATATCATGAATACAACATTTACCAAGATAAGTCCACCGCAGATTCCAACTACAACCCAACCAAGGATTATGTTATCTGAATACGTCATCCAGTGAGTCCGTACTTGGTCGTTAAGTAAGATGAGAGCGCAAATCATCAGACAGCATATTATTCCTTCGTTAAAGGTATTTAAAAGTATGTCTTTTCTCTCTTTGTAAGGTTTTAGCAAGACAGCAGAAAGAATTTGAATTTTTGGGTGGAGGTCAACTCTCAATTGAATGTGAAAACAATTTTTCCCATTTGATATGCCAAATTTTGTGTGATGCAACCTCCTCAAATTTCACAGTTCCGAAGAACTTGAGCCTAATATTGCCGAACTTTACTCCTCTCTCTGCGCCTGCTTTAGCAGCTGCATCTGGAATGAAGACAGCAATGCAAGCTATCGCTGGAGCTGCAGTTGCCAGCACAGTACCTGCCGTCTTTAGCTCAGGAACAGTTGGCTTACTCTGGAATTTTATCAGTATCTGCCAAATTGTGAATTATTTGCTGTACTTGCTTGTTATTTGGCCTGAAAATGCTCAGATGGTCTTCGACCTTTTTTCAGCTGCGAGTCTCACGTTTCTTCCCAATCCTTTCCAAAGTATATTGGATGATATCAGCCGGCTAGGGAGTGTTATAGTTCTTCCTGATGTATTCGCAGATAATGGAGCAGAAGGTCTTTTTATTGCCGATTCAGGCTCCACAGTCGGGGTATGGGGGATAGTTGCTCTCTTTTACATACTCACAAAAGTCGCACGATATGTATTCAGAAAATCAGCAGTTGGCAGGATGACTCGACTCATAACCTATTTTTATGATAATCTCGAATGGCGAGCTGTTCTGAGAGCCATGGAATCGAGTTTCCTGA
>ENA-UOTZ01000214-UOTZ01000214.1-compost-metagenome-genome-assembly--contig:-NODE-214-length-49589-cov-7.708879_pt1 | contig 49589 bp, 23 predicted proteins | sample MGYA00238144_ERZ746983 | MGnify/ENA primary metagenome ERZ746983 (study PRJEB28759, sample SAMN06268863) | compost metagenome | isolation source: single cell | place: USA: California, Emeryville, Joint...
ATCAATTGCAGGAAATAAGTCAACATATGGCTGACATTGAGAAACTTCGAGCAAATCTTGAAAAAATCAAACAAAATAGCATGACTCTCAAGTTCAAAATACAGTTTCTTGAGTCCATACAGTACAGCTCATACTACAGTAGCAATACTAATTGGCTCATTCTCTTTATTTAGGAGTAAACTCACCGATAAGAATAAAAAAGTTTCAGAACTCACCCAAAAACTCCGAGATCAAATGATGAAAGCAGAAAACATCATGGAATTCGATGCTCTGATGGAAACTCTAAAAAAGAACAAAGATTCAAACCAAGATATACAAACTGAGAGTGAATTTCCATTTGTTGAAAATCTTTTTTAACTTCAAAAAGGTCTTAAAGAGACTCCTCAAAACACTCAAGCTCGAGACCGCGAGGAGAGAAGACGTGAAGAGATAAAAAACCACGAACAGAAACTCGCATTGCTAAAACACAATCGAAACTCTATGGTGATCGACTACGAAATATTTAGTGAAGAACTTTATGATCTCAAAGATACTATTGAGGTAAACAATCTGGCTGCTTTTCTCTTTGAGTGACATAAAATGCAGAAAAAAGCAGGAATTTTAGCTCAGTACGATAAATACTCCGAAGAGCTCAAGAATAAAATCTCCCAATTGAGTTTTATGGGATTGACAACTCCAAAAAATCCGAGACTGCATATGCGGACGATGAGCAGTGATCTCAAGACGCAGAAGCAGCAGTCCGATACGACGAACTCAAGGAAATTTCTATTCAAGGATGATAGCATTCGTTTTGATTTAGATAGCTCAAGAATAAACGCGTCCAAAATTAACAGCACTGTTATGGAAGATGTTGGAAATTCAATCAAGTCGTTCTTAAGCACCAATTTTTTCAAACGTGACAGAAGTAAGAACCAATCAAGTATTATCGGTAATACCAACCGAATAATCCCTCCAGAATTGCTAAGCAGCAATTCTCTTACGAAGACCTCTCGAAACAACAATTTTTAGGGTTTCTAATATTATATTACTAACAGTGTAATTTTACTATATGAGTAGTCAGGTTCGCGCAATATCTCGCAAGGTTGATTGATTTTCTACAAAAGACCTTGCATTTATTCAAATATATTTTATCGTTTTCTTCCTAGTTTAACTATTCTAAATTAACCTCCTTTTTTATTTGATTATGTTCGTTTGTTTGCAAAATGTATGTTTCCACTCAAAGAGAAAGATAAATGAAGAGATATTTGTGAAGATAAGCAACCAAATTCATAAGCTTTCAAATCTTATGCATTGAAGTGAGGAATTTAGGCCAGAATCTCTTAAAAAATGTTTGTGTGTGTTGTGGTTCTCTCTCTCTTGGGTGTATCAAATACACTAGCGACTTGCCTTAGGATTCGGTGTAGAATTTGGTTGGTCTGGTTGGCTTTGATCTATAATGTGAAATTACTAAGAGACAGGCTATTTAGAGTTCAATTACACTCCGTGATGCCAAAGGTTTGGCTCGTAGTTGTTGTCATCGTCTAAGAAGAAGAAAAGCTTGTCGATTTCAGGGACTTGGTAAGCATCCTCATACACTGGAGCACCCACACAAAGTTTTTTCAACTGAGTGTTTCCTTGAAGGGCCCAATACGCTTTTGGAATGAGCCATTGATTAACGATGAGCAAAGGAAGAGCGAAACCGGCGACTCTGTACTCAAGCTTCTGCTTGGCAAGGAATGGGACGCGGTTGAGAGCCTCGAAGAGTCCCCAGACAGTAAAGAATGTACCTCGGTTGCGCCAGGTGGTTTCTCTTTTGAAAACTTCGTTGATTTTCTCAACCTTATCTTCGTCGAGCAAGCTGGTATGTGTATAGAGGTTTTTGCCTTCCTTGTCCTTAAAATTAAGCAACATGACTGCCGATTTGAACGAGTTGACTTATTTATTGTTTAATCAAGAGATCTAATATGAAGAAACTTTGAATTACTCAATTAATTTTCTTTTTTAAAAGCCTTGCTTTCGACATCACTCTTTTTCGTTTTAAGAAAACTTGAGCGATAGATCCGCAGCGCTTCTTGCTAAAAATTCGCTCGGTAAACAATGAACAGCATGTTTACTTCCTATAGCATCTACAATCTACTTTCTCTTTCTCTCGTTTATCTTGACTAGGGAGGCCTAACATTTCGATAAATCCTTGATAAACGGAGTTTCAGCTGATTTCTCATCAAAATTTTGTAGAGAAAGGATTAATTATGTCCTATGAAGTAAATTTTGTCAAGATTGGATTTCGTGATAGCTAAGTATTGAGAATAATTCATTTTAATGATGCAGAAAAGGTCCAAGCATGCATCTACAATTCTGAAGGGTGTATGTATCTGATCTCCATTAAATAATTTCAATTTTCCCTCGAATTATTTGTAAGAAAGAAAGAAGTCCGCGCAGGAAAAAATTCTTTTCAACTACTCGATACACGAGTTCGACAGTTTCCATATTCGATAAATTTCAACAGAAAAAAATTTTAAAATCTCATGTGAGTCTCATCGCTCTCACTCACTTAGAAGAAAAAAAAAATATAATCTCAACAACAACAATTATCAACAGATCAAATTCGGCTATTTAAGAGATCGTTGACTCGACAACTTACAGAAATCAGCAGACCAGTTATGCATTTTGTATTAAATGAGCTCGGCCAGTTTCCCTTCAATATCCTCCCACATTTTCCTTTTTTTTTTTAGATACCTCCAAATTTGATAGTTCGATCGAATTAAATAAAATCTGATTTTAAAATCATGGAAGAAAGCAATTCAAGCCAGAAGGACAAGTTTTTGAAACTAAAGGCTTCGCTTGCAATAGCCTTCCGAGGTGTAATTAGTAAATCATGTTGTTTACTTCTTTAAACGTCAATTCTACTGGGGATTAGGTTTACCGTTTGAGCACCCATTTGATTCTCTAAAAACTAAAATGCAAGCGAGAGGGACAGATATTGGGATGATAACAGTAAATTAATTTGGAACTCAATCTTCATGAGCATATTAGTTAGCGAAACAACAATATCAGAAGAAAGGCTTGATAGGAGGTTTTTATGAAGGATTTATACCAAATGCACTTCGAGCGAGTCTGAAACATTTGTATCGGTGGCCTATGGTCATAACTTTTCCTGGATTTTTTGAGAGAGTTACCCCTAAAATAGTAAAAGATAGATACCCATCTTCTATCAAAGTATTGACTGGCACCGGTATCGCTATCGTCGAATCATTCATCGTTTGTCCTCTCGAAAGAGTGAAAGTCTTTCTCATGACCAAAGACGGAGACATTAACACTCGGCAGTTTTTCAAGGAAAGTAAAGGCCACTTGACAAAGACTCTATTCCAAGGACTCCAAACTCAATTCTTTCGACAATTGGTTTCTTGGGTCAGCTTTCTCTATCTGGACTTGAAGGGCAAAGAGTATGCAAGAAAATTTCACGGTCTCGGGCGAGATGAAGATTTAAACAACTTCACTCTTGCTCTCGTCTCATTTGGTGTTGGAGTTGGAAATACACTTATCAGTAACCACTCGCTATTCTTGCAAATTATAATGATTTATTCGTCTAGCAATGCCACTTGATATGCTTAAGACTCAATATCAAAGACACGAAAACAATACATTTTCTCATCTGTCTCTGCATGACGCAATAAGAAAAGTCTATAAAGAGCAAGGACTGAAAGCGTTTTATTTTGGATGGAAACCGAGAATGATTCAATATGTTATTCAGGCACAGTTCATTATTCCGATTTTAGATAAGTTCGAAGTCAAAATTTTCAAAGAAGCTAATTCCATATGAGCGACCTCGAGGGTATAAACCCCTCTGATTTTGTAGATCATTAGCCTGTAGATAGGAATAAATTGTTGATCCCTACTTAGTAGTCTCTTTACTGGGACTCCCAGAGTTGCATTCTTTTTTGAAGAGATTTTGTGTTTACATTTAATCTTGAATATCTTATTTATGCTTGCGAGCAATTAATCCATAATTTTTCAATCATATTGATCTGCATGAACAGAGTTAGAAATGTCAGTTTATATATATGTATCAGTAGTTTTTTTCAGCAATGGATAATCATGAATGTCATTGAATGTATATTTCCTAGTTTAAAAGTTATTATCTAAATGTACATATGCACGAATAAGTGAGCTACTTATTCGATAGAATAACTAACTAAGCAGAAAACAAATAAATAACTAATCCTTAGTCAATTTCAGAAAAAGATATCTAATTTTGCAAAATGCTTTTATATGTCAATCTTATAAGTTGATGGATTCCTCCTGTGGATTATGGGACTCGAAGAACCCAACTGATATAGCGCAGAATTCGTGAAGACTGAATTAAACCCTGCAAATGTAGGATTCTTTGATTTCGGACTATTCAAGATTTCTCCTAGCGGAATAGGATCCTTGAGGTAAAATCTCTTTTCATTAGAAAAATTGTAGACTGGAGTTGCACTCTCGTTCATTTTAGGAGAATTTAATTGGATAATTGATTGTCTCTGAGGTCTGAATGAGGGACTAGGGACGTAATTGCTATCTGATTGGATATTTGAGACGTTCGACTCATTCGCTCGAGATTTGAAAAATGAGACTTTCTTTGAGGAATAAATTCTAGGTGACTCAAAGAGATTCCGCATTTTATTCAAAGGGTGGTCCTTCTGAGTGGGATTCATGGCGACTTCCATGGCTTGAGAGAAACCAGACTGAGGAGAACCAAAGGCTGGCTTATGAGGAGTGTGATACACCTCAGATGAGACATCCTTTTGGGAGAAATTATTCATAGGTGTATTGATATTATTGGAGAATGGCATATTATTCATGAAGCTACCAGGATTTAGGTTGAACTGCTTACTGAGCTTGTCGACCACGTCTGGAGTTGTCAAAATTGGATAATGCATCGACATCGAAGGCTCTATGCGAGTTGAATGGTTAGATGACAATTTTGGCATTATTGTTTGGTGCTGAGACAATTTTTCGATATGACTTGGCGCCATATGTAAAGTAGCTGCCCTTCCAGCTTTTCGAATTTCAGAAGGCTGCTCTTTGTCAACTTTGGAAGTCTTTGAGATCATTGGTAATCTGAAATCTGGACTGATGTCAATACCTTGATTAAAAGGACTTCGATTGGTGATGCCCTTTCTTTTCTTGATTTCTATCTCCTGTTTGACTTGTTCCTCGGTGTTCATGGTTTTTGATGGCCTTTCTGGTCTCTTCGTAACTACTTTGTCCGTTTTTACGACCTCAAACAGGGAATGTTTATGAGGTTTCGGGTTTTCGCTGATTTCTCTGGCCTTCTCAGGCTTAGCCATTAGGTTTGGCGTGCCTTCTTGATCCATTTTTTTAGTGCTTCTCGTTTTTCTCAATTTAGGAGTTTTTGAGTTGAGGCCATTCAGCAAGTCTTGTTCGACTGATACTGAGGCATTCAATTCCCAATGGAGTATGTTTACTGACTTTTCCATTTCAGAATTGGTAAGATGTCGAGATTTTGAAGCTTGTTTTTTATATAGTGACTCTTTTTTACTTAATTATAAATAGCGCCGCGTAGGTCGTTTTTTCCTTAATGATACAAAAAGTAGCGGCGGCCTGAACTTTATAAATTTAGATAAAAACCCTTAATTGGAATGCACATTTTAATATGAGAATTTTAAATTTCACAAAATTAGCATGCAGAAATAAAAAACTAAATGACACAGAAAAAGCTCTTAGCTGTAGTCAATGAACGATGTTGAATTCTTATAGATATTTCTTATCTTTTTTTTTTTATGTGTGGGTTTTAGTTCATATTTAAGACAGGCAATTATTTTCGGCAGAAGCGAAAGTGGAAGATGGTATGTCTCGATGAGAATTGCTTAGGACAAGGTTCATGAGAGATTCATTATCTGTGGCCATAACCACATCTCATTTAGAGTTGAATCACGAAACATCCGATTCATTTCATTATAAGTTTGAGTGTTTAAACTATAGAAAAAGTACTGATATAAGATCACTGAGTCTCTTTGAAGTGTTTCTTTATGCATGCGCCATATGTTCTACCATTCTCCATTCAAATTCAGCGTTTTGGATCTAACTTCGGTCTTGACTCAATTAAGTCATCAGGTATCGACACCTGTAAAGCTTACAAGCGTCAATAGCCCTACTAATTTTGGTACCTGATTTGCAGAGGGTCTGTTGATTTGAAGGAGAAACTGAATAACTACATTTCAGTGGGAATTTTACATTTGGTTCAACTGCGCAAGACTACTACATTAAGTTACTTTTCTATGTGATGAATGCCAAATACTGGCACTCCTTCCATTAGAGAGAGAGTACTGCGATTATTTTCAATCTCTTATCATGCATTACATTGTGAAAATTGCATTGTCTGTGGGGAAAAAATTGATAGCATCTAACTTTGACTTTAAAGACACTGGCAAAGAAGGTGCCAGATCTCTTCCTATACGCAAAGTATGGTAAAGTATAAAACTACAATCCAATATACATTCTTAGAGCTACCTTTAAGTTTCAGTAAAATTAATCTTGAAGAATAATCAAAAATCATAAACCCAAAATTTTTCAGATATTATCGAAATCCTGGAGTCAGAGTGGGCTGATGGTGAGACATTACATCGTCTAAGTTACCAAAAGTGAACCGATATTTCCTCCGCTGAGCTTGAGTGGGAGCTTTTCCGAATGTTAAATGTCCTGAAAGCTCTTCACTTCCTATCAAAGGAGATTTAAGTTCTCCTGGCTCTCCTGTTGATTGTTCCGATGACCTCCGTTTTTCTAACTCTAAATCCATTGCCATTTGTTCTTCTAGCCGGTTCCTCTCTCGAATTCTCTCTTCTTCAGTGAGATTGTTGAGTGGAGGCTCATCAACGTTGTGTGCAGATGCATTGCTCATGACATCGTCCTCTACATCCATCATCATCTGCTCTTCAAGTTTCTTCCGTAGTAGCATTCTCTCTTCTGCAGTTAGATTTTCTGTTGATGGTTTTGTTAAAGTCTCTTCAGCAGAAATTTTTTTAGCATAGTCTGTAATTATATAAATATCCTCATCTTCGAACTGCGATACTAGGCGATCTTCGCTGAGCTGTCCGTTTGAAACTTCCGCAAGATTGTTACTCGAAAGATTTTTATCCATTGAGGTTCTTGAGGTTCCTAAATCCATCAGCATTTGCTCTTCAAGCTTCTTCAATTCCAATTTTCTCTCTTCGGTGGTAAGCCTTTTCCTGGGTGAAAGCTTTTCAATATTGGCTGGAGAAGGGTTTGCGGCATCATCCACATATTCGGATTTTGCTGTATTGCCTGCGAGCTCATTAATGGCCTCATTCTCGAATGAAGTCAACTTTTTTTCATTTCGTTCTTTGAGAGATTTCTGGGGAAAATGCGGAGTTTCGTCATCCAATTTGCTTTCTACCTTTACGTTGGAAAAAACTTCGGATTTCGAGCCTATTATTGGACAACTTCCTTTCTGACTAAATCTGCTCTTTCTAGTCTCTGATAGGGACATACGGGCATTTAATGGGGAATCTTCGCCTTCTTCATTAAGCATATCCTCTTCTTGTATTGTGAATCTTTTTCCTTTCATCGCTCTCATCTTGGATTCTTGCTCAACTTGCTTGGATGAATCGAGGTTAAGATGTATATGCTCATGATGATGATGGAGATGGTCATGATGATGATGCTCGTACTTTGGAGATGAAAGCATAGCCCCTGAATTGTTATTCATTGGTCTCAAATTCGAGTATTTTCTTCCTTCATTTCCGGCTTTTTGGTTTTTACCTCCTATTCCTTCGAGATCAAAATTTCCTAAATAAGCTACTCTAGAATTATTTTTATAAGTCGGAGTTTCTCCTCGACTCGTGTAAGTCGAAGGATTTCCAGCTATGGAACGTTGATCCCAATTGGTCGCTGTAAGAGATAAAGGAGCATTTTCGAAAAGAGACTTCCGGCGAAAATAGCTCGGGTTATCCTTCTTCTCCAAAGCCTGTCCGAGTTGGAACTTACTCCCTTGCCTGCTCATTGTAGGAGCTCCAAAGTGGGAAACACTCTCAAATAGTTTAGTTTTGCCTTGAACTGAGTTCATAAAAGAACTATCTCCTCGATTAAAAGCGACAACTGAATGTGTATCACACAGCTGAGATTCTGTTCCTCCTGTCAGGGCAGCATCACCACAGCAAGAATTGTCTGTTATAATTTTATGATCAGCCCCCTTCGTACAATCAAAAAAATATACCTTTGATAAATTTATGCTCAAGCAATTGATCTATTGTAGGGCGTTTTGTGGGATCCTTTTGAAATATTTGCTTTAAAAAGTCCCGACAATCTTCTGAAATTCCTTTTGGAAAAGGAGGTGCATCTAGATAGGAAACAATTGTTAATCGTCGCACCTTCAATTGGCAATACCTTTGGAAAGAATTAGGTTCTTCACTTCGCTTGGGTCTTGGGATAGATGTGACCATGGAGGGACTCCAGTGAGCATTTCAATTAGCAAACACCCAACACTCCAAATATCCGACGGTTTATTCTGAGACGTCTTACTAAGGACCTTCAGAGAAAAAATCATCACAAAATGCCAGATTTTGAGGAATACCTCAGGCGCTTGCCAGAATATGGATCCTTCAATCGGAACAACAACATCTTCCATAATATCGATGAGCAGATCACTGGGAATTTCTTCTGGAGGATCGAACCATTTGCAGCATCCAAAGTCTGAAAGTTTGATAGTACCAATAGCATCCATCAACACATTTGAACTCTTTATGTCTCTGTGAATAATATCACATTCATGTAGTATGCAAAGAGTCTCTAATATCTGTTTGACATAGATCGCAGAAATTCTTTCATCAAGTTTCTTAAACCGGCTTAAAAGCGAACTTATCGATCCTCCAGAGCCGTACTCAAAAACAATGTCAACTAGATAAGTAGAGTTATTCTTTTTGTCAAAGTGCGAATAATAAAGATACCAATGGATTCTTCTTCGTTGCTGACATCAATATACCAAGTTTTAACTATCGTTCGAATGGGTATCTGATTGAGGATCGCTAACTCTCTTTGAAGCATTTTGCAATAATTTTGGATCTTTGAAGGTGGACCTGGAAACTATAGATAATAATCTCAAGTTGAAACCGTCTGCATATTGAACATTGTGTTACTTTGATAGCTTTAACAGCCATAAGTTCTCCTGTTTTCAAATTGAGACATTGATACACTTCTCCAAAAGCCCCTGTTCCAAGTTTTTGCCCTTTTTGATATGCCAAACTCGAAGGTTTGACGACTTTTTTGGGTTCTGAGTCCACTTTTTTTTCTAGCTCATTGATTTCTTCATCGAATGAATTTCGTAGTTTCCATTTTATTATTTGAGTGGCATGCTTAGTACTCTTTTCCGATTTTTCACTCTTATTAGATAAATCTATCAATAATCATGCCATTATTTCATGCCAGAACATATCAGTGAGTACCCTGAGATCCTGCTTCCTGAGAGTGCTTCTTTACTTGATGACCATCTAGGGAGTTTTTACGTCCTGGTTGAACTTTTGGTTTACTTGCGACTGTCTCGAGTTCTTTCGAGACTTTGGAGGCAGAATTAGTCTATTTGTATCTAAACAATGGATGTTTTACCTTGGGCTACAGGTTTCTGCTTTGGTGCTTTGACGCTTTTGCAAGCACCGGTAGAAGCGCATGATCCCATACTGTTAGTTGAACCAATAATCCTTAAATACTATTTAATTAAGAAGTTAAATTCGTTTTAGCCAATCTCGTAATCTAACTTTTTATACCCAGCATGTGATCTCATTCTTAGCTCATGCCAGGACAACTGATCAGTTTTTTGACCAGAATACCCCCTGAGGCCAAGAGTGAACAACGAGCACTGGCATGGCTAATGCAGAAGGGTTTGGATCCTACTATAATGTTTGGCACGTCGAGAATGCTGTTGCTTTGGTAATAAATTCAAGTGGCAAGAATTCTGCTGCTTTCGAGAGAAATTACTGCAGAAACCGAAAAATTACAGGAAAAAAAGCTAATCTACATAGTAGTCACGAGCAAGCCAATCGTTTTGCCCCAAGTTCTTTAATGCGATAGTTGCAACTCCAGGGAAAGATAGCTAACTCATTGATCAATCCAAATTCTATAAGTGCAAAAATTTGTAACTGCTCCTTTAATAAAACAATAAATGAAAAATAATATACCATGCAATTGGAGGTTGAGAGGTATTAGCGAAGTTAGAGCTTATCCTGGTTTTCTATCCGAAAACTGTAAGGTATCAGGGTCTGGAAGCATCATATTGCTCATCTTTGTGAAAAAGAGAGGCAAGTAATTTCGTAAAATCTAGATCTAAGATAGCAAGATGGCAGAACTTGAGCCGAGCTCATTTGTAGTTAGTCTAATGATTCGTTCTTTTATCCATTGAGTCGTCGTTCACAGCCAATTGCTATTGGAAAACTAATCTGCTTCCTTCAGCGAGATTTTTTCTGAACTAACAATTCATACATCAGCAAGCTCGATATTTACACAAATTTAATAGCTAACGCTTGGTAAGTCCACTTTCAGTCGAGTTCCGCTCAAAATAATGCGCTCTAATTAATTTCATCTAAATCAATATTCGAAGATGTAAGATGGACGCTTCTTAAGATTTTAAGAGGAATTATCCAATTTAAGGCCTTTCATAATCAGAAGTGGAGTGTTCATAAAGAGTTTATCGAGACACGCTCAAAAAGTAAAGTGAATAGAACTTTGATTTTCATAATGTAATGCTCATGGAAGTTTAAAATTTACCAATATCCAGCAATTTTTTTTAATAAACTGCTCGAAACTATGGCCTAACTCACTTATTCCATCTTACATTTTGAATTAGCAACATTGATATCCATAAAGCGATCAGCAACTGCTAATGCGTCAATGATTTTTCAATTTTGATCAAAAATCTCTCCTCATGAACTCAGCACCACTCAAAATTCATATTTTCGAACATTGTGCATCCTCTTGTCTGACAGTTGTATGGCGTTGTTTATTTATTAAGCAGTCTCATCGTGTACACTCTGATTAAATTTACCATTATAACGGTTAAGTGGAAACAAAACGGATTTTGGGATTTACATCGCACTCGTTTTTTACAAAATAATTAACTGCAAGAGAGATATATCTCATCCATACTTGCAAAATATTGTGCTACAATGAGTGATCCAATTCGTTATGGAGACGTTGTCTACATCAAATTCGTACAAAAGGACTTGGTGGTTTCCGGAAATGGCTTCTACAGCTCACAAATTTGGGCTGGATCCAGCAAAGACCTGTCTTTGAAATCCTTCAGGAGCTGCCTGTTCCAAATCCTTCCGAGAGTAGTCACAGCGGAGGACCCATTCACCAATGTCTACGAAGAGCAGTTCAATGCGCTTACCAAAGAGAACGCTGAAGCCAATTCAAGCCATCGAGTCATCGAATTAGAACTTAAAAATCAAAGAGAGATGGAAAGTAGAGCCAAAACTACAATCCAACAATTTAACGATAAAGAAATCAAGGAGATTACAGGCACTCCACTTAACTACACCAGCAAATTTCTCTTGAAACACGTTGACTCAGGATATTATCTTGATTTCCTTCCAAAAACTGATCCTGATCATCCAAAATTGACTTTTGTGAAACTTTCCCACGACCTCGCAATTGATGATTATCTTATGTTCCAGCCATCCAACCTCTACGACCCTGACGCGGTCGATCGGACAGATATAGTGACTTATTCGACAGCATTCTATCTTTTCAATCCAACTCGAAAAATCGCACTCGCTTTCAACGACGCACCCTCTCAACTCCACCCGCTCAAAATTGCAAATTCTGCCTACCTAAATGGATATAACCAGCAACTCCCACCTATCCCAACCTATCGCCAGCCTCCTCAAGTTGAAAATAACGCAACTTACCTCGTTGGAGGAGGAGAAATGTATTCGCAGTTCCTGACGAAATTCGAGTCATATAGCCAAGGCACTGTGACCCAAGCATCTGTTAAAGCTCTCAAAAGTGGAGATTACATCAGATTACATTGTAAAAGCTGTTATCTGACTGTCAGAGGCCCAAGCGTGAAAAAACACCCTATCTTCATCCAAAAAGCTAATGATGACCTCTCAACAACAGTTAACAGAGCTTTCCAAGTATTTCAGGTAGTTTCATTCGGACAACCTGAATCCGAAGACCTTGCCGTCGAAAAACAAGTGTTGAATGCAAGTTTGTCTAAAGATGAAGAGGAATCATCGTCTTCTAAATGGATGCTGAGACACCTCGTTAGTGGGTTGATTTTGGTGGCAGACGAGAAAGGAGAGTTTTCGTTAAAACAAATGGAAGACATCAAAAACAATCAAACTGACTTCATTTGGGTCGACTTTTGTGCCGTGGGCTCAGATTTCGGCGCGCCTATCAACGAGACTTCTGAATTTGTTCTCCGGTTCTCAAATTCAGAATACAATTCAGTTTATCTGGATTTGGGAGATAGGTTACCTTATGAAGAGCAAACTTTCGAATCAAAACTCTACCTGGGAAATTTGGATCCCACCGCCATTCTTCACCCTAAATTACCTAAGCCCACTGAATGGGAAGCTAAAATTGCTCTCGATTACAAAAATATCGAATATCTTCCAAACATTGTCCTCTTAAATGAAGAGGAAATTCATTTCCTACTTGAAGCTCAGAACCTTCTTCACCAATTTGTCGATTTCTTAAATTTCCTCGAAACCGTTCAAGAAGACAAGGCTGTAAGTCCTCACCCACGTGGATTGGGAGGATTGGGAGGTGCATTTAAAGGCAGTAGTATATTCGAGTCAATGAGGTTTGGCCAGCAAATGTTCCAGACAACTCTGAGGAAGTTTGATTTACGAAAAGAGTTGATACATTATGTCACGAAGTTAGACAAAGACATCAACCAATTCTTAGAGTTCTTCCAAGAAAGATCCTCTGAAATTTCAAGGGATTACGAAATGAAATTGTCATTAGTCCGTCCCTTGTACGAATTGAGAGTGCTCGACGTCGGAGCAGTCTTGTCATTCGTTTTTATCGGAAACGATGAGCTGTTTACCCTTCTTTTGAAAGGACTTCCTGAAACAGTTGCCGAAGATGAAAACATTTCAGCTCTTAGCGCCACATTCCTAGAGACTCTCAATAGGTTTATCATGAAGATCATCCAGTCCACAAATAAAACGAGACATATTCTCTCACAATATATTGGAGTATTCCTTCATAGTCTTACTCTCAAAAATGAAGGAGTTTTCAAGTTACTGGGCGAGGATCCCTTGAAAGATTCTCTTAAAGAGATTATCGGTAAGACAATAAAGTCAATGATACATGAAGACCACATTGAAGCTATGACTCAAATCCAGCTTTATTTTGATGGAATTGTGGAACAAGTTCTTATTGATCCTCACTATAACTCGTTCTTACTTGAAATCCTTCGCGATATATTCAAAACGGCACCGGATTCTAGCACGCTGAGAGAAAAATTCATCGACATCATAATAAACCAGAACAATTTGAACCACATCTTCCCCAAATTTGTTGTCTATGAAGAGCTGATTTGGGTGAGATTCGAAAGACTCACCTCTCCAAATTTCTCTCGATTGATCAGAAATATCGACCTTTTCGAGAAATCCTCCGAAGAAGAAGATCTCAAGAGCACACGTGGGCTGAGTATAAAAGATCTTAACAGTTACTTCCTCTCTGCGTTAAGGCTTGCGAATACTATCGCTCTTTTTAACAACAATATCGTCTACACTCACCTGATCAACCACTATCCAATCGAAATCCTCTCGGAACTTACGAATGAGAGAGCAGCTTGTTCAACTGAGATCAAAAACCAGCTGATAGGGATAGTGTATGGAGTTCATATGAAATTCTTCGAGCTGAAAACCGACTCCCTACCAGCAACTATTCGCATTGTCAATAAAGACGACAGAATTATGAACGAAGTCGCTCTTATCGAACAAGCCTTTTTGGAATCAATAAACACCCTGCTTCCTGACTATGAATGGAATATCCTCGAGATGAATGGACTTGCTGATCAAGTCCGCATTACGAGGGAGAAATATAAAGAATGGAAGATCAAACAATCCGAAAAAATAGAACCCCTCGACCTCAGTCAGCACCCCAACGCATTTGAAATGGCTCAGAGGATAAATACGCTCCTTTTGGCTGGTAAAAGAGTGACTACCGATAAAACATTTGTCAGCGACCTCTTTAGAGAATATCAAGCTCTGCTCTCTTTTATTGAAGGACATGACTCTGAGTCTGAAGCTTTAGAAGCGTTAGAGAAAGGGCTGAAGTATTTCCGTGGAGTGCAACTCAAAAGGATCCAATACGCAGCGGACAGAATTATCACTCGAATTGTCGAGAAGACCTTGCCCAGCCTCAATGCTGGTGTGTCGCAAAATCCACTTGATAGCGTCATCTCCCTGAAGATCCAGGACAATGTAAATGAAGACCAACCACTGCTTGAGGATGAAGCGGAAAAAGGCTTCTTGAAAAACTTTCTGAGTGATCCGACTCTCGTTTTTGATAAGCTGCTGCTTGCTGAAGAGGAAAGCTTAGAAGCTGAGAGAGTAGAGGACCCCAGATGGATAGAAATAAAGAAGCAGAACCCTTTCCTTCATCAAATCAGAGACCGATCGAATGATTTCGGCTCCCGCAAAATTCTGGAGTCCCATCTTCAAATCCTCGCTCAGAGAAATTCTGGACTTTCAAGACTTGTGATAAAAAATTTGAGAGAATTCGTAAAATACGAAGAACAGTTGCTATGTGAGCTTCGAGAAACGGAATTTGTTACGGACATTCAGCAAATTCAGAAGATAAGAGTGCTGTGCAAGGTGGCAGCAGACATGTACCAGATGATTCGTGTTGTCGATAACTTCAAACTCACGGGTCCTCAGGCTCCAAAAGGCACAGAAATAAAGATTGAACGATTTGGTGATGTCTCTTTGATAAGAGACTATCAAAAGATTCTCCAGCAAATCGAGAGAAACTTAGATACGCTGTTCCTCATGATTTATGATGCAAATGTTCATTTCAAATATGAGAAAGAAAGCTCTGAAAATGAAAAGAAATTGCTCGCTGCATTGAATCTTGCCAAAAAGACAGAAAGCCAGCCATTCCAAATCGACAAAGCTGCAATCAGGAAGGAGGTACAAAAGCTATTTGCAATCTTACGTATTCATGAAATCATAATTGAAATGGCTTTGAGTGTCTCTCAAAAGATAGAAGTGCACAGGGCTTTCACTAATGATATGCTCATTTTGATCAGAAAATCGTTTGTCCTCTTAAGCATTTTCGCTGTTGGGGACAATTTGAATCAAAGCGCATTGGTTAAGAATACGACCCTCGAAAAGCTTTTCAAAAGTTCTGGATCAAAGCTCCATACGGAAACTATCGACGGGCTGATTTTGGCTGCCCATCTCGTCGTTGATAATAGATCTACATCAATCTTCGAAAATCAAGCCTTGAAGGATATTATGACTAATGTATTTATCAAGGAAATAGCACATGTCGAGGAGATTAACTTCGTTACGGCTACTTGGCTAGACTATGCTTGCATAGTCGCATTTCCGGGTATCTCTCAGTTGCACCTATCGAGCGACTCCTACTCACTTGACCTTGGTCACAGCGTTAAAAGATACTTCACGAGGCTCATTACCTACCTTACAGGGAATACGAAGGAACAATTGAATCTTCTAGAGCTTTACCGAAAAGAAAAGGTAAAGGGAGAGTTCGGTCGATCTACTGTTGTGTCGTTAGCCCCTGCATATTTCTGTGCGACAGAGTTTCTAAAGATTTGGATGTACTCTATCCCGATGCTTCAAGAAAGAAAACAGAACTTCGAGCTTCTCTTCCGCGACGTGAAATTCACAAATTGGGTGGCAATTCTCCAATCTAAAAACCTCCTATTCCAATTTGAACTCAAGAAGTTGCTCTGCCAGACATTCTGCAAGATCTATGGCTATCTGGCCCTGAAGCAGAACGGCATTCAGGACATTGTAAACCTCCGCGATATTGTGTTCGTCCTTCTCGAAGACATGAGACAGTATCTGCAATATACTGCGCTTCAGCACCGTAGAAAGATTGATATCAAGGACTTCGATGGCGAAGGTGTTGATCTCAAGAAATTTGGGCGCTTCCGGACAGATCCCGTTATGGAGAGTATAAGAAGAGTATGGGAAGAGTTCTATGACGAGAAGCTATACAATGTCTCACTGTTCTTGAGATTGGAGGCAGTTCCATTAGATAAACTCTGGAAAGAGTACATCTACGATGGTTGCTTACCACTTTTGGAAAAGTTGATGCTTGAAGAGTCTGAGCTTATGACCAGAGATTTGAAAGACACAGAAGGACCGAAAAATTTGATGGAGCATTACTTAATATTCATGAATGCTCTTCTTGTTTCGGTGAACAAAAGCGAGCACGTCAAAACCTACGAACGCATTGAGAAAAGGCTAGAACTGGCTAAGACAAAACCCGCTTATAAACCCTACCAGAATGACATTGATCCGATTATCGACCTGGCTGATAAATGCTACAGAACTGTAGAGGACCACCGTGCCACCAGTGGCCATCAGCAGAGTCTGCAAAAGAGGTTTGGAGATAAAATTAAAGAGATTCAGCAATATTTTGATATCTTGTTGAAACACTCGGATCTGATTGAAGAAAATAACATTGAAACTATAGCCGACGTGCTGCTTAGAATGCCAAAGAAAGGAGAAATTATTGAAGAATTAATCAGCGTTGTAATCCAGGCTTATCTCGAATTTACAAGAGAAGAGCTCATCTTCCTACTCAAGATCCTTAGAATCCTAATTGAGAAAGAAACCCGCAAGATCAACTCGCCACCGGTTACATGGGAAGTAGCACAGAGAAGAATCGTCCAGTTGCAGTCGCTCTATCTGGAGAAGGGAATGAAAGATCTCATCTTCAAGATCGCATACAGAACGAATGACGAAAGAGTTTTATGCGAAACTATTGAATTGGCTTTGGCTTATCTATTTGGAGGAAATAAAGACGCCCAAAACGAATTTTACGAGCAGTTTGCGAGTGAACCTGACAACCGATTCTTACTAAAAATGAATCGCATTCTCGAAGAAAAGTTCAGAGCATTCATGGACAGCGAGAGCAATCGCATCCATTCTCTTTATCACGTAGCTCTCAAAGAGCGAATGGAGTATCAATCTCAGTCAGATTATCAGGATAAGCATGAGGCGCTGACAGAGATGTTTAAACATATTCAAATGAAAAAATTCCCAGAAGAGCTCATTGTTCCTGCAGAAAGCGACGTTTCTAACAGACTACTGTTCCTGATGCTGCATTTACTAAAAGCTCTTTGTGAGAATCAACACACAGTCCTGCAAAACTATCTGCGGGAGCAAAAGACCTCGAGCGATAACCATTCAACGTCTTACAAATCTATCAACTTCTTGAGCCTACTGACCGGCTTCTTGAATTCTTATTCCTCTATCCATTCAGCGTACAATCTGAAGCTGGGCCTTGAGATTATTGACGCGATCACCGAAATGATTCAGGGAGACGTTGACCAGAATATAGAGACAGTTGTCCAACGATCGCTGTATCTCGATATAACCCGACTCCTCATTGACTACAACTCGCCTTTGCATCTGTTGCCTCGAGGATATTGCCCACATCCATACCGAAAAAGCAGAGATGAGATTTCTAAGAACCTCAGAGACCAACAAGCCAAGAAAAAAACCAAAAAGAACGAAAAATCAATCGAGGATTTGGATTTAGACCCAGATTCTGTACACTTTATGGTTCTCAAGAGTCATTGTATCAAGCTTTTGGTTTCGATCGCTCAATACCCTGCAGATTTCTCCATTCAGAGTCTTGATCAGTATCTTGACAAAGCAAGATTGTTTGCTGAGATGAAAAATATGCTTTACGCATTTTTCGAGTTCGATACAGAGAAGCTACCTTCAGGTGTTCAGGCTCAGGAAATGCTAAAAGAGAAGTATTTAGAGCTCTATAATGAAGACTATCAAGCTGTTCTTGGTGACGCAATTAATATTTATACGATATTCAGGTATCTCTGGACCGACAATGACGAGTGGGAATTAAATATACGAGAGTTAATCGTTGGCTGCAGCAAAGATAAAGTAGAGCAAGATCTTCTGGACGCCTTTGTGTTTACCTTAATGCCCAAGCTGACTTCAAGCGTTGAGGTTATCATCAATCGAGAAAACCGTGACTTAATCAGATATTGGTACCCAGTCCTTCCTAAATGCCATTTCCTTCCTGACAAAGTCAAAGATCGCTTCCTCGACGAGGTTGATCGCTCGACTCATGAGTCCAAAATACAAGGACTTCTGGATAGATCTGTTGATTTTATCTCAGAAATGGACCATGAATATAACATCCATGTTCTTAAACAAGGCATGTCGACCCAAGGTCTCTTTGTTTTCAGTTTATGGCTTTCTTCCTTAGTTGCAATTGTAATCAACTTGATGTACTTGTACTTCTTGGACGGAGAAGAAAGTCAATTGTGGGATGGAATTTGGAATAATATCACTTCGCTTTCCTTGGAATCACTCTCTTTCAAGAATCGGGAAGGACTCATAAACTTGATGCTTGTTGCAGCGTTTGTGTTAGTTACACTCAACTTCCTATTCGCAGTGATTAACGTCATCCTCTGGATAGCTACGCAATGGAGAAGAGAGCAACTGTTCGCTTGGAGGAAATATAGTGAGGCTTATCAACTCAAGGTCGGTGATTTCCCCCATGCCATTCAGAAGAAACTTGCTCCAGAGTTGATTAACACACTGACTCCTGCGGAACTCAAGAATATCCTACTCTACAAGGGAATTGACTCGATTGAATTCAAAATGATTCGAAACGACAAGACATTGTATAAGCAGATCAGATGGCTCTATTGGAGGAAAAGTATTCAGTTTATTATTAACGCGGAGTTGGTGTGGCTGCTTACCTACGCGGTGATCTCTTTCTTAGCATACTTCTTCCCGGTTTGCTCTGCGTTGCTGCTTGCTGATATTGCTGTTCGTTCTGACACTCTCAAAAAGCTCTCTCAAGCAGTGCTTGAGAACATCAAACAATTCTTATGGACGCTGTTTTTACTGGCTTTTGTGGCTTTGATTTACACTTACATCGGAATGTACTACCTGTACGACAGAATGAAATCCGATGATACAGATCTCTGTGCCGATGCATATCATTGCTTTATGTACGTTTTGAACTTCGGACTGAGAAACGGTGGAGGTATTGGTGATGCCATTGAATCAGCCACCTATAGTGACGAGGAACGATTCTCCTATGCTCTCAATCTCCTCTATAACCTCACGTTCTTTATGATCGTTTGCGCAATCCTCTTGAATCTCATTTTCGGTCTGATCATCGATGCCTTTGGAGAACTTAGAGACCAGAAATCTGATGCTGAAGAAGACCAGCAGGACGAATGCTTCATTTGTGGCATTCAAAGAAGAGAAAAACAAAACTTCTCGTTTGATGAACATCGCCAGAAAGACCACAATCTCTGGAGTTATGTCTATTTCATCACCTATTTGAAAGCGGAATACGCAAGAGATAAGAATGAAATGAACGATATCGAACACTATGTCTACCGTCAAATTCAATCCAAAGAATTTAATTGGATTCCGGAAGGTAGAAGTCTTACGTATGAGCAATTCCTAGAAAAGAATAAGAAAAACAAAGTAGAGCTGGAGGAAGAGATGCGCACTACCGTTGAAACGGCTTCCGAGGAGCTAAGCCTCTTCGAAAATACAATGGACTCTATCTTTGAGGATATTAATTCTACAGAAATAGTTTATTAATAATTCTCTGTTGATTGAACAATATATAATTGTTACATCATTTGTTGCAATCCATTAATATCTGAAATAGAGTTCTTATCAGTTACATCAAAATCAAAATTCTGAAACAACAATAAAATTTAAGAGAATTGAACCTTAAGGCTCTGATACCAAATAAACTACTCTCAAACTCTCTTATATATCTGTTTCTTAAGTTTTACAAATGTTCGAATAGATCGATATTATAATAACCTGCAATATATTGTAAATAAAAGAGAGAATTGCCTCTACTGAGTGTGACGAGCTTTGTTATTACGATACGCAATGAATATTTATATGATTCGATAAAGAGGATAGAAATCAGTGGCTTAGTTCTGATGTGTTGATAAATGAAACTTTATTATATTAACAAAAACAATGAGTACTTATCAGCAGTCCGATCTAAAATGCCATTGGAAGCTGTATATTGTCAAACGATGATATTTCTAAATTACTTGCACCACTTGAAAGAAGTACAACACGAACTCCATATGGAAGCACCTTCGCAGCTCAGCCATTTTTTCTTTATGGGTGGTGGTGGCAGAGTTCTCAACCTTTCCTCATAAAAATGCGTTTGCTTTACATTCTTTAGCATGTTTTGAATTTCTATCTTATTACAATGCCTTTCAGCAAGTTCAAAAGCGGTCTTCCCTTTCTTGGACATTAGCTCACGGTTCGCTCCATGCTCAAGTAAGAACTTAATCACTTTAGCATTTGTTTGCTTTTCCAAATCAGTCAGCTCTATTTTTATCGCGCAGAACTGCATAAGCAATGAATACCCCTTTTCTGGATTGATAATGGCATTAATATCTGCTCCATTTTTTAGCAGCAATTCAGCCATCTTCATGCAGATTAATTGATTTTCAAATAGGTTAGACTCCTCTTGCAGTCTGGTAAAGCAATAAACGAGTGGAGGCTGTTGGAAGCTAGCATCCTTATTTACATCGGCTCCATGATCCAGGAGTAGTTTGAGTACTTCATAGTTCGCGGTGGCACATGCAACCCCAATTGGTGTGAATTTACTCGCGTTTGAGGCCAGATTCACATCAATAGTGTCGTTTTCTAGAAGCAGTTTGACGCATTCAATTCTTCCCAGGGATGCTGCGCAGATTAGAGGAGTAATTTGGTTATCAATCTCGACGTCTTTGAACTCTTCGAGAAAATTTAGATCTAGAAGGTGCAATTTCATGGCTTTCAGTTTTTTTATATCGTTCAAAAAGATGTATTTAAGTATTTGTTGCTAAATGAATGAGTTAGTAAGACTACCAGAAGGAAGAGGGTTAGAGGTTACTTCATGGGAGAGATTTTGATATGGATTGGTAGAAAGATCATCTTCTTCGTCTTCTAACGGTCTGTGACGGTTAGCTTCCATGGAGTCTACAACTAAGACTTTTTGGAACTTCCTTTAATAAACGCTGTTATTAATAAAATGGTCTTCTGATTTTTATTTTATTTCGATAAGTTGCTTGATTGAATGAATGTAAATTGAGTGATTAAGGTACGCTTGCGTTAATAAGTGCATATGGGATCAGCCTTAAAAGATAGCATAGAAAAAATGAAAAATCGCTGTTTGGTACGAATTTTCAGTCTCTGAAATATTCGTGCAGATCATTTGCTTGCTGATCTTGAAAAGTTGATTTGCAAACGTTCATTAACTCATCGAATTGGCCACTCAATGAAAAAATTGAATCCGCTGGGAGTTTCACTTCATTATTGTGGCCTGACATCCATATCTATGAAATTCTTTGGAGTTAATTGCTGCAAAATTCCTTTCATTTTGCTTTTTTGTTAATTCACAAAAGTGATCTCAATTTGTTGTTTAATTAATACAGCTCATCAAAATACCACCCTTCTCTCATCAAGTTCGTTCTCTCTCACAAGCTCTTTATTATTATTTCCTCTTATCAGAGTCTCTCTTCGAATGAATTCATTATCGAGACATGTTGCTCTCAACGATATTATTAAATATTATTAAAGACAAGCACGCACTATATATACCAATCATCTAAAATCAATTAATATGCAAACACTTCCAATGAAGAGTCTCTTTGAACATCTCCGCAATTAGCTTAATTATCTCATATTTACTTTTCACACTCCATTTGTGGCTGTGTTAGAACAGCATTCTTGCTAATGATTTCAGGTTCATCATCAAGATCCAAGAGCATCATTATTTCTTTTGGCATTTCAGCCTTGGTTGTAGCTAGTGCTAGATCTAGGATCTCTTTTTTAGTCTCCTGCAACTTTATCATCTGCACTTCAACAGTTCCTTCACATATAAATCTTGTAATATATACTGGCTTCTCTTGCCCTATTCTATATACTCTGTCAACTGCTTGAGCCTCAACGCCAGGATTCCACCAAGGCTCAACTAACAGCACGTGGTTGGCCTTAGTTAGGTTTAGCCCGACTCCTCCGAGCATAAGACTCACCAGTAACACGGTTATTTTCTCATCCTGCGAAAAAATTTCAAGTATTTTGTCTTTTTTCGGTCTATTGCAGCTTCCGTCAAGTCTAAGATACTTTATACGCTCCTTTTTCATCTCGATTTCCAGGAAATCCATCATCCCCATCCATTGAGTAAAGCACACGCATTTCTCCTCAACTTTTGCGATCATTCTGATTACCTCCATCACGGCCAAAATCTTTGAGCTCGGCCTATAGTACTTCTTATAATCGTTATAATTATTCTTGCTTTGAATGACTAACTCAGCATCTTTACTGAGCTCGAATCCACATTTAGGACATTTTTTCAACATAGCTAAGCATTCAGTGATACAATCCTCACAAAAAGCATGCCCGCACTTTGCAATAGCCATCGTACCTTCCGTAGCCGAACAAGCCGAGCACTGATAACTGTTGGCATCGCTGTTGCCTTTTTTCAATTTTTTCGCTTTCTTCTTTTTTGAAGGAGCAGTTTCTGCTTTGTCAGAAGTCTTTTCTGATTTCGAGTCTTCTTTTATCTTTTCATTCTCATCTTCTTTTTCTTCCGCCTGAATATTTCCTCCTTCCTGCTGATTCTTTTTGTCTTGGTGTTCATCTACATTTGTATCGGATTCTAACAGATTTTGTTTTTTGCTGTTTCTTTCAATAGTTTTCGCTTGGTTTCGAGGGATTAATAACTCATGGTCACATATTTGCCGCATCACTGCAATGGATTTCAATATATCCGCATTACCAAGAGACTCGCAATCTTGCGATATTTTCGAAATGCTCTTTTTCGCAGTGCTTTTAATTTTGTGATACGCAGCCATTTCCTTTTCGTTGAGATGAACCATTATTGTTTGGAAGGTTTTTGGAGGGAGTTTCAACGAATCTGTTAATCTGTGTTTCAGAGAATCTTTGGTCCTCCGTAGCATCACTGGCTTCAATGCAGAGTATAGAAGCTGTGGATCTTTCTCGTATTTGGCCCGATTTATCAGATTTCTCCAATTAGAGTGTCGAGTGCCCCAAGGATCAGCTCTCAAGAAATGTAATATACTAAATAAATCGTCATATCTGTTCTGGATTGGTGTGCCCGTCAGCGCCCATCGGTATTTGGCTCGTAACGAATATACTGCCTGAGTCCATTTTGCATTTTTGTTCCTTATTACATGAGCTTCATCGAGAATGATTCGATGCCAAAGGACACGTAGCATTCTCAGTTTATTCTTTCGTTTTTCGTTTGAAATGAGACCATAGGACGTTACTATCACGTCATGAGTTCTGATCAGCTCTGCAGTGATGATATCTTTGCTTCCAGAGTGTAGGAATACTGTCAAGGCTCCTTGCTGAGTATGTTTGAGGCATTCATTCTTCCATTGGCCTTTCAGAATTGACGGACATACAATTAAAGTTCCTCCTAAAGTAGAGTCTAGTTCCAAATATTCAGACTCGTCTTCGCTTTGATTCTCCGGCATTTTCTCATCACCTTCCTCTGAAGTGCCTGATCCATCATCTGCAGTGGGTACAGCAGGTTCAACAGGTTTGGGTTTATCATTAGCAGTAGCTTTCTTCTTGAAGCGCTTCCACCAATGTTCCTCTGGCTCTAGGTCTAAATCTTCAAACAAGATCGGTTCGCTTTCCGCAGCCCGTAAATTAGCAGCTTGCAAGAAAAAATCTTCATCGTTTTTCATCGGATTCGAAAGGATGAGAGCCAATGTCATTATCGTTTTTCCAAGTCCCATATCGTCTGCTAAGATTCCCCCTCTCGCAAATTCTTGTATCAGAGGTAAGGTCTCTGCTATTTGTCCGTTCTCAATGTTGAGATAAATTTTTCGGGTCCTTCTAGTTAACCATATTTCATACACCGGATGTGTATAAGGATCCGAATGAAGCTCACAGAGCACGTTCCAAAGCTCAGGAAATTTTCCCTCATGCGAAAGCATCCAATTAAGACCCAATATTTGATAATTGCGTAGCTCACACGTTAATCCTTCAGGAGCCCCTCGAAATTGTATCTTATCGAATTTGCTTTCTTGAAAGTTAAATCTTTTTCTATTTATTTCGACCTGCTGATCTAAGTCATTCTTTTCAATAATCATACATAAATCATCATCTCCTGTAAATTTTCTTTCTATAAATGGATTGTAGACTCCGTCTTGTTGTTGATTATTGTTAGTGCGAGAAAGCTTGATCCAGTCTTCATCTATTTGCTTTTTGTGTGATTTAAATCCTTTTTTCTTCCTAAAAAGTGTTTTAATTTTAGCCTTTTCTGCTCGAACGACGTTCAATTTCCGAAAGAGCGCTTTGTACATCGGCATTTTCATATTCTGGTTTGTTTGATCCGACATGGATCCTTCTTGCAGCTTCTCGAGAAAGGCAGCGCCATTATTGCTGGCATTTTTGGAGAGGCAGATATTGACGCGAATCAATGTCTGGGTTTGCAGGAATACATCAATCTCAACTAACTTCCTTTTGAGAAAAAAACATAGGACACTGACATCGTTGATCACTGAAGCGAATAGTTGATTTTGATGAAACAATTGAGCACCACTTTCAGTCACTTTGAGTTCAATTCCAGTAACCGGTGGGGACAGATTTGGCTGAATTAATTGATGAATTTGTATTGACCATGAGCCTAGAAAAACACCCTTTAAATCGTTTCTTGTGGGAGTTGATTGCGAAATATTGGGGATTTGATCGTTTTGAATGGGGATTGGGTTCTCGTTATCGTCGCTATCATCGATGAAGATTGGCATTTTGGCTAATTGACCATTGTGGTTAATGGGGTTGAGTTGAGTATTTTCATCAGAGTCCGAATCGATCGGAATAACGGCAGCTTCGTGCTCTGAGTCAGATTCCAAGATAGTGATGCAGTCATTATTGTTTTGCGTGTTGCTCTTTTTGCTGGGTATTAAGGACTGAGTTTGCCCTGCTTCTTCAAAGTTTCTTTTGCTTGGCGTCAAATTCATGGAATTCTTGTATTGCAATTGGATATTTAAAAAACTATTTTGCCTTAGAATTGTGAATGTTTTTAGAAGCGCTCTGGGGAGGTTCCAAATAATTCTGTCGCTGCATTTTCATAATAGTATTATTTTAGAATGATTATACAGTGATCTATTTTATTGTCAGTCATTTAATAAATTCGGCTCCCCATTTCCAAAGATGTCATCAAAAAGAAATAAAAATATGAAACCAGTGAGCATTTATTGAGTTGCAGATATGTTCTTTTATAGTTCCAGCTAATTTAAAGATTGCTCGGATGAACGAAAGAAATAAGCTGTTGGAAAGAAATATAATGTCTTCCCAACCATTCGTGCAACAAAAGTTAGTGCAAATTACTGGTTAGGATCAAATAGTATTCTTGCTGATTGCTGAATGTTAAATAACTCTATTGCTCATCTTCTAGTTTCGAGGGTAGGCCTTGGATTACTCACAACAAGTTTTACTCAGGCAGTGAGACAAATTCGGCGCGCTTGGTTAGTTATTATTACAATTTTGAGGACTATAATCGTTCTCTTCCGTACATACAAGAGTTTAATACTATCTGATTTTATCGTATTATATTATTCACCTGTCTGTGATTTTGACAGTATCAAGCATTTTATCCTAAAATAAAGAGTTATTTCAATGCATTGTGAGGATTTGTCCTCTCTTTATACGTCGGAATAACTAGAGTATGAAGAATTTGATGTGTTTGTCCAGAGAGAAAAAACCTTTTAGCGAATTATATTGGACAGAAATCCAGACCAGGCTATATTCGAAAATCAAATGGAGTTGATAAAACTATTGATACAAATAAATATTGAATCGGTCGGTTCGGAGACAGAACCAACTCTAATAGACGGCTCACTAATGATTAGTCTTATTCGTTCATGGCACTTCACAAGCTCGTTAATCACAAAGATCATTATGCATTAAAGTGGTTACAATAATAAGTTTCATATTCGTGCTCATTAAACGAAAATAAAATTGAATACTATTTTCTCCTCATCAAATGAAGAAAAAGACTTTAATCGTCAGCAAAACTAACCTCGATATTCCTAAACGAATGGTACTCATCGAGTTTTGCACGAGCTAATTTGAGAAAAACCATAGGAGGAAGAGCCCTATATCCCAAAATCGAAGAGCAAGTCTTCAGGACTGAAATCATTGTGGTCACCTTCACTTGAAGTAACCAATTCAAAGCCTTCTTAGACTTACATCGAGAGTAGCTCGAGAAAGAATTGAGATCGCTCCCAGTGCCTGTCTTAGATGAAAACGAGAGCAGAATGGGATTGAACTGGTCTCTCATTATCAAGCAAGTTCTTTCGCCTCTGGGACCGAGAATGCAAAAGGTAGCCGTCAACGAGAAACCTCCAGAGCACATCAAAGCACGCAAGCAAGTCGCAGAGGTTGATATCTCCAGACGTAACTAACGCTTCCGCTGCAATGAAAATAATTTTTTGTTATGTGCTTAGGTAAGAGAGAGTTGAATTTACTCGTTTCCACTCTCAACCAGTCGCCAATGAAAATCAAATCGCTACTTCAGAACCCTAGCTTTATTCGAGAGGAGATACCCGAAAATTTTGGAGAAGAAGATTATTTGGTCAATACTAACTCTCAGCCAAACAAAAGTATTACACCTTTGCCTCAACATTTGATTAACTGCATTTACTCAGCTAAACCAAGGAAGAAGAGCTGGTCTTATCTTCCGATCATTTCACTTATTGACAAAAATGAGCATGATGGTAAAATGGACAGAGATGCCAAACCAAACGACTCTTTTGAAGAGTCAACCGTTAAAATGGTGAGAAGAAAGAGCTGCGAGTGCTCTGAATGTGGTGGAGTTTCGAAGTACGAAGCGATGACTGTGAATATAGGGTTGACATCTCAACGAACAGAGTTATCGAAGAAGCCTGCTCAGCAGGCTGATAATAAAACTGTTCAAAAAAAGAGCCGCTTACCGCCCCGTGCTAATCAGCAACCCCTCCAGAGTCAGGGCCATGCTGAAGAATCCATGACTCGAAAAAATAGAGCGCGGTTGCATTCGTTTGGTAATCGAAAACAAAGCCATGAAAACGTGACCAACGAAACATCCTTGCCTGCAAAAATGTCATTAGACAAATCTCTCCAAAGAACTCTAAGGGAGCTTGATGAGAAAGAGGATATGGATAGTCCACGGAAGAGTGCTGTCCCGAAGCTAGATTATTACGATAACCGGAAGAGTGCAGAGAAAAAGTCTGGCGCTTCTTCAAAAGGAAGACTGGATTCATTCGACGAGACCGAAGTCTTGGAATTTGAGAAGAAAATTTCTATCAATTTACAACCGACTCAGCAAACCGCTCAGTTACAGAGCACGGCTAGAGGCGTTCACGGAGCGATTCTTGACAGCAGAACGAGCAGAACGGACCAAAAGAAAGAGTTAGCAAAGCTTAGTAAAATTAAATTTGAGAAAGGCCAGATTAATGCAATACAATCTGCCAGACTTCCAAGAGGAGAAGCTTCAAATTCTCCATTAAATCATAAAATTTTCGAAAAAGGTAGTAGATCTGTCCGTAGAGATCCTTCAAAATCTCAAAATACTACTTTAAATGCATCAACTCTAACGAAGACCCCTGGGATTCGATTGGATAAAAAGAGAAACTCAGTAGAAGCGTTACCCATGCAGAATGAGCTCCAAATCACGAGAAATGATGAGATACATAAGATTTACGCAGTTCCCGGAGCAGAGTTGGGTTTTGTGAAAAGAGAGCATTTGCTCGTGTTTGATCAAGCTGCACGCAAATCTATGCATAGACATGTTGCAAAATCAGCTGATGTTAGTCAAGAGAACATTAGAAATGAGAGTGTCGCCCTCCCTAAGCTGAATTCGAACGAGGACAATAAATTAATGATTAATACAAAAGTCATATTTGATCGTGTTCACGCAAATGGCATTTCCCTTCTTTTTGATCCGAAAGTAAGGGAGCGAGTTAAATCGTCCAAGCATTTCACAGTAAGGGCTCTTGACCCTGCAATAGATGCCTATGCACAAAGGATTATAGCTAGGAGCACTCGACATGTCCAGAGTCTTGAAAAGCTTCCCAGAGGCCAGAGCCATCCCAACCCATCAAAATAATTTCCTTTTTTTGTGTTTTGAGAGTCAGCTCGCGAGTTGATTATGTTTATAATACAATTCTTATGGCCTGTCCTCATCAGTCAATAGCTGTTTTGGACAGCCATAAGCTTTCATAGAACTTTTAAATTTTTGACATTTTACCTCTTTAAAGAGGAATCAAAATGATTAATCAGCTCTTTCAACATTAGTTATAATTAGTAGGAGAATCTCATTAGAACCTGCTTTGATAGGTCAAAAAATTGGAGCCTGTGTGACACTCTTTACTTTTCTTTACGAAACTTATGCACTTATGCAATAGCCCCAAGTAATATAACTATATAACCGTTGAAGATTATTTTGATAAGGAGAATGCTTTTCGGGTGTTTTCTAAATTTCTAATACGAAATGACGAATAAAGTATTCTTGGACATTTTCAGATAGGTAACCTCGCAGCTTGTTCGTAAATAAGTCTGTGATTATTAAAAAAAGAAAGAGTAGGTATGGTGAATTTGTGTAAAAGTAGTTGGAAAAAAATAATATTGCTTTAGGCTGCTGCTTTTGTTGGTAGAGGTTTAAAGGGTTTCTCTTTAGTGCAAATTTTTTTATGGCCAGGCATTCTTTCTGGGAGGAAAGTTCGGTTGCAGAACTTGCATTTATCCAGCACTTCTTGATTGTATTTTTGCTCAGCCTGAGTTGTGAGAAATAGGGGATAAATAAGTCCATTAATGCATATAATGTACTATTTCATTGTAGTCGTCAATAACATCCCAGTCCATGAGCCCAGTTGTTGTTATTTTCTACGTAATCTCAGCAAAATTGAAGAGGATTTTTGGTTGGTACCTTATCAAAATCGATCGGAGGTGTTGGTACAGGCTTCCTCAACTTCACCGGTTTCAAGGCTTCCTGTTCTTCCCATTTCTTAGCGCAAGCTTTAAGGTGAATCTTCAGGCTCGCAGTTCCGAATTCTCGGCCGCAAATATAACACATGCAGAGCTTGGGTTTGTTAGAAAACCCTCCTCCATTTAAGTTTGCGAAGTTCATAAGGGGCAGCACGAATTTTTTTAATAATCTTTTTTTCAAAAAGTAAATAAAATTCAGAAGAGCAAAAACAGTGTCTGTCTTCAAGGGCACTGTCAAGGCTAAACCAGAGACACTTCGACCAGGCCTAATAGCCTAAATAAATGGTAAAACTTGAAACAAACTGAAAAAGGCTCACTGCTGATCTGTTATTCCATCGATGAAAAACAGTGATCCCAAGGGGCCGATAGTAAAAGCGGGCAGGCTTGTTCCCATTGGTCTTAATCCGATCAAGACGAATGTTTTTTTGCCCACGCCCACAAAATTTCATCCCCTGTCAACTTGGTTCTAAATCCTAAATTAGACTTGAAAACAAAGTGCCAAAACAGGAAGCATCTAAAGATGAGGCAACCAGCCAGAAGCATAAATCAACGACTGCTGACATTGCGTCAGAAGACTTTTAATTTATAATATCTTCATTTTCGTTATCGAAAAATTCATATTCATGTTTTCATGAAAATAATCCTTTTCTTCATGATGACTTATCTCTGATAAATCATTAAAATATTTCCATTGAAACCCCACAATACCTGTTCTTAGCTGGATCTAAGCTTGAAATCAATTATTTGCTTTTTTTAGAGGAAGAGCCAATCTCTTCCTCGCTGCTATTGTTTTTGGAGTCATATTTGTTTCTAACTTTAACCATGCTCGTGAAACAAATTCCTTGGTGCAGTCCAGCAACAGCGGTAGAGAGAAGTTTTAACGTTGATTTGGAGGCTGAATTACAATTTAGGTATTTAAGATAGCATGATATTATTTCCAAATCAATGTGAGGCCTATGTGAAAAATTTCAATGCTGCTTTCACCCAACCTTTGAGAAAGTACTGGGATATCAGTAGTTTCATATGTACCCGAAACGTTAGAAAACATTTTTGCTTTAGGTCTTCAATTCTTGTTTTAATTTTTTTTTTTTAGCTTAACGAGGGTCTTTTGCTGTTTGTTAAACAGCAAGAAAAGAAGTTTGAGTGAATTTCATTACAGTCAATTGCAAGCTAATTCAAGGCTCTTTCTTGTGAACGCTCCTCCGAATTATTCAAACCTAGCCCTACTTCTAAACCCTCACTCACTGAAAATTAGTTTAGTGTTGAAGCTCAATTATACTTTCTGCACTCTTCGCCAATGAAAGCATCTCAGAGTTAATACTTAAAGAAGAAGAATATCGCATGTAGTGATGATATAGGTCCCGGTTTTCTGATAAGATTTTTGAATTAATTTCATCTGTAAAGAAATAAATTTGGTGTGAATCGGCGACCCGATAGGCAGCTCATTGGTCTACAAATATGGCAACTCTGCTTTCAACTCAGCACGAGCAAATCAATATCCCTTTAGTTTTCTACGGGGATCTTCCAAAATATGAAGAATCAAATATCCGGCACCATCTCACAGAAGATGAATACTATGATTTTTACTATCGATTGAGAGAAGAGATCAGTTCTTACCTTCAACAACAAAGAGACCTTGGAGGCGTGTTTCTAATCCTTGTATTAGTTCTGATCCTATTCTTGATAGTCGGTGTCTCTTGGTTTTTCTGGCTCATCGTAATCATCATTCATCTGGTAGTATTTAAACGGGGGCTACTGCTAAGGAAAAAAATTCAAGGGGCTGTTCATGAATTTCTTCAGAAAGACAACATTGAAGTGTGGAATGCTCGTGCGATTTATTGGACACCCGATACAAAATTCAAAAATATTCAACTCAACTTAGGGTATCATACTCGCGATGCGATGAAAGCTCCAGCAGGTCCACAGACTGGACACAGGGACAAGGTTGAAACTGGAGAAACTGACGGCTCAAGTTTTGAAACACCTACTAAAGTTATATTAGATTTTAAGGCTGAACCACCTCAAGCCTATTAATTACCGCAAAACCTCAGGTTTCTCGCACATTCGCTTGGGGAGGGGGAAATAAGTTTTACCAGTCAAACTGTATACTTTGACGAATGAGTTTTGTTGAGGGATGAAACTTAAGAGTTTTGACGGTAAATGAAAGTTTACTTTTGATCAAAGAATAGATATTATGCATTATGGTTTTCTATTTCACATATTTCACAGAACGATTGTGTTCGAATGTAAATGAACTAAGTGCTTCCCTAAAATAAAAGAGATCTTTTCTGTATCCATCCAGAGTTTGATTACTCTTAGATTAATTTCCATTATCTCCATTGTTCAGTAAGAAGAGTTTTCAGTTTTTCTGAAAGTTGCAACGGGTACTGGAATTATGCTTATATCAAGTCCAAGGCATTCTTAAATACAATGAGCTGGTAGGTGATATTTCACTGTTGTTTCAAGCCAGAAAAACTTTGAAACTTAATACCGAAGAGCGCCTTTACTCCGTTCAGGCCTCATCAATTACGAGTACTATCATAAATCTTATTGGGGTTTACTTTTTCAAAAGGGAATTTAGTCTTTCCAAATATATCTCATCAAATTTACATTCGATTATTCTAATTTTATTTCTTATCGAATATCCATCCAGTAACAAAATATTCAAATCTTCAATGTCATGCTTCCTTTTTCTCCAGATAATCAATTTCTTGAGAGGATTTTGAAAGAAGATGAATTTTTTTGTTGTAATTCTGATTTCGATATGCATATGCATGGTCTCCGCAGAGATCCACGCTGTGCTATTGGCTGGTTCACATCTGTATTACAATTATCGTCATCAAGCCGATATTTGCCATGCTTATCACGTCCTCATCGACCACGGCGTGAAACCTGAGAACATTATCACCATGGCTTACGACGATATCGCCAATAATTCTTTAAATCCGTATCCTGGAAAAATCTTCAATAAGCCGGACGGAAATGATGTCTACGCTGGGTGTGTGCTCGACTACACTGGCGACGAAGTGACACCAGAGAACTTCGTTGCAGTATTAACCGGTAATTCTACGGCTACTGGCGGAAAGAAAGTACTTAATAGCACTGCAGCAGATGATGTGTTTATCAATTTCGCAGACCACGGCGGCGCTGGCCTTGTCGCAGTTATCAATGAATACCTCTATGCCGATCAGCTGATCAACGCTCTAAAGACCATGCATGACAAAAAAATGTATAACAAGCTTTTGTTCTATATGGAGGCTTGCGAGGCTGGTTCAATGTTTACACATCTTCCAAACAACCTTAGTATTTTGGCTCACACAGCTGCAAACCCAGATGAGAGCTCATTTGGCTGCTACTGCCACCCCGACGATAGCGTCAACGGGAAATATATTGGGAGCTGTCTCGGTGACACTTGGTCTGTTTCCTGGATGGAAGACTCGGATTCTCGGGATTTATCATCTTATACAGTTAATGATCAATACAATACTATCCTTAAGCTCGTCACACACTCACACCCAACGATCTATGGTGACCTTTCAATAGGGAAGGATAACGTTTCTACTTATCAAGGTGAAAATAAAAAGCCCGCCGAAGAATGGACTGCATGGCTCGCTAAACTAATCATGGGATCTCACGATCAAGAAGCGCATGTACAAGACTCAAGAAAGATCAAACTCTCCCATCTGAAAATTCAATACGAAAGAAACCCGACCCTCGAAAATATGAGAGAGTACCACGATGAGATTGAATCTATTGAGTTCTTTGACACAACTTTCAAGAAAATCGATCAAAAAATAGGTAAAACGCCTGGCTCTCTTCAAGAAAGTTCGATACGCCTGCCTGAGGATCTTTCGTGCTTAAGAGCCGCTGTCAAGGCTTTTGAGCGAGACTGCGCAAAATTCAGTGACTATGGACTGAAGTATACGAAGAACCTTGCTCACCTTTGTTATAGGTAAAGTGACTTCTGTTAAAGTTCAGGCTAATTGATTCTCCTCATAGCTACAAAATTGTTGACTTTGATACATTCTTCAAGGATGTGTGCGAATACTCTTTGACGACTTTACTGGATTAATCCCATAGCCTTTCGCTCTCTCTATAAATCAAATAAATGAATTATAACGTTGAATATAAACTATGGTAAGACTGATAACTTGAGTGTGTAAGCAATCGTGCATTTCTTTTACCGCATGTGAATTCAATAAAGCGTAAGTAAAGAACGGATTTCTTACTTCATTGAAAAATTGTACGAGACTCGGAGAGATATTCTACAGCATTTTCCTTAGGTCTGAAAAATCGTATTGTTCAACTCATGATATAGAGTGTCGATCAGTGGGTAACTGCTTATAAACGAGTATCACTAACTCCTTTCTGAAAATAATTCATTAAAATACAATATTCCACTTGGAGGACAGCATGAGTTCATATTTTATATTTCCCCCCCCCCCATCTTCGAATGAGTTACAATAATTTTTGTCATTTGCCATTCTTAAATCACTGCTGCTTAAAATCTGAGGATCTCAATCGATATCTAAGTGAATTTATGTCATTTCTCCCTTATGAATGTTAAGAGCTTATTTAATATACTGGATCAGATTTTTTCTCTGAGTTTGTTTAATTATTCGAGTCATCAATTATCAATTTCCTCCCAAACCACTCGCAAATCCATTATAAATACTTATTTTTTTTCTTTTTTTACTTATCAGTGTAGACAGATACGAACACTCTTACATCCAAACTCAGCATTATGCATAATAATAGATTGTAGGAACTTGTCCTGAGCCCGTTGAAGTTCCGTTCATTGATCCATTTGAATGCTGGAAGGTGAAAGTCACATCCTTCTCGCCGACTACGGTAGTTTGGCCATCACTTCCGTACCAAGTATTTCCGTTCTTTAGCATCACAACGCATGTGTATTTTTGTCCTGCTCTGCAACGAATAGGCTTATCGAATTTGAACTTCCATATCTTCGTGTCTGGTTCTTCTTCCATGTCTTTGTTAAGTGTAACTTCTCCTGAAGTCAACTCACCAGCATTGCAGTCTTCACCTTCACAGAACTTTACAGTTCCAGAAACAGTCTCGTTTTCAGGCACATACATTCCAAAGCCTGCAACTCGGATATCTTTATCAGTGTAGAAGGTAATTCCGTCGATCGAGCTGCTACTATAGTACCAGCCGTTGTACTTCTGATTGAATCTTGAGACCATCGAGAATTTGCCCATCGCAGTCGTAATCAGCAGTTTGCATAGAGGAGTAAATCCAAGCTTTTCGAGGTTTTCATTCGTTTTTGGAAGCTCTTTGCCTTTCCAGAAAATTTGGCAAGTGGCTCCGCTTCCATCGCGAGCTTCACCTTCTTCGATCTTTTCAAGAATTTCTTTAGCAGTGGAGTGAATCGAGAAAATCGCAGTCTCATCTCTTCGAGTTCCTTTGGTGTAGAATGTCAAGGTAACAGGAATTTCATTCGTCACCTCATCTCGAGAAAAGTCTTCAACCACACCACCAATTCGTACAGAAACTTGGTTCGTTTCAGGTTTCACGTTCTGGATGATACCGTACCCTTTAGCCGTGTATATGAGGGAACCTTTGGTCTCTTTCTTTTCTTTGATTGTATAGAATGGGTTAGCGGCATCCTTTTCTTTCTTTTGATCAACCTCCTTTTTTATTTCTTCTTCGGTCTTACGAGGAGCAAGCTCTTTATCGTTGTTTCTGAATAGCCTCCATCTATTTTCGGCATCTGGTCTCCAGATAAGTTCTTGAGATCGAGGTGTAACCTCTTTTTCTGTCATAGTTGGTAAAATTTAATAAAAGGAATTATAGGTATGTGCAAAGATATTTATTTCATGAGTGTAAAACAGATTTAAACGAAATAATAAAAGTTCTACAATATTGTACCAAATCGGACATCAGAACTATCTCAAATGGTCAGAATTCATAAAAACAGCTAAAAAGAACTTCTAATAGAGTGCTTAGGTCCCTGGGAAATAGGATTTCACACTCCCATAGTTTAGAATGAGCCTCAATTTATTATCATGCCCTCAAAATTTTGAGAATGTGAAATCGAGAAAGTGAGTTTTATTAGAAGAGAGAAAATTGATATAAGAACGCTGCATTTTGTGTTATTTCATAAAGGGTGAAAAGTTTTCCAATCGCTGTTTTCAAGAAGAAAAGCTGTTATTTTTATAGAAAGCTGAGATCATTTGCTTTATTTGGACATTTTATTTTATAAGAGTATTATTTTAGAGCCCCAATCGCTCATGCTTTTTTTTCTTGAAAATATTTCGGTAATTCCTGGAAAAACATGCTTCTTTTAATAGCAATGATATATCCTCTCAATAATAGCAAGCGATTCAATCGACATTTCTATCTTTTTGAAAATATTCGTCTGGTAATTTATTGGATGCTCATTTGTATTGTTTTTACCCACTTAATTCTTTTTCAGTGTTTCATTTCTGGTCAAACATGCATGCAATTTGTATGAATTGGGTCACCTAATAAATTAGACTACAATAAGATATACATGCACCTGATGATAGATGAATAAATAGAGGAAAAAAATTTATCGAAGCACCTCTCCAATATAAAGTTACAAAAATACTAATTTATTTCCTTTGAGGGATGCAAACTAATTAGAGTTTATTTTCGATCAATCTTTCGAAGTGTCAGTCCTGCGACAGATGAAGGTGATGGTTTCTTTTCTTCCAATCTCTCGCTCTGCAAAACCTTCTTGGATATTTCTTCGTTCACGGTTTCGGGTCTATCTGTCTTGGACGGTGAAACTTTTGGCGTAAAACTCACCATCTTCCGACGGTTCTGAGTCTGAATTGGTTTTATTATCGGTGATTTCTGGCTAGTGTTCGACGGCATATGAGCATGCGACTTTCTTCTTGCCTGAGAGATATTGATTAAGATCGCATTCGCGCTAGGAGTTTGATGAGTAAACGCGCCGCTGCCTGTAGAAAAAATAGTTTTCTGAGATGGTGTTTTTACCAGGCCTAGTAGCTGACTTTGCAGATCAGTGGTTTTATTGTGAGTTATTTTAGGTGTGCGATTTTTTGGAGTGTTGACTAACACCGATGTTGTGGTAGCTGTCGGCACAACGTTCAATGGTATCGCAGAGTCCATCATTGATAAGGTTTTTGAATGTTTTGAGGCAGTGCTAACAATTTTTGCTGGTATTGCTCCCACAAGATCTGCATATCCACCTTTAAATTTCGCCTTTCCCTGAATCATTGGAGAAGTTTTGACATCGCGAGACTTTATTGATCTCAAAAACGGCGTTGATGGAAGTCTTCCTTCTATCTTTTCATGCCGAGAAATCTCGTTAGATTCTGACTCACTGCTAGAGCTTTCACTGCTTTGTGTTTCCTCGTCATTAACCGAAAATCCGCCAGATTCATGGTCCATGATGCCTTGTTGTAGGTCATCAAGTTTGCTCTCGAGTGAGGTCTTAACTTTTAGCTTCTGTCTTTGCATCATTAGTGAGAGCTTGCTTGGGAATCCACCCTCTTGATTGGGACCTCCTATATCTGTTTCTTCACCTGCAGTTTCAACAATATGACTTCTCAGCATAGAATTTTTAAGACCTCTTAATGGGAGATGCCTTCGGGAAAGGAGGTACCTTTCCTTTCTTCGATTCTCTTCTTCTTCCTCATCGGATGATTCCGATTCAAAGTTTTTACTCTTGATTATTTTTAGCTTTTCAGTCTGGTTTCTTCCGGTTTCTTGCTGTGATTTTTCTTCTTCGATGCTTTCACGAGAGCTAACATTAGCAAATGCCCGCTTCAACTCAAAGGCTTCTTGGGTTCTGGTTCTAATATTCGATCGCTTAATGGCGAGTGGCTTTATTGGTGAAGCCTGATCGTACTCAGACTCTAGTTCCTGGACAACCTGCGGCTGGGTGTCGAGCGGGAAAGGCACACGTAACGTAACATCTCCTATAACCGAGCTAATAATAATTGACGGTTCTGCGCTTTTCTTGGTTGCTTTGATTGTTGAGTGGTACTGTGAGCAATGCCTTGAGAATGTCAATATCAACCCTCCGCTCGGATCATCTTCTCCACCGCGCCAGTGAGGAATTCTACCTGTTCTGACTCGTATGCCTGATTTCTTACTCAGAAAGTCTGAATACACTCTATTCAACTGCAGCTGATGGCCTTTCCAGTATATTTTACCCTCATTCAGCAGCTTAATGACCTTCGAGGGATTGCCTTTGGCCGCTTTTATGTATGGTTGCATTACAGCCTCTGACGGAGTCATATCGAATTTGTAGTTTTGTTCAATCAATGAGACCAGAATGTGAGCAATCTCAAGATCTGTAAATCTTTCAAGCTTAAGTCTCTCTTTGACAAGGTCATCATTAATTTTGTTTCTTAAATCTGAAGTTTCGAGACTTTTTTTTGACTGTTTCCTGTCTAGCATTAGCATCCTATCCATTGTCGATATGCCGCTGAATCTCTGAACAGATGAATCTTTCTGTATGAGCACCGTCGGAATATGCGATTTTTGCAAAATAGAGAATACAAGCCATGGGAATTCGATATCACTGTCAAAGAAAATGTCGATATCATCGAAAATTAGAAGCATTTTCTTATTTCGGAAAAGATTTTTGAGATTATATTCCATCTTCGACCCAAAAGCTTCAGAATTTATCGTTTCTTTGATCATTTCGAAGATGTTTTTCTTCTTTAACCTTCTCAGTGGGAAGTAAAAGATCCCGTCAGCAAAGAAGTTTCTCACGAGCATGCTATAGGCAACTTCAAGAATGAACCGTGTTTTCCCTACGCCGGGCTCTCCAGTGATCAGCAGAATATTATCTTTCGGTTTGAGCAATTTCCTCATGGTTTCTTCCATTTCTCTCACCCTTCCAGTGAAGGGGATCAACGATTTGTGTACGTTAGTGGGGAAACGTACGCTACTGATTTCTTCAACTTTTCCTCCTTGAAGAACATACTCATCGACACCGAAAAGGAAATCATCATGACTAACCTCATTTCCCCTCTGATCATATTTTGGAAGCAGGACTGGTCCTTCTCCAAGGAATTCAGTGACCAAATCATCCTTTGAATCGAAGAAAGAGAAGGAAATACATTCTATCATCTCCTTTTTCGCGTGCTCAAAAGCCTGTTTGACAGAGCAGCCGTCGATAAGTTCATTGAAGAAATATCCACAAAATTTCTCAACGCACTCATCCTCGTAGAGTTTTCTTTTAAATGAAGGAGGATCAACTGAAAAATAGGGTTCGGTGGTTTGAATGCGATCCGATGGGTCTCGCTTGAAGTTGAAGGCAACGACATGTGGTATTTTCACCTCGTTCACCAAGAAATCAGCCGTGGCCATATCGTTCTTTGTTCCGACGATAAACAGTTCGATCATCTTATCAATTCCAGCTGAAGCCTTTCGAAAATATTGCGGATTTTGTGAAATATCTGACAGTACAGAAGTATCTAGATTTTGAGATCCAGGTTGGAAGGTCCTCGGTAAGATTTCTCTAAACTCTGAAAATTTAACTACCTCAGGTTTGCATTCGTCTGATTCGACTACGACTCCATCTAATGAGGCCATTTCTGACTGAATGAACATAATTCTGCAGCCAAATTTCGTTATATCCATGAGGTTGGCTCGCTTTAAAATCTCAAATTTCAAGTTAAAAGCTTTTTTTGTTTCGGAGAGCGATTGCAGCAAGTCAGTTCTGAAAAATGAAGGGAAAGTTGTTCGGTGATGCTGGCTTATAGTCGTCTCTGAGTCGCCAGAAAGCTGACTTGTCAATGAACGAGGAACATCATAGGAATCTCCATACAATTGGATAGGAGAGGCTTTCATTAGCAGGATGACATTGAAGAAACTCTGACGAATTTCAGTATTGATCTCGTCGATCAGCATCTTGACCTTAGTTTCATAATGTGAATCATTGACCTATTCGTGTCATAGTTAAGCAGGAATTCCCCCAGAATAGGACTTACAAGCTTGACTAATGAAAGAGCATTCTCTTTGAGATAAATCCGTTTCATGTCATTCAGCTCTTGAACCTCTCTGAGAATGCCATTCGAGATCGAATCTGTCATTCTTTCTCTATAAAGCCTATCGAAACAGATCGCAGTAAGTATTCAACGAGAGAGAGAGGAAAAATCGTTATTTACTGGAGCTGAATCTTAGCGAAGAGATAGTTAGCCTTCATCTCAAGTCGTTTGCAGTTGCTTTTTGCCAGGAAATTTATACAATTTTTCAGTTTTTCCTTGAATTTCGCTTCAATCTTTCCACGTTTAGCGCTGATAATGGTCTTACAGACAAGTAGCACAACCTGTGTCCTCTCTATATCAAAATTATGATCAAGGTGCTTGAGGATAGGCTCGCACACATCTTTCAGTGTTTTGGCAACATTGTGAAAGCGCTCTTCTCGGCCAGTGCTTACCAATTTGTCGCTTTGTGGGAAGCGCCCTTTCTTCAGCTTATAGTAGAAGAAGGTCTTCGTAAACACTGCACTGAAATTGAATCCTATTCGCAGCATGTTTTCTGGCACCTCTAAAAGTCCTTTCTCAACAGCGTCATTTTCGGCATTAATAGCATTGTAAGTTAGCTGGGCCTCTTTATCATGGTATATGTAGAGCCCACTGAGAAACAGATGCAGCTTGAGCTTCAAATGAAGAAGTCTTTCATCTTGGACTGCCAGGTCGTTTAGTCTTCCAAGCACAACAGTTCCGAGAGTAATGGCTGAAGACATCCTCGACGAGAATATTTTGTAGCATGTAGGCACAGCAAGCCATAGTATTTCAATAATTTCGATCATCTTCTCCTTATACCCTGCTAAAAAAAATTTAATATTTTAATTACATTTTGAAAGCACAAGGATTATCGAAATTACTGCTGTGTTTGAGGAGGTCGTTTGCGATATCTACTTCGAGTAGACTCAGAAAATTCGGATCGTGAGACCAAAATATGCTTTTGAGTTCTTTAAACGGAATGTCTAGATCCTCTATGTAAGTCAACCCATGCGAAGATTCGAGATATTTCTTGAAAATATAGTTATCTTCTCTTATCTTCCAGATTCCATGCTCGGCGACAAGTGAATTTTCAAGCAACCGCTCATTGTAGTAATAATTATTCTTCACCGCGTTTATCAGCGATAGCGAGAGGAGCGTTAGGTACTCATATTTCTCGAGGAAGTGCTGGTAACTATAAGCTTTGAGCGAACGTTTGATGTAGTTGTAAACGCTTTGTGATGGCTGGAAGAATAAATTTTTGCGAATGGTGTCTTTATGGATGGTCACCCAGAAATAGTTGCCAGCTTTAATTTTTTCAACATCATTCTCGTCGTAGAAAGGGATAGGCGAAGCCGTCTTATTTAGATTTTGGGGGACATCCCGCTTCTCGAAGTGGAAGAAATTTCTTGGGGCGTTAAAGGTAGTTTTTCTTTCACTGCCACGAGGTCGAGCTCTAATTCCAGGCGTAGGTGCAACGAGATTTTTACTCCCGTCGTCTCTGGAGTGTATTATCTTAGGTAGCAATGTGATCCACTCTTCATCGATGACGCTCAGTCGTGCAAGCTGAACGAGATCGTCGAAAAAGAGCCCAGAAGGGAACAAGCAGATCATGATCATCAAGTTAAAGCCTTTTTCGTTTTCTTGCTTAATGGATCTAGAGTTGACAATTAGAAAAGGGAAAGAGGTTAATTATCGAATGAGTTTTAAGGCACTTACTCTAATACACTGCCAATTGTTAGTTCGATCTGCGTAGCTCTGTCTCTATCATGCTTCAGCTTGTCGAGCATTTCTCTCTCAATTTTGAAAAAATCTTCCTTTTGGTTCAGCTTTTGAGAGAGCCACCAGATCGTTTGAGGAGAGAAGGATTTGAACTCGACGAACAATTTGCTCTCTTTCAGTTCCTCGATATTTCTGTATCGTGATGGCAAATTCTCCAATGAAGTAGAAATCAAGAGTAGTTTAGCTGCATCGACTCGAGGAAGGTCACCAAGCGTAATAATGGTCTCTCCAAGATTAAGGTCGATTTTTTGGTTGGTTATCAAGACAAATTTGACGTGCTTTGTCATCTCTGCAATATCTTTTAGGATGTCGATGAAATCTCTTTTGTTCTTTTCAAGTATCGAGTCGCATTTCTCGAGTATAAACAAAGCTTCTCGATTTTTCAACGCCTGACAAAAAGACTTGAAATCATAAGCGAAATCGATCTCTTTGTATAATTCAGGAAGGAAAAACGATATTGAGTCGATCTTTTCCATGTAGATTATCGCTATTTTACACCTAAACAGATCTCTTGCATAGAGATAATTTGCCAGCTGTTTAATTAAGGAGGATTTTCCAACTCCTTCAACTCCTTGAAGTTCAATGAAGCGTTGCTTTGAACGTAGCGCGCGGAAAAGTTCATACATCGGTCTATTTCTTCCGATTAATCTTTTCACTGGGAAAACTTGATCGAGAATACTGAAAGGCTTGCGATTTACAAGTCTTCCTTCTTGACGGTCCTTAAAGAGCACCAGATTATCGAGTTGAGAGGAATGCTCTGGAATCTTAAGGAACTTCATTGTTTCATCGTGTGGGAGCTCTGGCGAGCAGCAGCAAGTATGCATCTCTTCATGCTCATAGTCGTACCATTTCTCAATGTCATCGTCCTCGAGTGAGGAGTAGGTATGAACGAACTTCTCTGCCCAATCGCATGTCATCAGGTGGATGTGCTCAGTTTTTCTAGGACAACTTGTGCAGCTTGGATCGTGATATAGATGCGCTTTGTAAAACCCTTCAATTTGGGCTTTTCTGGCCCACTGGCAATTTGGCTTGTGCTTATGAGCACAACAACAAGAAAGGGCGTTCGGAGTTTGTATTGCGAGTCTTGATGCTTGGAATGCTTGTCCGATAGAGCAGCCATCAAACAAATATTCATATATTTTTTGAGCGAAATTCCGAGCAACCATATCAGCAATCTGAAGTTGGCTCTGCACTGCTATTACACACGGGACACCTGCATCAGCAAAGACGCGCGCAACCTGCTCTGAATGACAGGCATTGACAAAAACTAATTGGATGTCTGGTTTTAATCTCTGCAAAATCGCCCGAAGGTCGTCTGCGTAGAAAGGATCTAGCTCTCCTTCATTATTTTCAAAACATAAATAGAATTGCTGTTTAATGCGGTCAAATTCACCGTGACACATGATATGGAGAATTTTCGGACCTTTATTCAAAACACTGACCAGGTTGTCCCTTGAGGCGATTTCAATCACAAGATCAATTTTCATTTTTTTAGAGTCTAGGACTTCGTAAATCTGGTTACATTCTTCCTCATAATCTACAGCGTCTGGCTGCGAAAAAATCTGATCTCCTTCTCGTTTCACTAACGGCTCAGCGTACATAATTGCGATATCTATTTTCTGAGTTTCTAGAGGTCGGCCGAGAGAACGCGGAGAAGATGAACCGGTCTCTAACTCGGGATACATTAGTGATTGAGCTCGACGAGCAAGCAGCGGGGCTTTACCCCTTGAAATCGTTTCATCGCTTCTTAACTCTGTGGTTAGCGCCGGAAGCTCTCGTAATGGTAAGGTGGTGTTTGAAGTTTGGGCGGTTGTGGACTTTTTTAATGATCCAATGTATTTTTCGACCTCCCGTAGTCTTTGGTTCATTGTTTTGAGCTGTTTTTTGTTGTGCTTATTCACACCTTTGATCCAGAGCAACAATTCCTTGGTCTCTCTATTAGAAATGTCAAGCATGAAAGCAGAGTCTAACTGAAGGAAGACTTTCTGCTGCCCATCGAAATATCTCATCGAGTCATAATAGAAATATGCTCCGTCGTTTTTCAGAACGTCGATTAAGAATTTTTTGTCGATGATAACACCTGCTGAGCAATCCTTCTTCGCAAGATGCTCGCTAATGATGTGATCGCTGACTTGATGAATGTTGTAGTCCTTCAAGCAGTCATTGTCTTCGAGAATATTAGCATAAACATATTTTATTTTGAACGTAGTGCTCATTTCCACAGTTTCTAATACCTTTTGGCCTTGAATATGTTTCCCTACTGTTTTTCAGAAAGAACAATTTATTAACTTAGATTTTATTTCCTTTTTTCTCTCAAACTTGATAAGATCTAATCATAATATTATCTAACTCTAACGATAAATTTTCCTTAAATTTCGATTTTTAATTTGGAAAAACTGTGTTTCAGAGCTCAATTGAGTTTTTCAGTGCTTAAAAGACACAAGTTTTGCCTGGTATTAATGAACTGTTTTACATTTGAATAGACCGCTATTTGCTTTTGCGAATTTTTTTCCCTTACTTTTCTCATAGTAATACTAGCATCCAAGTTATATATTCTTAGTATAAGCACTTTTACAGACTATTTAGTGTGTGAATGGAGCTGAGGAAATGTAGGCCTTTTTATTCTATCTATTAAAGAAATTGGAAATTTTGGCGATGTCATTAGAAAGAGTTGCCAGGAGCTGAGAACCTTAAATAAAACATGTTGATACTTTGCAATGTGCATTATATAAGTTATTAAATCACTATGTTCAACAATGGAAAAGCTATCTCTTATTTAAAAACTCAATGTAATTTTCAGAATCACAGCATTATTTTATTAAGAAAGAAATCATATTTTGATACTTAATTGTGATTCTTCCAATCATCCTTCCTAAATTTTCAAAGGTCATATACAGTTAGTAGCCAAGCAAACTCATACAGTCTGGCAGACAATAGGAAGAGTTAGTTTAAGTTGTTTAGAGTGTTAAATTCGAGGGTGTTGTGCATTTACTTGAATTACTAAATTATGGCCTTAAAGTTGTTTGATTAATGTTTTCTGTTTGTTTACAGCATAAAATATAGCAAATAATTCTTCATTAATTGTGAAATTCCTTTTTTCTATCATCTTTCACACTCGCACCCTTCCAAAAGTCACTGACTGCTTGCTTATTTCCTGACCTATTTTGTTACGAGTTGCATTAATTTCATGCTGTAAATTTTGAAAAGTCATACCTGAACAACATATCTGATTCTGATTTGGCTCACATCATAGACGATATACTCGTTGTATTGCAGTCTATCCCAATAGTAAATATCATCATTTTTATTGGTTTTCTTATTCTCGACGACATCACCGCATGGTACAACAGCTCCATTTGACAAAACTATTCCTTGCTTAAGTTTTGGACCTACTCTTCCCACGCCTTTCACCGATTTGTAAGGGGCTGAATTAATGTTTATAAGTTTAGTTCATTGTCAAAAGATGCATCATACCTTTCAGTTCAGTGATGTATTCGGCTTTTTTCAGCTCCTTCATTTCACCTAATGCGACTTCACAAAGAAGGAGGAGCGCATAGCTTTTGCCATCATCTGGAGTGTACTCGTCGGTGTAGCCAAAGCTTTTGTCAAACACGTCTGCGAAGTAAACACCTTTGCCGAACATGTAGCCCGTTGCTGGTGCTTCAGGAGGAGCAATGCGGAGGCCTTGGCTCAAGATACCCATGAAGTTAGAGACTCTAGAGCCGTGCCAGAGAAGCATATGATTCTTCAGGTCTTTCCATTGAGCGAATCTCTCAGCTTCTCCTTTTCTTTCCACAGCGAAGATATTCATAATGAAATTTTCATCGAAACCATTGTGTCCGCTCTTGACGTAGTGGCGCAGGACTTGGAATTCAGGACTCTCTTTTTCAAGAGGCATCATTTTCACGTTGAGGGCGCTGTAGCAGTATTCGAGTGGATGGATTTCCTTTTTGCGGTAGTGTGCACCAAGGATGGTCTTGAGAGCGATTTCAATGTCCAACAATGAGTCAATCATGTCTGTGTGTTCTTTCAGACTGTGAGCATCGTTGATTGGAGGAATCGCAGTGTTTTTGTATTGGCTGTTAGGTATCAACTCATAGTATCTGCTGCTTTTGTCAGCTATTTCCTCTCTAATTCTTAAGATCTATTAAAATTATTATTCAGCTATGTGACAGACAAGAAAGTTACCTCATCAAGATTTTCCGTACCCTTATTCTCATTCTGTAACTTTTCAACTTCGGTAATCATTTGCGAGATTTGGTACAGGATAACTTTCGCCTATGAGATTTTGTTGAGAAATGAGCTTAATGAAATTGTTATGTACTTCTGATAGGATTGATTTAGATAGCTGTTCCAAAGGAAGATATTCCCTATCAATCTCGTATTGATCGAACGCCCTCTGGAAAATCTTCACGCTGGTAATTCCTTCCATCAAGTGTCTCACTTCTTTATTAAGCGAGGTTTTTGGAATCGAAGGATCTTTTAGATCGAACGGCTTGAGGAATTCCTTATGGTTGACGCGTTTCTCGAACTTTAAAAGTTGGTATTTCCTTTTCACCTTTTCGAATTTATCTTTGTTTTCCCAGAGGTTTCCGCTCTTATCCTTAAAGATCTTGCAGAAGTTTTCGATGCATTCTTCTTTAGTAGCGAAAGGAGTCTGCTGGTAAGCTCCCTCTTCGCCAATTCGTCCCCATCTTGTGAAAAGGATGTACACGTTTCTGTTTTTCTCGTGAAGAACTTGCATTTTGTAGAAGAGGTTCTCGCTCCAACCGCCTCTTCTAATGTCAACTTTCGTCATGATGAGATCATAAGGTCCAAGCTTAGGATCAACAACCACCTCACAGTTCTCGGCGTTATTGACGTTGTCGTCAACAGGGATAACGGTGGGCTTTTCAGCTTCTTTCTTTTCCAATTCGGCTTGTTTCTCCTTGATGAATTTCTCGGCATCTTCTTCAGCATTTATTTCTTGCTCAGGCCAGCCCATCGCGTTGATAATCGATGTCGCTTGTCTTTGGATGCCTGGTTTTTGGTCTGTCGCTCCAAGTTCTTTGAGCTTTTCCACCATTCGACCAGAGTCTTGAAGATGGGCGTAGAATATTGGAGCTCTGTCCAACTTGTCCCTGGCATTCACATCGAACACCTTTGCCACCATCTCAAGAATCGTAATGTTCTCATATGAACCATATTCGAGTGGGTTCACGACGTAGTGGACTGGAGTCTTTCCGCTCTTGTCGGCCATGTTTTTGTCGATGTCGGGATGTTCGACGAAGAATTTCACCATTTTCTTGGAGTTTTCTTTGATGGCGTACATCAAGGCTGACAGCCCATCTTCATCGGCATCGTTAATTGAGACTCCATTTTTCAACAAAAGGTTGTAGAGTTCGAAGTCCTTGCTTCCTTTCTGGCACAGATAAGCAAGAGGACCAATGCGAACTTCACGATGTTTGGTTTTGAGCTTGAACTTTTTCTTCAAGTCTGCGCCATACTTAACGAAATTCTCTGTAATTTCTTTATTGATGCCGTCTCCGACAAGGAGAAGTGAAAATCCGGTGTGACCATCTTGATCTTGGATGTTCGGGTCAACTCCTGCTTTTAACAGTTCATCGATCATGAATTTGAACTTGCTTTCGCATGCATAGTGAAGAGGGGTTCGTCCGTTTTTATCGATAGCTTTCAAATTGACTCCGAAATGGACAAGCTCTTTGAAAATTTTAACGGTGAGATGGTTGTCAGCTCGACTTCCTTTCATTGAGAAAGTATGGAACAGGTTTTGACCTTCTTCGTTCACATTTCTTACGACTCCAGGGTCTTCAACTTTGGTAAGGAGTGTTCTCACGTACATGAATTTCTCTTCATTAAGAGCGTCCTGTAGCGCATTCATGAGAGGGAAGTTATTTTGAAGCATCAAGTAAGCAACACCTTGCCATCCTTTTCGAATGGCGATGCAGAACATCGAATATGTGCCTTCTTTCAAAGAATTATCCAAAACGAAGAACTTATTCGAATTGGACCCTCTCTTTTGCTGTCCAAAGCGTCCACTACCGTAGAATCCTTTGGAGCGCTTAGCATAGCGAGTTCTATAGCCATGGTCATAGCCATCATCATCGTCCTCATCTTCATCTTCATCTTCATTGTCCTCATCATCCTCATTTTCATCCTCTGTTCCGTTATCGCTTCCATCTTTCTCAATCTCCATGTCATCATGATCTTCCTCTTCTTCGACAGGTTCACCAATCATCTCTCCAGCGATTTCTTCTTGGCTCTTTATCTTAGGAGCTTTCTTTTCCTTCTTTGCTTTCACTTCTTCGACATCCATGTTGGCACCTTTCGTTACCTCTTTGTCTTTATCTTCCATCATCTTCCTTTTAACAACGTGGACTTTGTTGAGCACATTCGCTTTGCTCTGAATGAGCATGATTGCGATGTTCGAGTGTCCGGCCAATAATGCAATCGCTAGAGGAGTGTTACCATCAATATCTTTTGTTTCGATATCAGCCTTTTTGTTGAGCAGAGAAAGCGCACAAATATGAGATCCTCGCTGTGCCGCATAATGCATAGGAGTCGCTCCCCAATTATCCTTTACATCAACCTTGCAGTTCTTGACTCCACAAAGTGAGGTTACTGTTTCAATTGGATCAATGTGTGATTTGTCAGTTGGACTTCCAATTTTAATGAAAGCATAATGAAGAGGAGTCCTTCCTCGAACATCGACAGCATTAATATCGGCTCCGGCTCTCAACAACAGATTTTCCATCTCGAAAGAGGCATCTGCTGATGTGGTAGATGAATTCACTGCGTGGTGAAGAGCGGTCCTGTTTTTATGGTCTTTGAAGTTAGCATCTGCTCCCGCAGCCAAGAGCTCTTCAACAACTTCGTAGTTATGTGACTGAACTGCATGAATCAATGGCGTGTCTCCAAAGTTGTTCACGACATTAAGATTTGCATTGTATTTTCTGAGGAGACGAATAAATTCGTATTTATCTTGAGAAGCCGCAACATATACAGGATGGTTATGATATTCATCAGGAATGTTAGGGTCAGCTTTTCGGTTCAATAAGATTTCCAAGATATCAGCGCTCTTCACTTTGTAAGTGAGAGAGCCAGTGCCCAGTTTTCCAACGCATAGATTGAGTGGAGTTCTCTTTCTGTCATCTTGAGCGTTTATGTGATCAGGGTTAAGGTCGAGTAGATATTTAACGAGGATTGGATGAGGATAATCGGTGGCCAGATGTAATAAACTTTGAAGTCCATGGGGTCCATACTCTCTAAGCTTTTTCTTTTTATCTGTAGTATCATCCTGAATTCCACTCCAAAAGCTCTCACCCAGAGCTGGTTCTCCACCATAGTCATTTTCGCCTTCTGATTCACCACGACCTTGTCTTCCATAAGAACGCCTTCCGCGGGGCATTCCCATTCGTCCTATCCAACTTTTTCTAGCTGTTTGCCTTGTGCGAGCTCCACCACGAAGACCCGAGGAAGATTTTTCTTCATCTTCTTTCTCTTCAGAAACCATGACATCCTTTTTCTCCTCAGTCTCTTCCTTGTTTTCTTCAGGAATCATTTCGTCTTTCTTTTCTTCTACAGCAGGAGTAGGTTTATCTTCCTTCAGAGGTTGTGGACGGTATTTCTTGAGTTTATCCACCAGAAAGTCTGGCTTTGCACCGTTATCGATCATGGCTTGAAGTAATTCTGTGAATCTCTGCACATAAGTGTTAAGTTCTTCTTCTGCTTGCTCCTCAATTTTCTCTTCTTCTTCCTCAGTAAGGGTGAATTTTGGCACTCGACGTTTGATTCCTTGGTCGTCTTCTTCTCCCTCATCTTCCATGTCTTCTTCTCCCTCATCTTCCATATCTTCTTCCGCTTCGTCGTCTTCTTCTCCTCCTTCTTCACCTTCTTCTTCCATTTCCATCATCTCATCTTCCTCCTCTTCGTGTTCTTCTTCATCTCCCTCATCATCGCTTCCTTTCTTTGCTTTTTTTCCTTTTTTGCCAGCTTTGGCTTTTTCTTTTCCTTCCGTTTCTTTGTCCTCTTCAGGTTTTTCTTCTTCTTTTTTTTTGTTTTCTATTTCCCACTCTTCTCGCTTCTTCTTAAGAGCTTCTTCTGTCAGCCTGGCAGCTGCCGTTTCTAGGTACCTAAATTTATGTGAGTTTAGTTTGGGAGAAAAGAAGTCATTTGATGTTACTTAGCAGCTCCCTCAGTGGATCCAAACTCCTTCACCCATCTTTGCATCGGAGTAAAGCCAAGTGAATCTACGAGATTCAAGAGATCGTTTTTGTTGCCAACTAATTTCAATATTTTATGGAAGAGTTCAATGCCCTCTTTTTCGCTCATCACCGAAGAGATCAGATGATAGATTCCTCTGTCTTCGTTGTCACTCAAGGCCAGATCAATATCTTTTAGACCATTATCAGTTTTGTTATTAATCATTTAATTTCACCTTTCTGTTGAAGAAGGATCTCTATGATGTCGAAGTTTCTATTCTCCAGCGCAATTTGGAAAGGCGTTTCACCAGCAGTGGTCTTTGCATTGACATCAGATCCACAATCGATCAACAATCGCAAAGTTTCGAGCTGTTGAAGTTGTTATCAATGTAAATCTTAATAGAGTGAGTTACGATGAG